>Ga0335079_10004855_pt1 | contig 15475 bp, 17 predicted proteins | sample Lox_Sample_33_FD_206719 | JGI IMG/M metagenome (GOLD analysis project Ga0335079, IMG submission 206719) | Soil microbial communities from Loxahatchee National Wildlife Refuge, Florida, United States - Lox_Sample_3.3 | ecosystem: Environmental > Terrestrial > Soil > Wetlands | place: USA...
TACCATCCCAAAAGCCGCGCGATTTCCAGATCACGCGGCGTCGGCATGACACTAACCAAAATCAACGATGTTTCAGTCAACACTCTATTCTTGCTTTGTTCCGCACTCCGCACAAAACTTTGCACCCACAGCTAACTTGGCGCCGCACTTCGTACAGAATTTATCTGCTTGAATCGGCGCTCCACATTCCGGACAAAACTTGACATCCTTCGGCAAGGGTGCATTGCATTTCGGGCACGTGGCGCGGACGCCCGCCCGCCAGTTTTCCTCTTTCAACATCGCACGGTCCTCCTCGGCAACTTGGGAATGTTCCCAGATTTCCTGAGTGGTTCGGCTGGCTTGAGCGGCGGCCATTTCCACGCCGAGGTCGGGAGCACAATTTTTGCAAAGACCGCGCTGTTGATTCCAACAGCTCTTTTTACAAACCCAGCTGGAACAACGCGGACATTGCACGAAATTCGGTTTGATTTGCTGGACCGCATCGACCAACGCCTTATCGCGCGCTTGTTGCCAGGTGGCAGATCTTGCGCGCTCACTTAGATCTGCGGCCTGACCAAACACGCCACCGAACAAGCTGGACGCCGCATCGAACGCGCCGGAAACAGTGCCCATCGTCCAAGCCTGGAACGTAGTCTTATAACCGTTCCCGCATCGATCACATTGGAACTCGAATTGAAAGCCGCGGTCCGTGGATAGATCGGAGTAATTGCGAGTAAATTCAATTGCATCCATGTTCTTGTTCCTCCACAAGCGAAATGAAAAAACCGGATGAATTAATTTTAGCACTTAATCAATCGCATTGAAATATAGAACATGGACGAGGAATTGCCTCGTCCATGTTTGTTTGCTTTGACCTAAGCCAGACCAACTTCCTTATTGAACTCGACGATCAACTCATCGATTTGGTCAACCTGCTTTTGGACATCCGTCCAGTAATTGGGTTCATGCCATTGTTTCAGAATTTCATCATAGGTCTTGCCCTGCTGTTCAACCCATGTGTAATACTTCAGGTTATGCACTCGGCGGCGATCCGTGTAACGAAGCTCGAGCATGTTATCGGTGGATTGACCATGCAGGTAACGTGCAAAGTCCGCGGCGGCGTTGGACTCGGTATACTGGCCGTATTCCGTGTGCATTTCATGAATACGTGAGCGGTACAGTTCCATCGAGTCAGTCAGCACCGTCAGCATGATATCGTTTTCGCCCATCTCATAGTACTTGGCGGCCTTGATGGCGCTTAGCACATTCGAAATACCGGAAAAGCCCATCAAGTCGAGCTGCGACACAATGTTTTCAGGCACGCCCTGTTGGACAAGATAGGCGCGTCCGATTTCTTCGTTGAACAGCCGCGAAAGGTTGACGACCGCGTTATCGTCAATCGCGACGACCATATCGGTATTCTTCGTGTTGTGAATCCACGGCACGTGTTTATCGCCAATGCCCTCGATGCGATGCGCGCCGAAACCATTCTCCAAAAGCGTTGGGCACTGCAAAGCCTCACTCGCCACGATTTTGCTGTCGGGGAAAAGTTGCTTCATGTAATCGCCGCTGGCAATTGTCCCGGCCGAACCGGTCGCCGAAGCCATGCCACGATAATGATCGTTCTTACCCATCACCTTTTTCAGCACTTCTTCCATGGCGTGGCCGGTCACTTCGTAATGCCAGAGATAATTTCCAAACTCCTCGAATTGATTGAAGATCATCAAATCCTGGCCGGATGCGCGCAATTCCTTGCACTTATCGAAGATTTCTTTAACATTCGATTCAGAGCCGGGCGTCTTGATGGTCTCACCCGCGATCTTCGACAGCCACTCGAACCTTTCCTTCGACATGCCTTCAGGCAGAATGGCAATGGACTCGCAGGCCAACAATGCGGAATCATACGCGCCGCCGCGACAATAGTTTCCAGTCGATGGCCATACTGCTTTTTGCGTGGTCGGGTCAAACTGACCGGTAACAAGTCGCGGCACCAAACAGCTAAACGCGGCGCCGACTTTGTGTGCGCCGGTCGGGAACCATTTGCCGACCAGCACAACGATGCGCGCTGGAACCCCTGTCAGTGACGAGGGAAGCTCGAGATAGTTGACTCCGCCGAACGTCCCACCCGATGCGGCTGGTTCATTGTGCCAGTTGATTCGGAACAGGTTACGGGGATCGACATCCCAGAGTCCGATCTTCTTCAATTCATCCCTGACCTTTGCCGGAATCTTTGAAGGATCCTTCATCTGAGCGTAGGTGGGGATAATAATATTGCGTTCCTTTGCCCGCTTGATGGCATTCTTGCGGCGGGACTTTTCAATGGTTAGATCGATTGTGGTCATAGGTTGTGGCTCCTGTTTGGTAAGTTGTCAGACAACTTATATTATAGCGCAAATTCTGGTAAAGGGCAAAATCGATAGTTAAAGTCAACGCCTTCTTTTGCCTATCATACATGGATAAATACTGCTTGCAGACAGAGGAACTTTATTATTAATAAGTGATCTCGGATGTTTTTGTATTACTTGGCATAATCGAAATTCATAGCCGATCCGCTCCAATAGCCCCGTAGTTCTTAATTCTTCCACCGAATTTGTTTCTGTAAAAACAATCTTTCACAAATTAGTTTTGAAACAAAACTGATAACGACTGTTCAGACAATCCAGTCAATAATCTATTAGGAGACTGTTAAGTGGATTTAATGCAATTCTTCTAAACTAGATGTATGATGATGCTAGAGGAAAGGAGGTAGCCATCGAGAGTCCACCTGAAACACAGTTCAACGGAAGGACTGGCATGCCTTGAACTGGCCTAAGCGCCGTTTTGGGTTTTGAGCCAGACGTTCTCCAAACGATAAGAAGGTCGCAAGACCATTCCTTCCAGGTAGATGGTATTTGACGGATGGGTGATACCCATCCGTCTTTTTATTTCTTGTAAGCGATGATTACGCCGTCGCGAACCGGCGCGAGCGAAACAATCCAATCGGGGTCATGAGTAATCATGCGTGTAAATTCGCGCACGCCTTTCGTCGACTCGGCTATGTTCTTTTGATCGAAGATGCGACCCGACCACAGAATATTATCAATGATCAATACCCCACCGGGTCGTAATTTTTCTTTGATCAGCGGCAACGCAGCAGGATACGCTTCCTTGTTGATATCGTTGAAGATGAGATCAAACGGGCCTGAGGTTGCGCGCAATGTTTCGACCGCCTCCGCCACTTGATATTGGATCATGCCGTCGAATCCAAGGCGGGACAAATGGCCGCGCGCCATTTCCGAGAGCTTCGCCTCCCAGACCACGTGATGCACCACTCCACCTCCATTTTCCTTGACCGCTTTCGCAAACCACGCCGTGGAATAACCATAACCTGATCCCATCTCAAAGACAGACCGCGCCTTGATCATTCGTGCAATCTGGTAACAATAATATCCAGCCGCGGCACCGATAATGGGAAAGTCTGTTTTCTCTGCATATTTTTCCATCGCCTGCATTTCTTCTTCGCGTGGCGGAACCAGTGAAGTGAGAAAATCCTGCGTTCTCGAATAAGTCAATAAATTAGCCATCGTCATCTCCTATAAAGTAATCAGCCCAAAACATATTGAGGTCCGTGGACTTCACACACAGGTTTAGCGCGCTCTTCGGAGCCTCATGGCTCCGAAGCAGCCGATGACGGTCTCTCCGCTGTTTCACAATATCGAAGTCGATGATGCGGGCTGGATGCCCGCTCATCGGATAACGCCGTCTCGGCTAGTAAAGCGAGCGTCTTATTCTTTCCAAACCTTGCTCCAATATACTACGCGGGCAACCGAAATTCAAGCGGACATATCCTTCGCTCCCCTTTCCAAATATTTTTCCATCGCTTAACGCCACTTTGGCATTCTTCAAAAAGAAATCGTATGGCGATTTCTTCAACCGGTACGCCGAGAAATCGAGCCAGGCCAGATAGGTCGCTTGCGGAATGGTCAAGCGCGCATCCGGCAACTTTTCAGTGACATACCCCACCAGGAAATCGCGATTGGCGGTCAGATAACGTCGGAGATCACTCAGCCAGCCGTCACATCGACCGCTGAAAGCGACGCGTGCCGCGAACAGTCCCATGCTGCTGACATGCAGTCGCAGATGGTTCACTTCCTTGGCATAGCGCTCACGCAATTCCTCATTGGGGATGATCGCGAAGCCACAGAACAAGCCCGGCACATTGAATGTTTTGGAGGGCGCAACCAGCGTGATGCAATGGTTCGCAATCTCGGATGACAGTGTCCCCATTGGCACGAATTTATTATTGTCTAATAACAACTCAGAATGGATTTCATCCGAGACGATCAAAACGTTATGCTTGATACAAATCTGCTCCATGCGTAACAAATCTTTGCGCGAGAAGATGATCCCCAGCGGGTTATGCGGATTGCATAGCAGGAATATACCCGCCTTCCTCACCTGTTTTTCAAACACATCCCAATCAATTTCATAATTCAAGATATTGCCATCGATCCGTTCGGTGAACGGCATGTCGATCTGCGGAATACCGACGTTGTTCTTGATTTCATGGAACTCGTTATAGACCGGCGTCTGCACCGTCACGCCTTTCTGCGGCGTGCAAAACGCGCGTGCCGCCACGCTGAATCCGCTGACGATGCCGGTCACTGCCACCACCGCTTCAGGCTTGACCTTCCAGTGATACAACTTGTCCATGCGCGCCACGACCGTTTCTTTCAAAGCTCTAGACGGCAGTTCATAACCAAGCACGCCATGATCCACGGCTTTATGCAACGCATCCAAAATCGGCTTGGGCGAGCGGAAATCCATATCCGCCACCCACATGGGAAGCACGTCCTTCGGATACGTGGTCCATTTATTCAAATTATTTGGGTTACGACGGTTGACAACGAGATCAAAGTTATTTACCATAATGATCCTCCATCTATCAGTATATCAATAAAAAATAAAGAGACGCTGAAAAAGCGTCTCAATTGCGCAGGTGTCACCTCTAGCACGCAGTCCGCCTCCTGCTAAGGGCGTGTGTGTTGTGAAATTTTGCTGGCTTTTACATGTCCGTTCACTCATTCTTGCCAATCGATTTTAAATCGAGAGACATGACATCAAATGAAATCCCACGTTCAGTGCGGGTTTGAACCGTCTTAAAGCCTCGTTTTAGATATAAACCTTGAGCATGGGTTGTCTCCAAAACAATTTTCTTACAACCTTTGAGGTGGGCAATCTCAAGCAGCTTATCAAGCACAAGTAGACCATAGCCTCTCCCTCGATATTTCATCTTGACCGCCATGGCCGTGATGCAAAATATTCTACCCTCAGGTTGATGGGTCGCTAAGGGATCCTCATCCAAGCCTGGCTCGTGTTCCGTCAGCCATTTTTCCGAACAACCATAGGCCGCAACTTCATTCTCTGCCATCGAAATAATAAAACCATTCGGAAATGCCTCAGCCGGGCTTGAAAAGTTTCCGGCTTTTCAGCGGTTCCGTTAGGAGCGAAAGCCTCAGCATCGATTTCTACAACTGCAGAAATATCTTGATCTCTGGCATTTCTAACAAGTACCCTGTTTTTATCGGACACGGACTCATTCCGCTCGGTGTTCTTACTCTACCGCATCTCCCGCAGCCTTTTGACCTGCCCGATGTGCCCTGTGTCCTTCAACTCGGTATGAAAGGAGTTTTCTGTTTCTTGTCCTTTTTCAGTTTTCTCTTTTCTTTGAGATCAAGTTTGGCTTTCTTCTTTTGTTCCTTGTTGCCTTTATCTTTTTTTCCGTAATCGCCCATGGTTGCTTATCCTTTCCTTGGCTCGCTAAGTGTTATTGAACAACTCTGTAGAGACTTTCCTAATTCTACCCGCTCCGCCGAAAACTTGTTTAATTAATTGTGGTACGACAGCACATTGACTTTCGCTGTTAATCTTATCATCTATCTTCCAGCGTACCCTAGATGGCAAGTATAACGCCTTCGATATTGTTGCCCCAAGATCAAAAGCGGGCATCCATCATCACGTTGTTATTCCAAAAGCGAATCACTTTGTAGCCTTGTGATACTAAATATTCTGTTCTTTCGGCATCGTATCGCTCAGCAGCTTCTTTCAAATGTTGACTTCCACCCAACTCGATGATGAGTTTTTTGCTCGGTGTACAAAAGTCTATGATGTATTTCCCAATAGCGTGCTGACGGCGAAAGGGCATTCCCAATTGATCGTTTCGTAAATAAGCCCATAGTTTTCTTTCAGCAGGCGTTGATTCTTTTCGGAGTTCGATGGCTTGGTGTTTTATTTTGGGATGGCTGCTATTTGAGCGCGGCATTTTGCCCCTACCTAACCTCCCCCATTTGCGCCCGCAAAGAACACCGGACGAAAATGGGAGAGGAACAATGGCTTATTGAGTTGAAACATTGTTTTCATTCATACGCTTTATTCCCCTCCCGCAGATTTCGTGTTCCCCTGCCTCACCTGTCTCCCCCAAATCCCGAAGGTATTTGGGGGAGGTGGCACGAAGTGACGGAGGGGGGCTTTTTTCATAACTCTCCCTTGAATGCCCCTCCTTGTGGCCACAGCAAGGACGCCATTAACATTCGTGTGCTTCATCAATTTTATTTTTCAGCAATTCCTCCAACCCTTTATCATCAGCAAAACAACCAATCACGACCCTCCCCACATAAATCTTGTCATTCCCAATCATCGACCTGATCGATTCCACTTGTTGGTTGAGATGGTTGATCATTGCCTCATCTGATTTGTTCCCCTTACCGACGACGATCAGACTGGCATGTTCGCAGGCTTCCAGTGTTTTATCCTTGAACCAAATATGCTCTGCAAGCAGTATGCCAAACACATCGCCTAGCAGGGTCTTGGGAGAAGCGCTCGATTCTTCGATCTCGATCAAGGCACATATTTTCCCTGAGCTGCGCTCGACGATCGCTATATCAATCTAAATGTATTTGAATTCTTCGAGCTTGCCATATTCCGCCGGAATATCGCCAATGATATTTTGTTCGCGTTCAAGTACTGCGTATTTTTCGGTGAAGTCAAACGCGTGGCGGGTTCCACCCGCCACCACCATCACATAGCTGGCGCGGAACTTTGCCCACGCGCCATTCCCGCAAGCTTGTTCTACTGCCTGATTGAATTCGGCGTCGGTAATGTCGTTCTTCTTGCACTCGATCACCGCATAGGGCTGTTTGCGCGTGTTGTCTTTGAAGATCACCAAGTCTGCGCGGTCAGGCACAACCACTTCGACGCCGATGCAATCGAGGTCAGAGTTATAGAGATAAATCAATTCCGCCCAGAATTCAGCGCACACTTTTTTCGGGGTGGTTATATCTTTCCGTGTGATTAACCGCAACGTAGATAATCTTTTGTGATTTGCCTTCGCCTGTTAATGTAACGTGACCATCTTTGATTGCCCGATCAAGATAAGTTGCCATGCTTATTCTCCACAAAGTTGATAAGTCAAGCATAGAGCCAAACGCATCTCCCTGCATGGGCACAGGGATTTAACGGGCAAGCCCAGCCCTACCCTGAGTCCCCCCCCCAAATCCCGTGCTTTCCGGTATATGGGGAGGTTTTCCGCTTTGCCTGCTGCACTATGCGGAAAGGACAGTGGGCTAGCTGAGGCGACAACCAGCCGTGTCATCAGCTACTTTGGCGACGTGAGTCGCCAAAGTGATGCTACTTCGTTATCTTCGCAATAGGCACCGGCAAATCCTCCGCCGAGACAATCACGCTCGGCGGTCATCCTTCGACCAATCTTCGACCATCCTCCGACGCGGGTATTTGCCAGTAAGAACCCTCCTTGAAAAACAGGATGTTCTGATCGGCAACGGAAAGCCCTTCGAGGTGGGCAGAAATAAAAAAGACATTCAAGCGCCTCTCTGCCCGAATGTCTCATTGAACTCCATATTGTGATTACTGATCTTTGGGTGCTTCCCTCACGATATACAGCGGTCTGCCTTTGGCTTCATCATATAGGCGGCCAATATATTCACCGAGAATCCCCAGCGAGATCAACTGCACGCCCCCCAGGAACAATACCGCGATCAGCGTGGTGGCTTGGCCTGTAAACTGCGGAATGCCCGCCATGCGCAGGTAAATCACCACAGGAATGGCAAGGATGGAGAGACCCGCCGAGATGAAGCCAAAAAACGTTGCGACCTGTAAGGGAAAATACGAGAAACTCGTAATAGCGTTCAGCGCCAGCTTCAGCATTTTATTGAATGGATATTTGGTCTCCCCGGCAAAGCGCACCGCGCGTTTATATTCCACGCCAATTTGTTTGAAGCCCACCCAGGCCGACATGCCGCGCGGGAAGCGATGGCGTTCGCGCATCTGCTTTAGCACATCCACCACTTTTCGATCCATCAAACGGAAGTCGCCGGTGTCCACCGGGATTTTTACATCGGTGATCTGGTAGATGATGCGATAAAACATGGAAGCCGTGAACTTCTTGAACCACGACTCGCCTTCGCGTTCGGCGCGCACCGCGTACACCACCTCGTAGCCTTCCTTCCACTTCTTCGCCAGATCCAAAATGACTTCGGGCGGATCCTGCAAATCGGCATCGATGATGACAATCGCATCGCCGCGCGCATAATCCCAACCGGCAGTGATGGCAATCTGATGGCCGAAGTTGCGCGCAAAGATCACGGGGCGCACGCGTTCATCCGTTTTGGCCAATTCGTGGATCGCATCCGTCGAGCCATCGGTCGAGCCATCGTCCACAAGAATAAGTTCCCAGGGTTCACCATTGGAATCCATTACTTCTTTGAGGCGGCGATATAGCTCAGGCAGACTCTCCAGTTCGTTATAGATAGGCGCAACAACTGAATAAGTGATTTTCATTTCGAGGATTTCTTTTTAACCGGTGAAGGTGCGGGCGCAGACTTCGCTTTGGATTCATCGCTCCGCTCCATGTCCGGAAGTGGAGCGGCTGGCACTTCATCCTGAAAAGGCGGCAAACCCAACATGCGCGCACGCAGGTAGTCCCAGATCACCAAAGCGGAAGCCAATACCGGCAAAATAATGAAGGCTGCCAAAATACCCGAGAAAATTAAAGCGGCAATGATCGCGACAAACACCACGGTTTGATTCATGCGGACACTGCGTCCCAAGATATAAGGCCGCAACCAAATATGCTCGAAATTGATCAGCACAATATACAGGCCGATCACTATCAAGCCGAATATAATGTTGTTGACCGGTATCCAGTAGGAACCTTCCAGCAAGGCGACTGCTAATGCAAGCCCGGTAGCGGCAATCGGCCCAATATCGGGCACAATGCTGAATAAGCCTGCCAGCAAACCCAAATACAGAGAACCCGGCAAACCAATCGCCGTCCAAACAATAATAAACGTAATGGCGGCAATGACCATCAGCGTCAGTTGGCCACGCAGATATGCCATCCAAACCTGTCGGATCTGGGAATAAAGCTTACGGATATCAGGACGGTACGCTTCAGGCGCAATGCGAATCAGCCCTTCGCGGGCATTCTCCCATTCGGTCATAAAAAAATAAGTGGCTCCGAATACAATCAACACCCACAACGTGCCTCTCGATGTGTTCCTGATGAAGGATATGGCGCTTTGTGGCGTGGACGAAAACGGGCTTGAAAGCGAATCTCTATACTGGGCAATCATTCCCCCCAGGTCGATCGGGAACCCTCCCAGGTTAAGGGGAGTAGCGAGATACTGTTGCGCATCACCAAGGGTCTGTTTCACATCCTGGGTGATTTCGGAAGTCTGCCGCACCAGGATAGGCACGAGAATGACCGGCAATAGGATCATCACGGCCAGGCTGACAAAATAAACAATGTTCGAGCCAGTTTTACGATTTAGTTTGAATCTGCGTTGCGTCAACGCAACCAATGGAGAAAACACATAGGCGATCACCCCAGCCAAAACCAATGGCCGGAAAAGCTCGCGGAGCTGGTATCCAACGAAAATAAGAAAGGCAATGACCAGCGCTAGAGTGAAATACCGCGCCGGCAAGCTCCATTCCGATTTCATAGAATCTTTTTCAAAGCCGATAAAGTCGGCTCGATGACCGGCGCCGCGGCGACTGCCTGCATGGCAGCTCGGACATCCTTCAGTCCACTGCCGGTATTCAAAACCAAAATCGGTTCATCGCCGCGCACCAGCCCTTGAGTTGTGGCGCGCACCAAACCAGCATACGCGGTCGCCCCGGCTGGTTCCGCGAAGATTCCCATTTTGCCCAGCTCTGCAATGGCTTTTAAGATTTCATCATCTGATACCGTGATGTACGTTCCGTTGGTTTCGCGCGCAGCGCGCACGGCCCGCACGCCATCCCGGGGCAAATCCACGGAGATGCTATCCGCGATGGTCTGTGCAGAGATCGGCGTGATTATTTCGGTGTTGGCCTGAAACGCCTTGGCAATTGCAGCCGAGCCTTCCGCCTGCACGCCGATGATGCGCGGCATACGAACCAGCCATCCCAGTTCCAACAAATCTTTAAAGCCTTTATGAATGCCGGAGATGATATTGCCATCACCGACTGAAACAAAAACCGTCAAAGGCGCATGGTCAATACCCTCACCATGTCGTTTGTGCCAAACTTCGTGCGTGCTCTGCCACCATTTCCAAATCTCAAAGGCAGCAGTTTTCTTGCCTTCCGCTGTAAAGGGATTGTACCCTGTGTTTCGGCAATACCAGCCAAATTCATCTGCGGCTTGTACGGTTAAATCAAACGCCTCATCGTAGGTTCCATCCACAAGAATAACCTTCGCACCGAACACCAACAATTGAGCAACTTTCGCCTGCGGTGCGGTTTTCGGCGCAAAGATAATCGCCTTTTGCCCAATTGCGGCGGACATTCCGGCTAAAGCCGCGCCTGCATTGCCGGTGGAGGCTGTAACAACAATTTCAGCTTCGATCTCCTGTGCGCGTGTAACAACAATTGCACTGGCACGGTCCTTAAAGGACGCAGTCGGATTACGGGATTCGTCTTTCAACCAGAGATTCTGCAGTCCAAGTTTTTGTGCCAGACGAGGCAATGCAAAAACCGGCGTGCCACCCGCCGCGTGAAGCGGAGTCGAATCGCCCGGCGGTTCGGAAACAGGCAGTAATGGAAGAAAACTCCAAAGCGAGGGATCGGTCCGCGAGAGAATATCCTCGGGTTGATACTTACTACGAATGGACTCGTAATTCAGGACAACATCTAAGTTGCCGCCGTCTTTCGGACATGTATAAGTAATTTCGTTTGGTGAATATTCGGTTCCGCAAAGCGAACAACGGTAACCACGAAACTTGGAATCTGATTTTTTTGAAACCACGCGATTCACCTATTATTCTGATTCAAAAGGAACACCCAGCCCTGCCGGCGGAGAAGCTCGCATGGCGCGCAGAATTTTCGCCACCACACGACGAGTTCCCTCCGGCATGGACGCCAGCCAGCGCTGAACCCATTCTGCATCGCCGATGTTGACCAGTAATAATGTTAAGATCATCAATGGGAAAGGCGCAACTTGCAAGACCTGGGATGGAATACCGGGTAAACTCGGCTGAAGCACAAGCCCAAGCCATTCAAGCAGAGAAAATAAATAAGCCCCGAAGGCCGCACGCAACGGATTCCAGCCTCCAAAAATAACAATCGCCAGCGCAATCCATCCGATGCCGTCCAATCCAGTTTGTGTCCCCATCCAGCCAGCCTTGACATTTAAGGTATAAGCTGGCCCTGCAAGTCCTACAAATGCTCCGCCGATCACGGTGTAGATATAACGTAACCGGTTGACATTTGCACCTCGCACGAAGGCTGCGGCTGGACGCTCGCCAATCCCCTGCAACATAAGTCCGGATCGGGTACGGAATATCCACAGCCAAGCCAGAATAATTACAACATAACTCAGGTATGTAACGATATCCAACCTAAAGAATAAAGGTCCAAGGATTGGAATATCTTTCAAAACAGGAATTGACCACGTCGGCAGGGTCGGGCCGGGGGTATTCATATAGGGAACTCCGAGGAAATAAGCCAGATCTCGGCCAGCCAATGCCAGTACGAATCCAACAGCCACTTGCGATTGATGAAGCGTAATACTGCCAAACGCCACGATGAATGCGATGAATGCCCCGATCAGCATTCCAAATAGAAACCCCAATAGCAGATTTCCGGTCACGTAGGCAACGGCAAAACCTCCCATCGCTGAAAGGATGACTGTCCCATTCAACGAGAGATTGATAATGCCGGCACGTTCGGTAATTGTCTCGCCAATAACGGCGAACAAAACCGGTGCAGCAGCCGCCAGAACTCCGGCTAAACCAATCAATATCGTATCCATAAAGACTCCTATGCCTTCCTCAAGAAGCGTTCGCGCACGCCCTGGCCAAGCAGAACAAACAGCACAAGCAGATCTTGTAGCACATTTGCAAAGGAAGAATCCATTTTATAAACGATCTGCAGTTGGATACCACCGACATTCAAGGCAGCAAAGAAAAACGCGATGGGAAGGACCCAGATAGCCTGATAATTAATCAACATCGCGACCAACAGACCGAGAAAACCATATCCGTTCGAGATGTTGGGCAACAAGCGGTGATAGACAGCCGTCACTTGGATTGCGCCAGCCAAACCGACAAATGCGCCGCACAACAAAAACGCGAACATACTATACTGCCAGGTGGGTATACCCAAGAGAAAAGCTGCCTTTATATTCTTACCAACTGCTTTCAAGCGCAGGCCAAAGTAAGTGCCCCGCAGCAAGAAGTAAATAATGATTACAACCAGAATGGATGCTCCCAAAGCCCAGAGACTCAATCCAGTATTCGACAGGGTTGGCAACCACAGCTTCTGGTCAAATGGTTGTGTACCAGACATTGAACCAACCCCGGGTCTTTTCCACGGACCGAAGACCAAATAAATCGTCAAGGCGGTAGCAACAAAATTGAGTCCGAGTCCGCCGAAGATTTCATTCACGCCACCAAAGGTTTTCAGCGCGCCTGCCAACGCCGCCCACAACGCCCCGCCGATCATTCCAAAAACAATCCCCAGAATGATGATCAGAGCCGGCGGAAGATTCGTGTCCTGAAGCAGACGCAACATCCAGGTGGCGAAGATGGAACCCAACACCATCTGTCCTTCCACACCAATATTCCAAAGGCCTGCAGAAAATGTGATCAACACACCTGCGGTCGTCAATAACAGCGGCGACCAGCTAATGAGAATGGATGCCAGATCGTTGGATGAACCAAAGGCGCCGCTTAGGATGCTTTCATATGCCTTGAAAGGCGGCGCTCCGGCTGCAAGTAGCAAAAGTGTTGTGATCAGCAATGCGAGAACTAATGCGCCAACTTGAAATCCGATATTAATCCAGGTACTCTTTTTCATTCAGCTCTCCCCGAAGTTGATTTTGTCCAACCCATGCCGCCAATCAATTCCCCAAGCTTCGCCGTTGTTAAGGACGTGACGTCCAACGGTAATGTCACCTTACCACTGAAAAATACCAGCACTCGATCGCTGTATTGCAATATTTCTTCCAAGTCCGAGGAAATAAATAGGATGGCTGTTCCCTGTTGACATCGCTCTTTGAGTTTACTCCAAATATAAATGGTCGACTCAATATCCAAGCCGCGTGTTGGATGTTCCAACAGAATCAATGAAAGCGGACTCCGAAGCAAAGCCAGCAGAGCGCGCTGTTGATTGCCGCCAGAAAGAGACTCGACTGTGCTCACTGGCGTTCCGCGAATATTGAAGGATTTGATTCGATCTTCTGCAAGTTTCCTTCCCTTATCTCCATCGATAAACACGCCTTGGGTTTCTTCGGCCAGCACAAAGTGCTCGGCCAAAGTCAGGCCCTGGACCAATCCTTCTTCCATCCGTGAAGCAGGCATAAACGAAACACCGTTTCGCTTGAACACGTGATAGGAACGCCCCGTCAGATCATGATGATTCACCAGCACGTGTCCGTTGACAGGACGCATCAAACCGGCACATGCCCGAATGAAAGTTCCCTGCCCGCTCCCCTCCATTCCTGCCACGCCGATCACTTCGCCTGCGTTGACCTCAAGATTGATATTAGCCAAATGAAGGCGAATGTCTTCCACAGCTAGATCGTGCAGCTGGAGCACTTTTGCGCCTGGCTTTGGCGAATGCCGCGCCCCCAAAGGAATCTCCTTACCGAACATCATCTCCACTAATTTCTTGGCGTTGAAAGGAGCCGAGGCTTCGCCCACCAGCTTTCCAGCTGTCAACACTGCCACTTTATGGCAAAGCACTTCAACATCCTCCAGCTTGTGTGAGACAAAGATGATTGTCATACCTTGAGCGGCCAGTTTGCGAAGTGTTGCAAAAAGTTTATCTTTTTGGCTGGCGCTGATACCTGTGGTGGGTTCATCCAAAATTAGGACGCGCGCTCCCAGCCAAAGCAGACGCAGGATTTCCAATTGTTGTCGCTCGCCAACAGTCAGCCCATCGACGTATGCTTCGGGATCCAGGGAAAAGTCAAATTGAACTGCCAATTCGTGGATATCATGCGCGACTGTCATACGATCCGGGAAAAGTCCACCGGAGCGTCCAAGTAAAAAATTATCCAGCAGACGCATCGGCGGGAAATCGAGTGGATCCTGATGCAGCATGCCAATTCCATATCGAATGGCATCGGCAGGTGATTTGATAACGACCGACTTGCCATCCAGCAAGATGTCCCCACCATCAGCCTGAATAAAGCCTGAAAGAACTTTCATTAGAGTGCTTTTGCCTGCTCCATTTTCCCCCAGAATTCCTTGAATTGTGCCCGATGGAATATTGAGCACGATGTCATCATTGGCATGGACTTTGCCAAAATGTTTATGAATGTGACGCAGTTCAATGTTCATGGGCAATTCCTTTTTTTTCCTCACCTTTCGCTCTCTCCCGTTGGGAGAGAGCTGAGGTGAGGAAAAGATTAGAGAAGGTAAACCTTCCCCGCATCAAAGTATCTTATTTGGAAACGCTCTCGCCTTGCATGCCCTGCAGAAGCTGAGGCAGATACCAAATTTGAACATCAGTAGCAGCCGTTCCATCTGCAAGATAGGATGTTCCATCTTGCAGATTGATTGGGCCAGTCCACAGATTCAAACCACCCGCCAGTTGAGAAATAAAACCATCCAATTGAGTGGAGGCGGTCGCGCTCAAGCCATCACCCTTGGTGAAGCCAACAGCGCTAGTATCTGGATTGTTGATGTTTGTCCAATCCGGGCCATTCCACTGGAAGTCTTCTTTCCAGTTTCCGGCTATCGCGGATTTAACTGCTGAGGCTGTAGCGGGCCCCCAGTTGAAGTACGGAACACCGAGGCAAATGTCGGGAGCCGCACTGCAATTGGTCTTATAGTCATAAGCAACTGCCCAAACCTTCTTACCAGCAGCATTCATTTTCTTGGCCTCGACTAATGCTTCGGTCGTATCAATACCAGACATAACCACATCGTAGCCGCTGTTGAAGAAATCATCAGCAACCTGGGACGGATCAGAGGTTACTCCGGGGATGTTGAACCAGAAGCCGATCCAAGTGACT
>Ga0335079_10004856_pt1 | contig 15475 bp, 13 predicted proteins | sample Lox_Sample_33_FD_206719 | JGI IMG/M metagenome (GOLD analysis project Ga0335079, IMG submission 206719) | Soil microbial communities from Loxahatchee National Wildlife Refuge, Florida, United States - Lox_Sample_3.3 | ecosystem: Environmental > Terrestrial > Soil > Wetlands | place: USA...
CTTTCCATACAGGAGATTGACAACCAACCCCGCCAGAATGGTGGTCGGGATGGCAATGGCAAAGCCGATGAAAGCCAGCAGATTGTACAGGTTCTGGAGACGTCTGTAAAATTCCTGCTCGTTGGATTGTTTAGTCTTGACGATGTTGGGAAAGACCGAAGTGACGATGGCAATCGGAATGAAGAACCATACTTCCGCGATCTTGACTGCCGACGCATAAATGCCCACTTCATGGGAATCGGCCATCTGTCCGAGCATTACCTGGTCAATCCGCAGGGAGACCATGTAGACGATTCCGGATAGGGCCAGGGGCCAGCAGTCAACGAGAAAATTCCGCGCGAGGGTAAGGCTTGCCTTCCATTTGCTCAGCTGTTGGCCGTTTGCCCCGTAAACATAAAGAAGCCCAAATACACCGAGCGCACCTTCCACTGCATTGGCAACGGCAAAGGCAATGACCGGGGCCTTCATGATAACCAGCACAATGCGTACGACCGAACTGACAAGGAATGCCGCATTCTTCGCATACACCACATATTTCGAGAGGACCTGCGACTGGAACCAAAGATCGATGGTATCGAAGGCGCCGAATATCAAGATCCAGCCCATGACGGCAACCATCCACTGGGTGAGGCGATCGTCCGGACGGATGATGAAAACCGTACATACGACCAACAGGTATGCGACAAAGCCCGCGAGGAAGCGGAGCGTAAAAGTGGTCCCCAATATTTCCCGCGTCTGTTCCGGATTGCGCACTACATCCCGCACGATGATGGCGTCGAGACCGAGAGCGGCCAAGGCAGTGAAAATACCGACCAGTGATGCGGCGTAACTGAGCAGACCGTACCGGGACGGACCGAGATATCGGGCAATCCAGACACCAACCATGAGCCCGACACCCATCCGCAGGACTTTATCGGCAAACAGCCAGGCGGTGTTTCCGAGTGCCGCCTGCAGTACATGCCGCCCATCCAGCCTGGCTCTGACGAAACCGGGGAGAAACCTTATCCATGCCTGGTTCATCAATGCTCCAGATACCACCGGTATACGCCCCGCAATCCCTCTCTCAGCCCTATCCTATGCCTCCAGCCGAGGGAGTGGATTTTCGAGACGTCGCACAGCTTGCGCGGCGTGCCGTCAGGTTTTGCGGCATCGAAAGCCAGTTCCCCGTCGAATCCGACCGCCTCCTTGATCAGTAACGCCAGTTCACGTATGGTGACCTCCTCGCCGGTGCCGATGTTTATTAAGGCTGGTGAGGAGTGACAAGTGAGGAGCGAGGAGAAAAGCTCCTCTGGAAGGTTCATCAGGAAGAAGCAGGCTTCGGCCAGATCGTCCACATGGAGGAACTCCCGTTTCGGTTCGCCGGTTCCCCAGACAACGACCTTGTCGTCCACAATCCTATCTCCCGACTCCTGACTCCTACATTTCCTTATCTTCGCCTCATGAAACTTGCGCAGAAGCGCCGGGAGGACATGGGACGTCTCCAGGTCGAAATTGTCGTTGGGGCCGTAGAGATTGGTCGGCATGGCCGCCAGGAAAGCGGTCCCGTACTGGCGGTTGTAGGAACGGCACATGGTGATGCCGGCGATCTTGGCGATTGCGTAAGGCTCATTGGTTGGCTCCAGGGGGCCGGTCAGCAAATAATCCTCTTTCAGCGGCTGGGGGGCGAGCCTGGGATAGATGCAACTGCTACCCAGGAAAAGCAGCCTCTTTACACCGGTCAGCCGGGAATTATGAATGATGTTGCTCTGGATCATCAGGTTGTCGAAGATGAAATCGGCCGGGCAGCTGCTGTTGGCGACAATTCCACCCACTTTCGCAGCGGCGAGAAAAACGTATTCGGGCCGTTCCCCGGCGAAAAATTCATTGACCGCAGCCTGGTCGCGCAGGTCGAGCTCTTTGCTCGTCCTGAGCAAGAGATCCGTGTATCCTTCCGCCCGAAGATGGCGGACAATGGCCGAGCCGACCAACCCCCTGTGCCCCGCCACATAGATCTTTGCCTGCTTATCCATCGGCCCGTTTCTCCCGTTCCGCCTCGGCCAGGTCCGCATCGGTCATCATCTCCACCAGAGCGTCAAAACCGACCGTCGGTTGCCACCCCAGCATCCGCTTTGCCTTGGCTGGATCGCCCAGCAGCAGGTCCACCTCGGCCGGGCGAAAGTACTTCGGGTCAATTTCGATGACGACATTGCCGCTTGAGACATCTATCCCCTTCTCATGGACCCCTTTACCGCGCCACTCCAGAACCATCCCTAACCTTGCAAAGACCTTTTCAACGAACTCCCGGACCGAACGGGTCTCCCCGGTCGCCACCACGAAGTCGTCCGGTTCAGTCTGCTGCAGCATGAGCCACATCGCCGCGACGTAGTCTCCGGCAAATCCCCAGTCGCGCTTCGCCTCCAGGTTCCCCAGATAGAGGCAGGGCTGCATCCCCAGTTTGATCCGGGCCGCGGCGCGGGTGATCTTTCGCGTCACGAACGTTTCCCCGCGCCGGGGAGATTCATGGTTGAAGAGGATGCCGTTGCAGGCAAAGAGGCTGTAGCTCTCCCGGTAGTTGACCGTGATGTAGAATGCGTAGGCCTTGGCGCATGCATAGGGAGAGCGGGGATAGAAGGGGGTGGTCTCCTTCTGGGGAGTTTCCACTACCCTGCCGAACAGCTCGGAGGAGGATGCCTGATAGAACCTGGTATTCAGCCCAGTCTCCCTGATCCCCTCCAGTATCCTCACCGCTCCCAGCGCATCCACCTCGCCGGTATATTCCGGTACGTCGAAAGAGACCCTGACATGGCTCTGGGCGCCGAGGTTGTATATCTCGTCCGGGCGCACATCGCGCAGCACCTTGTTGATGGAGCTGGCGTCATTTAGATCACCGTAATGGAGAAAAAGCCGCACCCCGGCTTCGTGGGGGTCCTGGTAGATATGGTTGATCCTCCCCGTATTGAACGATGAAGAGCGGCGGATGATGCCGTGGACTTCGTAACCCTTCTTTAACAGCAGTTCCGCCAGGTAAGAGCCGTCCTGCCCCGTAATTCCCGTGATAAGCGCCTTTTTCATATAAACTCCCGTTTGTAATTGTAATATATCAAGCAACGGTCAATGACAAGGGGATTTTACAATCTTTCTGTATATCTCCTCAAGCTGCTCCCCCCGTGATTGCCAGGAATGATCCCGCACCGCCTTTTCCCTGACCCTGGCGGAGAGTTCCTCTCTTCCCTTTCGGTCATCCAGGAGTTCCTCAATCTTCTTCGCGAAATCGGCCGGATCCTCCTTATGCGCATATATTCCCGCATCGCCCAGTATCTCTCGATTCACGGGGTTGTCGAAGACCACAGTGGGAAGTCCGCAGGCCATGTAATTGAGGAGTTTGCCGTTTGCTTCGGTGAGGGAGATCTTCGGCGAGACGGCGATGTCTCCGGCGCAGAGATAAAGGGGCGAAAGGGAATAATCGATCCTCCCCGTGAAGGTGATCAGGTCGGCGATTCCAAGGGATTCGGCCCTCTCCCGGTATTTGCCTTCAGGAAAGCCCATGATCAGGACGCGGGGCGCCCTCCCCCGTTTTTTCAAAATCCTCACCGCCTCCAGCAGGAGATCGATCCCCTGGTAGCTGTTAAGGACCCCCAGGAAAACAGCCGTAGGAGAATCATCGTCGATTTTAAGCGCTCTCCTCGCCTCATTTCGGGGTACCGGCCTGAAAAGAGCGGCATCAACCCCATCGATCACCCCTGCCACCTTCAAAGAGGGGAGATTCCACAATCCTGTCAGATCGGCCGCCCCCTTGGAGGAACTGGTGACGATGAAATCCGCCCCCCTGTTTACGATCTTCTCCAGGAAGAGGAAGAGTCGAAAAAGGAGCGTCCCCCTGCGGATGAAACCGTGGTCTATCATCTCGGAGGTCATGCTCCCCTGGCAGTCAAAGAGCATGGGAATCCCCAGCAGCTTCCCGAGAAAGAGACCGACAAAAGCCCCTTCGTGGAGATGGGCGTGGATTATGTCCGGGCGAAATCTCCGAGCAGCGGAGAGCGCCTTAAAAAAGAGGAGTATGTCCAGAAACGGCTTATGCCAGGAAGGACCGGGGGAAAGTTTTCCATACCAGGGAATATGCCCGATGCGGACGGTCGGTATCCCCTCCATGTCACGCCCCAGGTGATAGGTGACGATAAGCACCTGATGGCCGAGTCCGATGAGAGCCCGCGCCTCCTCGTAGATCCGGACATGGCACCCCCGATCGGCGAAAAAAGGGGTGGGGGCAAGCATCAGGATTTTCAGCCTTTCATCAGTCAATGTTGACCGTTTCCTGCACCACGTAGATCTGCTTTCCCTGGGCTTCATAGTAGGTGCGGGCGTTCAGCTCGCCGAGGAGCCCGAGCACGATGAACTGGACTCCCATGAAGAAGAGTAAGACAGTGAGGATAAAGAGGGGGTTGCGGTTCATGCTCATATGTTCGAAAAACTTCATATAGAGGGTTGCCCCCCCGCTGAGAAACGCCGCTAACAGGGTATATATCCCCCATTCGCCGAAAAGCTGAATAGGTTTGGTGGAATAATTGAGCAGGAATTTCACCGTCATGAGGTCAAGGACGACCCGAATGGTCCGGGAAATGCCGTACTTGCTCCTGCCGTGGAGCCGGTGACGATGACTGACCGGAATCTCCGTCATTCTGGCCCCGACCTGGGAAGCGAGAGCGGGAACAAAGCGGTGCATCTCTCCGTAAAGGTTGATCTCCTCGAGCACCTCGCGCCTGTATGCCTTCAGCGTGCAACCGTAATCGTGGAGTTTAATGCCGGTCATCAGGGATATGACGTAATTGGCTATGACAGAGGGGAGTTTACGGTTTAGAAATGCGTCCATCCGGTCCTTGCGCCAGCCGGAAACCACGTCGTAGCCTTCCTCGATCTTTTCCAGAAGCCGCGGGATATCGGCCGGATCGTTCTGCAGGTCACCGTCCATGGGGACCAGGACCCTTCCTGCCGCGGCGGCGAAGCCTGCAACCATGGCGGCGGTCTGGCCAAAATTGCGGCGCAGGCGGATCACCTTGACCCTTCGGTCATCCTGGGCGATTTTCTTGAGAAGAGTGAAAGAGTTGTCGATGGAACCGTCATCGACCAGGATTACTTCGTATTTCAGCGGGAGATCGGACAGTGCGGCAGTGATGCCGGCATGGAGCGCCGGGATGCTTCCCTCTTCATTGTAAATGGGAACGACGATGCTGAGATCCACGGTAAATCCTTTTATCAAAAAACTGCCGGCAACCAGTGGCTAGCTGCCGATTTTCCAATCCCCGCCGAATTCCTTGACCCGACGGATGGCAACCTCCGATCTCTGGGAAGCGGCCCTTCTCCATCTTGATGAACAGAGGCCCCGGATCATCCCGACTCCGTAGCAGAGATGAAAAATGGGGAAAACGACCGGCAGGAGGAGCGCGGAAAGTGGCCGGCCGCTCCTTGTCACTTCATAACCGGCGATAATGACTATCGATATTAGGTAGCATAAAAGCGGAAGATAGTAAACAGCCTTGTGCATCAGGGGAAGAATGAGCAGGTAGAGGAGAAACAGGGAAGGGACAAAGGTGATCGGCCTGACGACGCCGCTCAGGATGGTCTGCTCGCCTCTCCCCCTGCCGTAGCTGAAGAGCTGCCTGCAGAACGCCGCGAGCGTTTTTCGCTGGCTCCGGTAAACCGCCAGGCCGGGATCATGGATAAACCGCCCCCCTTCCCGCCTGATCCGCTCCAGCAACTCATTCTCCTCGTTGGGATAAAGGCGTTCGTCGAAGCCGCCGCTGGCGAGAAAGCGTGCCTTACGGAAACTCAGGTTGCAGAGGATCAGCTCCCGGTCGCAGGCCGGGCGGGCTCCTCCTGTCTGTCGATAGCGGTTACGCACCCCGCCGCCGCCGAAAAGGGAGGCGAACACCATGGCAAAGGAGTGCTGCAGGGAGCTGTCCGCAGCGGGAGTCAGGGAAGGGCCGCCGACTGCGACCACAGCCGGCTCACCGTAGTGGCTCAGCGCTCTCTGGAGGAATCCGGGAGAAACCTGCGAGTCGTCATCGAGGAAATAGAGGATATCCCCTCCGGCGGCGGCAGCAGCCAGATTGCGCTGGCGGCTCGGCTGTCGCCCTTCCGCCACCAGCACCTCCAGGGAGCCGGCGGGATAGCCCGCCTCCCGCACTCCGCCAAGGGCGCTCACACCTCCACCCGGTTTGACAGGTATGATGATGGAAACCTTGGGTGTCTCGGCCATATGATACCGTGCATGGAAAAGCCGGGGGGATACCCGGCTCTTCTGCCTTGCGAAAGTGCTGAGATACGGACACTCCCCGGTTGCCGCTAGCTAACCCCCTGAGAGAGCAGAGCGCTACCTGCCATAGCTGTGCAGACCGGAAAGGAACAGATTGACACCCAGATAGCAGAATATGGTGGCGGCAAAGCCGACTATCGATAGAATGGCGGCCCTTTTCCCGACCCAGCCACGGGTGATGCGGGCATGGAGAAAGGCCGCGTAAACGAACCAGACGATCAGGGACCATGTCTCTTTCGGATCCCAGCTCCAGTAGGTCCCCCAGGCATAGTTGGCCCAGGCCGCGCCGGTGACTATTCCCAGTGTCAACAGGGGGAAACCGATCATGATCGCCCTGTAATTCAGGTCATCCAGCACCTTGCAGGGGGGGAACGAGGCAAGAATACCCCCTGCCGGGGAATTCCCGGCTGACTCCTCATGTTTCGCCTTGATCAGATACATGATGGATATGCCGCAGGCAACGGCAAATGCGGCATAACCGAGAAAGCAGGTAATGACGTGGTAGAGGAGCCAGTTGCTCTGCAGGGCCGGGACCAGGGGCTCAATTCCGCTATCCAGGCGGAGTTGCGCCCAGGACATGCCGAGGAAAGCGAACGGGACGACGAATGCCCCGATAATGCGGTACTTGTATTTTAGTTCGATCAATCCGTAGATCAGGATGATCGTCCAGGAGAAGAAGACGACCGACTCATAAAGATTGGAGAGGGGGGCATGGCCGTGACCGAGGGCGTAAGACTCTTTCCAGCGCAGGATGATGGCCGTGGTCTGGATGACAAAGCCGAAATAGGCCGCGCAACTGGCGGTCAGACCTACGGCCCTGTTCTTCGTCGCCACAAAGGCGAAAAAGATGACCATCGAAATCATGTATGAAAAGGTTGTCACGTTGAACAGCATGGAACTGGACATCAAACTGGACATCGGGTATCCTCCAAGGATTGCGGTCAGCTGCTAGCCGCTAGCGGCTGGATGCTTTATTTTATAGTTTTTTCAGTTTCTCGACCAGCCCGTCGAAGATGAGCTGGAAACCTGCCGGGTTTTTGTTCGCACTCCCCCCCATGGTAACCCGCCCTTGCGTGACCCTGACCCAGATGCGCTTGTGGGACAGGAAAAACGCCATGCAGATACCGACCACCATCAGGGCGCATCCCAGCCAGACGACCCAGACTCCGGGGTCTTTGGCAACCTGCAGCCCAGTAAAATATTTTTCGTAGATGCCGTCAAAGGTGAAGATCAGATCTCCCCCCCGTTTCTCATCGAACCCGGGATAATTCTGGAAAACTACAAATTGCTGGGAAGCGTTGCCGGGGGAAACAGTCTCGATCTTTGCAGCAGCCCCGGACATTTGCGGCATAAAGGCCTTTACGTCAGGCACCGCTTCCAGTACCTGCATGTAGCCACCGTCGGGGAGTAACACCCTCTCCCCCTGCCTGGCAGTTATTTTGACAGGCGCACCACCCGTTCTCCTGCGCACGGTAAAATAAGCTGCGGCTCCTTCGCCGGCTGGCCCGTAATTGGACTGGTAAAAGGTAAAGCCCTTATAGGTAAGGGGATCATTGACGACAATGGGTATATTTGTATATCCCGCCACCGGTTCCCCTTTTTCCAGAACGGTGAGGATGCTCTTGAACTCCTTGGGAGCGCCGGTGTCATAGTAGGAAACGGAAAACTTCTCGCATCTGATGGCAAAACCGAGATCGATCTGTTTTTCGGTGCGGGGGTCATAAAAGGCCGATACACTGCTCCCCTCGACAATATTCACGAATCCCTTATATCCGAAATAAGAGCCGATCATGGCGCCGACGAAGATGATAATGATGCTTGCATGGACCACATAAACCCCCATACGGCAGTACGGGGTTTTCTGCGCAAACAGGTGATAGACGCCATCGACCTCCGTCACCACCGGGGAGGCGAACTCCACCTTGAGAAATGCAGCCATTTTGTCCCTGAGCGCGATGATGTCACCCGACATCTTGAAATCATGGGTAAGAGAAAGTGACTTCTCCAAGCCGCTGTCCATGAGCAGGGTCGGTTCGGCGATGATCTTCCAGACCCTCGGGAGTCTCTTGACGGAACAGGCAATCAGGTTTACCGTGAGCAGATAGAGGAGGAGAATGAACCACCAGGAGTGATACATATTAAAGAAACCGAGGTTTTTGTATAGAAACAATTTGCTGCTGCTAAGCGACTGAATATACTCCGGCGGCACATTCGGAAACTGAGGAATGACCGTGCCGATAATCGATGTCGTTGCCAGGCAGATAAGGAGAGAAATCGAGAGTTTCAGGGAACAGAAAAAATCCCATATTGATTGTAAGAAACCGCGTTTTTTGGTCGTCAAGGCTTTCTCCTGGAATTTAGTCGAGGTTTTCCCATGAAAAGTTTAAATACTCTTCACAAAGAGAAAATTATATATCAATTATAGGGGAAATAATAATTATATTTTGCCAACTTTGCGACAGGCTAAGAAAAAGGGATAACAAGGTAATTGTTATCCCTTTTTCTCGTTTTTACACGGGCCAAGCTAAAGCGCTACTTCTTGTGGCATTCACCACACTTGGTCGGGCCGGCATTCTTCTCCGCATGACAACCTTTGCAGGTCTTGTGCGCCCAATCCTTCCCGAACCCTTCAATCTTGCCCGGGCCGTTCTCATGACATACCTTGCAATCCTTCAAAGCATCCTGGTGCTTTTTGTGGTTGAAGGTAACATCGCCGTTTTTGGCAGGCAGGGTTATGACGTCAGCCGCCATCGCCGTAGCCGCGCAAAAGAGGGTTAGCATAACTGCCACGATAATCTTTTTCAAAAAATTCACCTCCCATTCCTTAAATTAAAATCGTTACGAAATTATATATGCGGGCAGTTCATTGTCAAGCAAAAAAACCGAAAAACTGTTTAAAATTAGCACATTATATCTGCCTAATATTTCCGTTCCCGATCATTTTCCGGCAGCTTGCAGCGCCCGATCTTTTACCTCGACCTCCCGCGCCAACTTATCCCTGTAAGATCTGAGCTTTTCGGTCAGCATTGCGTCGCCCAGCGCAAGGATCTGCACGGCGAAAATGCCTGCATTCTTTGCTCCTGCCGGACCTATGGCCATGGTTGCAACGGGGATGCCTCCCGGCATCTGCACGGTGGAGCAGAGGGCATCCAGTCCGTTCAGCGCGCTTCCTCCCATGGGGACACCGATCACCGGCAGACAGGTCTCGGCGGCAATGACACCGGCCAGATGGGCAGCCATGCCAGCGCCGGCGATTATCACCCTTACTCCCCGCCCGGCCGCCTCTGCAGCCAGCGCAACGGTCTTCTGCGGTGAACGGTGCGCCGATGAAATCCGCAACTCGAACGGTATGCCGAATTCGCTGAGGACTTTTGCCCCCTCTTCCATGACCTGAAGGTCGGAGTCGCTTCCCATGACTATTAATACGAGTGGTTCAATCATATCATTTCCCCATCGCCTTCCCGCCGATGTCCCGGCGGTAATGGACACCTTCCCAGGTAATGGCGGCGACCCCCTGATAGGCCCGCTCCATCGCCTCTTTCACCGTCGGTCCGAGGGCGGTGACACCGAGGACCCGGCCGCCCGCGGTAACGGTCTTCCCCTCTATCACCTTCGTACCGGCATGAAAAACGACAAGGTCGCCGATCAGCGCGGCCTCTTCCAGACCCCGGATATCATCCCCTTTACGATAACCGCCCGGATATCCCTCTGCCGCCATGACCACACAGACCGCCGCCTGGTCATGCCATTCGATCTCCATACCTCCTAGATCCCCTTCCGCCACCGCCATGAGTAAAGGGACGATATCCGATTTCATCCTCATGAGCAGTGGCTGACACTCCGGGTCGCCGAAGCGGGCATTGAATTCTAGGGTTTTGATCTCCTCACCGGCGATCATCAGGCCGGCATAGAGCACCCCGCAATAAGGCCGTCCTTCCGCCGCCATACCGTCCACCGTGGGTTGCATCACCTCGGTCATGACCCTGTCGTGGATCGCAGGCGTTACCACCGGCGCAGGTGAATAGGCACCCATACCGCCGGTATTGGGACCCTGATCGTTGTCGAAAACCGGCTTGTGGTCTTGGGCGCTCGCCAGTGGAATGATCTTTTCACCGTCTGTAAAGGCAAGAAACGACGCCTCTTCGCCTGTCAGGAATTCCTCGACTACCACCTTCGAGCCGGCCGCGCCGAACATATTACCCCTGAGCATGCCGGAAACCGCATCTATTGCCTCATCGCGCGACCGGGCGATAATGACCCCCTTGCCCGCAGCCAGACCGTCGGCCTTGATTACCACGGGGATACCGACCTTGTCGATAAACGCCACGGCCGGCTCCACCTGCTCAAAGACCTCATAGGCGGCGGTCGGCACATGATATTTTTTCATCAGATCCTTGGCAAAGGCCTTGCTTGCCTCGATCAGGGCCGCATTTCGCCGCGCCCCGAAGATCCGCAAGCCGTTTTCCTCGAACAGATCGACGATCCCCAGGGAAAGCGGCAGTTCGGGTCCGACCACGGTTAAGTCTATTCCCTCTTTCCGGGCAAAAGAGAGAATGGTGGTCAGATCGTCCACCTTGATATCGATATTCTCCGCGATCCGGCCTGTCCCCGGATTGCCGGGCGCACAGTAAACCCTGTCCACCAGCGGCGATTGCGCTATTTTCCAGACCAGGGCGTGCTCCCTGCCGCCACTGCCGATCACCAGCACCTTCATGTATGTTACTCCTGAAGAATTTTTTGTAAAATAAAGATAGCCAGAAACGCGGATTTTTGATTCGGCCTTTGGCCTCACCCTCCGGGCAGCCTTCGCTGTCCAATTCCTGCGGAATTGTCGCAAGGTCAAGGCTGTCGAGGAATTGCGCGGAGGCGTAGCTCAGCGCTACGCCGCACAAGGAATTCCGAAGACTTACGCAGAGATTGCGGAAAAGCCGCGTTTCTCCCTTTAGTGCCTGAAGTGCCGCATGCCGGTGAACACCATCGCCACTCCATGCTCATCCGCGGCCCGGATCACCTCTTCGTCGCGGACGCTCCCCCCCGGCTGGATAATGGCGGTGACGCCGGCTTCCGCCGCGGCATCCACCCCGTCGCGGAAAGGAAAAAAGGCATCTGAGGCGAGAACCGTCCCCTTAGTGGGGAGTTGGGCCTTGTGCACGGCAATCCTGGAGGAATCGACCCGCGACATCTGGCCCGCGCCGATCCCGACGGTCTGTTCCCTGTTGGTGAAGACTATGGCGTTGGACTTCACATGCTTGCAGACCTTCCAGGCAAAATCAAGGGCAGAGAGCTCATCGGCGGAAGGTTTCCGTGCCGTTACCACCCGGCAATTGGCCGCCCGCACTATCCCCAGGTCCCGTCCCTGGATGAGCAGCCCGCCGACGACCTTTTTCATGTCATAACCTTCCTGTTCGTAGCCGGTAAGGATCGGCACCTGCATTACCCGGACATTTTTCTTGGACTTGAAGATTTCCAGTGCCTCCTCGGTATAACCCGGGGCAACGATCGCCTCCAGGAAAGTGGATGAGAGCTCCTTTGCCGCCGCCCCGTCAACTATCCTGTTGAAGCCGACGATCCCGCCGAAGGCCGAAACCGGATCGCACTCCCGCGCCTTCAGGTAGGCATCGAGCGGCGTCTTGGAGAGGGCGACCCCGCATGGATTGGTATGCTTGATGATGACCGCCGCTGCCTGATCATGGAACTCCTTGACCGTTTCGATGGCGCCATCCAGATCGATGATGTTGTTGAAGGAGAGCTCTTTCCCCTGCAACTGCACGGCATTGGCCACGCATGGCTCGCGGAGCGACTCTTCCAGGTAAAAGGCAGCGGACTGGTGGGGGTTCTCACCATAGCGGAGGTCCTGGGCCTTTTTCACCTGCAGGGTAAAGGTGGCGGGATACTCCTCGACCTTTTCGCCGAGACGCGCCCCCAGATAGTTGGAGATCGCCCCGTCATAGGCCGCGGTATGCTGGAAGACCTTGACCGCCAAATTGAAATTGGTCCTCACCCCGACGAAACCGCCGTTTTCAGCCATCTCGGCCAGCACCCGCCGGTAGTCCTCGTGGTCAACGATAACCGTGACATCGGGGTAATTCTTGGCCGCGCTGCGGAGCATCGTCGGGCCGCCGATATCGATATTCTCGATGGCCTCCTCCATGGTGCAACCTTCTTTCTCCACAGTGGCTTCGAAGGGATAGAGGTTTACCACCACCATGTCGATCGGCTCGATGCCGAACTCTTTCATCTGCGCCACATGGGCCGGATTGCTCCGCATCCCCAGTAGGCCGCCATGCACCTTGGGGTGCAGGGTCTTGACCCGGCCGTCGAGCATCTCGGGAAAACCGGTGAAGCGGGAAACATCCATGACCTCCAGCCCGGCATCCCTGAGCAGCTTTGCAGTGCCGCCTGTGGAGAGTATCTCTACCCCGGATCTTGCCAGTTCCTTGGAAAACTCGACGATGCCGGTCTTGTCGGATACGCTGATCAGTGCGCGGTTTATTTTTGCCATTTTTATTCAACTCCTTGGTAATATTTATCACACCCCACACTTTGAGGGCGATGCACTGGGGTGAATGAGGGGAGTATCATGAACCTGTCGGGAAATTCATCTGCTCCAGAAAATGCTTCTCAAAGGCAGGGGTGCCGGAAAGGGGGACCACCCTGATCGCTTCCGCAAGCCTGTCGACCTCTTCCATGCCGCGGGGGGAGCAGATTCCCTTTCCCACCCCGGCCAATGCCCCTTCCCGGATAAATCTGTATATCTTTACCATCTTTTCGGGCAAAATTCCAACGTTTTTTAGGGCCTCGGGTTCGAGCGTCGCACCGAAGGAGCCGGTAATGATCACTTCCTGCACTGACTCAAGGGTAATTCCGGAACGCTCGAAAAGGACCTCTATCCCCGCCCGGATGGCGGCCTTTGCCAGTTGCACCTGACGGATATCGTTCTGGCCCAGGTAAATTATCCGTTTAGCATCACGGTAGAGGACAAATGCCGATTCCCCATTCATTTCGATGATCCGGTTGGCCAGATTGGAGCCGATTTCCGCCGGAGCCCGGAGACGGCCGGTATGATCGAGCAACCCCGCCCGCAACAGCTCCGCAACCGTCTCCATCACCCCAGAGCCGCAGATCCCGAGGGGAATCCCGCCTCCCAGGGTGGTCAGGAGCACACCCTCCCCTTCCAGGCGCAGGCCGCTGATTGCCCCGGCCAGGGCAACCATGCCGCAGGCGAGGTTCCCCCCTTCGAAGGCGGGGCCGGCGGCGGCGGATGTGGCATAGATCCTCTCACCCAGCATGAGGGCGATTTCGCCGTTGGTCCCGAGATCAAGGAACAAACGTGCGACGTGCGGCGTGCCGCATGCTGCGTCACAGCCATAGAGAAAAGCCACCAGGTCGCCGCCGACAAATCCCCCCGGCAGGGGGAAGATGAATGCGGGAACCGCCATATCCCAGCCGAGTTCCGCACTGTTAACCTTCCGGCCGGCGGTGAAGAGGGGACGATAGGGCGGGAAGGCGAGGGACGCGACCGGCAGCCCCAAGAGCAGATGCTCCATGGCGGGATTGCCCGCCACGGCAACGAGTTTCACACTCTCTGCGGGGAGAGCGGCCATGTGGAGGAGTTCCCGGGCCAATTGCTGCAGGGAGCCATTGACCAGCGCCGTCATCCTCTGCAGGGAGTTCACCGACTTCAGAGAGGCAGCGAGGCGCGACACCACGTCAAGGCCGAATTCCCGTTGCGGGTTGAGGGCACCCGAGATCGCCAGCCGTTCCCCGGAAAGCGGATCCAGCAGCGCAGCGGCGATGGTTGTAGTGCCGAGATCGAAGGCAATGGCCAAGTTTTCAGGAATATTCAACCGGTTGCTCCCGACAGCTGCCACGTTTAAGCCAAAATTTTGCAAGGGTCTTCGCGGAGCCGCCGTGCACGGTTCCCGGGATCAATCGGCATCTTCACGGTTTCAGATAGACCCGCGGCACCCTCTTGCTGATCCCGCAGAATATCTCGTAGGGGATGGTCCCGGTTTTTGATGCCAGTTCTTCCGCATGGATGCAGTTTCCTTCACGGTCGCAACCGAGCAGTGTCACATCGTCCTCCACTGCCACGCCGGGGATATCGGTCACATCCAGCATTATCCAGTCCATGCAGACCGAGCCGATGACCGGGGCGCGCCTCCCCCTGACAATGGCCTCTCCCCGGTTGGTCAGCGCACGGCTGTAACCATCGGCGTAACCGACCGGCACGCTGGCTACCAGGGTCTTCCCCTCCGCCACATAGCGCCTTGCATAGCTAATGCTGGTTCCCGGTTCCACCCACTTGAGCATCGCCACCTTGCTTTTCAGGCGCATTACCGGCTTAAGGTCGATCTTACCCTGGAAATCAGCGGACGGCAGGGCGCCGTACAGGGCAATGCCGGGGCGTACCAGGTTGCAGAAGGGCAGGTCCCTGCTGAAGGCGGCTGCGCTGTTGGCGATATGAATGTAGCGGGGAGACAATCCCTGCTCTTTTGCGGCCTCGATCACCCCGGCAAATATCGCTGCCTGCCGGTCGGTGTAACCACGGCTCTGCGCATCGAGCTCGTCCGCGGATGCAAAGTGGGAGATGATCCCCTCCAGTTCAACGTTCTTCATCCCCTTCAGTTTCTCAAAAAACGCTGCGGCATCACGGTACGGGATCCCCAGGCGGCCCATACCGGTATCTATCTTCACATGGACCTTCGCTTTGCGGTAGAGCTTCCCCGCGACATAGTTAAGGAGTCTCGCCTGCTCCGGAGAAAAGATGGCCGTGGAGAGATTAAAGCCGATGCACTTTTTTTCCTGCCCCGGGTAGAGCCCCCCCAAAACCAGCACAGGCCGGTCGATGCCGCTTTTCCTGAGCTGTATCCCTTCGGCAAGGAATGCGACACCAAAGGCGTTCACCCCGAGAGATTCCAGCTCCATGGCGATATCCATGAAGCCGTGGCCGTAGGCATCCGCCTTGACGACCGCCAGGATGTCGCAGCCGCGGGGGATGGCCTTTTTTATCTGGAAAAAATTGTGTCGAACGGCGGAGAGATCGATTTCCGCAACGGTTGGACGACTTTCCATGAATTATTCCTTGAACCGGAGAAACCGGGATTGGGAGAAAATAGTCGCGGTGCTTAATTTCTACGTTTCCCGATCTCCCCGTTTCGATTTTAAACAACGGGACAGACGTTG
>Ga0335079_10004857_pt1 | contig 15471 bp, 19 predicted proteins | sample Lox_Sample_33_FD_206719 | JGI IMG/M metagenome (GOLD analysis project Ga0335079, IMG submission 206719) | Soil microbial communities from Loxahatchee National Wildlife Refuge, Florida, United States - Lox_Sample_3.3 | ecosystem: Environmental > Terrestrial > Soil > Wetlands | place: USA...
GTTCTGTGCATCGTCGGTGTCATCATCCTCCTGATCGGCGGATGTGTGATTACTTGCGCCCACTTCGTCCGCAAAGGAGTACAAAGGGCCAAGCAATACTCCGAAGAGGCCCAGAGGAACCCCCAGTTCGCCGCCATTTCCCTGGCCGCATCGCTGCATCCCGACATCGAGATTGTCTCGAAGGATGAGGCTGCCGGGAAGATCACCCTGCGCAACAAGAAGACCGGGCAGGTGGTGACGCTCGACACGCATGATTTGTCCTCCGGCAACATGAGCCGGGCTTTGGAGCAGTTCTCCAAGGGGTTGGCGCCATCGGCCGGCTCTCGTTCGACGGTCGCGCGCGCGATGGAACCTGCACCTGCCGCTGAGCCAGCCCCGGCTGAGGAAACGATCAGCCCGGCCCGTGCCGCCGCCCAGGCGGCCGTGCTGAAGAAGTTTCCTGACTTCATTCCCACCTATGGTGGAGCGACGACGCTGGAAAGCACGATCAACAACTTCGCCGGCAACACGGTCGGCAGCTACTCGTTTACCACGGTCGATACGCCCGAGTCCGTGGCTGACTTCTACGAGAAGAGATTCACCGACGCCGGGTTCACGATTCTGACCAGGCAAAACAGCACTAACAACAACGGCGCCACTGTGGCGCTGGTCGCCCAGCATACCGCTCCGCAGGCCACGATCTCGTTTCAGGCCGAGATTGACGGCGGGAAGTCACGCGTGACGATTGGCTTCACCCAAGCGGGCGGCCAGTGACGTTCCCGTAAGGCCTTGAGGCTGTGCGTGTCGCCTGGGATGGCCCGGGCGACGCGCTTGAAACCGCGCTCCCGCGCCGAGGAACCCGGGGCAGCGGCGGGTGGTGACATCCCGTGGTCGGACAGATGGCGACGACGGGCCGCGCCTCCCCTTCGCAAAGGCAACCTTTTGGTGTATGCTACGTCTCATTAGGCGATGCCATGAATACGAGACGCCTCGTTCTGGTCATGCTGCTCGGTGTGGCGGGCGCAGGATCGGTTTTCGCGGTCGGGCCGTCGGCGGCCCCGCCGGTCTCCCGGGTGTCGGTGGTATTCGTCGAGCCGCAGAAGTTCACCGACGTGAAGATTGACAGCCGGGGCGGCAATTCCGCCGACCTGCTCGATCAACTCCAACGGTTCATGCGCGCGATGGGGGAAGCTTGCGTGCCCCCAGGTCTGCGCCTCGAGGTCAGGGTCACGGACATCCACCTTGCTGGCAACATCGAGCCGGGGCGGGGCGCGCGCTTCGGTGACGTCCGCATTGTCCGGAGCATCTACCCGCCATGCATCAAACTGGAATTCCAGGTGACCGACGGAAAAGGCGCTCTGCTGAAGGAGGGCAAACGCGAGATCACGGACCCGGCCTTCCAGATGCGGGATCCGTGGCCAGAAGACGATTATCTGCGCTACGAGAAGAACATGCTGCGCGACTGGTTCCGCACGGAATTCCGCAGCCTCCGCAAAACCTGACCGATCCCGCCCAACCCATCCCGCGCTCGCCGCCGCGCGCAGCCGGCGAGACCAACGGGCCAAGGGAATCTTTCCGCTGATCCCACCCTCATACTTAAGGCAAATCCAACAAGGACCGCCATGAATAGAAGAATTCTCCAATGTGCCTGTCTGCTCGGTGTGCTCGGGCCAGGGGCGATGCTGGCTGCCGACACCGCCAAGCCCAACCCCGCCAGTGTCGTGGTTACGTTCGACCATCCCGACAAGTTCACGGACGTGAAAGACGCCTATATGCCGACCGAGAAAGGCCGGGACGCCATCCTCGACCAGATCAAGGGTTTTGTGGAATCCCGGGCGAAATCCTATCTCCGTGCCGGCCAGAAACTGGAGGTGAAATTCACCGACATTGACCTCGCTGGCGAATTCGAACCCCAGCGTGGGCCCCGGTTCAACGATGTCCGCATTGTCAAGGACATCTACATGCCGCGGCTCAAACTCGAGTTCAAGCTGACCGGGGCCGACGGCAAGGTGATCAACGAGGGCAAACGAGACCTGACCGACTCGGCCTTCATGATGCGGTCCGTCTTTCCGCCCTCCGATGAGCTTCGTTTTGAAAAGGACATTCTGAGCGACTGGCTGCGCAGCGACGTCAGGGCCCCCGCCAGAGCGGCCGGGTAGCCACCGAGTGGCGCCCGCCGGCACAATTTCCTTTTGCACGCGGCCGCGGACATTCTACGTTCGCGATCGTGGTCCCGTTCCCGGAGGCAGAACGCATCGACAAATGGCTTTGGGCGGTGCGCATTTTCAAGACGCGCAGCCAGGCCACCGATGCGTGCCGCGCGGGCAGTGTCACCGTGGCCGGTCGGCCGGCGAAGCCTTCCCGCGAGGCGCGGCCCGGTGAAGTCGTCGTGGTACGGCAGGGCCTCATCCGGCGCACGCTCAAGGTGCTGGCAGTGCCGCCGGCGCGGTTGGGGGCGAAGCTCGTCGCGCACTATTGCGAGGATCAGACGCCGCCGGCCGAGTTTGCCCAGGCGCGCGCCCAACGCGTCCAGCAGTTTCTTGCCCGCGCCAAGGGCTCCGGCCGCCCGACCAAGCGCGACCGGCGGCTTCTCGACCGGTTCCTGGGGTGAGCGGCGTGCCGGCGCAGGCGTTTTCCATGACGAACCTCCACGCCCGATTCGAGACCGAGATGCTGGTGCGGCCGGACGATATCGATCTGTTCCAGCACGTGCACAGCAGCCGCTACATGGATTACGTGCTGGCCGCCCGCTACGACCAGATGGCGCGCTGCTATGGCCTGTCGTGGGAAGCCTTCATCGAGCGCGGCTTGGGCTGGTACATGACCGCCATCACCATGAACTACCTCCGCCCGCTCGGCCTGGGTGATCGTTTTGTCGTGCGGACATGGATCGAGGATTTTCTTTCCGGTGGTGACGGGGTGCGCGTGCGCTTCGAAATTGAGAGGCAGCCGACCGCCAAGCGTTGCGTGGACGGCCATGCCGAGTACAAGCTGGTCGACCTCACGACAAACCGCGCGGTGCCGATCCCGGCGGACGTCAGAGCCAAGTACAGCATCTGACGCTGCGGCGGGTCTTGCGCGAGCCTCCCGCGGCGGATCACCGTGTCCACCCCTGCCCAAGTCCGACATCACCTCGCCGTGCTCCGGCGATGCACCCTTTGTCCGGGGATGCATCGGCCGGTGGTGGTTGGCCGGCCGGTCGTGAGCCGCGTGATCCTCGTCGGCCAGGCGCCGGGCGACAAGGAGCCCAAGCTGGGCCGCCCCTTCGCGTGGACGGCCGGCAAAACGCTTTTCCGATGGTTTCAGGCGGCGCTCGGCTGGACCGAGGAGGAGACGCGCGACCGGATCTATTTCGCCGCGGTCTGCCGCTGCTTTCCCGGAAAGAAGCCGCAAGGGGGCGACCGCGTGCCGGACGAAGCGGAGATTGCCCATTGCGCGCGATGGTTGGAGCGCGAATTCGCCCTGCTGCGGCCGCAGCTGGTGCTCCCGGTCGGCCGGCTCGCGATCAGGCAGTTTCTCGGGGAGTGCCCGCTGGTCGAGGCGGTGGGCCGTTCCTTTCGCGTGACTTACTGCAGCCAGGATGTCGACGTGGTGCCACTGCCACACCCGTCGGGGGCTTCGCCGTGGCACCGCGTGGAGCCGGGCAAGACGCTGCTCCAGCGGGCGCTTGCGCTCGTCGCCACACACCCGGCAGTGCATCGGGCGCGATGAGCGCGCCTCCGGTCGCCCCGACTCCGCGCGACCACTTGGCAAGGAATCGCTTGCGTTTTTCCAGAAATCCTGTCTGCTCCGCGACGTTTCCCAGATAGACTCTGTGTTAGGTTACGAGATATGGTGAATTATCAGGCGGGCTCGGAGCCCGGTGATGATTTGAAACCCGGTGATCGGGAACAGTCCGTGAGCTACCGGTAGATCAAGGGATAATCATCAATGGGTTCAAAATTGTACGTAGGTAATCTGGCGTTCAGCACCACCGAGAGCGAATTGCGCGATCTCTTCACGCAATACGGCACCGTGGCCGAAGTGTTCATCGCCATGGATAAATTCAGCGGCCGCTCCCGCGGTTTCGCGTTTGTGACCATGGGCTCGGACGCCGAAGCCAAGGCGGCCATCACGGGCGTCAACGGCAAGAATGTCGGTGGACGCGACCTGACCGTCAACGAAGCCCGTCCCAAGGAGGAGGGCGGTGGCCGTTCCGGCGGTGGCGGTCGCTCCTTCGGCGGCGGCGGTGGCGGCAACCGCCGTTACTGAGCCGGCATTTTCCAATCCGTTCGTCTTTCAGGCGAGGCTCCTTGTGGGCTTCGCCTTTTTGTTGGGGGGCGGCGGGGACCGGCCCGGCACCATGGCAGGCTGCTGAGGTCTTTACATTCATCCAACGCCCGCAAAACTCGATGTCATGCGCTGCCTGTTGTGGGTCTCCATTGCCACCGCGCTGCTGGGCGCGCTGCCGTTGCGCGCGCAGCGCGAGAAACTGCCTTGGGATGACCGCGTCATGGTCGAAAAGACCTGGCCCAAGGCGATCAAGACTTCCACGGGGTTGCGTTACGTCATCCTCAAGGAAGGCGCCGGCGAGGCCAGGCCCCAACCTGGAGATAAGGCGACCGTACTCTATCAGGGCCGCCTGCTCGACGGAACCGTGTTTGGCGATTCGCGTGATCCGGCCCACCCCTTCGTGGTGCGCATCGGCCGCGACGAGCTCATTCCCGCGTGGGAGGAAGCGCTCAAGCAGATGAAGCGGGGTGAGAAGCGGCTGATCATCGTGCCCTATGAACTCGGCTATGGCACGCGCGGCGATCCCCCGCGCATTCCGCGCCGCGCGACGCTCATTTTCGAGATCGAGCTCTTGAGTTTTGGCAAGGAGTAGGGCGCGCGTTAGCGGCCGGCCTTCTTCTCGGCCGGCACCAGCAAGGGATATTGTTTGGCGAATTCGGCGGCGGCCATCCGCTTCGCCTCCTCTTCCGTCGCCACCGTTCCGCCGGTCAGAAGTTCGTGCACGCGCTTGGCCATCCAACGGTCGCGAAACTCCGCCTCGATCCCCGCCGAGGGCGGTAGCTCCGCTGGTTTGGATTCTTTGCTTTTGTGATGGAGCAGGCTGCAAGCGGACGAAAGCGCGAGCACAAGGGCGAGGGCGATCGGGACCAGGCGTTTCATGGATGGGTAGAATCGTATTGGAGAAACTCGCCCGGGACCGCGAGCGCATCTTTTGAGTTTCGTTGGGCCGGATTTATGCTTGACTGTCGCTGGTATGAGCGACCAGTCCCCGCCCGAGCAGGAGCCGCGTCCGGGGCTGACGGCAGAGTCAGACAAGGGCGCGGCGCCGTCGTCGCCGGTTCCTTCGCCCCCGTCCACGCCCCAGCCTGCCGGACCGCCTGGGCCTGCTCCGGAAAAGGTGAGACTAAAGGTGCGGGTGCCGATCGAACCGCCCCACGCCGCGCCGCCCGGCGATGCCATCCCTCCCGCTGATGCCCCCGAGCCCGGTTCACAATCCGCCCGGGCAGAGAAAGCAGAAACGGGTGGCAAGCTGAAGTTGAAGCCCAAAGCGGTTCCGCCGCCTTCGTCGACACCGCCGGCCCCGACTGAGGCGACAGGTGCCGTTCCGGGCACCCCCGTTTTCAACTTTCCCCCGCCCCCGCCATCCCCGGCCACCCCGCCGCCCGTCGCGTTGGAGGCGAAGAGCGGCGCCGCGGCGCCCCCGCCGCCGGTTGCGCCTCCAGTCCCAGAGCCTCCACGCCTGACTTCCGTTGACGCGAAGCCGCCCAACCTTCGCTTGGGGTTGGTGACGGTTATCCTCTTTGGCGTTGTGGTCGTCGTGTTTTCCGGGATCGGATATCGGACGTACCAAAAGCTGAAAGCTGGCGCAGCGAAGCCGGCGCCCCAGCCGGCCGCCGTCGCGAAGACGCCTCCGACCGCAACAAAACCGGCGCCACCGCCGGTGCCGGGTGCCCCAACGACCCCCGAGGGTCGCGCGATCCAGAAGGCGCGCGACGTAGTGGCGGCAGTGGCGGCCAACCGCACCGGGCCAACCAATGAGGTGACAGGATCGGCGCCCAGATCCGCGGCTACCGCGTCGACGACCCCGGGCGCGACGACAGCGCCCTCAGCGACACCCGCCGCGCCCGGCGCGGAGGCTCCGGCCGCCGTGGTCCAGCCAAACCAGCGCTTTCGCGTCTTCGTGGACCGGCTCAAGATCGGCGGCATCCGCGTCGGTCCGCCCGCACGGCTGTTTCTGGGCGGGGTGACCTACAAGCCGGGGGATGTCATCGACGAGGGGCTGGGAATCGTTTTTGTCAGTGTGGATGTGAGCACGCAGGAGATCCTCTTCAAGGACGGCACGGGCGCCGTAGTGCGGCGTCGATACTGATTTGCCGCTAGAAACGGCCCGGCGAGCAAAGGACTGCCATGAGACTGCCCCTAATGATGTTGGGCTTGGCCGCGATCGTCGCGGCGGCCGTGGATCGTGGCCGGGCCCAGGCGCCAGTCGCGGCGCCGGGCGATCCCGCCGCGGAGCTGCGCGCCGGCAAGATTTTCCTGCCGGTCGCCGTTTATTCCGAGGAGGAGGATGCGCGGATCCTCAAGCAGTTCGAGGGTCTGCGGGTGGCTGACGTGATTGACGGCATGGATGCCGTCGGGCTGCCCCGCACCGGTCTGATGGACCCGGATATTCACCCGCTTTGGCGCGATACGGAGCACTTCCGCCACCGTTTCGTTGGCATCGCAGTGACCGCCCGCTACGTGCCGACCCAGTCGCCGCCGGCCGGCCGGATGGAGCCCGCTCAGTTCGATAAATGGGTCGCCAACTGGTACCAGACGAAGTCGAGCGAGCCTTTCATCGCGCTGCTGCGCAAAGGCTCCGCGTTGGTCATCGAAGACGCGGAGGCGGCCGACGTGGGATCCATCGGCTCGAACAACATCATGGTCTGGAAGATGAAGGGTTGCGTCGGGGTCGTCACGAGCGCGACGGCGCGCGACACGGATGAGATCATCGCCGAGAAAATGCCGCTCTATTTCAAGCATGTCGGGCGCGGCATCCGGCCGGGCCGAAACGAGATCGAATCGGTGAACCGGCCGGTGGTTTGCGGCGGCGTGACCGTCATGCCGGGCGACGTCGTCGTGGCCGATGGCGAGGGTGTGATCGTCGTGCCCCGGGCCTCCGCCGAGGAGGTGGCCCGATACGCGCGGCAGATTCTGGACGGGGACAAGGCCGCCCGGCGCACTCTCTACCAGCGGCTCGGTCTGCCCGCCGACGATTCGGTCAAGTGATCGCGGCGCGCCGCCGGCCGGGTCAGATGCCCAATCCGGCCCGAATGGACCGGAGCATTTCGGGATCGGTGGCGATGCTGATGACGCCGTTGACGACGAACTGCACGCCAATGCACAGCAGCAGAAAGCCCATGAATTTCGTGAGGGCGTTCATGCCGTTGGCGCCGACGAGCCGCACCATCCGCCCGGAAAGGCGCAGCGTCACATAGCTGATGGCCGCGACGACGAGAATGCCCAGGACGATCGCGGCGTAGTCGAGCCAGTGATCGGCCAGCGAAGTGAAGCCGATCGTCAGGGCAATGGAGCCGGGTCCGCTCAGCATCGGCATGGCCAGCGGGGTGAGGGAGATGTCGTGCTTGGCGCGCGCCTCTTGGCGGCGTCGGCGCTCGGCGGCATCCTCCCGCGGCGCAGCCAGCATGGAAAGGGCGAGGCCGGAGACCAGCAACCCGCCGGCGATGCGGATGCCCGGGATGGAAATGCCGAAGAACCGGATGATGAAGCCGCCGCCGAACAGACAGCACACCAGGATCCCCACCATGTACAGGCACCCCATTTTCACTTGGTGGGCGCGGCGCTCCTCCGTGTCGCCCTCGGTGATGGTGAGCAGCACCGGGGTGGAGGCGATGGGATTGATGACCGGCAGCAGGGCTACCACGGTGCCAAGAATGAGTTGCCAGAAATGGGACATGGAAACGCTCGGTTCTGAGGGGGAATGCCCTGCGCAACAACTCAAAACCCAAAACTCAGAATTCAGAACTCCAACCTTTTTCCCGCAGTCGGGCGCGGCTCACCAGACGTCGACGGGTCCTCGGGGCACCGGGATGGGGGCGGGCGTGTCGCCGCGGTCGGCGCCACGCAGGAAGGAAGCGACCAGCTTCTGCGGGCGGAATCTCGGCCGCAGTTCGCCGTGCTCATCACAGAACTGCGCGCGCCATTTCCGGTAGGCGGCAAGCGCCTCGTCGAATTCGGCCCGCGTGCGAAACGCGGCCAGGCGGCGCCGGAGTTCGCGCACCGGACCGAAGTGCCGGGCATACCAGGCCGCGACTTTGCGAAAGAGGCGGCAGCCGGTTTCCTCGCCATAGGCTTCGATCATACGGTCGAGGTGGCGGCCCATCACGCGCGTCCGCTCGTCGAACGATGGTTCCGGAAGCACCTCGCCTGTGAGCAGGTAGTGCCGCGTCTGCCGGAAAATCCAGGGATTATAGAACGCACCGCGACCGATGCTCACGCCCGCGCAGCCGGTCTCGTCGAGCATCGTCTTGGCGGCTTCGGGCGAGGTGACGTCGCCGTTGCCGATGACCGGAATGCGGCGCACCGCCGTAACGACCGCGCGGATCCCGGCCAGGTTGACCGTGCCGCCAAAACCCTGGGCGCGCGTCCGGCCGTGAACGAAAATGGCGGCCACCCCGGCGTCCTCCAGGACGCGGGCGAGTTCGGGCGCGGTGAGATTGGCGTCGTCCCACCCGAGGCGCATCTTGGCGGTGACGGGAATCTTGACCGCCGCGACCATGCCGGACACGAGCGCCGCGGTCTGCGCGAGCGCCGTCATCATGGCCGCCCCGCCGCCGATCCTGGTGACCTTGCGCACCGGGCATCCCATGTTGACGTCCACCGCGGCGAGGCCGAGCGATTCGACCACGCGCGCCGCGTCGCGCATTTCCGCGGGCACGCTGCCGAAGAGCTGCACCGCCAGCGGCTGGTCGGCAGGACAGGTCTGGACGAGATCGAGGGCCCGGCGGTTCCCTTCGAGGAGTGAGCGGGCGTTGACCAGATCGGTGGTGGCCCAGCCGAGACCGCCGAGTTCGCGGATGGTCAGCCGCATGGGCAGGTTGGTGTAACCCGCCAGCGGCGAGAGAAAGAGGTTGGACGGGAGTTCGTGCGGACCGAGGCGCATGACGGGCGGGAAGGAGTCAGGCGGAGGCTGCCGGCGGTTTCCGGAGAAAACGCAACAGCGACGGAACCACCGGGCCGACGATGAGCAGCAGGCTGATTCCAAAGATCACGCCGGCTGCAGGCGTGAGCCGGCGCGGGTCGTCAAGGTTGGCCCGGCAGATCCGCTGGTGCAAAAAGAGGAAGAAGGTCAGCGCGCCGCAACCGGCGGCGAGGATCATGCCGGCGATCTGTTGGCGCGTCGCCTCCCGGCGGGCGGGGGCCAGCCAGTAATCCTTGTGCGGGACATTGATCCAGGCGGCGGGAAGAATGCTGGAGACGAAGGCGAGCGAGAAGAAGAACGCGGCGAAGCCGAGCGCGAATACCACTTGATACTGGAAGAAGTGTTCCCGCGGCATCCAACCGTTGGGCCGGCCGGAGGCGGCGAAGTGGGTCGCGACGAGCCCGGGAAGCTGCGGATAGTAGTAGGCGGCCTGGACCAGGGACAGCATGGCCAGGATCAAGAACAGGATCAGAAGGGGATGTTTCATGCCGGGATGGCGCCGGAAACCATGCGGTCGGGCAAGAGCGGCGCCGCGATCAGCGGCCGGCCACCGCCCGCTTCATTCGGACGAGCGCCTCGGCCAGCGTGGCGCGCGGGCAGCCGAAATTCAGACGGAGATAGGTGCCGGGTTTGGCGCCGAAATGGCGGCCGTCGGACAGGCCGACGCCATGCTTCTCAAAATGCGCGACAGGATCCCTGAGGCCAAGCGTGGTGACGTTCAGCCAGGCGAGGTAGGTGGCCTCGATGGGCGCCTCGATCGGCACGCCTGGCAACTCGCGCGCGGCGTGGTCGAGCAGGAAGGCGCGGTTGGCGCGCAGATAGGCGAGGAGGGCCTGGCGCCAGGGCTCACCGTGACAGTAGGCGGCTTCACACGCGGCGTAGCCCAGGCAGTTCACCTCCGCCACGATGCCGGCGGCAGCCCGGAGATAGCGCGCGCGCAACTCCGGTTCGGGGATGATGGCGAGGGAGGTGCCCAGCCCGGGAAGATTGTAGGTCTTGCTCGGCGCCATCAGCGTGACCGTGCGCCGGGCGATCTCCTCGCCCAATGACGCGATGGCAATATGGGGCGAATCGTCCAGGATGAGGTCGCAATGAATCTCATCGGCGCAGAGAATAAGGTCGTGCCGCCGGCAGAATTCGGCGAGGCGCTCGAGTTCATCCCGGCGGAAGACACGCGCGACGGGGTTGTGCGGATTGCAGAGGAAGAAAAGCCTGGTCCGGGGAGTCACGGCGCTTTCAAGGGCGCGCCAATCGATCTCCCAGCGACGCGCCGGGCGGTCGAGCGCCAGCGGCGCCAGGACAACCTCACGGCCTTGGTGGACCGGCGCGGTCATGAAGGGCGGGTAGACCGGCGGGGTGCACAGCACGGCCTCACCGGGCTGGGCAAAGGCGCGCGTGGCGACGTTCAGGCCGACCACCAGCCCCGGTAGCCACACGAGCCACGATGGTTCGACGCTCCATCCGTAGCGGCCGTGCAGGGCAGCCACGATCGCGTCGACCGTCGATGGGAGCGGTCGCGCATAGCCGAACACGCCGTGGTCAATCCGCGCGCGCAGGGCAGCCACGATCTCGGGCGCCGCCCGAAAATCCATGTCTGCCACCCACAGGGGGAGAATGTCACGACCCGCGTATTTTTGCCACTTCTGCGAATCCGTGCCGCGCCGGTCAACGGGCGTGTCAAAGTCGTAGGTCATGCGTGGAAGGCCGGGAGCGTAACCACAGATCGCCGCGGATGAACACGGTTTTCTTGGCGGGGCTTGGCGGCGCCGGCGGGACGATTTTTCCCGGCGGGACGGCACAGGGCAGGCAAGCTTGTCGCGCTCGCGCGCGGGGACGGGAACTAAGTTTCGATTGCACCGCCACTTGGCGTTCCCGCCTCGCCGGCATCGAGCCAGCTACTCTGAGGGCAGCGAAGAAACCAAATCACATCCACTAACGCACAAGGAGGAAACTATCATGCGAAGTATCATTCAATACACCCCCCGCAGCACCAGCCTGCTGCCATCGTTTGGCTTTGCGGCCCGCAGCCCATGGCGGGGCCTCGAGGGCGAAATCGACCGGTGGTTTGAATCCACGCTGTCCGATTTCATGGTCCCGGTCTTTGACCAGCGCTTCCCGGTCGACCTCTACGAGGACAAGGACAACACCTATGTCCGCGCCGAGTTGCCGGGCGTGAATCGCGAGGAAATCAACGTTGAGATGGTCAACGGTTATCTGTCCATCAGCGCGACTCGCAAAACCAAGGGCGCGGAGGGAGAGGAGTCGTTCGCCCTCAGCCGCTCGGTCGCGATTCCCGAGGATGTCCACGCCGACAAGGTCGGCGCCGCGTACGAGAACGGCGTTCTCACCGTGACGCTGCCCAAGAAGGAGGAGGCCAGGCCCCGGAAGATCACCGTCGAAGTCAAGTGACCTCGGCCCCATCGAGCCTGAATGCAAGATCCAGAACCCTTAACTGAAAGATCGGAGGTTTCATCATGTCCCGCATACAGAATCTGATTCCATCATTCACCCGCAAGCCCGCGGAGCGCGATAACAATGAATCCACGGTACGCCCGTGGTACGAAGTCAAGGAGACGGCGGAGGCCTGGGGGCTCACGGTATATTTGCCGGGGGTGTCCAAGGAGGGCCTCGAACTCGCCGCCGAGGAGGGTGTGGTCACCGTCCGCGGTCGCCGCAGCGGGAAGGCCCCGGTCGGCTGGACGGCTCTCTATCGCGAGTCGGCTGACGCCCCTTATGAACTGGTGCTGTCGCACGACAACACCGTCGACGTAAACAAGATCCACGCCGAGCTGAAGGATGGCGTCCTGCGCGTCTCGCTACCCAAAGCCGAGGCGATCAAGCCGCGGAAGATCGCGGTCAGTTGACATTGCGAAAGCCGGCAGGACGGGCCTCCGGCAGACCAGGCGCTGCCGCGAGGTCCTCCCGCGATTCACGCGGATGAGGCGCAGGAATGCGGCGGCGGGTCTTGTCCGCCTCAGTGAAAGTCCAGCAGTTCGATTTCGAACACAAGCGAGGCCTTCGGCGGGATCACGGGTGGGGCGCCCCGCGTGCCATAGGCGAGCCACCAGGGGATGATGACGGTGCGCTTCTCCCCCTTCTTCATGTCGAGGATGGTTGCATCCCAGCCGGGAATGACCTGGCCAATCCCGACCTGGAATCGGAACGGTTCCTGGCGGTCGTAACTGCTGTCGAACTTGGTGCCGTCGCGCAGCAGGCGGCCCTCATACTGGACGGTCACCTCCTGGCCGCGCCGCGGCATCGCCTCACCGGCACCCGGCGCCCGGACGATGAAACGCAGGCCCGACGGGCGCACCTGCGCCGTGCCGTATTGCTCATCAATGACGGCGGCTTCCTCCGTGCTGAGTTGGGGCGTCTTGGGCGTGTCCATCACCTCGCGCATGTATTTGCTGGCAGGTTCGCCGGGATTCCGGCGGCTGACCAAGCCGGAACGCGCCACAAATGCGATGGAGACGAGGATCAGAACCAGGGCGATAAAGATGTAGGTGCTGCGCATGGCGGGAGGGTAACCGCAAACCGACGCGAATAAACACGAATTCCTCATGCCGTTTCCTGCGCGGGGCGAGACGGCCAGCCTAGGTGTGGAGCCGCTGTTGGACTTCGTCGACGGTCAGGCCCGAGATCTGGACCAGCTTGCGGCGCGACCGATCGCCACGCACGAGGGCGACGGCCCGGCGGGGCACGCCGAGCCGTTCTGCCAGGAACTCAGTCAGGGCTTCATTGGCGCGCCCCTCGACGGCGGGGGCGTGAATCTTCACCTTGAGCGCGCCGCCCAGCCAGCCGGCGACCTCGTTGTGCGGAGCATTCGGAATGACTTTGAGCTCCAGGATGCAGGAAACGGGCATGGGTCTGGTCACCGGCCAGATTGGTTTGGCAGATAGCGGGCCGGCAGGCCAATCCGGATTCTCGCCTGTGCAGGGACACCCGGCGAACTGAAAGCCGAGGTCTAAATCCTAAAACCTAGAACCTAGAACCTAGATCCCCAAACCCCGCCCCGCCTCCGCGACTCACGCCTCCAAGGCCTGGGCGAGTGCGGCGATGATGTCGTCGGCCGGCTCGGCGCCGACCGACAGACGGAGCAACTCGGGGTCGATGCCGCTGGCCGCCAGCTCTGCGCGGCCGGTGGCGCTTTTCACGAGGTCGTAGTGCGCGATGTAGATGAAGGGGGAGAGCAGGGAGGTCTTCATGCCGAAGCTCGGACCCTTCGGCAGGCGCACGGCGTCGTAGAACGGCGCCAGCGGTGTGTTCAGCGTGAAACTGATCATGCCGCCGGCGGCCGCCGGCGAGCGGGCGATCTTCAGGTAGTTGGCGCGCGATGTCGGCGAGAGCGGCCAATAGACGCGCTTGACCTTCGGATGCGACTCGAGAAAGGCGGCAATCCGGGGCGTGGCCGCGTTGAGTTGGTCCATCAGCGGCTCGTAGTTGCCGATCTCGGCGGCCAGCCGGGCCAGATCCCGCGGGTAGACCGGCTCCAACAACTGCGCGACGCGTGCGCGGAGCGCCGCGGCATCCGGTCCGGCCGGATTCACCGCGACCAGGCCGGCGAGGACGTCGCCCTCGCTCGCGGCGAATTTGGTGAGGCTGTTCACGAGGAGGTCGGCGTGGGCGAGCACATCGACGCAGAACAGCGAGGCAATGCTGGGGTCGAGAATCAGCTTGGCGCCGTGTTGGCGCGCCAGGGCGGCCAGCGCCGGCACGTCAGGCGTTTGAATCAACGGGTTGGTCGGGGTCTCCGCAAAAATGCCGGCGATGCGCTCGCCTTGCTCCGCAAAGAGCCGTTCGAGCGCGGCGAGATCGCCGGCATCCGGCAGGTAAATATAGTCCCGCCGGGGATCGGGCGTGAAGCGCTGGAGGAGGGCGATCGTGTCGCGATAGAGCCAGCCGAGCTGTACCCAGAGCGTCCGGTCGCGCGCGGCCTGCAATTCGCTTACGGCGCGAAAGGCGGCATAAACGGCATTCATGCCGCTGCAGGCGGGGAACAGGTCGGCGTCGCCGGCCGCCGGCAGGGCACCGCGCAACACGCGATGGATCTCCGCGACGGCGTCGCCGGGAAACAGGGGCTCCGGCGCGGCGGCGCGCAACACGCCCAGCCGCCCGAGCGCGTCCTCGGCTTCGCGTGAGCCGAGAAACATGCCGGTGTTTTGGAGGAAAGTCTTCGCCGCATTGAACAGGTCGGGGTCGTCCGCATGCACCGCGCCAGTCAGATCATCGGCGGCAAACAGGGTGATGCCGGCGGCACGCCCTGCGGGCGTGCGCCCCAGTTGGGCGGCAAGCGCGACCGCGCTGTGCACCGACGTCGTGAGCCACAGCGTCCGGCCCGCCAAGCCATGCCGGCGCGCGAGGTGCGCGATGAGCTGTCGCACGTACGGATGCAGCACGAAACGCGGATAGCCCTGCGTGACCTGCCGGACGATGGCAGGATCCTTTTCCTCGTAGCCCACCAGGTCGCGCAGGGTCGGCAGACTGACCGAGACGGCGTGGGGGCGGTCGGGAATGCGCCGCCCGAGCGGCAGGTGGTGAAAGACGGACATGTGCGCGCCCACGAGATGGCGTTCGGGCGGCCAAGGCAATCCCAAGGTTGAAACTATGACACGAAGAGGCGATGGGTATGGAGCGCATGAAATTGATTTCGTGGAACGTCAACGGCGTCCGGGCGGTGTTGAAAAAGGGTCTGCTGGAGGTCATGGCGGCGGCCAAGGCCGACGTGTTCTGCCTCCAGGAGACCAAATGTCAGCCCGGCGACGTGCAGCACGTGCCGTGGCCGCAGGGCTGCGAGCCGGTATGGCATTCGGCGCAGAAGAAAGGCTACGCGGGCACGGCGATGTTCTGCCGAAAGAAGCCGCTCGCCGTGACGCTCGGGCTCGGGGCGGCGGAAGGGGATGCGGAGGGCCGGGTGATCACCGCGGAGTTCCCCGATTGGTGGCTGGTGAATGTTTACACTCCCAATTCGCAGCGCGGTCTCACCCGCCTCGGATACCGCGTCCACACGTGGGATCCGGCCTTCCTGAAATATCTCAAGAAACTGGAGAAGAAGAAGCCCGTGGTGTTCTGCGGAGATCTCAACGTGGCGCACACCGAGATCGACCTGGCGAATCCCAAGACGAACCGGCGCAACGCCGGCTTCACCGACGAGGAGCGCGCGAGCTTCGGCGGGCTGCTGGCGGCGGGCTTTATCGACACCTTCCGCGCGTTCGAGACGGGCGGGGGCCACTACACGTGGTGGAGCCAGATGGGCGACTGCCGGGCGCGCAACATCGGGTGGCGCGTCGACTACTTCGTCA
>Ga0335079_10004860_pt1 | contig 15468 bp, 14 predicted proteins | sample Lox_Sample_33_FD_206719 | JGI IMG/M metagenome (GOLD analysis project Ga0335079, IMG submission 206719) | Soil microbial communities from Loxahatchee National Wildlife Refuge, Florida, United States - Lox_Sample_3.3 | ecosystem: Environmental > Terrestrial > Soil > Wetlands | place: USA...
GCCTGAAGGGGTGTCGATGGCTGTTGCTTCCCCAATTGTTCCCGCCGCAGAACGAGCCCGCCGCCTGACGGATAGCCACGGCCGGGTGATCCATGATTTGCGCGTCTCCGTCACCGATCGCTGCAACTATAAATGTGTCTACTGTCGTACCGGCCAACATGGCGCCCAGTATCCCGAACTCAAGATTAATGAATACCTCCGGCTGATCAAGCTCTTTGTCGACCTTGGCATCGAAAAAGTTCGCCTCACCGGCGGCGAGCCACTCCTTCGAAACGGCCTGATCGATCTGATAGAAGGACTGGCAGAGTTCCGTACCCTGGGGGGCGAAAAGCTCGATCTCGCACTCACCACCAACGGACATCTGCTCGAGAAACTTGCCAGGCCACTGAAGAACGCTGGCCTCAACCGCGTCACCGTCAGCATGGATGCCGTAGACGCGCCCACCTTCGAACGCATCACGCGCGTCCCCGACAGCTTCGAAAAAGTCCTCGCAGGAATCCGCGCCGCAAAATCTGCCGGCCTCGCTCCTCTGAAGATTAACTGCGTGCTTCTGCGCGGGTTTAACGACAACGAGATCGAAGGCTTCGCCCGATTCGCCCGCGAAGAAGACGTCGTGGTCCGCTTCATCGAGTTCATGCCACTCGAAGAGGACCGCCTCTGGACACCGGAAATCGTCATCACTCTTAAGGAAATCGTCGAGCGCATCGGCCGCGAGATACCCCTTGTCCCTCTCCCCCCGCGCGAACCCAGCGAAACCGCCCGCCGCTATACCTTCGCCGACGGCAAAGGCGAGATCGGCATCATCGCTCCTGTAAGCCAGGCTTTCTGCGGAGCCTGCAGCCGCGTACGCCTCACCTCCGACGGCAAAGTCCGTACCTGCCTCTTTTCCCAGGTGGAACACGATCTATACGGTCGCATGCGTAGCGGTGAAAGCGACGCGGTCCTTTCCGATTACATCCTGCGCACCGTGTACGGCAAGGAGGCCCGGCACCACATCGGCGAACCCGGCTTCCTCAAGCCCTCCCGCTCCATGGTCCACATCGGCGGATAAGAACATTAAACCCTGTTCCCCTGCCTTCCCGTAACTTTAGTACATGTCTGCCTGGACCAAAGATATCCCACGTTCGTAATTCAGACATCCCTCTATGACAAAATCTGCTCAGCGGGCAAAATCCCCTCAGCTCCGGCGTTCATGACTCAGTCGACTGAAAATCGCATCCCCCTCGATGACCTGATGGTCTTCCATCAGTTGGCCAGATCCCTGAATTCCACCCTCGATCTGGATGCAATCCTGCGCATCATCCTTGAGCAGATGGAGCGTCTGATCACTGCCGACATGTGGACGCTGCTGATGATGGACGATTCACGCAACGAGTTGTACTACGCCATTGCCTCCGGAAACGGCGAGACTGCGCTACGCGATCTCCGCGTCCGTGTCGGCGAAGGCATTGCTGGCTGGGTCGCTCAGCACGCGGAAACCCTCATCGTGCCCGAGTCCGAACAAGACGATCCGCGCCTGCACGACTCGCTCGCCGCGGACAGGCGGATCGTGCGCTCCGTGGTCGCCATGCCGCTTCGCGGGCGCAAGGGAGTGCAGGGCGTCATCGAGATCCTCAACCCCCGCGCCAGCCAGATGAGCGACTACACCATCGCCTTCCTCCACATCCTCTGCGATCACGCCGCGATCGCGATCGAAAATGCGCAGGACGTCGCTCGCATCCAGCAGCTCTCCATCACTGACGACACCACCGGACTCTACAATGTTCGCCATCTTTACAAAGTCCTCGATCTGGAAGTGGATCGCAGTCGGCGGCAGAATACGCCTGTTAGTCTGGCCTTCATTGACCTGGACCGATTCAAGCTTGTAAACGATGTCCACGGTCATCTCATTGGAAGCGAACTATTAGGCCGTGTCGGGACCCGGTTAAAAGAACTCGCCCGCCCCAAAGATATGTGCTTCCGCTATGGTGGCGACGAGTTCGTTGTAATGATGCCGGAAACCGCGGAATCCGAAGCATTGCTGGCAGCGACCGATTTACACCAGCAACTGATCCGAACACGCTTTCCGATGAGCAACGGCCTGGAACTGACCGCAAGCGCTAGCGTAGGCATCGCAACCTGTCCGCCAGAAGACGCGGTTCACGCCATTATTGGTGCCGCAGACGCCCGCATGTACTCGGTAAAAAACAACGGCCGCGGCAAAGTCCGCGGCGCGTAACTCGGTTACTCCCTATCCTGGTCCCTCGTTCCCTTGTTCCCTGTCTTGCCCAGCTCTTCCAGCTGCTTTCGCCAATCCAGAGACTCCACAAACGCCCGAGACTCCCGCCAGTTCGGCTCCACAATCACATGCAATTCCAGAAATACCCGCGTCCCCAGTAGCGACTCGATCTGTTTCCGCGCCCCCGTCCCAATCTCCTTCAGCTTCGCGCCGCCTTTGCCAATCAGAATCGCTTTCTGCCCTTCGCGCTCGCAGTAGATCGCCGCAGCGATACGCGTGAGCGGCAGCCTGGTGTCGCCTCTCTTCCTCGGCCCTTCATCCGGCGGTTCGTCATACCGCTCGATCATCACCGCCGAAGCATACGGAACCTCCTCACCCGTCTCCACAAGAATCCGCTCCCGGATTAGTTCCGCCACCATGAAGCGCATAGGCTGATCCGTGTACTGGTCCTTCGGGTAATAGCGCTCCCCCGCCGGCAATGCATCCACTATCTTGCGGACGAGGATTTCCAGCCCATCCCGCTTCCGCGCGCTCACCGGTATGACCTCTGCGAACTTGTACTGCTTCGTCAGCGTCTCGATCAACGGAAGCAGCACATCTTTCGCAACTAGATCGATCTTCGTAAGTACGAGAAATACCGGGCAATCCAACCCATGAATCAGAGAGAAAAGAAACTCATCCTCGCTCGCCCAGGCTGACGACTTGTGCTGATGAGCCTGCGCCGGCTCGCCCGCTGCCTCAAGCTGCACGCGGCGGCTGGCATCAATCAACACCAGCACCAGGTCGCGCGTCTCCAGAGCCTCGTGAACCTCCTGCAACATTCGCCGGTCAAGTTGCGAAGCGGGCTTGTGTACTCCCGGAGTATCCACGAATACGATCTGAGCAGCCGGATGTTTTCCTTTCCTCGCTGAAACCTCCACCACGCCCGCAATACGATTGCGCGTAGTCTGCGGCTTCGCTGTAACGATAGCGACCTTCTCGCCAGTAAGCGCATTCAGCAGCGTGCTTTTTCCAGCATTTGGCCGGCCCAGAATGGCAACAAATCCAGACTTCAATGGGTGTATCTCCACGTCGAGATTACGACAATTTTGAGTGCCCCATCCATGCGTCGTCTTCTTGCCACACGGGTGGGAGAGCACAATCGTTTCATCTGGCACGACGGCTTGAGAACTCAAGGCGCTCTGACCTGATCATTGCAACGCTGTCGCCTCTTCCTTCGCCGGCGGATAAATGCGCAATCGGTCCACACGCCGGTCCGTCGAAGCAACCACCTGGATGCGCAACCCGGTGTGCTCCAGCAGTACTACCTCACCGGGCAGCGGAATGCGTCCCTCGATCTCGCTCACTAGCCCGCCCATCGTCGTCGCTTCGTACTCCCCGTCCACCTCCACCGCATCCCCAAAGAGCCGCGGCAGTTCATCCACCGGAAAATCGCCCGGAACCACCCAGACGCCGCCAGGCTCGCGTTGCGGGTCGCCCGTGTGGCCATCTTTCTCGTGTTCGTCGCGAATGTCACCTACGATCTCTTCTAGTAGGTCCTCAATCGTTACCAGGCCCGCCACTCCCCCATACTCATCAATCACAATGCGCATATGCTGCTTCTCGCGCTGCATCTCGCGCAGCAACTCATAGCCTCGCTTGGTTTCCGGCACAAAAACGGCCGAATGTTGAATGCTCGCCACGGTTCGCAAGCGCGCCTCCTCATCGGTGATCTGCAGCAGATCATGCGCAAATGCAATTCCCGTAATCGAGTCGAGTGTCCGGTCATACACCGGCACGCGCGAATAATTATGCTCTTTCAGCAGTTCGAGAAATTTCTCCAGCGTGATCGATTGCTGCACCGCAAAGATCTGAGGCCGCGGCGTCATCACCTCGCGCACCAGCTTGTCGCCGAATTCCACCGCCGAGCGCACCAGGTCGCGATCGCTTTCCTCGAGAATGCCCTCTTCTTCTCCCGCTTCCAGCAGCGACTCTACGTCCGGCGCCTGCTCCTCGGCTTCCGCAGCCGGCGTCTCCGCCAGCGCGGCAAGCGAAAAGAAGAAGCGGATCACCGCCGTGATCGGAGTCATCAGCCAAAGCAACAGGCGAATCGGCCACACCAGCCGTGACGCCCACCGCCCCTTGGTATGCGTGAACAGCAGGTTCGGCAGAATCTGATTACAGAACACAACCGCCAGCACCACCACCAGCGCAGCCTGTGCAATTTCCAGATACGTGGGCCGCGCGGCATGGAACGCTCGATCGAATAAGACTGCGCCGATCGCCAGCGCAAATGCACCCAGCGTCAACTGCTGCAGCACCGCGGCACACAACGCGGCGTGCTCGCGCGTCAGCCCCAGCAGGGGCTCAATCTTCTCTTCCCACTCGTCGAGGTTGTCCTGCACCTCGCGCGGCAGAATCTTGCCGAACTCCGAATACAACCGGCTGATATACGCCGCAAACGCATCGATCAGCGCTACAAGCACCAGCAGCGAGATGGTCGTCCAGCTCATGCCCGCCACCCTTCGCACCGAACGACTTTCTGAAGTTCTGTCTTGTAACAGGGTATGACTTCAGTCGTGCCGAAAACGGCGCTGAGAGATGCGCGGGCTTTAGCCCCTGAAGGAAACCCAACTAGCCTCATGCGCGCACACTCCGCTCAATCAGCCCATGTGGCAACCGCAGCTTCGCCCTCAGCCTCTCCTCCTGCCGAGCCATCTCTCCGTCATCCGTCTCGTGATCATACCCGGCCAGATGCAGAAGCCCGTGCAGCATCAGAACCTTGATCTCCACCGACAGCGCATGTCCCAGCACATCGGCCTGCTTGCGCGCCGTATGTGTGCTGATCGCTAAATCGCCCGCAGCCCGCGTCTTCTCCGGCTCTGCCGCTGGAAACGAGAGCACATCCGTGGCCTTGTTCTTTCCCCGGTACTGCCGGTTCAGCCGCCGGATCGACTTGTCCGTCGTAAGCAGAACTGTGACCTGTCCCCGCAGCTTCATGGCTGATTGAGCATCGCGGAGGAAGCGCGCAAGGGCCCGCGCCGACGGAATGCGGTGGTTCCGGGGAATGGCCCTTCGGGACGGTGTCGCTGACCCCAGCTTCGTGTGCTTGGATCGGTCAGACTCCAGGTCTGGGTCGAGAAAGATCATCGTGCGCGGCGCCGCAAAGTTCAACAGCTCCGTGTCCTATCCATTTTACGCGACAGGCACTTTCCCCTTCATTTACTTCCATTTCCCCAGGCTCAACACCACTTCATCCTCCCATCAACACCGCTACATACGCATAGTCGACCTTAGCCGCCTCCATTGCCGTCTTCCCGTGAAACGGTGGATCGTGATCCACAATGAAGTACTCCGTACCCACTTTCCGAGCCGCCTCGTATGCAGCTTTCAGCGGAGCCACACCTGCTCCCAGGTCCACGATGTGCGAGCCAGCCTCCGGCCCCAGTTCGTTGATCGGCGGTGTGACTGTGCTGAAGTCCTTGAAGTGCATCAGCTTCACCCGCTCCGCATTCGCCGCAATCAACGCCGCCGGGTCGGCTCCCCCAGCCGCCATCCACCCCGCATCCACCTCCAGCTTCACCAGCGACGGATCCGTCTCCTTCAGCAGGATCTCGTACCCCGTCGTTCCTCCCTCCAGCTTCCGGAACTCCACATTGTGGTTATGGTACGCAAACACCAGGCCATGCTTCCTCGCGCTCTCGCCGATCTCATTTGCCTTCGCCGCCATCCGCTTGAAGTCATCCGCCGTCAGATGGTTGAGCATCTCCATGATGGCGCCCAGATTGCCATTCTTCAGATCGTCAATCTTCGGCTGCTCAGGCGGCATCACCGAACTCACCGCGTAACGGACTCCCAGTGCACTCGCGTCGTCGAGTAACCTCTCTGTCGGAACAAACCCAAACGCAAAATGTCCTGACGGGCACCCAAGCCCCGCATCGCCGACCATTCTTTTGAATTCCCCAATGTTGGCAATCGCCATGGCAAACGCTTCCACATATCCGTAGCCGATCGCGGCCAGTTTCGCCAGCGTGCCCGCAGGATCCTTCTTGAATTCCGCGATCACCATGTACATCTGCACGCCCGGCTTCGATTCGCCATCGGCGCCCCAGAGGCGGATCACACCTGCTGCCTGCGCGCCGGCAACAACAGCGGCAGAACGAATTAGCAAACTGCGTCGTGTAAGAGAGCGTTTCATCTCGGTTCCTTTGTGCCGCGAGTATACAGGACGCAGAGAGAGCGGCTGGCTCCGGCAACTGTCAGTTTTGCCAGTTGAATCTCGCCGCAACGGCAAAGACGATCGAGTCACGAAAAGGAAAAAAGAACATGGACAATTTCGGTCATCTCGCACAACAGGGATATGCGTTGCTGCTTGCGCTCGGCATTAAGGTTCTTGAGGCACTGGCGCTGTGGATCGTCGGCCGCTGGCTCATCGGCTTTTCGGTCAAGCTCATCGCCCGTGGAATGGCTCGCCAAAAGCTCGACGCTACGCTAATCCGCTATATCAACAACACCGTCTCCGCCATTCTCAACATCGTCCTGGTAATTGCCATCCTTGGCTTCTTCGGTGTCGAGACCACGAGCTTCGCTGCTCTGATAGCTGCCGCCGGCGTCGCCATTGGTATGGCCTGGAGCGGCCTGCTGAGCAATTTTGCCGCAGGCATATTCATCATCATCCTGCAGCCCTTCAAGGTCGGCGACTTTGTGGTGGCAGGCGGAGTGACAGGGACGGTGGACGAGGTCGGACTGTTTGTTACGTCGATCAACACCCCTGACAACATCCGCACCTTTATCGGCAATTCCAAAATCTTCGGCGATGTCATCCAGAACTTCTCGACCAACCCATTTCGCCGTGTCGACCTGCAGGCGCAACTCTCGCACAGCGTCGATCCGCACAAGGCCGTCGCAATTCTGAAAACGGGACTCGCCAAAATTCCCAACGTACTTGCAAATCCGGAGCCCTGCGTGGAGATCCTCACCTTCACACTGGCTGGACCAGTCCTCGCAGTTCGCCCGTTCTGCAACAACAAGGACTATTGGCAGGTCTATTTCGATACCAACGCGTTGATCAGGGATTCCTTCGCCACCGCAGGCTTCGCCGTGCCCGAACAACACTACTCCGTTCGCACTGCGAGCGTGGGAAACGGTGTGGGCGTCCACTCAACTCAGTGATGATCCAAAGCCAATCGTAGAGTGAATCCTTAAAAGGAGACCTCCCGAACTCGGGAGGTCTCCTTTCAAGTCGTTCTACGCCTCAGCTATTGCGGCTTCACCGCATGCGCGCCCTGCTGCGTCCCCTGCTGCTCCGCCGCCTGCGGCTCCATCACGTCGCCCATCGCCAGCGGCAACTCCTGTTGCTGTGGTTTGCCGGCCTCGTAAGCACGCACAATCCGCTGCACCAGCGCATGACGCACCACATCCGAATCCGCGAAGTGGCAGAAAGAAATCCCCTCCACGCCATCGAGAATGTTGATCGCGTCCAGCAACCCTGACTTCCGCGGATTGGGCAAATCGATCTGCGTGATGTCGCCCGTTATCACGGCCTTAGAGTTGTTCCCCATGCGTGTCAGAAACATTTTCATCTGCTCGATCGTCGTGTTCTGCGCCTCATCCATGATGATGAACGCATCGTTCAGCGTCCTGCCGCGCATGAACGCCAACGGCGCCACTTCGATGATGTTCTTCTCGAGCATCTTGTCGACCTTTTCCGGATCGAGCAGGTCATACAACGCGTCATACAGCGGCCGAAGATATGGATCAACCTTCTCCTGCAATGTTCCCGGAAGAAATCCGAGCCGCTCGCCGGCTTCCACCGCTGGCCTCACCAGCACAATCCGGCTCACCTTCTTCGCGTTCATTGCCGCCACGGCCATCGCCACAGCGAGATAGGTTTTGCCCGTGCCCGCGGGCCCCACACCGAACACCATGTCGTTCTGCTCGATGGCTTCGATGTATTTCCGCTGGTTCAGCGAACGCGGCTGCACCGTCCGCTTGATTCCGTTCGAACGTGCCTTGCCCGAGTCCGCGAGCGAGCGCAGGGTAATTGCCGGATCTGCGACCACAAGCCGCAGCATTCCATTCAATTCGCCATTGTGCGGATTGATGCCCTGGCGCCGGAGTGCCTCGAAGTCCTCAAAAATCCGCTGGACCCTGGCGACCGCTTCGTCTGGCCCTTCCACGTGAACGGCGTCGGACCTGAGGTCGATCCGTACACCGAGTGAATCTTCCATCAGTCTGAGGTTTTCATCGCGGGTCCCAAAAAGGGGCTCAAGATTTGGCGTGATCTCCAGATCAGCGTTCAGAGTGCCTCCGTTAGCCCTGCCTCAGGGGCAGAAAGCTTCTGTTGATTTGATGATTGCACCGGTGCAATAGGTGGAATTTTCGAGCAATTATTTGCTGCAGGAAAGATGGAGCGCACTCGATCGATGCCGATGTGAAAAACTTCCGTGTTGGCGCGGGCAACCAAGTGGCTATGTATGGGGAGAGAGTAGCGCCAGACGAAAAATCCGTCAATCCCACCCCACATTAAGATTGAAGCTATTAGTCACCATCTCGATACGTGCCCCAACGCACACCCTTTCTCGGTGCCGCACGTCTATGATGGCGGATAACTTCCCCACAACCGGTTCCTTCGGGGGAACGTATGTTCAGGCCTCGACTCCTACTGCGACTTGTCACATCTCTAGCCCTGTTTTCATTCATCCTTGGGCTGAGTTCCTGCGGCGGGCATTCTTCAACTAATTCAACGCCGACCCCGACTCCAACCCCCACCCCCACCACCACCCACGGAAAAGCCCACGCCCTGCTCGCGCAAATGACGCAAAGCGAAAAACTCCAAATGGTCCAGGGTGGCGTCACCGCACCCGACGGAAACTATAACTACACCGTCCCCCGCGGCGCCGGCGGCTGGACTCCAGCTATTCCCCGACTCAACATTCCCGCTCTTTATTTCGCTGACGGCAGCGTCGGCGCAAACGTCTCCGGCGGCCCCGCAACAGCTCTCCCCTCTTCCATCGCCAGCGCAGCAAGTTGGGACCTGGCCTTGGCGACAAAGTATGGCAGCGTGATCGGCACAGAGCTCGCCGCCTATGGCATCAACGTCAACCTCGGCGGCAACATCAACCTCACCGGACGCGACCCGCGCGATGGACGCACCTTCGAAACAAAAGGCGAGGATCCCATCCTCGCCGGCAAAATTACCGCCGCCCACATCAATGCGATCCAGGCACAACACGTCATGGGAGGCATCAAGCATTTCGCTTTCAACGACCAGGAATCCGGACGCACCACCGCCAACGTCATCATCGACGAACGCGCCGCCCGCGAGTCCGACCTCCTCGCATTCGAAATCGGCATCAAGGATTCGAACGTCCAGTCCGTGATGTGTTCTTACAACCTCACTAACAGCCAGTACGATTGTCAGAACAGCCACCTGCTCAATGACGTCCTGAAGCACGACTGGAGCTTCCCCGGCTTTGTCATGTCCGACTGGTGGGCCACTCACAGCACTGCCGCGGCCGCCAATAACGGCCTCGACCAGGAACAGCCAAACCAGCAGTACTTCTCGTCTCTTGGAACCGCAGTCTCCAACGGACAAGTCTCACAATCCCGCCTCGACAACATGGTGCATCGCATTCTCCGCGCCATGTACGAAGTAGGCATCTTCGACTATCCGCTGACCATCCAGCCGATCCCCGCCGCCAATGACGCAGCCGTTGCCCAGGAAGCAGAAGAACAAGGCGCAGTACTCCTGAAGAACTCCACCAACCAGCTTCCCTTGAGCGCTTCCATCCCATCCATCGCGGTCATCGGCTCACATGCCGACGTCGGCGTTCTCTCCGGTGGAGGCTCGGCGCAGGTCCAGCCCGTCGGCGGCGCCATCCACACTCGCCCCGACTTCCCATGCCCGCCCTGCTGGGCTCAGCAGATCTGGGATCCCTCCTCGCCACTCCAAGCCATCAAAGCGAAGGCACCCAATGCCAACGTCCAGTACGCCGACGGCTCCAATATCAGCGCAGCCGCATCCCTCGCCGCCACCTCCCAGGCAGCCATCGTCTTCGTAAATCAATGGACAAGTGAAGGCATGGACCTGCCCAGTCTGGAGCTCACGGACCTCGTCAACACCGCTCCCATCGATCAGGACGCGCTCGTCTCCGCCGTCGCCACAGCCAATCCTCACACCATCGTCGTGATCGAAAGTGGTGGCCCAATCCTGATGCCCTGGCTCAGCAGTGTAAGTGCGGTACTCGAAGCCTGGTACCCAGGCACCAGTGGCGGACCCGCGATCGCCAATCTGCTCTTTGGCGCAGTCAACCCCTCCGGCAAGCTGCCTCTCACCTTCCCGGCAAGCGATTCCCAGCTCCCGCGCCCCGTCACCCCGCAACCGCCCGACAGCTCCACGCCATTTAACGTCAACTTCAGCGAGGGCTATAACGTCGGCTACAAGTGGTTCGATGCAAACGGCCTCAGCCCGCTCTTCCCCTTCGGCTACGGCCTCTCCTACACCACCTTCTCCATCACCGATCCCGCCGTAGTCAACAATCTGTCGTCGGCATCAAATCCCAACTTCCAGGTCACCTTCACTCTCACCAACACCGGCAGTGTCTCCGGTGCGGAAGTCGCGCAGCTCTACCTCGGCATGCCCTCGAATCTGAATGAACCGCAAAAACGTCTCATAGGCTGGCAGAAAGTGAAGCTTGACCCCGGAGCTTCTCAGTCCGTCACGATCGAGATCGATCAGAACGACTCATCGCACCCCATGTCGTACTGGGACACGACTTCGACGGCCTGGAAAATCGCCACCGGCACCTACACTGTCTACCTCGGCAACTCCTCAGCGGCTTCAGGCCTGATCGCATCAGGAACCATCACCGTCCAATGACCATGGCGAGTAGAGACACCTCGACCCAAGCTGCGACAAGGCGCCGCCATCCAAACTTCCCAACGGAATCACGGGGTAGCGAATAACACGTCCCGCGCTCTCCCAACTCTGCCTTTTGTATGGAAAGTAATTAATCTGAGGCGCAGGGTCTCTCCTTCAACCACCCATCAAGTTCGTCCGTGTAAGCGAACACTGAACTTGAGTCTCCCCCTAGATGGCGAATCGGCAGGCCGTACCGCTCATGCCACCTTTGAATCGTCCGGCAACTGCGTCCAAGGTACTGGGCAATGCTCTTCCATGTGTCCAACCGTGTTGGCACTAATTGAAAAATTCCTGCGTCGGTACTCATCCTTTTTGCTCCGTTGCTTCTGCGTTTCCCTGTAATACATCGGAGATCGGTCCCACACGCGGACTGCGACACCGTCGCCATCACACGATCCTGGAGTCCTGTTTTTGTGGGGCTTTCTGACTTGCCAAGTCCAAAGTACATGAAGCGTCCGCTTCGGAAAAGGTGGCGGTGTCCGCACCTGAACAACTTTGGTAATCTACCGAAAGCGTGGCCGATTCAGTCCTGTCTCATTCCGGGGCGCGCGTCATCGGAGCGCCGGGTTTCAATCGCCTGTCCAGTACCTCATAGCCCGCAGGCAATCGAAAAAGTTCTGGATCGGGCTCGGTAAGACTCACGTCCGAAACCCTGAAGGTCTGCTGCCCTGTCTGCGGTCCATCCACCGTGGAAAGCAAATTCACACCGATTTCCGTTGCCTGCCAGAACTCCCGCACCGTCACAAATGCACGATCATTCCCAATGGCGCCCGGATTCAGCGTCGTCGTCTCGCGCGTTCCCGTCGTATCTAGCCCTGCGATTGTGCGTACTCCAAGATCCAGATGCGTCGTAAAACCCTTTCCGCCCTCCAGCGGCCCTGAAGGGATCACCGGCGGCATGTACTTGTTCATAGCAGGCTCGGCAAACTTTAGCAGCGTGCACCGCCGCTCGAACACGAAGCAGTTGTACAGTGTGTGCTCGCTCGGATCGGCAATCTGAACAACATTCATCCGCGACTGCACACCAGAATCCTTCGGCACAAGCAGCCAGCGCTCTTCGTAGATGCGCCCGCGACCATCGCGCGCCACCCTCCGCTGGTTAACCATGGTGTACGAGCCCCCGCCGGGCATGAATCGCACCCATTCCGTATGGACAACCGCGCTGAAAGGCTCACCCACCAGCGGTGGAATGTAGATGCTTTGCAGCGTCTCAGTCACTCCACCATCAAATCCCGGCGCTCCCTGCGCACCGGCCTGACCAATCGCCGACATCCAAAGAGCCGCAATCACAAAGCTAAAAACGACTCGCATCTCTGCCTCCCCGCAAGCTGCCCGCACTGCGCGTACTCCGCCGCCGCGCGCTTCATCAGTTCCAGAAGAGCACTGGAATTACGCCAAAGATCATAGCTCAGTGGAGAGGCCGCGAGCGCCGGGCCCCAAATTGAATCGGCGTCCGCCCCTCAGTCTTCTTCGGTCTGCGTAATCAGATACCGCTCGTATCCGATCTCCTTGATCTGGTGGACCTGGGCTTCCAGCCAATCCACGTGCCCTTCTTCATCCTTCAGGAGCTTCACAAAAAGATCGCGCGAACCGTTGTCGCCATGCTCCACGCACACACGAATCGATTCGTTATACGAAGCTACTGCCCCGTGTTCGAGACCAAGATCGGACTCGATCATGTCCTTGACGCTCTTGCCAATGGTCAGCCCCATCGGTTCCATCTTCGGAGTGCCATCCAGAAACAGAATTCGTTCCAGCAACATCTCGGCATGTTTCATCTCATCGATCGATTGCTTCTTGATGTACTTGGAGTACTTCTTGTAGCCCCAGTTCTCGGACATTTCCGCGTGGAGGAAATACTGATTGATCGCAGTCAGTTCGTCACGTAGGGCCGCGTTCAGGTGTTCGAGGACAGTCGGATTGCCTTTCATAGTGACGCCCATTTTACATAAAAACCGACGCGCAAGACCGGCGATTTCCTCATCGCTCATAAATCAGGCACAATTCCTGAAGCGCGTACGCACCGCAGAAAAACCAGGAGCGCTCATGGAACGTGAATTGAAGTTTCGCATCGTGCTGGAAAAACCGCCTGCTGGCGTTGACTTCGCTTTGCAGAAGGGCCGGGGCAGCGATTACGAAATCGTCCAGAAGCAGCGATCAGGAACCCACAATCTGATTTTTGAGTTCACCGCTTCAGCAAAAGCCGACCACATCAACGCCGCCCCCAATCTCCTCGGCCCTTTCGTTCAGGGACCGCCCGGGGAGCGCTTTGTCTACATCGGCATCGGCGCCTTTGCCGGCCAGAGCAACACAACCTGGAGCCGGCGTTTGAAGGTCCCTCTCAGCGGCATCACAGCACGTGTCGTAGATCAGATCACCGACAATCCCCGCGCCGTCCTCGAAACCCACGTCCCCGGCACCGGAAAGGACGGCGGTCCAAACTGCGCCACCGTCAAGCCCTTCGCCGGTTGGAGGCTGGTACAGCCGTAAGGAAAACGTATGCGAGTATACCGATCCAGCAACTGCCCACGCTTCTCCTAGCTGCAATATAGAGGCGACAAAGACACCTTGCCCAGTTCATCGCGCCTTCAGCCGACCCTACACATCCTCGATCGCCCGAGCCGCCGCATCAATCGCCGTGGCAATCTTGCCCACCTGTTCAGCGCTCAGATTGCCACGTTCGACGCGTAGCTTCATCGCCAGTCCCAGGTTCATCATCGCTCGCATGATCTGCGGATTGCGTCCCCGTCCAAACCTCCGGTTGGCTTCCCTCATCCGTCCTAAGATTGCCTCCACAGTTGCATGATTCGTCTTCAGATGCTCACGGCCCGCCTCCGTCGCGGCATACAGCTTCTTGTTTCCTTCCTGCTGAGCCACCTCCGCCAGCCCTTCTTCTTCCAGCAGTGTCAGTGTTGGATAAACCACCCCGGGGCTCGGCGCGTACCCGCCCGAGAGCCGCTCCTCGATCGCTTTGATGATCTCGTATCCGTAGCTCGGCTTGTCCGCTATCAGCTGCAGAATCACCAGCCGAAGTTGTCCGTTATCAAAGAACCTCTCCCGCCCTCCGCCGAATCCTTCCCAGCGTTCTCGGGGCTCACCCCACCAACCGCGACGATGGCGATGCCGGCACTCATGACCGCCGTGCTCTCCGTGCTCTTCATGTGTTTCCTTGAAATCTCCAAACATTGTGTATCTCCGATTTATTACGATATATCGTACGATATATCTAAAGAGATCGAATGTCAACTGTAAATGATTCATCGACGGCCATACCCCTGCATCCCCAGGCCTAGGTCTAAACCGTCAAGCGATCCACTCGAGGCGATTGACCCTGAACCCGGTTTCCCGTAAACTACGTACTTGCGAGGGATGCGGTGTGTCTGCATTCTGACCCGCATTCGGGCGATGGAAGCCCCCACCGCCGGGCCGCTTGTGGCTCGGCATCATTTCTCCCTGAAAAATCAGGGTTTACACGAAGGAAAGATCCATGGCAAACCACGTATCGTCGCTGAAGCGCGCCCGCCAGACCGAGTCCCGTTCCGCAGTCAACCGCGCCAACCGCACTCGTGTCCGTACCAGCCTCCGCGCCCTCCGCGAAGCGATCGCCAAGGGCGATGCCAAGGCTGCCCAGGCCCAGTTCCGCGAGACCGTATCCGCTCTCGACAAAAGCGTTCAGAACGGCGTTCTTCACTCCAACACCGTTTCCCGCTACAAGAGCCGCCTCAACGCCCGCCTGAAGGCTCTCTCTACAGCAAAGGCATAGGTTTTTCTGGAAGGCCGCATGGCTGCGGAAGCAAGAACGGCCGGGAGCAATCCCGGCCGTTTCCTTCAGTTCTCGAATCTGCAGTCAACCCTCCGTCCATCCCTCTCGCGGAAAGTTGCTGAATCCACTCATCAAAAACCTTGCGGCAATTTGCAGAGAATTTCCTGCCTTCGCGGCACACAATGAAACTGAAGTTAGAACCAGCGCGCCGGATCCCGTGGATCGCAAGAGCAAACTCAACTCCGTTCCTCCTCGTTTCCCACCCCGTCCCGTCGCTAAGTTCTTTCGGAGGAGATATTTGGCAGTTAAGTCCTTTGTCGCCAAATATTTAGGACGATGAATCTCCGTAACCGCTTGAAAATAAAGACCCTTCATGCCAAATACCCGGGGGGAGGGGCACCTTCGCAACTGCTCCTCGGTGGTACCTGATTCGACGCTCCAGTTGACCGACCCGGCTGCAAGCGTCTAAACATTGCCTCGTCCCTGTTCTTCGAACCATCTCTTGATTAGGAGTGAAACGAATGCCGGAAGCTGTTCTTGTCACCGCCGTACGCACCCCGGTTGGTCGCGCCCCGAAGGGCGCTT
>Ga0335079_10004861_pt1 | contig 15467 bp, 10 predicted proteins | sample Lox_Sample_33_FD_206719 | JGI IMG/M metagenome (GOLD analysis project Ga0335079, IMG submission 206719) | Soil microbial communities from Loxahatchee National Wildlife Refuge, Florida, United States - Lox_Sample_3.3 | ecosystem: Environmental > Terrestrial > Soil > Wetlands | place: USA...
GAGAAAGAGCGCGTGCCGCGAGCCGGCGATGGTCGTGGTGATAGGCGCAGAGTAGCCCGCTTCATCATTCGTCGCCGTCCAAAGGGTCTTGCCCGTGGCGGCATCAAAGGCCACGATGCCCGCTCCCTGCGGCCCACCCACTTGCAGGAGCACGCGGCCGTCTTCGACCAGCGGCGAGCAAGCCGCGCCGAAGAAGCCCTTGTCGGCCCCGAATTTCTGCCTCGTGCCGACGCTCCAAACTCGTTTGCCCGTCGCAAAATCCAACGACTGCAGCACGCCTTCCGCGCCAAAAGTGTAAATTCTTTCGCCGGCGATCGCGGGAGTCGCGCGCGGCCCGTCATCGAAACCGAAGTCGTCGCGATAATCGGTCGGATATTCGGCCACCCATACGCGCTTGCCCGTCGCGGCGTCCAGGCTCTCCACCAACGCACGATCCTCGCGCCGGTGGAACAGGACAACTCGCCCGTGCGCCACGACAGGGCCGCTGAAACCGTGCCCCACCTCGATTTTCCAGACCTCCGCCGGGCCGGACTTCGAAAACAAAGCCGGCTCCGTCCCCGCGCAAACCCCATTCCGGCCAGGCCCCAAAAATTGCGGCCAGTCCTCACCTTGCGCCGAAATGCACGTCAGAACAAGCAGCACCCAAACGAAACGCATCGGTGGTCAGGCTATAGTATAGGATTCGACTCGCCTCATGCTCCGACTCTTTTCCACCCTCCCCCTGATTCTGCTGCTGGCGGCGAACTCCAATGCCCAATCCGTCCTCGGATCCATCGCCGGCGTTGTAACCGATTCTTCACATCAGCCTCTCAACGGCGCCGCAATCACCCTGACCGAAGAAGCCACCAACAAGAAACGCAGCGCCCTGAGCGACCCCCACGGCGAATTCCTGGTGACCGCGCTGCCGCCCGGCAACTATCAATTACAGGTCGAACACACCGGTTACCGCACCCACCGCCAGGCCCTCACGCTTGCCGTCGACCAGGAGTTCCACATCGAGGTGCCGCTGCTGGCCGGCAACCGCACCGACTCCGTCGAAGTCACCGCCACGCGCGCCATGGTGAAGACCGATTCCGCGGCCTTAGGCGCGCTGATCGAGAACCGCAACATCACCGGCCTGCCGCTCGATGGGCGCAACTTTTACGAACTCACGCTGCTGGTGCCGGGCGTGGCTCCCGCCGCCCCGGGCTCGGCGGGGTCGGTGCGCGGTGATCTGGCGCTCAATATCAATGGCGCGCGCGAGGATTCCAACAACTTCCTGCTGGACGGCATCTACAACGGGGATCCTAAGCTCAATACGTTCGGCGTGACGCCGCCCGTCGACGCGATTCAGGAATTCGAAGTTCTCACCAGCGCGTACGATGCCTCGTTCGGACGCAATGCCGGCGGCCAGGTGAACGTCGTTTTGAAGTCCGGCAGCAACAACTTTCACGGCAGCGCGTACGAGTTTTTCCGCAACGGCGCGCTCGATGCCGAAAACTTCTTCGCGCCCTCTGATCAGCCAAGACCTCAGTACCAGCGCAACCAGTTCGGAGCTTCGCTCGGCGGACCCATCCGCAGGGACCGTACATTCTTCTTCGCCGACTACGAAGGCCAGCGCGTGCGCGAAGGCATCACGCAGGTGAGCAACGTGCCCACGGCGGCCGAGCGCACCGGCGACTTTTCAGCGGATCAGCAGCCGGTGATCAATCCCTTCACGCAGCAGCCGTTTCCCGGCAACAAGGTTCCCAGCGCCTTCCTGAATCCGGTGGGCGTGGCGATTGCTGCGCTCTATCCGCTGCCCAACCGTGCGGTTCCCGGCCAGAACTTCGTGTCGTCACCCACCGAGCGCAATCGGGATGACCATTTCGATGTGCGGCTCGATCATCAGCTCGCACGGGGCAGCGACCTGGCGTTCCGCTACAGTTTCGCCGACAGCAGCCTGTTCGAGCCCTTCACCGGCTCCGGGTTTTCGGCCGTGCCGGGCTACGGCGACAACGTTCCCCGCCGCGCTCAGAACGTCATGCTGAGCGAAACGCAGGTAATCTCGCCGAACGTGATCAACGAAATTCGCGCCGGATACAATCGCGTGGCCGAAGGCGTGTTTCAGCAGGATATCGGCCACGACGTGAACAGTGCCGTCGGCCTGCCGAACCTCTCGACCAATCCCCGCGATCTCGGCCTGTCTTTGATCTCGGTGACCGGCTTCTCGCCGTTGGGCGATGAGTACAACAACCCGCAGTACAGCGCATCGAACATTCTTCAATTGGTCGATCAGGTCACCTGGAATCGCGGCCGGCACCTCTTTAAGTTCGGCGCTGATCTTCGTGATCTGCGCCAGAATGCGTATCGCGACGAGCAGGCGCGCGGGTTTCTCAGTTTTCTCGGCTTGATCACAGGCAACCCGCTGGCAGACCTGCTGCTCGGCTTGCCTACCGACACGGGCGCAGCCCGCCTGAACAACGCCGAGCATCTGCGCACTCACAGTATGTACTTCTTTGGCGAGGACACCTTCCGCGTGCGGCCGGACCTCACGATTTCGCTCGGCGTCCGCTACGAATACAACGCCCCGCCGGTCGACGCGCAAAATCGCGCCAACATTTTTGACATTGCCGCGCAATCGCTGGTTCAGGTGGGCACCAACGGCGTCCCCCGCAGCGGCTACGAACCGGACCGCAACAATTGGGCGCCGCGCGTGGGCATAGCGTGGTCGCCGGGCAATCGCAGCCGCGTGTTCCGCGCCGGTTACGGAATCGACTACGATCAAGGAGCCCTGGCCACCGGCGAAGGCCTGTATTTCAACCCGCCCTACTTCAATTTTCAGGTCTACTACCCGCTGCCGAATCAACCGCTGTTTGTGAACAATCCGTTCCCGCAGTCGTTTCCCGTGCCGTATCCGTCATCGGCGCTGGCGTTCCAGCGGAACTTCCGCACGCCTTACGTGCAGCAATGGAATTTCGGGATTCAACAGCAGATCGGAAAGAACCGGGTAGCGGAGATCGCGTATGTGGGTGCGAAAGGAACCAAGCTGCTAGGGGCCCGCGATATCAATCAGGCGCTGCCCAGTCCACAGATGCCGAATCTGCGCCCGAATCCGGAGTTCGCGGATATCGATTATCTCGAGTCGCGCGCGAATTCCACTTACAACAGCCTGCAAGCCCGATTTCAGCAGCGGCTCACCACGGGCCTCTCGGTGCTCGCGTCTTACACCTGGTCGAAGTCCATTGACGACGCTTCGAATTTCTTCTCCACTTCCGGCGACGCCAATTTCCCGCAAGACAGCTACAATGTGCGCGCCGAGCGGGCCCGTTCGGATTTCGACGTCGCGCATCGCCTGGCTCTGAGTTACTCCTACGATCTGCCGTCAGGGCATTTCGATCAGCGCTGGCTCCGCACTCTGCTGGGCGGCTGGCAGACATTCGGCATCCTGACCTTCCAGAGCGGCCGGCCATTCACCGTGGCGCTGCTTCCGGACTTCGACAACAGCAACACCGGCATCTCCATTCTGGGTTTCGGCGCGAACAACCGGCCCAACGTGGTGGGCGATCCGCACCTGGCCAACCCCACTCCGAATCTGTGGTTCAACAGCGCGGCCTTCGCGGTTGCGCCCTTTGGTAGCTTCGGAAATGCCGGCCGCAACATTCTCGACGGTCCGTCGCTACAAACCATCAACCTCTCGCTAGTGAAAAACACCGCCTTGCGCGAGGGCGTCTCCCTTCAATTCCGCGCCGAATCGTTCAATCTCCTGAACCGCCCGAATTTCGGCCTGCCCGACATTTTCATCGGCTCCCCCACGTTCGGCCAGATTCTCTCAGCCGGCGATCCCCGGCACATTCAGTTTGGGTTGAAGTTGCTGTTTTGAAGCGATAGAGTGTAATGCGCCGCGATCTTCTCGCTCGATATTCTCACGATGTTTTCCAACAGGTTTCTCAGATTCGTGGCGGCTGAGTAGGCCGTATCGTCGGCGGGGGCAGCCTTGCGGATGGGATAGGATACTCACCTGTGTAGGCACGGAGAGTATCCCGGTGTCAGGCGGTCAAGCGCGGTGATGCGCCCGGCCGGAGCGAGAAACGCCGGCCAGCCGAGCAGGTGGATGCGGAGGTTGGCAAACAGGAGCCGATGGGCTGCGGTCCAGGCTGATCGACTCCAACATCTGAAGAGCTTTGGAGTTAAAGTCAGGAGCCGCCGGCGGAGTAATAAGCGCAGCCAGGGCGGCGCATAACCTGTCCGCCTGTTGCCGAAAACGGCGCACCCAGAACTGCCCTCGCTGATAAGGCATCACCGCTACTGGGTGGATTCGGCCGCCGCCTTCAGTGTGAGGCCGAGGAGAAACCGAGCGACGAGAAAGAGCGCGATGACCACGACCCCGAAGCGCAAATAGGGCAAGGCAAACTCCGGTAGCAGCGACACCGTGCGTCTGCAACAGCAGCACAGGTATCGCCGAACGCGGATCGTGCCCTCAAAAGCGATGTCCTCCAAAGTACGTGTGTAGAAGCCGTGAGCCCTCAGGGGACGATGGGCCTCACACTGCGGACAGTGATCCGGTCGTTAACGATCGGGATCGGAAAGCTCTTCAGAATAGCGCTGGATCGAGCCAGCAAAGCAGTGTAGGATTTGCATAGACCTCCTTCCGGGAGTCGGCAGACTCCCGCTTGGATCTGCGGAGGGTTCTCATGGTTGGAAGGCGAGGGAGCCCTTCGATTGTCCGTTTCACATCCTACAGTCATTCCGCTAGCCGTTTCGAGAAGGCTGCAGTAATCGAGTTCGTCGATGTCAGGCTGGGTTTCCACATCACAGCAACGCGCGTTAGACGGCCATTTGACGCCGAACGAGCCCTGCTTCTGGCTGGAATGACTCGCTATCGCGAAACACTTCGCGATCTTGAGGGAGTTGCTCCCCTTCACGGAGCGCTGGGCAGAAGCAGGCGCACACCTTCTTGGCTTGTATTCCATTCGGAGAGGATCCTGAGGGCCTCGTCAAAGCGCGGTTGCCGCACATTCTGTAAGAGTTCCTCCCAATGAACCATGCCATAGACGACCTTCAGATCGTTGTCCGCTAGATCGATCTCGCCCGCCCAGATCCGATCATGAAAATCGCGGAATGAGGGTGGGGTCTCGTCTTGGCGGATTGGCTTACCCGCGAGCAACAGGAAGACTGCGGCGGACAACATGTGCAGCACCTGACGCATCAGGAAGAATCGCGCCAGTTGGTACTCATCGGGCCGTAGACCAAAGTACTCCTCGAGATAAGTGCGTTCGTCCCCGTCGTCGGTGACCACGAAGTTGGCAACAATCGCTAAGTCGAAATAGCGGTCGTTCACAAAAGCAGCCATCCAGTCCACGAGCCACACTTGGCTGCCGTCGAACAGGATGTTTTCCGGTTTCAGGTCCATGTGGCACGACACCAGATCCGCATCGAGGCGAGGGTAAGCGGCGCAGATTTGTTGGTATCGACGGAAGACATCCTCGACCTCAGTGCCGGAGAGCAGGCCCGACGCGCGAAGTCTCCAAATGAAAAAATTGTGCGCGGTCGCGTAGTTAAAGGCTTTGGGAAAAGGCGGCAGTGCGTGGAGCCTTTTCAGCGTTACGGGGAGCTGAACCAGCGCCTGTGCTGCCGCAAAGGGCACGGCTTCAATCCAGTCGATGATCGCGATCCCATCTTCTGTATTGGAATACAGGACACGAGGTGCCAGGCCCGCCTTCGCGGCCGCCTTCATGCAGGTGAAGACGCGCACCGGGTCGTTCCTCTCATCCATCCGCGTCATGATCCGCAATAGGAACGGAGATCCTTTTACGACGATGCGAAATACAAGGTCCGAACTGAGACCTTTGGTCATCTTGCAAATGTCTTCGATAACTGTTGTGCCGAAAGCCTCGCTCAAGCCTCGAGACACTGCGGCGTTCTTCTCGTGTGGGATCATAAACCTCCAACTGTTGTTATCGGATTGGCGAACTGGCGGCCCCGGCGGCGTACGCGTACCCTGTGCCAGTGGAATTCTGACTTGCCTGGCAGGAAGCGTGCCGACCAGTTTGTAGTTCGGGTTTCTCAGCAATGTTATTCGAATTCCCGACTTCAAACAAGTCCTGAGACGAGGATTGACGAACCTCTATCTTACTTGTTTTCTGCGGGTTAGACTTCGGTGTGGGAGTTCTGTTATGGTGAAATTGGTGGATGGCGGGGGCGCTGGAGATGCCGGCTTCCGGTTTTTCCGTCATTCTCGCCACGCGAAAGCCGCTTTTTCGCTTCCCGTCCTGCCGGACTTGCCGCAAATTCAAGGTCGCCCTTAATGCACGACCGCCTCCGGTCCCGCGCAACTCAATGTGAGAAAAACGACCGACTATGAGGGCGAAAATCCCGACCGGTTACAATAGAGCGAATCCCCGCCCAAAAAAAGTCGCGCCGGGACCACTCATGGCAGGAGCTTGCCAAACACTTGAGAACTCACCTGCACGTGATCCGGCAGATCCACTTGAAACTCGGTCGGGCAACGTGGCGAGTCAGTACACTCACCCTTCAAAACGAAAGAATAGGTAACGCTCGTCGCGCATTTACCATTCGGAGAGGCACAACCCGCCAAATCGCCACTTCGACAGGTTTTCCTTAGTGGGCGTGGTGAGGGCTCCGGGCCGGTTTCTGCGCGAATCTCACCGACCGCCCCGACGCCCAACACTGTTGCAATCAGTATTGCGGTGCCCTGGAGTCCGGCCATGCGTGCCAACGGCGTACTCCATACTGACGACCCGCCTGACAGTAAGTTCAGCCGATGGGGTCTGTGAAGCGGCGTCCGGCGTAGACTGCGCCAACGCCAGCGCACTGGCGGCGAGGCATAATGCTGTTCTCAGTTGTGTCGTGCTCAGCATCAGTACATCCCCCAGTTCCGTGAACAAACACAGGACAGTGAATTTAAGTCGAGTTTCTGAAAACGCCTGGCCGTAAAGTTGAGTATATCTTCGGCGTGAAGATCCGCTTTGGATCCTTGTCACTGATCCCGTAAAGACGCCGACGGCTAAACTCGCGTTGCGCGTTGAGTCCTGCTCTTTTGAGTTGTTTACGCCGTTCGCCGTATCTGGGTGGCGGTTCCCGCGTAAGTCAATTCCTTGATCCCGAGATCGGTCACGACGGCGAGCTGATCTTCGTAGATCAATTTGGCTTCGCCCCATCCTTCGCGGCGGCGTCTGCGCTGCCAGATCCAGAGGGCAGCGAACATCGCGAGGTAGATCGGGAAGAGGAATAAGGCTTGGTTGCCGACAGCAGTCAGCACCGAGAGAATCGGCACCAGCACGCCGAGCAGTGCCATGTACTTGACTACGAGTCCGGCCAGCGGCCGTTCTCCGGGAATGTACGAGCACGTGAAAGGGAGCTTCTGCCAGCTATAGAACAGCACTTCAAATATCGAAAGCGTGAGCAGCAGTTGCAGAAGCGTCATGCGGACAGCGAGCGGCCATCCCAGCACGTATCCGGCAAAGGGAAACAAGATGAGGTAGATGGGGGCAATGGCGTACGCAATCACGAAGCGCTCGACGGCGGACATCCACTCTGCGCGGCCCTGGCTCTCGGTGATCTGGAAGATCCAGTTGGCGGGAAGTTCCGACGGAATGGAGAGAACATGTCGAAAGCCGTTGAGCAGAACAATCGAACACGCCAGCGGCCAGAAGAGCACGAGAAACTCCAGCGCCTCGCTCCAGCCTCGGGAGCTCACGAAGATTGCGCCATCGATAATCGAGCTGTTGAGAACTACAGCCAGGGCCGCACCCAGGTAGACCAGCCACATCAGCCGGTGCGTGCGGCTTCGCGCGAGCGTCTTTGCCATAAAATCCATCACCGCTTCACGGCGGGGCGAGCGGGCGAGCAGGCGGACGACGCTCCAGCGCCAAACTCCGGGCGTAGCCAGGCGGACCGGCGCCTCTAACAAGAGCTTGCGATACCGGCGATAACTGATGAAATACGCGGCGATGGCCAGCGTAACTGCGATTGCGGAGCCGGTCTGCGCCCGTTGCGCCATGGCCGTTGAGAATCCGTCGCTATCCCCGATCAGCGTTTGATGCAATCCTGTGAACCAGACCGGGGGAAGCCATGCGCCGAATTCCGGCAGCTTGGCGATGATTTCAGGCTTCCACTCTTTCACCGACCAGCTATAGAATCCGGCGAGCAGAAACATTCCGGCGACCGCGCCTTGCACATAGACCGAAACGCGCGCGAACACGCCGGCGGGCATGATGTTCAGGAGCACGCCTTGCAGGGCCAGAATCGCAAAGAAAACGAAGAAGCAGGCCAAACCGGAGGACATTGCCTGGGCGGCCGCTTGCCGCCAGTACGAGGCGTCGAGCCGCCACCCTCCGCCGAACTCCATAGGTGCGATGAGGCTGGGCAGCAGATTCATGGCGGCGATAATCGCGGCCGAAAAAAGCAGCACGGATGTGAACCGGGCCGCGAAAACCTGGCGGGAACGGACGGGCAGTGACGCCAGCGCGAGATAATCGCGGCCGCTGGGAAAGAGAGACTGCCATTCGAGCAGTGCGATGAGCCCCGTGACGCAGACCAGCAGGGTGATCAAGGCGAGTTCATCGGCGACGGCTGCGGCGCGGATGCCTGCAGTGTCGGCGGCCATAGAGAGCAATTGATATTTGAAGGCAATCTGCGCATTGAGTGAACCTTCGCGAACAAGCAACAGCCCTGCCGGAAGCAACAGCGAGAACGCTCCGATCGCTGCGGACCTCCACTGCCCCGGCGATGACGACCACTCACCGTCAAACATCCGCCGCAGAAAATGGCGAACTAACTCGAACTGTACGCTGTGCGTTTCCTCGAGCCAGCTCACGCCTGCATCACCTCCAGGATGTGGCCGGCGACGGCCTGATGGTTGTGTTCCCTGGTAAGCTGGCCGAAAATGCCCTCCAACGACGATTCATGCATGGAGTGACGAAGATGCTCGATGGAATCGTGTGCGACCACGCGCCCCTTGCAGAGGATGACCACTTGCGAGCAAACTTTCTCGAGCACGTCGAGAACATGCGAGCTGTAAAGGATCATGCGGCCTCGGGCGGCCAGGCCCTCCAGCAACTCCCGCAGCACCAGCGCAGTCGTGACATCCAGGCCCGAGAGCGGCTCGTCCAGAATCAAGAGCTCAGGATTGTGCAGAAGGGCGGCCGACAAAAGGATCTTCTGGCGCATGCCCTTCGAATAGGCCGATACGGGGCAATGACGGTCGTCCCAGAGCGAGAACAGGCGCAAGAATTCATCGATCTTGGATTCCAAGATGGGCCGTGGCAGCCCGCGGAGCCGGCCAACCAGTTGCAGGTACTCACGGCCGGATAAGAGCGGATACAGGTACGGCTCCTCGGGGACGTAGCCGATGCGAGCCTGAAAGCCCGGGAGGTCATCGATCACACTTCGGCCCCGGAAGCGGACCTGACCTTCGCTGGGTTCAAGCAGTCCGATGATCATTTTCACGGTGGTGCTTTTGCCTGCGCCGTTAGGTCCGACGTAGCCGAGGATCTCGCCGGGCTTCAGAGTGAAACTGACGTCCTGGACCGCCGGAACGCCGCTGAAATATTTCGTAAGTCCATAGATTTCGAGCATGCGGCCTCCTGTCCTTCGAACAGTTGTGGATGATTCTGGCCTAGTGACACCGCAAGTGGGCGAATTGTTCCCGGTTTGGCGATTCGCTAACTCTGCAGTCGATCAGCTAATTGCGCGGTTTGACCCAATCGCCCTTCACCGGCGCCGCTCGACGTGCCCTGAACTCGACCTCCGGGTACTGGTCTACCCTGCCGTCGAGCAGCCTCGCCGGCTTTCCTTCGAGGTACTTCTCAAAGAATTCCACCGTATACGCATTCAGAATTCTTTCCATCTCGCGGGCATCGATGGACCCGAGGATATCCGCCCATTTCAAAATCGGCAGCACCAGGTTTGCATCCGAGAAATTGATGTACGTCGAGTGCCGGACCTGAATGCCGTACAGATCCCCTCGCGAAGCCGCATAAATCGGGTCATTCTCCGTGTTCCCTTCGTGGGCGAAATAGAGAAACGGCGCGGAAAGGGGTCTTTCGCGCACCGAGCCCGACTGGAATCCGTCGATGTTCATCCCCGCCCTGCAGCGCGCATCACTAGCACAAAATTCGCCTGCCGCCGCTCCGCCGAACGACATCCCAAACACCCCGAGCCGCTTGAGATCGAGCCGCCCGGTAAAGATCTTGCCGGGTGGACGGGCGCCGGCGTCCATCTCCGTAATCGCATCGATCACAAAACGCGTGTCCGCCACCCAAACCCCCAGCCTCTCCCTTACCACCGTTCCGTTGGAACGGTCTTTCATCGCGGCCTCCATGCCTGCGCGATTCATCGGAGCGACGCGGCTATCCGGAAACCCGATCGCCATGCTTTCGTACGTGTGACCAACACTAAAAATGATGAAGCCGTGGCTGGCCAGCTCTTCCATTTGCACCGTGTTCTGCCAGGGTGTGCCCCCGTATCCGTGCGAGAAAATCAGCACCAAATACCGCGGCTTCGCTCGCGCCACCGCCGCGCCGGTATAGGCGTGAGACTTGACCAGGCGTAGCTGCCCCAGCAAATTGAATCGCGGCAAGTGAAACAACCGGGCCATCTCCGGCCCGGTCACGCGCGCGTCAGGCCAAAACGCTTCAGGCTGCGCGCCCGGAATAGGTTCCGCCGGATACCACGCCGCTACCAGCAACTCTCGCGGTGCGTGCGTAGTCGGCGCAAACGAATCTTCCCGCGACGCATCCACCAATTCCAAACATGACGTACCCACCAGGTACGACCCCGAGGGCGGCGGAGCCTCGAAAACCGGACTCCCCTCCGCCAGCACAATCGTCAATGCGCAAGCAGCCAGCGCCGCGATGAGCCGGATGAACCGGCCCCATACCGGCTCCGCGCCCGCCCCGTCTCTGCTGCTGATCCCTCGCGCGCAGCTCCAAACCACAAGCAGATACGCCGGAACCATCTGCCAGCGGTACCCCTCAATACCCAAGTGCAGAAGCAATAGCCCGAGCGCCGCCACGGCAAAAGCGCGCAGCCATCTTGACCGGCGGCCAACTCCCATCGCCGGAACCACCGCGATCAAGATCAGAATCTCAAGAACGCGCATCTACACTCCGGCGGCGCGTCCGCTAACGGCTCGCAAACTCCAGTTCCCAATCCACCCGCTGCTCTTGACCGGCAAAACCGATCTCGAGCGATCTTCCAGCCGTTCGCTGATGCACCGCAACGTCACGGCCGCTGCTTGCCGCGCGGACCTCGGCCACTCGCACCGCGTCCGGGACATAGAACCACATCGCGTACGGCGCGCCGCGCACTGTCTCAGATGAACCGCGCAGCGTGTTCTTCGCCCCATCCCACGACAGATCCAAAATCGAATACGCGCCTGTGATGTGCCGCGAGATCCCCATCAGTTGCGGCCGGCCGAGCAGCGGATGAATCAGCAGCACGCGCGTATCGTGCGGTTCAATTTCGATATCCAAGCCGTCTTGGAAAACGCCCAGCATCTCTTGCTTCCAGAAGTCAAAAACCACATAAGAACCCGCGCTCAAACCCAGCTTCTCGCCGAACTCGATGTGCCGCTTGCTCTTCTCCCCGCGCCACTTCGTCAAACCCACCACATCGTAAATCCCCGCCTTCGCATTCACCTTCAGGCCCAGCATCTCCGGGTAATTGTGGATGTAATCCTCAGCTCGCGTGCGCTTGAACTGGTCCCGGTGCATGTCCGTGCCGCGGCTGAACAGGTCGAGCGGAACAATCGGCCCGGTCGGCAAAGTCTGTTCAAGCAATCGTACCCGCTCTTCCGGCAACTCGGGCGTCACGCTGGCCAGCGCGTTCCGCGTTTCACGTCCGCCGTAGCTCTGCGCCACTTCGTCGGTTCCCACGCAATCCACCGGCGTTCCGCGCGCATCCAGCAGCGCCCGGCTTGAGGGTGAAACTGACGTCCTGGACCGCCGGAATGCCGCTGAAATACTTCGTAAGTCCGCAGATTTCGAGCATGCGGCCTCCTGTCCTTCGAACAGTTGTGGATGATTCTGCCGTAGGGACACCGCAAGTGAGAAAATTGTTCCCGGATTCCGCGGCTTTTCCTCTCAGAGTAATCAGCCGGTTAAATCGCACAGCGTAAGCGGCGCGGCGCATTCGAGATCGGCGGCCCTGAAACACAAAGGCAGACGGATAAGGCCGGGCAATGCCCGGCCACTACACTGGGTCTTTCTATCTGACGGCTCTGCGCCGGGGGCGCACATAGTGGAAGCGGATGAGGTAAATGTTCTCGCCCTTCCCGTGTTTCGCGACCTTCAAAAGATCGACGATGCCCAGGAAGCCGGACTCGCGCGCCAGTTGGGGAGTGATGTCGGGCAAGCCGATGGGCCGGATCGAGTCCACCTCGATCTCACCCTCTTCCATGCGATAGCGCTTACCGACGGTGACGTGCGGGCGGGTCCAGATCCGGACACTGCAGGTGATTTCTCCGCTCCGGACTCGATCCCGGAGGCGCTTGGTGAACGTCACGGGTCAAGTTTACTCTTCGGACCGGCGCGATGCACGGCCGGGTTTGCGGCGCGATAATCAAACACATGCGCAGACGACAGTTTCTGGCGAGCGCGGCGACGGCATTAGCTGCGGGGCGCGCGATGGGCGCGAACGATCGCGTGAGTATCGGGCTGATCGGTTGCGGAGGCCGGGGACGGTACGTCGCGGGATTGATGCGGGAAGCGCCGGGCGTGGAGTACGTGGCTGCCGCCGATGTCTATCTGCCGAATGCGGAGCGCGTGCAGCAATGGGCGGGGCCGAACGCGCGCGCGTTTCAGGATTTCCGCCGGTTGCTTGAAATGAAAGATGTGGATGCCGTGCACATCGCCACGCCGGATCACTGGCACGCTATTCCGACGGTGCTCGCCTGCCAGGCGGGCAAGGACGTCTACGTGGAAAAGCCGCTGGCGCACAATGTGCGGGAAGGCCGCGCCATGGTGAATGCCGCGCGGCGGTATAACCGCATCGTGCAAGCGGGCACGCAGCACCGGTCGTCGCTCCACTTTCGCGAGGTGGAGCAGATTGTGCAGTCGGGCGCGCTGGGGAAAGTGAACTGGGTGCGCGTGTGGAACTACGCCAACTGGTTTCCGCAGGGCATCGGTCAGGAGCCGGATTCCGATCCGCCTGCGGGGCTCGATTGGGATTTCTATCTCGGCCCCGCGCCCTACGTGCCCTTCAACCGCAAGCGCTTCCTGGTAACCTACCGCTGGTTTTGGGATTACTCCGGCGGCTACATTACCGATTTCGGCACGCACCGCCTGGACACGGTGCAGCAAATCATGGGCGTGAGCGCTCCCAAGACTGTTGCCGCGAGCGGCGGCCGCTTCAGCATCCACGACGCGGGCGAAATTCCGGATGTGCTACAGGTGACCTACGAATATCCGGGCTTCGTAATGAGCTACGAGTCGTGCCTGCTCAACGGGCACGGCGTGGGCGGCCGCACGCCGAATATGAAGTACTACAACGCGAAAGGCGCGGAGGATCGCCCCAACGGGATGGCCTTCTACGGCACCAATGGCGCGCTGTATGCGGACCGCATCGGCTATGAGATTTATCCCGAGCCGAAGAGCGCGCTCGAGCGCAAGCAGATGAACACCACCGACGCCACGCGATTGCATGCCGCGAATTTCATCGACTGCGTACGCTCGCGCAACAAGCCCAACGCCGAGGTCGAGATCGGCCACCGCTCGACGACTGTGGCGCACCTCGGCAACATCGCTTTCAAGACCGGCAGGAAACTGCACTGGAACGCCGGGACCGAGGAGTTCACCGATGACGGCGAGGCTTCGAAGCTGATGGCGCGCGTGGCGCGCAAACCCTGGGATCTGATTTAGACTAGAGCGATCATGCCAGACAACCGGATTTCGCGACGCGCGTGGCTTGCGCTCGCACCTTTGAGTGCCGCCGTGCTTGCTGCGCAGGAACACGCGCACGAAGTGATGCGCTCCGCCAGGCCTGCGGCTTTTTCCGTGCTGAGCAGTGAGGATGCCCGCGAAATCGAAGCGCTGGCGAGCCAGATCATTCCCTCAGATGACTCGCCCGGCGCGCGTGAAGCCGGCGTGATCTACTTCATTGACCGGGCGCTCGCCACTTTCGACGCTGATAAGCGCGCTCTCTACACAGAAGGCATGAGACGGACGCAAGCCAACCGTCTCGAATTGTTCCCCAACTCGCAAAGTATCGCCGCGCTCCGGCCTGCCGAGCAGATTCGCCTCCTGCAAGCAACAGAGAACACCGAGTTCTTCGACCTGCTTCGCACACACACCATCCTCGGTTTCTTCGGAAATCCGAGTTACGGCGGCAATCGCGACCTTGTGGGCTGGAAGCTGATCGGCTTTGAAGACCGGTTTCATTTCGAGCCCCCCTTCGGGTACTACGACGCGGAGCTGAAACGGTGAAACAGTTCCAGCCTTCGGAAGAAGTCGATTTTCTTGTCATCGGTGCTGGAGCGGCAGGCGGCATCATGGCCAAAGAACTCTCTGTCGCGGGCTTCAGCGTCGTCGTTCTGGAGCAGGGGCCCTATCTTCGTGAGAAGGATTTCGAGCACGACGAAATCAAGTACACACGCCTCTCGGCGATGACCAACAACCTGAAGCGGCAACCGCAAACGTATCGCACGAGCGCGGCTGAACCAGCGAAGCTGCTGAGCGACAAGTTCTTGCAATACGGGCGGCAGGTGGGCGGCGGGTCGGTTCACTTCACGGCCAATTACTGGCGGCTGTGGGAATCCGACTTCCAGCAAAAGAGCAGGCACGGCGGCGTCGCCGGCGCCACGCTGGAGGATTGGCCCATCACCTACGCGGACCTGGAACCGTACTACACAAGAGCAGAAGAGGAACTGGGCATTTCCGGCATCGCCGGAGCGAATCCCTTCGAAGCCTGGCGCTCCAAGCCGTATCCGCTGCCGCCGCTGCCGGTGAAATCCTCGGGCGTGATCTTCGAGCGGGCCACCAAGCAACTCGGCCTGCATCCGTTTCCCGCTCCCATGGCGATCCTCTCGCAACCCTATCGCGGCCGCGGCGCCTGCCTGCATTGCGGCTTTTGCGAATACTTCGGCTGCGAGGTGCGGGCGAAATCGAGCACGCTCGCCACGGTGATTCCCATGGCGGAGAAAACCGGCCGCTGCGAAATTCGTCCCAACTCCTATACGCGCAAAATTGAAACCGGCGCGAACGGCCGGGTCACCGGCGCGGTCTATTTCGACGCCAACCGCCGCGAGGTTTTTCAGAGGGCGCGGGCCGTCATTCTCTGTGCGAATGGCCACGAGACGCCGCGCCTGCTGTTGGTGTCCAAGTCCAGCCGCTTCCCCCAGGGCCTGGCCAATTCGAACGGGCTTGTGGGTAAGAATCTCATGGTCGATGCCGGCTTTGAGGCTTTCGGCCTTTTCGAGCACCCGCTCAACGAGTTCAAGAGCGTGCAGACCACGCGTGCCATCCACGATTTCTACGAGCCCGATCCGA
>Ga0335079_10004862_pt1 | contig 15467 bp, 17 predicted proteins | sample Lox_Sample_33_FD_206719 | JGI IMG/M metagenome (GOLD analysis project Ga0335079, IMG submission 206719) | Soil microbial communities from Loxahatchee National Wildlife Refuge, Florida, United States - Lox_Sample_3.3 | ecosystem: Environmental > Terrestrial > Soil > Wetlands | place: USA...
CGATCTCCGCCTGGGCGTCCACCTTCGGAACGTCCTTGCGGTCTTTCTTCCGATCTGGCTTGCGGCGCTGCCGCCGCTTCTGGTGCTTTCGTCTCGTCTGCCATCACTCTTCTCCTATATCTGGCCCTCAGGGGCTAAAGCCCACGTCTTTGAGAGCCCCGGAACGGCACGGCTGAAAGCCGTGCCCTTTCAAGTCAGGTACCTTACGCCGTTGCCGGTGTCTCGGCAGGAGCGGGCGCGCTCGTCTCGGCCGCGGCCGCGGGCTGCGCGCTGACCTTCTTCTTCGAGTCGCGGATCGCCTTGATCTTGGCCAACCGCTTCTGCTCCTCGTCCACACGAACGGTAAGGAACTTGATCACCGGCTCGGTCACGCGCAATCGGCGCTCGAGTTCATGAATCACCGGTCCGCCGCCCTCCACGATAAAGAGCACGTAGATGCCGTCATTGAAGCGCCGCACGGTGTAGGCGAGGCGCCGCTTACCCATCTTCTCGACGTTCTTCACCGCGCCGCCGGGCACGGACGATTGCAGCGTCGAAATCAGTTTGTCGAGGTCTTCGTCCGTCATATCCGGCCGGACGATGAACATCAGCTCATAAGTACGATTCATTCTGTTCTCCAAAACTCTCTCTTCACTGTTCTTTCTCGCCCTGTATTCTGCGGTTAAACAAATTCATCGCCGCTGACGGGCCATCCTTCAAAATGACTTTCACTGCGTCCTCAGTCTGGTCGAGCATGCCGTCGATGATCTTCAAATCCACCTTGCGCATTGGAGCCAGCAAATACTCGGCGCCGTCTCCGACTTTTCGTTCCGGCGCGACCCCAATCCGGATGCGCAGGAAATCCTGCGTCCCCAGCGCACCGATGATCGACTCAATCCCGTTGTGCCCAGCCGAGCTGCGCCGCGTATGAATCCGCAGCGTGCCCAACGGGAAGTCCAGTTCGTCCTGAATGACAATCAGGTCCGATTCCGGATTCGCCTCGTACTCCCGCAGCAGACCCTGCACCGAGATGCCGCTCAAATTCATGAACGTCTCGGGCTTGGCCAACAGCACCTGCTCATCGCCGATCACAGTCCGCGCCGTCAAAGCGCGGCACTGGCGATTTCTCACTTCCACTCCGAGATTTCCCGCGATCCGATCGATCGCGAGAAAACCCACGTTGTGCGGCGTGAACTGATATTCGATTCCGGGATTGCCGAGACCAACGATCAGTTTCACGCCACCATCCCGAACCATGTAGGGACAGCCGCCCTCGGCTGTCCGGCCGAGCGAAGCTCGGCATCGCCGGGTCGGAGACCCGGCGCCACACTATTTCTTCTCTTTCTTCTCAGCCTTCTCGGGCTTTTCCGGAGCCGCCTCGGCGCCCTCTTCCTCAGTCTCCTGCTTGCCCTTCTTGATGACTTCGGGCTCAGCCGGAACAGCCGCCGCTTCCGCCGCTGCCGCTTCCGGAGTGACCACAACTTCTTCCTTGACCGAGGTAATGTGCGCCACGGGCTGATTCTCGTCGGTAAGGAATTTCAGCTTGGGCGAGTGCGGCAGATCGGAAACGCGCACGACCTTGCCAAAAGTCAGCCCGCTCACGTCGGCGTCGATGTGGCTCGGGATGTCCGCCGGCAGGCACTCGACCTCGAGTTCGCGCAGCATCTGCTCGAGAATGCCGCCCTCCTGCTTCACACCGGCCGCTTCGCCGACCAGGAAAATCGGCACGCTAACCCTCAGGACCTTGTCGAGCGCGATGCGCTTCAGGTCAATGTGCAGCAACTTGCCCTTGATCGGCTCATATTGCCAGTCGACGATCATGGCCTTCGTCTTCTCGCCGTTGAGGGTGAGATCGAAGATGGTGTTGTGGCCGGTCTCGGAGTGAAGAATTCGCGTCACGACGCGCGGATCGACGCTGACCGAGAGCGAGTCCTTCCCTGCGCCATAGACCACCGCGGGAATTTTGCCATCGCGGCGTACGCGCCGCGCTTCATTTTTCGTGCCCGCCTGCCGCGGTTGCGCTTCCAGTACGTTGGTTTCTAATGCAGTCGCCATAAGTTCACAATGTCCTATTCAGCGAATTTCAAACGAAACGCAGAAGTTAGAAGTATGAATGCAGAAGTAAACCTCTGCAGCGTCAACGGGTTTGAATCGCACTTCTTACTTCCGAATTCTCACTTCCGACTTCTGAATTTTTCACTTCTAACTTCGCGCCGCACACCTCGCGGCTAGGTAAAGAGCTTACTGACGGACGTCTCTTCGTGATTGGCCTGAATGGCGCGGCCAATCAATCCTGCAATGGAGAGGACGGTAATCTTTCCGCCCTTTTCGGTTCTTGCCGCATCCGCTTCCTCGGTCAGCGGGATGGTATTCGTAACCACGACCTGCTTGATCACCGAGTTGCGAATGTTCTGGACCGCCGGGCCCGACAGCACCGCATGCGAGGCGCAGGCGTAAACCTGAGTCGCGCCGTTCTCGATCAACGCCGCCGCTGTCTTGACCAGCGTGCCGGCAGTATCGATCAAGTCGTCGATGACAAGGCACGTCCGTCCGTTCACATCGCCGATCACGTGCATCACTTCGGCTACGTTCATCTCGACGCGCCGTTTATCGACGATGGCCAGTGCCGCATCTACCTTTTTGGCAAAGAACCGCGCCCGTTCCACGCCGCCCGCATCCGGCGAAACCACCGTCAAGTTCGGCAATGCCAGCTTGCGGAAGTGATCCACGAGCACCGGCGACGCAAACAAATGGTCCACCGGAATGTTGAAAAATCCCTGCAGCTGCGGCGTATGCAAATCCACGATCAACGCCCGATGTGCGCCCGCAGTGGTCAGCAGATCGGCCACCAGCTTCGACGAGATCGGGCTACGCGGCTTATCCTTTCGATCCTGCCGCGCATAACCGAAGTACGGAATCACCGCCGTGATGCGCCGCGCCGAGGCGCGCTTCAGGGCATCGATCAACAGCATCAACTCAATCAAGTGCTCATCGACGCTTGCCGTCCTGCCGGTGTGCGGATCCGTCGCGCGGCAGGTAGGCTGCATCACGAAAACGTCAGCTCCGCGCACATTTTCCTGAACCTGGACGTAGCACTCACCATCGGCAAAGCGGGTGACCTGCGCCAGGCCGCGCTGCATACCAAGAAAATGGCAGACCTCATCGGCCAAAGGCTCATTGGCCGTGCCGCTGAAAATCTTGAACTTGTCGTCGGCCCGTGGACGCTGCTTCCGCTCCGGCTTCTCGTCGGTCACAGGCGACTTCTTCTCGACTTTCTCCGTCTTCTCGGTCGGCGTGACTAAGGTGGCCATAGTTTTTGCTCTTGGCTTTCAGCCGTTTGGTTCTTGGCTTAAAGCTCGCCCGCAGGTTCAACGAACAGCCGAGAGCTAACAGCCAAAAAGCGATTTTTCTGGCTGGGCCGCTAGGATTCGAACCTAGACAAAGTGCTCCAAAGGCACTTGACCTACCATTAGTCGACGGCCCAGTCAACCCGTAGACTTCGGGAGTTTGAGATCCTTACCCTTCGCAAATTGCGCTCAAGGTCAGGATTTCGGCTGCGGGCTCCCGCTACGCTCACGCCCGCAAGACGCCTCAACCTACCATTCGTCGACGGCCCAGTAAAAACAATTTTCGATTGTTGGTTTTCGATTGTCGATTGAACCCCGTGTCGGGTCCGACCTTATTTTCATTCAACAATCAAAATTCAACAATCAAAAATTCTTCGCCAGTAGGCCGGCCTGGGCAGGGTCGTCGTCGCCCGCGCCGCCCAGCCTTCCGTTTGCAGCTTTTTCACCGCTTTCACTGCCGCCGCCCGCGAGGCATACAGGCCGTATAGGGTCGAGCCGGAGCCCGACAGCGACGCATACTTCGCGCCCGCGCGCTCAAGCGCACGCTTCCCTTCACGCAGTTCGGGATACTCAGGAAAGACGACTTGTTCGAAGTCGTTCTCGATCCCAGCCCGGACAAGCCAGAGAAGCGGGTTCCCGGCTCGGCCCCTTCCAACCACAGGAGCACTGGAGTAAGGCTCGCTCAGCCACGCCGACATCTCACGACCGAGCACACCCATTCTATCGGAGGGCGAGTATGCGGTCAATTTCTTATCGGCTTGTGTGGGGCGGGATCTTTGATCCGCATGGGGTGTGCGAAGACCGGGGGTGCCCCGGATCTCGCTGGTTCCGCGAGACCCGGGAATTTCCAGACACGACTGCTGATCGACCGTGGAAGAGCGGCCCTTAAGGGCCGCGTCATCGTCCGGAGAAGAAATGGGCTTTAGCCCCTGCAACCGATCCCATTCCGCGAACGCCTTCGGAGTGGAAACTCCAATCTCAGGAGTGACGATCACGCAGGGCGTCGCCGGAAAGTCCGGCAACGGATACACCTGTTCACCCCGTCCGACTCCGAGTACCGTTCCGGCGACGAGAAAGAGCGGCAGGTCCGACCCAACTTCGGCCGCGATCCGCAGCCGCTCGGCCGGAGGCAACGTCTTTTTTAGCGCTCGCTCCAGCGCCAGGAGTGTGGCGACCGCGTTCGCCGATGCTCCCCCCAATCCGCCTTGCACCGGCAATCGCTTGTCGATTTCGATGACGACCATGCCCGCCGTGCCGAGTGCGGCCATCGCCCTCTCCACAATGCGATAGCAAGTGTTCGACTCATCCCGCGGCACGCGCGGGTCATCGGAGCGAATCTCAATCCCCGAGCCGCGCCCAACGCTCACGCGAACCAGATCGTGAAGACCAATCGTCTGGTATACGGTCAGCAATTGGTGAAATCCATCAGGCCGAGGCGGACCAATGCGCAATCCGAGGTTGATTTTCGCGAAAGATCGGACGGTAACAGTCATGGACCGATGATTGTAAGGGTTCGCTTATTGATTTTCGACCTCGGGGACTCTCCAGACTACAGCGTATACTCTCCACCCATGGTGGGGGAGCACGAACTCTTCATCTTGATGGGCAAGGGGTTGGGTTACCTCAGCCTTGGCGTGTACAGTGTCCTCCTCGCGCTGTTTTGGGGCCCGGCGTTTATTGTGCGAAACGTTGCCCGCTCATTTCGTGAACTTGGAGTCGATAGTTGGCCGCGTGCCAACGGAACGGTTACCAACCGCAATGTAAATGCGGTCCATGGATGGATTCTGGACCTCGCAATCGGCAAGTTGGAATACACCTACAAGGTGCACGGCGAGTATTACGCCGGGACCGTGACCAGGCAGTTCCCGGACGAACAGGCGGCCTGGGATTTCGTCGACGCCCACCGCGATGAACCGGTGGTGGTGAGATATCGGGATGAGGAACCGCAGGTTTCTCGAATGCTCATTTCGGATCAGGGTATGGGATGGGCGACAGACCGAGAGCCCGGACTGTTGTGGCAGGTCTGGCAGCACGTCCGCAACGAAGTGCGGCCCCGAGACGGCGCGAGGTGATTGACCCCTCCACCAATAGGAATGGACCGAGGATTGCGAGAACGGCAATGCTTTCCCGAAGCACAGGGACGATACTTCTAATCGCAACTCTTTTTGCAGTTTCAGTCGTCGCTGTTCTTGTCCCGCCAATCCATCAGCCGCTCTCGTACCACAACTTCGCCGATCAGCGCGCATGGCTCGGCGTCCCGAATTTTGACGACGTTACTTCAAACATCCCCTTCGCGATTGTGGGCCTGTGGGGATTGGTCATTCTGTTCAGGCCGGGAGTAGCAGCATTCAATGATCCACGCGAACGCTGGCCGTATCTGGTGATGTCCATCGGTCTCATCCTGACGGCGTTCGGTTCGGGGTACTACCATCTCGCTCCCAATAATGCGCGGCTTGTGTGGGACCGCATTCCGATCATGATTGTCTTTCTCGCGGTTGTGACTGCAGTCATTGTCGAGCGGGTTGGCATACGAGTAGGACTGGCTCTTTTCCCGATCCTTGAAATTGTGGGGATTGCCAGCGTTCTGACATGGCGGGGCGGCGAACTGCGCGGCCAGGGAGACTTGCGCTTTTACGCAGCGGTGCAGGTCTCTGCGATTCTGGTCCTGCTGCTCGCGTTGCTGCTGCCCGCAAGATACACGCGCGGCTCGGATTTCGCGGTGGTCGTTGGCTTTTATGTCCTGGCCAAGATTTTCGAGACGTTTGATCGCCAGATCTTCTCTTTCCTGCGTGTTATCAGCGGGCACACTCTAAAACACCTTGCCGCCGCGGCCGCAGGCTATTGGATCGTGCGCATGTTGCAAAGGCGACAGAGCATAGAACTGCTCCGGACCGCACCTCTAACAAGTGTTCCTATAGGCGCGAAAGTGCCGGACCGCAGTGTGTAGAATAGACTGAATGTCCCAAGCAGCGCAGGCCATCACGCGCAGCCCCGCCGAAATTGTTCGGCTCACGCCAGTTTCTCAGGCGCCGAATGGCATCTGCTATGCCTCCGCGGGGGAAATCGCGGTGAATTCGTTCGACCTGGAGCGCATGGTTGCCGCAGTTCCCACCCGCGTCGCCACCGCGCTCGAGCGCAAGGCGTATTACTTTGTCCCGCTGACGGTGAGCCATGGCGACGAAACGCTGATCGCCGACCGCTACGACGTCGCGCTCAGTGACAATGCCGTTTGCCACCGCAATCTCAATCTCGGCGATTCCCAGTGCGTCTTCATTTCGACGCGCCTGATGGACGACAAGTTTTCCGTCGCCTTCGAGTTCTACATCAATGTCGGCCACGCTCTCGTCGAGCGCGCCGGAGTCTCGCACGAGTTCGGCGAGGTGGCGTGGAAGCAGGTGGAAAGCGGCGTCCGAGGCGAAACTTCGCTTGATGCGTGGGAAGCGCGCAAGCTCGCCACCGCGAACGGACCCGATGCCGAGCGCTACAAGAACGAATATTTTGAAGCGACTTTTTCCGACACGATCTCGATTTACCTGCTCTCGCTTTATCTGGACGTCGACTACTATGATCTGCGCGAGCGCGATTATCCCCTGCTCGCTCCCTCGGCGCTGGCCGAACGTTTGCGGAAAGTCGCGGAACTATTCCCGCCGAACACTGGGTTCGAGTTTGCCGTCTTGTACAAGCGCCGTGGATAATGCCTAGCTCTATGGCGACAGCTTCAGCATTCCGCACGCCACGATGGTATGGGATCCCATTCCGCGTGCTGCTGTTAACCATTATTGGCACTCTACTGAGTTTCGCGGTGGCTCTTTTCTTGTCAATTGTAGGAATAGTGTTGGTTGCAGCCGTGCGCGGCATTCATCCCGACATGCGAATCGCGTACCGGCACTTCGCGCTTCCGGTGGCACTGGTCGTCGGCGCTGCGTCTTTGGTATTCGGGATTACGACAGAGATCCGCCACTATCGCCAGATGAAGAGCCTGGCGGCGATTGAGAAAATGAGCTGAACGATGCCGATCCGGGTCGCGATTCCTATTCCGCATTCGGTTGACCTCAACTACTCGCAGCGAGCCATGCCGCAATACGAGAACGCGATCTCATTGGTCGGCGGGGAGCCAGTTCGCATTCCTCTGGATCAAAGCGTGGCGGAAGTAGCTGCGATTCTGAAAACCTGTGATGCCGTGCTGCTGCCCGGCAGTCCCGCCGATGTGGATCCGGCAAAGTTCCGGCAATCGCGATCAGAGCAAACAGCGGCCGCCGATCCGCGGCGCGAGAAAGTGGACAGACTTCTGCTCGACGATGCCTACGCCCAAGAAAAACCTGTGCTCGGCATTTGTTACGGCCTACAAAGCCTGAACGTGTATCGACACGGATCGCTCGTTCAGCACATTCCGGATTTCCTGCCAACAGAGACCCGCGGGAAGGTCGATCACGCGGTGGGGAAGAAGCGTGCCATCGCGCACACAGTAGAGATCGAGCGCGATTCAAGTCTCGCTCGTGTTGTCGGATCGTCGCAATCTGCTGGGCACAACGACAATCGGGAAGGGCACGAGTTTACTCGTGCCAAATCCGACGAAAAGAGCAGCGCGGCTTTAGCCGCTGAGGGCACGCTCCTCGTGCCCGTAAATTCTTCGCATCACCAGTCGGCCGACGCGATCGGCGACGGCCTCCGCATCGTGGCCCGCTGTCCGGACGACGGCGTCATCGAAGCACTCGAGGGAACGTCTCCCGATCGTTTTGTTTTGGCGGTGCAATGGCATCCTGAGCGGTCGGTGAATGACGACGAAGTTTCACGCGCGATCTTCAAGGCTCTGCTCGACGCAGCGCGCTGAATTAGCTCTTCCGCTTTTTGCGCGTTGATCTTGATCGAGTGCTCGGAGACTTCTCCAGCAAGACCACCACATGCGCGATCGCCGCGTTTTCCAGGTTGAGTCCCTCCGGAGTTTTCGCTTTTAGCCCAACGCAGCCGCAATCAAGCCCGAGTAATTCCGCCACGCGGGTCCGGATCGACAAAGAATGCGGTCCGATTTTTGGCGCGGCGAGAATGAGGCTGGCGTCAACGTTGGCGAGCGAGTATCCCGCCCCGCGCACGCGCTTCAAAGCTTCCCGCAAAAAAATGACCGAGTCGGCGCCCTTCCACTTGGGATCGGACGGAGGAAACAATGCGCCAATGTCGGGGGCGGCAATCGCGCCGAGCAGCGCGTCGGTGATAGCGTGGAGCAGAACATCTCCGTCGGAGTGCCCGCCCAGGCCTTTATCAAGAGGCAGCGTTACGCCGCCGATCTTAAGCGGAGTACCGCAGCGGAATTCGTGGGAATCGAAGCCGTAGCCGATGCGGGTCGTGGGTCGTTGGTCCTTGGTCGTTGGCATTTGTAGTTTGTGCTGCGAGCGTGGCTCATTTCCCTATATAGAACTCCGCCAATTCCATATCTCCAGGAGTCGTGATCTTTATGTTTTTCGGCGAGCCCATCACCACGGCGACTTCATGTCCGGAGCGTTCCGCCAGTGACGCTTCGTCGGTTCCCGTAAACCCATCTGCTGCAGCCTCGTCGAAAGCTTTTTTGATCACTTCGTAGCGAAATCCCTGCGGCGTTTGCGCCATCACAACTCCCGCGCGCGGAATCGTCGCCTTAATGATCGCCCCTTCGGCAGTTCGCTCCACCTGCTTCACCGTATCGGTAGCAGGCAGGCCGGCAATGGCAGCGCCATACTTTTTTGCGGCTTCAATTACGTCCTGAATGATCTCCGCCGTGACCAGCGGACGCACCGCATCATGGACTAGGACAACGTCGTCGGGCTGTGCGCTGACCGCGTTCAGCGCGTTCTGCACCGACTCCTGCCGATGCTCTCCGCCAACCACCAGCTCAACCTTTTTCCTGAGCACGTCCTTTGCGTCCGTTTGCAGACGTTCGCGAAAACCTTCGATTTCGTTTTCTCGCAGGGCTACCCAAATTTCACTAACGGAATCCGCCGCTGCAAACTTGCGCAACGTATGAATCAGGATCGGCGTGCCCGCAAGCTCGGTGAACTGCTTGGACGGATGCGGCTTTTTGGTCTTCGCATCGAGCGCGCTGGGCATGGGCGCCATGCGCGTCCCCAGCCCTGCTGCCGGAATGATGACAATCACCTTCATGGCGGTCTGTCAGTATACGAGCGCTAAGTCGGTAGTTCAAATTTGCTGGCGCTGCACGCGGCCTTCGAGCATCATCTAATGATTGCCATCATGGATGAGCACGACCTCGATCGTTCTTGGGAGGACCGCATTCGATGCGCTTTGTCGTTTACGCATTTCATTGGTTTTGGGGAAACACGCAACCTATCTTTCATCTGTTGGCCGCCGTGTCGGTCGCGATTGCCGCAGCGACGTACTGGAAGAATTCTGCGCTGGAACGCGCCCGCTGGCTGTCGAGCCTGTACACAAAGTTTTACGAGGCGCCCGACCTGAAATTTACTCGCGAAGTTCTGGATTGCAATCCTCCCGATGCGCCGGAAGTAAAGAAGCTAGTGGAGGAGCAGGACGCGCGCTTTACCGATTACCTGAACTTCTTCGAATTCATGGCCTATCTGAAGGCCTGCGGCCAGCTCTCGCACAAGGATGTGGCGGCGCTGTTCGATTATTATCTGCGCATTCTCGCGAAACATAGTGACGTGAGAAAATATGTGTTGGACGACCGCAACGGATACGGTTATCTGAAACGGCTGTTGACCAAGTTTTCTTCCTGAATCTTTTATGGCGAGCGCCACGCATCATCTCTTTGTTTACGGAACACTTTCGCCGCGGCATGCTCCGCCGGAGATTGCTTCTACCGTGCGGCGCCTGCGTCCGGTCGGAACGGCAACTGTTCGGGGGCGTCTTTACGATTTAGGGGAATATCCGGGAGCCGTCCTGAATGAGAAGTCGCGATCGGTGATTCGGGGGGAGGTTTTCGAACTGCCAGCCGATCGCAGTGCGTTGACGTCACTCGACGATTATGAGGGATTCGAACCGGCGAAGCCTGCTTCCAGCCTGTTCTTGCGCCGCGTGTGGCCGGTCACGATGGATGACGGCAAGCGTCTGCGCTGCTGGGTCTACATCTACAACGGGGACGTGAAAGATGCCCAGCCAGTCCGCAGCGGAAGATATTCACGGAGGCGCGCATCCCGCCGCAGCACTGCCGCGCGACCTGCGGAAGCCAAGTAGTCTCACCAGGACAACTGTCATTCCGAACTGAGTCGGAGACTCGGTGAGCAACCTGCTTTCTGCAGGAACAGCAGATTCCTCCCTTCGGTCGGAATGACAAAGTGTACTGTGGCTACGACGGCGTCTGCTTGGTCTCCAGCGCCGGTGGCGCGGGCACAACCGTCGGCGTCGCCGGGCTCACAGGAACCGCGACCGCGGGCCGCGAGTAAGTCCGCTCGTCCCACTTGCCGAAGATCATTTTCCCTGCCGTCGTTTGCAGCACCGATGTGACCGAGACGTCGATGGTCTTGCCGATCATTTTGCGCGCGTTGTCGACAACCACCATGGTCCCGTCGTCCAGATAGGCGACACCCTGGTTGTACTCCTTCCCTTCCTTCAGAATGAACACGCGCATGGTCTCGCCGGGCAACACGATTGGCTTAAGTGAGTTCGCCAGTTCGTTGATGTTGAGCACCTCGACGCCCTGCAACTGGGCGACCTTGTTCAGGTTGAAGTCGTTGGTGATGATCTTGCCTTCGTAGACCTTGGCCAGCTCGATCAGCTTCAAATCGACTTCGCGGACCGCGGGGAAATCGTCTTCCACGATCTGAATCTGCAGGTTGGCGACTTTCTGCAGGCGCTGCAGGATGTCCAGACCGCGGCGTCCGCGATTGCGCTTGAGCGAGTCGGCAGAGTCAGCCACGAGCTGCAGCTCGCGCAGCACGAACTGCGGAGTCACGATGACTCCATCCAGAAAGCCGGTTTCGGCGATATCGGCGATCCGGCCGTCGATAATGACGCTGGTGTCGAGAATCTTGTAGCTCTTCTTGCCCTGCTTCTCGCCGCCGAAGATCCCGCCCAGGGCGGCAAGGTTCAACAGATCGCCCTTGTTCGCGCCGACGATCAGGCCGACGTAGGCCATCAGCAGCATGACAAGAATCTGCAGAAAGCTCTGCGTGTTTCCTGAGGGCACACTGCTGCGGATCACCAAAGCGAACAGGTAGGCGCCGCAAATGCCCAGGATGCTGCCAATGGCTGCGCCGATCAGCCGCTTGAGGCTGACGGTGCGCAGCTTCCATTCGAACAGAACGATAGCAGCGCCGATCAGCGCGCCGATGCCGGCGTCGACGGCGGCGGGCCGTCCAAAGGGCTGGATCACGTAACAGGTGACGGCAACAACAAGAACAAAAAGAAGGCGTACAAAAATGAGATCCACGGCAACCTCCCCGCGGATGCAAGCCCGACTGGGTTCATGCACCCGTGCCGATTCCTCGCCGCCCCGACGGGAATTGGCCGTTCGCATGCGGGGCGCATGAATAAGGGGATAAAGGTACGCCCCGTTCCGGCCCTCCTGGGGCGCGGCCGGAAAGGATAAGTAACGCCAAGAGTATATACCTCGGATAACAGATGGGCGAGTGGGCCGGGTCAAGCTGGGGTGACCAGGAATAACGACAGATGGGGATTCCCGCGACGAGGTGCGCCGCCGGTGTTAATACCCGTCTACGGTGAACTCCCGCCTCAAGTTAAGGCAAAATCCTCCTCGTCGCGGAGCCGTTTCGACATCTGATTGGGATGTTTCGGCCTGCTCGAAGGGCAGGTCGATCGGGCTCGGGTAGGAATACTGTCTTGGAAGGTTGAAGCACGATGCAAGCTTTGCGATTGCTGAACGCAGCAATTCTCTCCGCCCTGGTCGCGACTTCTGCAGCGCATCCTGGCATTCGCCTCGCGTTGTTCGTCGTAATGTAGGCCGTAAATGATCGTAAGGGGCAAATCGAGTGCCCCACTTCTCGCGATTACAGCGAAAAGTGGGTATTTTTATTTGAGTATGCTCCGTGCTGTCTGCGAGCCGAGGTAGTCCCCTGCTACACTTTCCGCATGAGAGCGCTCGTGATTCGCACGTTAACGGGCCCAGACTCGTTGGCAGTGCAGCAGGTTCCTGAACCCACCGCGAAATCCGGACAAAGGATCGTTCGGGTCTCTGCCGGGGGGTTGAACTTTGCAGATGTGATGACAACTCATGGCGGATATCCCGGGACGCCTGCACCGCCCCTGGTCGCCGGTCGCGAATTTGCGGGAACGGAAGAGACCAGCGGAAGGCGCGTCATGGGATACGCGCAGTGGGCTGCCTTCGCCGAAAAAACCGCCGCCTACGAGAGCATGCTCTGGTCCGTACCCGCTCACTGGAGCGACGAGCAGGCCGCCGCGTTCCCCGTGAACTACTTCACAGCCTATCTCGCCTACTGGCAGGCAGGGATGACATCCACACCTGCACCGGACGGGGGTGCCCCGGGTCTCGCTGCTTTTGCGAGACCCGGGAAGACTCCTCGCGTTCTTATACACGCGGTCGCAGGCGGCGTCGGCACGGCTGCCGTGCAGATCGGAAAGCTGCTCGGCGTCGAGATGTATGGAACTTCCTCTTCCGACGAGAAGCTGGCGCGGGTCAAAGAACTCGGCCTGCAGCACGGCATCAATTACAAGCGCAACGACTATGAAGAGATCGTGAAGAATTTCACCCGCGGGGAAGGCGTCGACGCTGTCTTCGAGATGCTCGGCGGCGACGATACCGCCAAGAGCCTGCGTTGCCTGCGCGATTTCGGACGCGTGATCCAGTATGGTACCGCGACCGGCAAATCACCGAAACTCGACGTGCGCGCGATGTACTCAAAGTCGAGCATGGTACAGGGGCTATGGCTGACGTATCTGTCTCAAAAGCGCGAGATCATGGAGCCGGCCTGGCAGCAGCTCTCCGCCTGGATCTCCGAGCGCAAGCTGACGCCGCAGATCGGACAGGTGTTTCCTTTCGACCGCGCGGTTGAAGCTTACAAGCTGCTGGAAAATGGAAAGAATTATGGAAAAGTGGTGCTGAAGATCTCGTAGCGCCGCACAACGACATGAAGAAGAACTCCCCAGTCACGATTTACGAAAAGCCGACCTGAAGCACGTGTCGCGAGGTCAAGCGGGTCTTGACCGAACAAGGCGTGGAGTACGAGAGCGTCAACTACCTCGAACATCCGTTGTCGGCTGACGAATTGAAGAAGTTGTTGCAGCGCGCGGGACTGACTCCCAACGACGTCCTTCGCACGAAAGAGCCAGCGTACCGCGAGTTCGTGGCTGGAAGAAACCTGGGTGACGAGGAACTTCTCAAGATCATGACCGCGCACCCCGAGCTGCTGCAAAGGCCAATCGTCGTCCGCAATGACAAGGCCATTCTCGCCCGACCGGTGGAGAACCTAAAGAAGTTATGGATTAAATAGTCAGGACCCCACGACTCTCAGTTCCCTTGATAGTCAAGCCGCCTGATTACAACAATTGACAAACTCGTGGCCCTTGCCTGGGTTACGATGTCAGGCAAAAGGGGTGAAGATGTTTGCACGCTCCATGTTCCTCTTCCTCGTGCTCTGTGCGCCGCTGGCGACGGCGGCTCAGGGCGGCGCGCAAAATAACAAAACCCCGATCCCCACTCTAAAGAGCAGAGTCCGTCTTGTTTTGGTCGATGTGGTCGTGACCAACGGCAAAGGCGAATCGGTTCCCGGACTTCACAAGTCAGACTTCGAGATCTCCGAGGACGGAACTCCGCAAACCATCTCCAACTTTGAAGAGCATCAGGGCGCACCGGCGACTCAGGTCAAGTTGCCTCCCATGCCGCCCAATGTCTACACGAACTTTCCCCTCACCCAGAAGGCGGATTCCGTAAACGTTCTTCTGCTGGACGCGCTGAATACGCCTTCCAACGATCAGTCGTTCGTCCACTCGCAGATGCTCAAGTATCTGAAGACGATTCCACCCAATACGCGCGTCGCCATTTTCACGCTGGCATCGCGCTTGCGCATGCTGCAGGGGATCACGACCGACTCCACGCTATTGCTGGCAGTGCTCAACAAAGACCTCACTCATCCATCTGCCTTGCTGCCTTCAACGGTGGAGAAGGACGCCAACCAGCGCTATATCGACTTCAAGGCCGAGAATGCGGCGGGACCTCCTCAACAGAACCAGAGTCTGGCACTGGCGACGGTTGATCCTATCAACGCTGCCATGGCATTTCAGGCCGATGTGACGGGCTTCCTCACCGAATCGCGCATCTCGATCACGTTGGAGGCCTTGCAGCAACTGGCGCGCTACCTTTCGGATGTTCCGGGCCGCAAGAATGTGATTTGGTTCTCCGGTTCCTTTCCCACCGCTCTAATCCCCAACCCGGATTTGGTTGATCCTTTCGGGGGAATGCGCGACTTCCAGGAAGAAATCCGCAAGACCTCAGACATGTTGGCCAGCAGCCAGATCGCTATCTATCCGGTTGCGGCCGAAGGGCTCATTTCCCAAGCCGCGTTCCAGGCCAACAACGTCGAGATCGGCGAGAGAAGAGGAACGCTGGCAATGCAAGATACGATTCAGCGGATGAACAATGATTCCCTGGATCGCGACTCGAGCCATGCAGCCATGGAGGAAATCGCAAGAGACACCGGAGGAATGGCTTTCTACAACACGAACGGCCTGAGCGACGCTCTGACCCGCGTCGTCGATAACGGTTCCCGCTATTACTCGCTAACCTATTCGCCACGCAACCCGGCCATGGACGGTAAATTCCGCCGCATCCAGGTAAAGCTGCTTCAAGGCAAGTACACCCTTGCCTACCGCCGTGGATATTTTGCCGACGACCCTGGCACGGCCCTCGCCGCTGGCCAACAGCCGCACTCCGATCCATTGCTGCCGCTCATCGGACGAAACCTGCCGGACTACAGTCAAATTCTCTACAAAATCCAGGTCCAACCATCGAATCCGCAGCCGGCTGCAGATGCGACCCGCGCGGGAAGCAATGCTGAATTGAAAGGTCCGCTCACTCGCTATGGCGTCGACTTCGCAGTCGCGCCCGAAGATCTGAGACTGAGTCGCACTGCCGATGGCAACATTCAAGGTGCGATTGAAATCATGCTGGTCGTCTACGATGCTGAAGGAAAGCCGCTCAATATGGAGGTCGCGCGGAATGAG
>Ga0335079_10004865_pt1 | contig 15454 bp, 13 predicted proteins | sample Lox_Sample_33_FD_206719 | JGI IMG/M metagenome (GOLD analysis project Ga0335079, IMG submission 206719) | Soil microbial communities from Loxahatchee National Wildlife Refuge, Florida, United States - Lox_Sample_3.3 | ecosystem: Environmental > Terrestrial > Soil > Wetlands | place: USA...
GCCCTTTCTGGGTGACCCTAGCGGGGAGGACCCACCCGTTCCCATCCCGAACACGGAAGTTAAGCTCCTCAGCCCCGATGGTACTGCACAGGCAACTGTGTGGGAGAGTAGGAAGTCGCCCGGTTTACATCAAGCGCCCGATCGCCAAAACGATCGGGCGTTTTGCTTTTCCGGGCGTTGTATACTGCCCACTATGAAAAGGCTTGCTGCCTGTCTTCTCGCCGCGTCCGCGATGCTGGCCCAACCTTCCACCAGCGACCTGATTGAGGCGGCGCGCGGCGGTCCCTCCAGCCTGGCCCTCAAGGAGCTGCTCGCAAAGACGACCGCCGCTACGCAGGTAGTCATTTGGGGTCAGGACTATCTTTTCTTAGGTAAGTCATCCTCGCCCGTTACGGTCTCGATCGATCAGCAGCCGCCCGCTCCGCTCGCGCAGGTCGTTGGCCTCGACGTCTGGATGCTGCTCACCAAAATGCGCACCGGCGTTACCCACCAATACCAGTTCTATGCCGCCGGCAAGCCGCTTGGAAACCGCGGCGATGCCGTCGGCTACAATCCCGATTCCTATCCCAAGCCCGGCGTGGCGCATGGCAAACTGAGCGAGCAGCGAACCATCACCAGCAAAATCTACGACGGCATGAAGGCGAATTATTGGATCTACGCGTCGGCCGGCGTGGATCCCAACGTACCCGCCGCCCTCATGGTCTGGCAGGACGGCCAGAACCTCATCCGCGAGCTGGCCGGCATCCGACTGATCACCGTCACCGATAACCTGGTGGCCCAGCACCTGCTTCCGCCAATCGTCCACGTGATGATCCAGCCCGGCACCTCGCCCGACGGCCGCGCCATGCGCTCCGTCGAGTACGACACCCTCAGCGACCGTTACCCGCGCTTCCTCATGGAAGAGGTTCTGCCCGAGGTGGAAAAGATGTACAAGCTGCGGCAGGATGGCTACAGCCGCGCGATCGCGGGCGAATCCTCCGGCGGAATCTGCGCGTTCAATGCCGCCTGGCTCATCCCGGATAAGTTCGCGCGCGTGCACTCGGCGGTGGGCAGTTTCACCTCGATCCAATGGCGCTCCAAAGAGAACAACGACGGCGGCAACGTCTACCCCTTCATGGTCCGCAAAGATCCCAAGCGCAACATCCGCGTCTGGATGAGCGACGGCTCGGACGACCTGGAGAACAACCACGGCTCCTGGCCCATGCAGAACATCCAGATGGCCAACTCGCTCAAGTTCCGCGAGTACGATTTCCATTTCCGCTTCGGCAGCGCGGCGCACGGCGGCGCTCAGGCCGCTCTGGACCTGCCGGAGTCGCTCGCCTGGCTGTGGCGCGACTACGATCCCGCCAAGACTTCGCAGGAATTCAAAATGGACCCCGCGGAAAAAGAGAAGCCCTTCTTCCGCGTAACCATTGCCAATCGTGACGCATGGTAGACGCGCAGACCGTCATGCGGCTGGTGCGCTCGTTCGACGATCCTGCCGACGGCCAGGCCATGAAGAGCGTCGAGCTCATCCTCGAGCTGCTCGACCGCTCGCCGGCGCCGTTCTCGCGCGAGCAGTTCACTCCTGGACACATCACCTGCAGTGGCCTGGTACTCGCCCCGGACGGCGAGCGCCTGCTCCTGGTCCACCATCGCCGGCTGGACCGGTGGCTGCTCCCGGGCGGGCACGTAGAACCCGAAGACGCCACGATCGCCAACGCCGCCCGGCGCGAGGTGATCGAGGAGACCGGCGCCGAACTTGGGCCGGAGAGCTTCTTCGCGGGTGCCGATGTCCACGGCATTCCCGGCAAAAAGCGCGAGCCCTATCACCTGCATCACGACCTGCTATTCCATTTTCGAGCCGGCGGCGAGGAGCTTCGAGTCTCGGAGGAATCGCACGCGGTGGTCTGGTGTTCGCCGGGCGAATTCGACCGCTACGAGGTGCCCGGAAACGTGCGGCGCGCGTACCGGCGCGTGGTCAGTTGAAGGACCTGTGCTGGCGGTGGACGAAGTCGCCGAAAGAGCGCATGAACAGCATGTCGTCTTCGGCCAGCGGACCGCGCCGGATCTCCGCCAGGTTCTGCTCGAACTGGCCGAGATTGCCAGGCGCCATGATGCACGCGTGGACCGCCGGATTGGACAATACGAAGCGATAGCACATCCCCGCCGTGGGCACGCGCCCGTCTTCCGGATAGCCGCGAGGCCTCCGGATGAGCTGAGTCCAGCGCGTCGCGGTGTAGCCGATCACTGCCGGGTTGCTGTCGGGCAGATTCGGGAAGATGTCCGTCTCGGCCCCGCGATGAGCTGCGCTGTAGCGTACCATCATCGCGTCCAGCGCGCCTTCGCGCGCGAGCTCCGCCGCCAGCGTTCGGTCATGGGTCGAGACGCTGACTCCGCGCACCAGCCCGCTCTCTCGCACGGCCTGTAGTTCGTCGCGAACCCGCCGGGTCAGGTGTTTGCGGCGCGTTACGCCAAAAAAGTGGAAGATGTCGATGTAATCGGTGCCCATCTGCCGCAGCCGTCGCTCCAAGGTCTGGCGCAGCGGCTGATGCCAGAGAATCCAGTTGTACGCGCCCGTCGCCAGCACGAACTGATCGCGCCGTCCGTAGATGGTCTCGCGCAGCACGCTGGTCATCTGCGTGTCGAAGCCGAAATAGAGAAAGTAGTTTAGGCCCTCGTCAAGCGCTTTGAAGACCGTTTTGCGCCCGGGGCGGTAGGTGGCGGAAAGACCAATCCGGCAGATCGGCGTGCCGAACTTTGCGAGCGGCCCGCGCAGAAAGTCCTGCTGCATGGATTGACTCCAGTATAGACCGCTACAATTGAATTCGAGCGCATGAAAACATTCACGATCGCGGTGATCGCAGGCGACGGTGTGGGCGGCGAGATCATCCCGCAGGGAAAACGCGTTCTGGAAAAGGTCGCGAAAAGACACAACGTCGCGTTTGCGTTTCAGGATTTCGACTGGGGTTCGCAGCACTACTTCCGATGGGGGCGCATGATGCCGCAGGGCGCCGTGGACCTGTTGCAGCCTTGTGACGCCATTTACCTGGGTGCGGTCGGTCACCCCGACGTTCCCGACCACACCACGTTGAACGGCCTGCTGCTGCCCATCCGCCGCGCGTTCGATCAGTACGCCAACGTGCGTCCGGCGTACCTGTACCCCGGCGTGCAATCGCCGCTGGCACGGCCCAGGGGCGGCGATATCGATTTCGTCGTGGTGCGCGAGAACACGGAGGGCGAATACGCGCAGGTGGGCGGCTTCGTCTATCAGCACCAGCCCGAGGAGGTCGCGATCCAGACGTCGGTGTTCACCAGGCGCGGCATCGAACGGATCGTGCGCTTCGCGTTCGAGCTGGCGGTGAAGCGCAACAAGAAGAAGCGCGTCACGTCGGTCACGAAATCGAATGCCCAGGGATACAGCATGGTGCTGTGGGACCGCGTGTTCGACGAAGTGGCGGCCAGGTTCCCGGACGTGCAGACCGAATCGCTGCTGGTGGACGCTGCCGCCATGAACTTCATCCGGCGCCCCGAGAGCTTCGATGTCGTGGTGGGGTCGAACCTGTTCTGCGACATCCTCAGCGACATCTCGGCCATCCTGATCGGCAGCATGGGGCTGGCGGCCAGCGCGAATCTGGATCCCACGCGGCGGTTTCCTTCGATGTTCGAGCCGGTGCACGGGTCGGCGCCGGACATCGCAGGCAAGGGCGTAGTGAATCCGCTGGCGACCATTCTGAGCGGCGCGATGATGCTGGACCACCTGGGCCTGGCCGAAGCCGCGGGCGCGGTGGAATCCGCGGTGGCCGCGGTGCTCGCCGAAGGCAAAGTGCGCACCCCGGACCTGGGCGGCACCAGCAGCACCGCCGAAGTAACCGACGCCGTCCTGGAGAAGCTCGGCTAGTGGCCAAAGAGAGCTCCGGGCGACATGCCTTTCTGGTGGCCGCCGGCATTCTGATCAGCCGCATGGTGGGCCTCGTGCGCCAGGGAGTCTTCGCCAAGTACTTCGGACTTTCGGATGCCGGCGATGCCTTCACCGCCGCCTTTCGCGTGCCCAACCTGTTACAGAACCTGTTCGGCGAGGGCGTGCTTTCGGCCTCGTTCATTCCGGTCTATGCCAACCTGCTGGCCCAGGGCGAGGAAGAAGAGTCGGGCCGGGTGGCAGGCGCCATTGGCGCGATCCTGGCGGTAGTCTCCTCTCTGGTCGTGCTCGTGGGGATCGCCACCACTCCCTACCTCATCTTCGCGATCGCCCCCGGCTTCACCGGCGAGAAGCGCGAGCTCACGATCCGGCTGGTGCGCGTGCTGTTTCCCGGCGCGGGCCTGCTGGTCTTCTCGGCCTGGTGCCTGGGGATCCTGAACAGCCACCGCAAATTCTTCCTCTCCTACACCGCGCCCGTGATCTGGAACGTCGCCATGATCGCGACCATGATCTGGTATCGCGATCTGGACCAGAGCGGCCTCGCCTTCAATCTGGCCTGGGGCTCGGTCATCGGCAGCGCGCTGCAGTTCGGCGTGCAACTCCCAACCGTGCTGGCACTGGTGGCGCGGCTCAAGCTGCGGTTGGAAGCGCACTCGGCGCACGTCCGCGAAGTGTTGCGCAACTTCGGCCCGGTGTTCATCAGCCGCGGCGTGGTGCAGATCAGCGCCTATGTGGACCAAATGCTGGGCAGCCTGCTGGGCGAAGGCGCCGTGACCGCGCTGACCAATGTGCAATCGATGTACACGCTCCCGGTGAGCCTGTTCGGCATGTCGATCTCCGCTGCCGAGCTGCCGGCGATGTCGAGTGCCCTGGGTGACGAGCATCAGATCGCCGACGCCCTCCGCCCGCGCCTCAATACAGGCCTGCGGCGCATCGCATTCTTCGTCGTGCCATCGGCCATGGCTTTCTTCGTTCTGCGACGTGATCACAGCAGTCCTCTATCAGCGCGGCCATTTCACTCACGCCGACACCATCTACGTCTGGGGCATTCTGGCGGGATCGGCGGTGGGGCTGCTCGCGTCCACCCTGGCGCGCCTTTACGCTTCGACGTACTACGCTCTCCGCGACACGCGCACGCCGTTGCGATACGCGATATTGCGGGTAGCCCTGACTACCGGCCTCGGATACCTGTGTGCGATCCCGCTCCCGAAATGGATCGGCGTCGACCCGCACTGGGGTGCGGCCGGCCTGACGGCGTCGGCCGGCGTGGCCGGTTGGGTCGAGTTCGCGCTTCTGCGGCGGACGTTGAACTCACGCATCGGCGCGACGGGCGTGCCCGCGGCATTGCTGGCGAGGCTGTGGGGATCGGCCGTGATCGGCGCCGCGGCGGGGTGGCTGTTGAAGCCGACCGTCGTCGCGCGTGGCACATACGTAACGGCCGTAGTCGTTCTCGGCGTCTACGGCGTTCTGTACTTCGCCGCCACCTACGCGATGCGTGTAGAAGAATGCGCGGCAGTAGTGGGGCGGGCGATCGCTTTGAGTCGCCGTCCCTCCCGCCGCGGGAGATAAGAGTTGCTACATCGCAGCCATATGGTGCGACAGCCCGAGTGAAAACCGGATTCGGTCGATCTCCTGCAGCGGCTTCAAGAAGTCCGGTTCCCAAAGCGGCCAAAGCCGTGCCGGAACTGCGCTCGAACCGGACGCCAGCAGCAGGCAGTTCACGGCGCGCCGCGCGGCTTCGTTCGCAGCCTCCATACACGCGATATCCGTGTAGGTCCGGATATAATCCGAAGCCACAAAGAAATTTTCCAGCTCGACCTGCGCCTGCGGCCGGTACTGGAGCGAGCCCGCCGTGTTGATGACCAGGGGCTCGGCGTTGGTCGCCGCACCCGGGTTGGGGAACTCGATATCGGGATCGAGGAACCAGGTCACCAGGTTGGAGTCCTCGATCAGCGTCGTCCCACTCACGTTCAGGTGCTGCTTAAGCTGAGTCCAGGCTTCTTCTTTGATCTGTTCCGCGGTGCATTCGGTCGCAGGCTTTCCGTAAACCACGCCGGGAGCGTTCCAATCGGAAATGTCCACCGACAGGATGCCGCGGACCCCGCCGTCTCCATACTGCGCGAGGTCCACGTTGGTCCAGAACTGACGCTGCGAAATCGAGGTCAACGCCCAGGGCGAATCGAGATAGATGGCATGACCGTACGAGAGCGGCTCGTCCTTGGCGAGGTAAAACTGGATCCCGTTCATCCAGCGCGTCTGCAACTTGTCGAGATTGGCCAGCGACGGCGCGGCGCGCTTCAAGTCATCGGTCATCAGCGCGGTCATCACCTCCACCGGAAGGGCTGCGATGTAGAAATCCGCGGTGACCAGAGCCGTCCCTGAGCCGGTATCCACCGTCGCGCCCGTCACCCTTCCCTGCTCCGCCTGGATTCTAGTGAGCCTCGACGCCGGATGAAATTCGACGCCGAGCTTCTGCAGGTATTGAACCCACGGAAAGATCCACACATCATTCGTCGGCCCGGCCAAGAGGCGATCGAACACGCCATCCGGTGAAATGAAGCCGTACAGAAGCTGCAGTTGGGTAATGCCGACGGTGCGGGTGCTGCTCTCTTCGGCACGCATCGCCACCAGCGAGCGCGTGAGTCCCTGGCCGAGGTATCTCTGGTAGGTCTGCGACATCTTCGGGGCCGCGATGAAATCCCACCAGGCAATCTTTTCGTATTCCTCCAGCCGGCGTTCCTGACAGCTCGTGGCGACCATCAACAGCCGCTTGACGAAGAAGAGCATCTCGTCCGTCGGCACGCCCAGCGGAGTAAAAAGCTCCACCAGAAACGCGCTCAGGTCGTCGGGAGTCTCAGGGCGGCGCGCGAGCCAGACAATCTGGCTCTGCCCGGCGCGCGCCAGAAGCGTGCGGGTGGCTACCTGGAGGTTGTCGTAGGCGCTGCCGCGCGCCCCGTAAGGGATGCGGCGCATGGTATCCGTGACGTGCTTATAGAAGCCTGGGAAGAACCGGAATCCGTGCTCGCCCGGAAGCGGAAGCCGTCCGCCGACGCCGGAATCGGGCACCGGAATGCTGCGCGCCTTGCCGCCCAGCACCGGCTTGCGCTCGTAGACATGAACTTGAAATCCGCGCTCAGCGAGTTCCTGCGCGGCGCTGAGGCCGGCGACGCCTCCGCCAAAGATGGCGACAGTTTTTTGCACTCAGCTATTGTACGCTGAGCACCTACCCCCTGAACTCCACGTTTCGCGCCAGCTTTACCGCCTCGTGCGCGCGCAGCTCCACGAGCACGCGCTCCGGCACCAGCCCATCCGTGGACACCAGGGCCACCGCCTCGGCCACGCCGCCGGCCGTGTCTTCGCGGCGGCCCAGCGAGAAGTTGGCGATGTTGATATTGTTGCGCCCCAGCACCGTGCCCACGTGGCCGATCACGCCCGGCACGTCCAGGTTCTTCATGAAGATCAGGAAGCCGCTCAACGCCGCCTCGCAGTAGATGCCGTCCACCTGAAGCAGTCGAGGCTTCTCCAGCAGCACCGCACCTTCCACGCTGGTCACACCGAGGTCGGTCTCCACTTCCAGCCGGATCGAATCGGTATGCACGCTGCGCTTGTCGTGGCGCTCCACCACGTCCCATCCGCGCGCTTCCGCCAGGCCGAGAGCATTCACCAGGTTGGCCTTGTGCGCGGTCGAGCGGCTCAGCACGCCGGCCAGGCCCGCATTGCGCAGCAGGTTGGTGTTGGCGTCCGCAATCTTGCCGAAGTAGTGCAGCCGCACCGTGTGCGGATTGCCCGTCGCGATGTGCGCCGCGAAATTGCCCAGCCGCTCGGCCAGGGTGGCGTACGGGCCGAGCGTGCGATACTGCTCGGGCGACATCGCCGGCATGTTGACCGCGTTGATGGCAACGCCGCTCTTCAGGTATTCCACCACCTGCTCGGCGATCCGGACGCCGACGATCTCCTGTGCCTCTTCCGTCGAACCGCCGATGTGCGGCGAGGCCAGCACGTTCTGCTGCGCGAACAGCGCATAACCCGCCGGCGGCGGTTCCACGCCGAAGACGTCCAGCGCCGCGCCGGCAACCTTGCCGCTCGCGATCGCCTCGGCCAGCGCCGCGTCATCCACCAGCTCGCCGCGCGCGCAGTTGACGATGCGCACGCCTTCCTTCATCTGCACGAAGGCCGCGCGCGAGAGCATGCCCTGCGTTTCGGGAGTTGCCGCCACGTGCAGCGTCAGGTAATCGCTGTGCGCGTACAGCGAAGGCAGGTCCATCAGCTCAACGCCAAGATCGTCGGCGATCGCCGACGTCACGTAGGGATCGTGCGCGATTACCCGCATCTCGAATGCGCGGGCGCGCTTCACCACCTCGCGGCCGATGCTGCCCAGCCCCACGATCCCCAGCGTCTTGCCGCGCAGCTCACTGCCCAGAAATTTCTTCTTCTCCCACTTGCCGCCGCGCGTCGAGGCATTGGCCTGGGGAATGTGCCGCGCCATGGCCAGCATCAGCGCCAGGGTATGTTCCGCGACCGAGATGGCGTTGCCCCCCGGCGTGTTCATCACCAGCACGCCCGCGGCCGTGGCGGCTTCCAGGTCAACGTTGTCCACGCCCACGCCCGCGCGCCCGATCACGCGCAGCTTCGGCGCCTGCGCCAGGACCTCGTTATTTACCTGCACCGCGCTTCGCACCAGCAGCGCGTCGGCCTCGCCCAAGTGCTGCTGGTATTCTTTCGGGTTGGAGACGATCACGTTCCAACCAGCCTGCGACCGGAAATGCTCGATCCCGGCCGCCGCCATCGGCTCCGCGATCAGGATGTTCATTTCACCACGGCCGTCTCGAGGGCCGATTGCGCGTAGATTTCCTGCGCCGCTGCCACGCCCGTGCCGTAGGCCACGGGGAATCCGTTGGCATTCAGAATGATCTCCAGGGCGGCGATCATGCTGAAGAGGTCCGCGAAATCGAAGTACCCGAGGTGGGCGATGCGGAAGATCTGTCCCTTCATCGAGCCCTGCCCGTTGGCGATGATGGCTCCGAAGCGGTTGCGGAATTCCTTCACGATCACGCCCGAATCCATCCCCTTGGGCGCCTTGATGGCGGTCACCGAAGATCCTGGCGATGCCGGCGCGAACAATTCCAAGCCGAGCTTCTGCGCCGCGGCGCGCGTGGCGTGAGCCAGCATCTGCGCGTTGGCGATCAGGTTGCCCATGCCGATCTGTTTCACGTACTTCAGCGCCTCGCCCAGCGCCAGAATCAGCGAAGTCGCCGGAGTCCAGCTCGATTCACCGGCTTCGCCGCTCTTCTTCTCTTTTTTCAAATTGAAATAGTAATGCGGCAGATTGCCGGTTTCGCCCAATTTCCACGCCTTCGGACTGATCGACATGAACGCCAGCCCCGGCGGAATCATGAACGCTTTCTGCGATCCGCCGATCACTACGTCCAAACCCCAGCCGTCGATGTCCAGCGGCATCGTGCCCAACCCGGTGATCGCATCGACCACCAGAATCGCGCCCGTCTTGGCGACCGCCCTGCCCAGGGCTTCCACATCGTGCGCGGCGCCGGTCGAGGTTTCGGAGGCCTGTACGAAAACGCCCTTCACTGCCGGCTCGGCGGCGAGCGCGGCCTCTACCGTTTGCGGCGTGACCACCTGACCGTACGGCACCGTTAACACGTTCGCGTCGAGCCCGTACGCTTTGGCGATCTCCGCCCACCGCTCGCCGAATTTTCCGGCCACGCAGGCCACCACCTTGTCGCCCTTCGAAAAAAGGTTCGACACAGCCGCGTCCATGGCGCCGGTTCCGGATGCCGCGAACATCACCACGTCGTTGGTCGTGGCCAACAACTCCTTCAGGTCCGCCAAGCAAGCGCGATACACCTTTCGGAAATCCTCCGTACGATGATGCATGTCCGACGCCATCATCGCGTGCAGCGCGGGCGGATAGAGAGGGGTTGGGCCGGGAGTCAGTAAACGCTGTTTTCGAATGTACATTGCGGGATTAGTCTTTTAGAATAGCAGACGACATGCCCCTCATCGATCAGGTGCAGACGGAGATGGTTGCGGCCATGAAGGCTCGCGACGAAGCGCGCCTCAGCGCGCTGCGGATGATCAAGGCCGCGCTGATGAAGGCGAAGGTGGACTCGCCCAAACCGCTGGACGAGGCCGCCGAAATGGCGGTGCTCAAGTCGCTGATCAAGCAGCGCATCGACGCCGCCGAGATGTTCCGAAAGGCGGGGCGCATCGAGCAGGCGGAGAAAGAAGAGGCCGAAAAGAGGCTCATCGAAAGCTATCTGCCCGCCGGCGCTACCGAGGCCGAGATCGATGCTGCCATCACCGAAGCCATGGCCGAAACGGGCGTGGCATCGCTCAAACAGATGGGGGCGGTGATGAAAGCGGTGCAGGCCAGACTCAAGGGCAAGACCGTCGACGGAAAGGCGCTGAGTGATAAAGTGAGGTCCAGATTACAATGACGCCTCCTCAAACGGAAAAGAAATTCCGGTCGTACGTTCCGGACAAGACCGACCTGCGCGAGTTCACGGTCCGTGCGGTGCTGCTGGGACTGGTGATGACTGTCGTCCTGGGAGCCGCGAATCTCTACCTCGGCTTGCGTGCCGGCATGACCATCGCGGCCACGTATCCCGCGGCGGTGATCGGCATGGCCATCCTGCGGCTGATGAAGGGCTCCATCCTGGAAGAGAACATCGCGCGAACCATCGGCTCCATCGGCGAATCCGTAGCTGCCGGCGCCGTGTTCACCATTCCGGCGTTCGTGCTGTCTGGCGTGTGGCCCGCGTTCGATATCGAAAACGGCTACTGGAAATCGGTGGCGCTTATGGCGGTGGGCGGCACGCTGGGCATCCTTTTCGTTACGCTGCTGCGCCGCGTCATGGTGGAGGATCCCGATCTGCCGTTCCCGGAATCCGTGGCCGCGGCCGAGATTCACAAGGCCGGGCAGCAGGGCTCGAAAGCCGCCCAAATCCTTTTCGCCAACATGGGTCTTGGCGCCGTGGTCTATTTCCTGGGAGCCATCAACGTCTTCGCCGCCAGCCGTGATTTCGTAGTCCGCGTGGGCGAGATCGGGCGCAGCATGGTCAAGCTCACCCGCGCTCCCGGCGCACCCACCGTGCAGGCGGGCGCCATGTCCACGTTCTCTGCGCCCGCGATCAGCCCGGCGTACCTGGGTGTCGGCTACATCATCGGACCACGCCTGGGCGCACTGAACTTCGCCGGCGGCGTCTTTGCGTGGGGACTGCTGGTGCCCCTGCTGGCATTCTTCATGGGGCCGCAACTCGGAGGCGCCGCCACGGGCGAAGGCGACTGGGCGAAGGTTGCCGGCGCGATCTGGTATCACATCGTCCGGCCCATCGCCGTCGGCGGCATGATGGTCGGCGCGTCGTTCACACTGTTCCGGATGCGGAAGAACCTCGGCCTCGGAATGAAGCGCGCGGTCGCCGATTTGAAGAAGTCCGCCGCCGCGCACGAGGCCACCGGCCGCACGCAGCGCGATCTCAGCGGCAAACTGGTCTTCGGCGGTCTGGCTGTCGTGTTCATTTGCATGATCGCCCTCTATCTTTATTTCGCGGGCGAGATCAGCGCCGCGGTTGCGGCCGCCATCGTGATGATCGTCCTCGGCTTTTTCTTTGCGGCTGTCTCTGGCAACCTGGTGGGCATGATCGGCTCGTCCAACAACCCGATCTCGGGCCTCACGCTCTGCACTCTGGTGATCGCGGCCCTGCTCATGGTCGCGATGGGGCTGCGCGGCAACACCGGCATCGCCGCCGTGCTGGGAGTGGCGGCGGTGGTCTGTGTTTCCTCCGCGGTAGCCGGTGAAATGCTCCAGGACCTCAAGGCCGGGCACATTCTCGGCGGCACGCCCGCGAAAATGCAGATGGGGGATCTGCTTGGCATCGCGGTCTCCAGTCTCGCGCTGTTCTTCCCGCTGATGTGGCTGCACCGCGCCTACACTTTCGGTACCCCGCAGCTCTCCGCGCCGCAGGCCGGCCTGATGGCCTCACTGGCACAGGGCATCGTCGGCGGCGCGATGGCGTGGCCGCTGGTAGTGGTCGGCATCTTCATGGGCTTTGGGTTGATCCTGGTCGAAGTGCGCAGTCCCATGCTGTTCAGCGTCGGCATGTACCTGCCGCTGGAGACCACTTTTGCAATTTTCGTGGGCGGACTCTTTCGCTGGGCCACCGACAAGTTGCGCGACAGAGGAGGCTTCAACGACGCGCAAAAGGCCCGCATCGAAAATGCCGGCGTGCTCACCGCGTCCGGCCTGATCGCCGGCGAGGCGCTCTGCGGGCTTGTGGTGGCCGGCTTCCGAGCCGCCGAAAAGAGCCAGGGCAAGCTGCTCCTGCCCGACGCTACCTGGGGCGGCGCCGATTGGCTCGCCATCCTGGTGCTGATCGGGCTGGCGCTCCTGATGATTCGCCTTCCGCTGCTCAATGCGGGCCGTCCCGACGAACCGGCGCCGCCCACCGCCATCATGTAACCGTCATTCGACACAAGGAGCTTTCATGACTTACTTTCAGGAGCACAAGGCCGACTTTCTGGAAGGCCTCAAGAACTTTCTGCGCATTCCCAGCATCAGCACCCTGTCGGAGCACAAGCCGGACATCCGGCGCGCGGCCGATTTCGCTCTGAACGAGCTGCGCGGGGCAGGGATGACTTCCGCCGAGCTGATCGAAAGCGACCACGGCGGCAACCCGCTGGTCTATGCCGAATGGCTGGGCGCTCCCGGCAAGCCGACCATTCTCTTCTACGGGCACTACGACGTGCAGCCGGCCGACCCGCTCGACGAATGGAAGTCTCCACCCTTCGAGCCCGACGTGCGCAACGACAACATCTATGCGCGCGGCGCCGTCGACGACAAGGGCCAGGTCTACATCCAGATCAAGGCCGTCGAGGGCCTGATGAAGACCCACGGCAAACTGCCGGTCAACGTCAAATTCCTGCTGGAAGGCGAAGAGGAAACCGGCGGCGAGCACATCGAAGCCTATGTGAAGAGCAAACCGCCGCGCCTCAAAGCCAACGCCGTAGTGGTCTGCGACACCGAGATGTTCGCGCCCGAGCTGCCCAGCATCTGCATCGGCCTGCGCGGCATGGTCTACTACGAGTTGTTCGTCGAAGGCGCCAACCACGACCTGCATTCGGGGGTCTACGGCGGCGCGGCGCCCAACCCGATGATGGCCATCGCCGAGATCCTGACCGCGCTCAAGGATCGCGACGGTCATATCCTCATACCCGGCTTCTACGATCGCGTGGTGCCGCCCGCGGAAAAAGAGCGCGAGGCATGGGCCCATCTTCCGTTCAACGAGAAGGAATACACCGAGGTCGAAATGGGCGCCAGGGAACTCACCGGCGAGCCTGGCATATCCGTCTTCGAGCGCACCTGGGCGCGGCCCACGCTGGAAGTGCATGGTGTTCGCGGCGGCTTCACTGGTGAAGGCGCCAAAACCGTGATTCCCGCGCGCGCCGTGGCCAAGATCAGTACGCGCCTTGTGGGCGATCAGCAGATCGACGAGTGCATCGCGCAGACCCAGGCCGCCGTCAAGGCTGCGTGCCCCAAGGGCGTCACCGCCGAATTGAAGGTGCTGCACACCGGCGCTCCGTCGCTGACCAATCCCGACAACCCGTTCATCCACGCCGCCGCCGATGCGCTTAAGCAGACCTTCGGCAGGGAGACGGTCTACATCCGCAGCGGCGGGTCGATCCCGATCGTGGGCGTGTTCGACCGGTATCTCGGAATCCCCAGCGTGATGATGGGCTTTGGACTGCCCGACGACAACCTGCACGCGCCCAACGAGAAGTTCCACCTGCCGAACTTCTATCGCGGGATTGAGACGGTGGCGCGCTACCTGGAGATTCTGGGGGGCTGAGATCATAATATAGACATGCGCCCCCGCGATACATCGCCGGAAGCCTGGAAGGTTCTCATGGACCTGATCCGACACATGTCTCCCGAGGAGCGGCTACGCCGGTGTATGGAGCTTTCCGAGGCAGTACGTCTGGTTGCCGAGGCCGGTTTGCGCGAAGCCTATCCGCAAGCTGACGACAGGGAGATCTTCCTGCGTGCCGCGTGCCAGAAGCTGGGTCGGGAATTGTTCCGCGAGGTGTACGGAGACGCTCTCCCTGCACATGGAACCGCTTAGTCAGGTTCTCTCAGAAGTTACTTCCGCGCTCGGCCGCGCTGGCATCCGCTATGCCGTAGGCGGTTCTGTCGCATCTTCGGCGCGAGGCGTGTGGCGTACAACGCTAGATGTGGATCTAATCGCAGAGATACGGCCTGCTCAAGTGTCAGAGCTCATTCGCGCGCTTGGACCTGTGTGGTATGCCGACAGTGAAATGATTCGCCGCGCCATACTGTCGGGGCGTTCATTTAACCTCATCCATACCCGTCTCGCATATAAGGTAGACATATTTCCCGTCGTTGAGGAATTCCATGCAGAGCAATTGAGTCGTGCCACCATCCTCCCACTGGGCGCCGAGCAGATCCCCTGCGCAGTAGCGAGTGCTGAGGACATCCTTCTTGCAAAAATCCGGTGGTACCGCGATGGTGGGGAATCCTCCGACCGTCAGTGGAACGACGTCGTAGGAATTATATCGGCCAACACGTCACTTGACCTCACTTATCTTCAGCATTGGGCCGCACGCCTCGGCGTCACCCGACTCCTGGAGAAAGCCCAGGCCGACGCTCAGGTCTTGTAAACCTTCCAGAACACGTCGCGGAACTTGGCCATCTCCTGGTCCGTCCCGATGGTCACCCGCAGCATGTTGTCCAGCGGCGGAAACGGACGCCCGGGCGCCACGCCCTGCTTCGGCATCTCGGTGATGAACTCGCGCGCGTTGCGGCCCACGTCGATCATGATGAAGTTGGCCTGGGGCTCGATGTAGCGCACCTTCCGCTCCTTCAGCCACGCGCACAGCTCGCCCCGCGTCTTCGACATCGCGGCCTTGCGCTCGCGCAGAATGTTGTGCCGGTCATCGAGTGCCGCCACCACGCCCTTGGCGCTCACGATCGAGATCACGTTGATGCGCAGCGGCGACATCTTCGCGACCCAGTCGGCATTGGCCGCCGCGAACCCAACCCTCATACCCGCCATGCCGTAAATCTTGGAGAACGTCCGCGTCACAATCACGTTCTTCCCCTGCCGCACATAGGGCAGCGCACTCGCCAGATCCGGCGAATCGCCGAAGTGAATATACGCCTCGTCCACCAGCAGAGTCGTATCCGGCGGCAGGTTCGCGACCAGCCAGTCCAAGTCCTGCCTGGAAGTCATCGCCGACGTCGGGTTGTTCGGATTGCAGATGTAGATCAACCCGCCTCGCGCCCGCGCGGCTTCCTCCACGAGCTTGTGCACGTCGGCCGTGAAATCCGGCCGGAGCTTCGTCAGCACCACGGGGCGGCCCAGCGCGCGCGCCAGTTCCACCGGGCCTTCGTAGGTGGGCGCCATCGTGATCAGCGGCCGCGTGGCGGAGGTCAGCGAATCCACCGCGATGTGCAGCGCCTCGCTCGACCCCGAGCCCACCATCACCTGTTCGGGCGCGAGATCCTCGCTCTTTGCAATCGCC
>Ga0335079_10004869_pt1 | contig 15442 bp, 15 predicted proteins | sample Lox_Sample_33_FD_206719 | JGI IMG/M metagenome (GOLD analysis project Ga0335079, IMG submission 206719) | Soil microbial communities from Loxahatchee National Wildlife Refuge, Florida, United States - Lox_Sample_3.3 | ecosystem: Environmental > Terrestrial > Soil > Wetlands | place: USA...
GCAAGTCTCGCCGGCTCTTTCGTCCAGCTCGTGCCACCACAGATCGCGCCCGGCTTTCATTTCGAGGGCTGTGCCCGTGCGGCGGTAGACGATCACGTCGCGCACCGTGGGGCAGTCCGCCAAGGCGTCATCCACCGCTGGTTTGAGCTTTACCTCCTTGCCGCGGCGCCATCCGCCATCGGCGGTGATCACCACCTGAGCTTCCAGGTCCTGAATGCGCACTTTGAGCGCTTCCGCCGAGAATCCGCCGAACACTACGCTGTGAATGATGCCCAGCCGCGCGCAAGCCAGCATCGCCACGGGCAGCTCCGGAATCATGGGCATGTAGATGACGGCGCGGTCGCCGGTCTTCAGGCCGCGCGATTGGAGCACGTTGGCGAAGCGCGCGACCAGCCGGTATAGCTCCTGGTAAGTGATCATGCGCTGATCGCCGGGCTCGCCCTCCCAGAGAATGGCAACTTTGTTTTTGCGATGCGTCGCCAGGTGACGATCGATGCAGTTGTACGAAACGTTGGTCTTGCCGCCGACGAACCATTTCACATACGGCGGGTTCCATTCGAAAACCTTGGACCACTTCTCAAACCAGAACAGTTCCTTTTCCGCCAGCTCGCCCCAAAATTCGGCGGGCTGTTCTTCCGCGCGTTTGTAGAGGGCGCGATAACCCTCCATTCCCTGGACGTTGGCATGTTCGACGAATTCCCGACATGGGGAGTAGCTGCGATCCTCGGCCATAGCCAGACTATTATCCACCAGCGACGGCCGCAGTGCGGGTTATGGTTCGAGTTTCAAGCGCCCGAACGCTTCCGGCACATGAAAGGTGGCGGCGTGGGTCGGTTGCCAGGCGATGTACTTGCGATGCGGGTCCGCGCCCTGGCAGCGATAAAGGTTGACGCGCATTTCGAGCCCCGCCGGCGGCCGCCGCGCATCAATGCTCTTCACCGGGATCCGCATCTCGCCGTACCAGATTTTCTTCGCGGCATCGATGCGCGCTTTCACCTCGAAGCCGGAGTTCCATAGCCATCCGCCCTCCGGAAGCGGGTGGTCGCGATCGATGTCGAGGTCCACCCATTCGCCCTGCGGTGACATCTCGAATTCCTTATAGCGCCGGATGTGCTGGAAATCCGTGCCGAGAAAAACCTCGGCCACGTCCCAATCCCACAGCGTGTTGGTTTCGCTGGTGACTGTTGGATTCGGATGGAGGTGCAGCTCCTGGTACGGGCAGACAAATAGAAAATAAACGTTGTCCTCAGTCCAGCGCGATCGCACTTCTGTCCGGTGGTCGGGGTACGCTTCGCCTTTCGGTCCGTGCTCCATGAAGATCCCTTGTACGCCTTTCCACGGCGCGGCGTCGGGATCCGCAGTGAGCGCAAAATCCGCAGCCGCGCGATGGCTCGCCATGACGCCGGGACCGTCGGCGAGGATCAAGGACGCACCAGCCAGCAGGGTGAAGCAAAGGCGTTTGCACATGTTGTTCTTCTAATATACTGTCCAACATGGCAAAGCTTCATGTGGTCGCGATTCTTACGCTCCTGGGACTCAGTGGATTCGCCCAGGAACCGGCGCCGGCTCTTCCGGATTCGATCGCAGTCGAGGCTGATGTCCCGTACAGCCAGTACCCCGAGACCAAGCTCGACATCCTGCAGCCGAAGGCAAGCTCCAAAGAGAAAAGACCTGGCGTGATCGCGATTCACGGCGGCGGCTGGGTGGGCGGCAGCAAAGACAGCTACCGGGCTCACGTCTGCGCCCGCTATGTCGAAAAAGGCTTCGTGTGCGCCACCGTGGAATACCGGCTGGCCAAAGCGGCGACCGCGCCCGCGGCAGTCACCGACGTCCTCAACGCAGCGCACTGGTTCGAGACCAACGCGAAGAAGTACAACGTCGACACGAAACGCATTGTAGTGACCGGTGGATCGGCCGGCGGCCACCTTTCGCTCATGGTGGGGATGACGCCGAAGTCGGCCAAGCTGGGCCCACCCGCGAAAGTGGCGGCCGTCGTGGACTTCTACGGCATCACGGACGTGGGTGATCAACTGGACGGTCCGCACAAGCAGGATTACGCGGTGACGTGGGTGCCGGAGCAGTCCGGGCGGCTGGAACTGGCCTCGCGCGTTTCTCCTATGAGCTATGTCCGCAAAGGTCTGCCACCCATCCTCGCCATTCACGGAGACGCCGATTCCACGGTTCCCTACGAACACAGCGTGAAGCTCGTCAAAGCGCTGCGCGATTCGGGCGACGATGCCGAGCTGGTCAGCGTGCCGCAAGGCGAGCACGGATTTCCTAAAGCCAGGGAAGACGCGATTTACGAGCAGAACATCTGGCCGTTTCTGAAGAAGCACGGCGTGCTGAAGTGAGCGGCAAATTTACGCTCTGTTAACTTCCTCTTGTGAAATCAAAATGTAACTAGAATTCTGTAAACTGTGGCCTTTAGGGCGAGTATAATCATCGTCTCAGCGTATGAAATAGTTCGTCCCCCGTTGTACGGTCAACAATTCTAGATTCTCGCGAGGAAGGTAATGATGAGCTCACTACAACATCGTTTAACCCGAGTTGTCTGCGCCGTTCTGTTGCTGGGTCTGGTTTCTTCCGCGACGCTCCAAGCGCAACAGATTCTGGGCGCCATCACCGGCACGGTCAAGGATTCCACGGGCGCTTCGGTGCCCGACGTCACCGTAAAAGCGCACAATATCGCGACCAACCTGGAGGTGGCGGAGCACACCCAGGCGAATGGTTCCTACCTGGTTCCGAACATTCCGGCCGGCACTTACAAGCTCACGTTCACGAAAGAGGGATTCGATACCGAAACCCATACGGAGGTCCTGGTCAACGCCAACCGCACGACTACGGTGGATGGGGACCTCCGGGTGGGGATGGTCAGCACCTCAGTCGAGGTGACGGCGGTGTCCTCTATGAACCAGGTGGATACGACCAATGGTTACGTCGTTGATCAACTGACGATAGAACAGACTCCGCTCGGCACCGGCAGCTTTACCCAACTTGCTATCCTGAGCCCGGGCGTTCACGCCGACTTTCTGGGCGGAGCCGGATCCAACTCCGGACTCGGCAACCAGGCGATCTTCGCCAACGGGCAACGCGACACCAGCAATAGCTTCTCACTGAACGGGATCGGCACGAACAACCTTTTCAATGGAAATTCAACCAGCCAGGTGGGAGAGAACCGCTTCGTGCTCAACACAGGTGAAAACTTCGGTGCCGGTGGGGAGCTCCAGACCAGCACGTCTGTCTACACGGCGATCGGCCAGGCCCTGCCCACACCGCCGGCCGAGGCAATTCAGGAAATTGCCGTCAACGCCGCCATGTACGACGCCTCGCAGGGAGCCAACAGCGGCGCGCACATCAGCGTGCTCACCAAGTCAGGCACCAATGCCATGCATGGCGAGGTCTACGAAAAATTCCAGAACAGCGTGATGAATGCTGCCCCGTTTTTCTACAACGCATCTCCGGACATCACCAACAAGGTGCCTTTCTTGAACCGCAATCAGTTCGGAGCCACTCTCGGCGGCCCCATCAAGAAGGACAAACTTTTCTATTTCGTCTCCTACCAGGGCGTACGTATCGCCGATGCTGCGGATGCGACTAAGGACGCGACCGTTCCCTTGAGCCTCACCAATGACCGCAGTGCCCAGGGCATCATCAACACCATCCAGGCGGCTTATGGGAAAACGATTACCGCCAGCCAGATCAGCCCTGTCGCCTCGGCCATGCTCAACGCCAAGCTTCCCAACGGACAATATTTGATTCCCAGCGCACAGATTACCGACCCCAACACCGCACTTGGGTTAGGTTACGACGCGGTGATCCAGGGCCCCAATGCGCAGTCGAGCGTCGATCAAGGTATCGCCAACGTCGACTATGTTTTCAGTGACAAGGATCGCCTGAGTGCCAAATATTTCATTCAGGACAATCCCACCACAAATCCCTTCGGAGCGGTCGGCTCGCTACTTGGTTTTTCGCAGCAGCTCTCGGCGGGAAGCCAGGTCGGTTCCATTAATAACACCGTCGTCCTGACGCCTGCTCTGACCTGGGAACAACGGGCCGGATTCACGCGGCTCAGAGCCTTTTCAACCACGGCTCAGGCGTTCACGCCGGACCAGTTTGGCATCAACCTCCTGGGCTCCAAGACGTTCCCGCAAATCCAAATCAGCAACGATGATCCAACCCTGGCGAATGAATTGCAGTTTGGTCCTGGCCCGAGTTTCGGCAACGCCGGCATGTTCCAAAACCAATGGGAGTACGCGTCGACGGTGAACTGGGTCAAGGGCCGTCACACCCTGGCGTTCGGGGCGCTCTGGGACCACACCCAGCTCAACATAGTCAACCACAACACCGATACCGACAAGATTTCGTTCAGGACTTTCATGAACTTTGTCGAGGGCGCCGTCCGCACGGGCACGGAATCCGATGCATTCTCCGGCTCAGCCAATCGCTACTATCGTGCCGACACGGTAGGCTTGTTTGTGAACGATCATTACAAGCTGCGCAGCAACCTGACTCTGACCTTCGGCCTGCGCTGGGATTTCGATGGGCCGCTGACGGAAAAATACGGAAGGCTGACGGCGTTCAATGCCAACCTGTACTCCTATGACGCGGCGACAGACACGATCACCGGCTCCGGACTTGAGATTGCCGGCAACAACAAGGGCTTCGGCACACCGGGCGCGAGCGACTCCCTGATGAGGCAGCGCCAATGGGGACTCGCTCCTCGTTTTGGAATTGCCTGGACGCCCCGTCCCAAGCTCACCGTGCGCACGGGATTCGGCCTCTACTATGACCGCGGCGAATTCTTCAGCTATTTTTCACCCAGCGCCGGCGGCGGCTTCAACGGGCCCTTCGGCGTCACCCTCGAGCCGCCGTTTGTCTCACCCGTCTTTGCGCAGAAGGGCGCCACTTTCCAGACCCCTTTCGGAACCACACCCCCGCCGCCGCCGCCCGGCAGCGCCGCCGCCTTTCAGGCCTTGCTGCCGAACATCGCGCAGACCACATCCGGCGACTTTCCGGCGGGTAACCTGTTCGGCCCGTTTCTGTTCGGCGGCTACGACATCAACAACAAACTGCCCTACACGGCCAACTGGACCTTCGACATTCAATACCAGGCGTCGAACAGTTGGATGTTCAGCGCCGGTTATGTCGGCAACCACGGTTCTCATCAAGTCCTTCCCATCCCGTTTAATCAGGCCCTCATCGCTACGCCCCAGCATCCGGTGAACGGCCAGATCTATTCCTACGGCGGCGCCACCCCGCTTGAACTCAATCTCGAACCCATCTTTACCAATGAGTTCTCCGGCAACGCTCCTGTTCGCGTGCCCTATATCGGCTACGACATGAACTCCGTGCAGTTCAGCGCCCAGGGCATTTCAAACTACGACGCCTTACAACTTCAGGTTCGCAAGCGGCTCTCGAACGGTCTGCAGTTCACGGCCAGCTACACCTGGTCCCACGCTCTGGACGAACAAAGCGGGCTGGGACTCTTTTTCACGGGAAACAATCCCGTGACTCCCAGGTCCAGTTATGCCTCGGCAGATTTCGATCAGACGCACGTGTTCCTGATCAACTACAGCTACACCATCCCGAAACTCACGTCCAACAAAGCGCTGGGAAATCTGGTGAACGGCTGGATCATCGGCGGGCAAACGGTTGCGCAAAGCGGCCAGCCTTACAGCATCTACGATTTCTCCGGCTCGGTGGGGAGCCTGTATCTTGGGACATCCGACTACATCGGCAATCCCATCGTGCCGCTCAAGACGGGCGTAACCGCGTCGCAGGCTCAGTTGCAAGGCACCACCGGCGTCAACGCGGGCAAGCCCGTGCTCAACGTCGATGATTTTGCCCCAGTGTTCGTTGCGCCCGGACAATCCGGCGTACCGCCCTGCGACGCCTCCGGCTGCGATCTCTTTGAGTCGCTCTACGGCAACTCCGGCCGCAACATGTTCCGCGCGCCGTTCCAGGTGCGCTTCGATATGACGCTCGGCAAGACGTTCAGCATCGGCGACCGCTATCGCGTGCGCTTCAATTTTGACGCCTTCAACATTTTCAACCATCCCGATTTCGACGCGCCCAACAACAACGTCACCTTCTTCCCCAATTTCGAGGGGCCGCCCTCATTCCCGCCGGTGGGAAGTTTGGGCATCATCCAGCACACCATCGGCAGTCCCCGATTCCTGCAGTTGAGCCTGCACCTGACCTTCTAAAGCCGTGCGCGGCGCTCGTTACAATGGACGCATGAGCGTCTACGACGAGCGCCGCGAGGAGCTGGAGAAGCACGAATTCATGATGGGCAAGGCGCGCGGCCAGCTCGCTGTCACGCTCGACGTGCTGACCGACGCGCTAGTCCTGGTGGGCCAGCACGGCGTCTATTGCCACAGCGCACGCCACCCCGGCAAGCCCGCCATGGATGTGCAGTTGATCACCAAGGCCATCACCGACGCTAAGGAGCTGATCTCCGGCGTGATGGGCGAGCTGAAGACGCCCCGAGCGTAGCGCCACTCTCACATCAGAGCAGTGTTCAGGATTTCCTGGATCAAGGAGTCGTAGACCACTCCCCCGTCCGATGCCGACCGCGCGAAGTCTTCGTCTTCCGCCAAGGACGGATTGGGATTCACTTCGAGCAGGTAGACTTCTCCTGTCGGAGTCAACCGGACGTCGATGCGCGCGAACCCACGGATCTTGAGCAACCGATAAACTTTCCGGGCGAGATTCGAAAGGTGCTCCTGCACACCCTCGGGCAATTCCTTCGCCGGTCCGTTCTTGATGCCCCATTTCTTGCGGTAGGTTTCATTCCACTTGGCGTGAAACGTGGCGAACTTCGGGGCGTCCTCCGGAACCTGTTCGAAAACAATTTCTCGCGCCGGGAACACGGTCAGCCGGTGGTTTCCCAGCACGCTGACGTAAAGCTCGCGGCCCTCGATGTACTCCTCAATCAAGGCATCGCAACCGAACTTCTGGTGAATGAAGCGCGCGCGCGCGATCGCCTCGTGTTCCTCGCGAACAAACGACGCTTGAGAGATCCCATCGGACGACTCCTCGCATGCCGGCTTGACGATCGCCGGGTAAATGAACCGCCTGAGACGGCGGAGCGGATGCGCCCGGTGCGAGACCACGAAGTGCGGCGAACGCACGTGGTGGTAAGCCAGCACCTTCTTCGCCAGCGCCTTGTCTTTGCAAAGCAGCAGCGCTTCGGGCCCCGATCCCGTGTATCTCACTTTCATCAATTCCAACAGTGCGGGGATGTTCGGTTCGTGCGAGCGGTCCTGGTAGAACGACTCGGACAGGTTAAAGACAATATCCGGAGAGTAGCCTTTCAGTTTTTCGACAATGTCCGTTACGTTGTCGAAAACCGCCAGCGTTTCCACATCGTGTCCCAGCCGCTTGAGGCAACGGAGCACGTCGGCTTCGGTGGGCTTGTCCTCTTCCTTGAGCGAGCGCGCAGAGAACGTTTCATTGGGATCCGCCGGTCGCGCGACATCGAACAGGATAAGAATCTTCATGCCTAGACGGACCTCTTGAACCTCCCGGTGTACAGGTGGTTGGTGACGAGCGCCGCCAGATAGGCCGCCAGCTCGAAGTGGAGACGCGCGTGATTCTGCGGCGCCGGCAGTTTCAGCTCCTGGCAGCGCAGAATGAGTTTTCGCACCAGCATGCTCACGGTGTATTTGCGCTGCCCGGTCCATTGCACGATCGACTCAATGAGCGCCGCGCGATACTTGCGCATCACTCGCACCGCGGATTCGCTTCCCGGTTCGCCGTTACCAAAGATGGCCCGCAGGTCCGCGTCATAGAAATCCGGAAAGTCCTCGGCGTAGAGCTTTCGCTTGGATGAGTAGTAGCGGCTCAGCGTTTTGCGAAGTTTTCTCGCCTCAGAGATGCGGCGGCCGCCGTTGACCGCCGGCGGACTGTCCGCCGCCTTCTCCATAAGTGCGTGCACATGCTCCAACTTCTCCAGGGCCTTCCAGCCGCGGTACTTTTGCCGCCATTCATCCGGCGGGGCCGCCAGCCACACCGCGAACGTCTCGGCAAAATCCTCGTCGGGATGCGCCTGCGCGTACCAGTTCGGCAAGTGCCGGACGAAACTCCGGCTGTGCGGCCGCGGCGTGTAAGTTTCGGGGGTGTACTCGGCTGCGGGGTTGCCGAAAACGCGCTGCCATTCTTTCGACGACGAGAATCGATAGGCGTGATCGATCGCGTGCCCGCATTCGTGCCGCAGCAGCATCTGGCACCATTCCGCCGTGCCCCCTTCCACCTCCATCATCTGGTGCAGCTCCAGCGTCTTGAGCCGCGGATGGGCGAGGTAGAAAGGAATAGCGATGGCCGGCACGCCTGCAGGAGAAAACCATTCGTCCCCCAAATAGCAATCCGGTTTCAACGTGACTCCGCGCGCGGCGAGCTCATCGTGAAACTCGCGTACCCGCTTCTCGAGCTCACTCCCTTCAATGCGGACGCCCAGATCGCAGATGCGGACATTCAGCAACTCCTCGTCTTTCAGCGCGACCCAAGACGGCTCTGCAGCCATCTCCATCTCTCCATCCTAGCGTTGAATGAATTCAGATGCTTGAGAAATCAGCGAATTACAACGGGACTTTGGCAGGAGGTGCGAATTTCGTTACCGGGCGCATGCCGCAATTCACCTAAACGAAATTCCACCGTGGCGAAATCCGAGGCTTCGACTTCGCTCGTTGATGATCGGCACCAAGATTAGCGTGGCTACGAGAATGACCGTGATGATAACGACGAACCACTGATGAAGCTGTTGGTTAATCCACCTGCCCCATCTGGCGGACTCAAGCCTCTGTTGAAGGCGGTTTCCGATGAGCAACCACTGGCAACTCGCGCCAAAAAGCAGCAGAGCCGCGCTGGAATACGAGCAGTAATAGAAGGAAAGACGGAAAAGCTTCAAGAGCGGGAGCTCTAAGAAACTCAAAGGAACCATCGCTAGCAACGCCGGCATGTCAACGAGAATGACCAGCCTCAAAACGAGCGACTCATAATGAAAGTGGAACGGTCTACCCGCTAAGAGTGTCGCGGAGGAGCCGCCTCCTTTATCCAGATACTCTCCGAGGCCCGGCGATGGGGGCGACATATTGGCAATCGCCAGTAAGAACCAAGCGGCGTGCAAGCATGCGAGGATCCAGCCCATGTGGCTCCGGGTCGAATCGCCGAGGAACTCACGGAGCCTGGACAGCCGTGTGGTCGGTAGCGGCACTACTACATTAGACGCCGATCATTTGTCGCTTGGAAGGCGTCAGCGTGTCTTTTTCCACAGCCAATTGTGCTTTCACAGCCCCTGCAGAAAATAATTGAACCGCTTCTCCCGCCCGATCGTCGTGATCTCACCATGGCCCGGGATCACCACCGCATCGTCTGGCAGCGGCATGAGTTTGTCGTGGATGGATTGCAGAATTTTGCGGCCGTCGCCGCCGGGTAGATCGGTGCGGCCGATGCTGTCGCGGAACAATGTGTCGCCGGCGATCAATTTGTTCTCCGCCGGAATCCAGAGGCTGATGCTGCCTTGCGTGTGGCCCGGCGTGTCGAGCACGGCAAACTCCGTCGTGCCCAGCAACAGCTTGTCGCCTTCGCGCACCGGCTTGTCGATTGTCACTTTCTCAGGCGTCTCCATGCCCAGCCATCCCGCCTGCTCCTCGAGCATGTCCCGCAGCAGCGCATCGTTCTGGTTCATGTAGACGGGCGCTCCCGTGGCCGCGCGCAGCTTATGAGCGCCGCCGATGTGATCGATATGCGCATGGGTAATCACGATGGCTTTCACGGTGAGACCGTGCCGCTTGACGATGTCCAGAATCTCGGGAATGTTGTCGCCCGGATCGACCACGATGCCGTCGCGCGTCTGCTCGTCGCCGAAAATCGAACAGTTGCATTGCAACACGCCGACCGGCAACATTTCGTGGATCATATTCGAATTGTATACTCGTCGATATGCCAGACGTGCTCAGCGTGATCATGCGGTGGTTGCACATTACATCCGTTGTGGTGCTGTTAGGAGGAGTGCTGTATGCGCGGTTTATCCTCGCGCCCGTTTTGCAGTCGCTCGCCGCGCAGGAACAGGAAACGCTCGGCGACTCGCTCGCCGCGCGCTACCGGTCGTTGCTGTTGGTCGTCGTCTTGCTGCTCACCGCCACTGGTCTTTATAACATGATCATGAACATCAACCGCGGGACGCTCTACCAATCGCTGCTGGGGATCAAGCTGCTGCTGGTGCTGCACGTGTTCGCAGTGGGCATTTTGATCGTCAGGCCGAAAAACCCCAAGCGCACGCGGCAAATGACCGGCCTGGTGATTTCGGGCCTCGTCATCCTTGCGATTTCCGCCGTGCTGCGCCAGCTTCACCTAAACTGAAATCATGGATGCGGGTTACCAGGCGCTGCGCTCCGGCGCGGCATGGCTTGACCTTTCCGCACGCGGCAAGATCATCGCCACCGGTGACGATCGCGCGCGCCTCTTGCACGCCATGACCACGAATCAAGTGGAGCAGCTACAACCCGGCGAAGGCTGCTATGCGTTTTTCCTGAACCCGCAAGGCCGCATTTTGGCGGATGTCAATCTGTTTTGCCGCGAGAATGATTTTCTGCTCGATGTCGAGCCCGAGACGCGCGAGCCGCTGTACCGCCACCTGGACAAATACATCATCGCCGACGATGTCACGCTCGAGGATGCTACGGAGCGCCTCGCCACGCTGGCGCTCGAAGGCCCGCAGGCGCCGGCGCTCGCAGCAAGTCTCGGTATCCCGCTTCCAGTGAAACCGTGGGACCACAACGAATGGATCGGAATAACAGTGGCCGATGTTAGTTTTACCGGCTCCCCAGGCCTGCGCTTCTTTGCTCCTGCGGCCGAGAAAGCCCGCTTGATCGATCTGCTGCAAGATGCCGGCGCGCCTGAAGCCTCGCTCGATGCCGCCCGCGTGGTACGTCTCGAACATTTCAAGCCGCGCTATGGCGAAGATATCTTCGACAGCACGCTCTCCCAGGAGACCCAGCAGACCCACGCCGTCAATTTCAACAAGGGCTGTTACATCGGCCAGGAGATTGTCGAGCGCGTGCGCTCGCGCGGCCTGGTGCACCGGCTGCTCGCGGGTGTGGAGATTGAGTCGAGCGCAGTTCCCGAACCCGAAACGCGCCTCTTTCATGGCGAAGCGAATGTCGGCAAAATGACCTCCGCTGCGTTCTCGCCGGCTCTCGGAAAAGTTGTAGGGATGGCTTATGTGCGGCGCGAGCTGGCGGAGCCCGGAACTACGCTTACGGTCAGCGGCCACAAGGCCGTCATCCATGCGCTACACGGCGCGTAGGCTAGGAGGGGATGTTCAGGGCAATTTCGTGGTTTCGTGACCTACCCCTGAGATCTCACTGAAAAAGGAGCATTTGAAATGGCGGGTTTCTCCGCATCATGGCTGGGAAATGTGGCCCAATGGGTCTCTGCAGTTGCCACGAGCATCGCTGTATATATTGCTTTGTTCAAGGAAGAGTGGTTGCGCAAGCGTCACCATCCCAAATTAACGGTCCGCATTCAATCCGATTCGCCCGACTGCATTAAGACTCCTCACGTCACCCGACTCCCGGGAAATCTGACGTGGCAGGGTGACGCTTACTTTGTGCGAATTTGGGTCGAGAACACAGGAGATGTGCGCGCAGAAAAAGTTCAAGTGTCGTTGTCAAACCTTTGGCTTCAACAGCTGAATGGTTCCCTCAAGCCGATCACCGATTTTCTCCCCATGAATCTCCGTTGGAGCTATTCGGACTTTGCGAAACCAGAAATTTACGCCGATGGCATATCTCCTGAGATGGGGAAGCATTGCGATCTGGCGCGCATCTTGGATCCGTCACTTCCGTCAGTTCGTCAAGTTCCGGGACTAACTCAGGGTCAGGTTTACTTTGAACTGTGGCTGGAATACCCCCCGCCAAACCAAAGTCACTGTCTGATTCCGGGAATTTACAAACTCGAAATCAAAACGGCTGCGAGCAACTGTGAGCCAGTGAGCCATCAAATCGATCTAAATCTCACCGGCCAGTGGTTTGTGGATGAGAAGACGATGTTCTCTAAAGGGGTGGGCATCAACGTGAAATGACTCTTCAAGCAGCGTCTTCGGTAAAGGCCAAGAGGAGCTGAAATGTTGACCTAATCGTCGTCACGTCCCTGATTGCGCGCACAGGAAGGCTTTTCGAGTGGTGCGCGCGCTACATCGCGCGTAATCGCTCGAGCACCCAGCCGGGGACACTCAGGTTGCCTTCGTATCCATGGCCCAGTTGGATGCGCGCTTTGTTCGCCCCGTGAAAATCCGACCCGCCGGTCACGGCCAGGTCGAGCCGCCGCGCCAGGTCCAGAAAACGTTCGACGTCCGCGGGCTGATGGTCGCTGTGAAAGGCCTCGATCGCGCGCATTCCCATCCCCCGCATCTCCTCGACCCACTTCTCCAGCTCCTCATGCCCATCTCTCAAACCGCGCCGGCCCACGCGGACAGGATGCGCTAGTGACGCAATCCCGCCCCCCTTCACCACGCGCTCGATGCCTTCATGCATGGCCACTTCCTGGCGTTCTACGTAGCCCTTCGCCGACTCATCCAGGTATTCATCGAACGCCTGTTCGATATTCCGGACGTAGCCTTTTTCTACCAGCACGCGCGCGAAATGCGGCCGGCCTGTCATGGTGCGGCCCTTGGCTTCCACTTCCTGGAGCGAGATATCCACGCCGAGCGAGCGGAGCCTTTCGATCAGCCGCACGTTGCGGTCGCGGCGCGATCGCTGCAGCGCCAGCAGCCATTCGCGAAACTCGCTGGTCGGCGGTTGGTTCACGAAGTATCCCAGCAGGTGAACGGAGCGGCCGTGAAATCGCGTGGAGATCTCGATGCCGCAAATGAGATCCAATCCCACAGCCCGTGCTACCGGCTCGGCGCCGTCATAACCGGCGAGCGTATCGTGATCGGTAATGGCCAGCGCTTCCAGGCCCGCCGCCATCGCTTCATCGACGAGTTGCGCCGGCGGGGTCGTGCCGTCCGATTCGTTGGTGTGCGTGTGAAGGTCGATCAGAAGGAAATCAGCCCCAGTTCTTCCAGTTTAGACCACACCCGGTTGGCGCTTTCCGCAGGAGTTTCCCGGTCAGAATGCACCACGACTTCCGCATGGAGGGGTGGCTCGTAGGGATCCGAGACGCCGGTGAATTGCGGGATCTCACCCGCGATGGCTTTTTTGTACAGTCCTTTGACGTCGCGCCCGGCCACCACTTCCAGCGGGCACTCCACATAGACTTCAACGAAGTTCGCGATGCGGGAGCGGATCTCCTCACGCACGGCGCGGTACGGCGAGATGGCGGCCACCATGGCAATCACGCCGTTGCGCGCCAGCAGTTCGCACACGAAGCCGATGCGGCGGATGTTGATGTCGCGGTCTTCCTTGCTGAATCCCAGGCCCTTCGAAAGGTTCTCGCGAACTACGTCGCCGTCCAGCACTTCAATCTTCGCGCCGGCCTCGCGCAGCCGCTTTTCGATGATGGCGGAAATAGTGCTCTTGCCCGCGCCGGAGAGGCCAGTGAACCAGAGCGTGAAGCCCTGGTGCGTGAACGGGCGCGGCGTCAAGCGCGCTTCGCCTCGAGAATCTCGCTCAGCAGGACGTCCAGCTTGCGCTCCGCTTTCCCTTCGGGCGAGAAATGGATGCCGCACTCTTTGGCGGCGTCCTGTTCCCACCACCATCGTCCTGCGCGTTCATCCTCGCCTGGCTGAACCGCGCGTGTGCAGGGCGCGCAGCCAATGCTCTTGTAGCCCGCAGCGTAAAGCGGATGGACTGGCACGGCATGCTGCTGAATATAGTCACTCACTTGGCCGGCGGTCCAATCGGCCAGTGGATTCAGCTTCAGTTTTCCTTGGATCTCCTCTGCCTTGCGCACATCTGCCCGCGAATCATGCTGGTCGCGCCTTAGCCCGGTCACCCACGCGTTCAGCCCGCCGAGAGCGCGCTCCAGCGGACGCACCTTGCGAACCTGGCAGCAGAGATTCCGCAACGCCACCTCGCGGTAGAAAAGGTTCGGACCGTGCCGCGCCACCATGGCTTCCAATTCCCCAGGGTCCGGCGACACCGTCTCAACGGCTATGCCATAACGTTCCCGCACGGTTTCGATCATGCGATACGTCTCCTCGGGCAGCCGCCCGGTGTCCAGGGTCAACACGCGAACGTGCGGCGAAATCTGCGCCGCTATGTCCACAATCACCATGCCCTCGGATTGAAACGCAGTCGCGATCGCCAGCGAACTGCCGAACTCAGAGACCGCCCATGCCAGCAATTCTTTCGCGCCGGACTGCTCCAGACGCTCCATCTGCTGTGATTGAGGAAGAGCGCTCAAGCCGCCTCAGCTTTGCCGACCAGAATGATCGAAACGGGAACATCGCCGATCTTTAGCGTGAGTACCCAGTCATTCTCGCCCTGCTTGGCAAAACCCAGGGGATCGCTTGCGGCTGCTGCCCAGAGACTCAGCGAGGCCGGATGAGGGGTTCCGGAGGCTTTGCGGCTCATCGCTACAAGCGCGTCGAAATCCGGGGTTGCGCTGGGATCTTTATCATCCGCGGCGGGCGTCAGAAGGACGAAATCGCGCTGTGGCGCTGCGCCTTGATGGTCCCCGTTCACGGGTATCAGGCTGTAGCGCAGCGTGTAGACTCCCGGCTTGATGGTTTGCCCGCGACGGTCGGCCCCCTGGCCCGGAAAACGAATCACACCCACCAATGCACCCTGCGGAATGGAAAGCGTAATCGTTTGATCCGTCGGCTTCGGACCGGACGGCAGCGCCGTACGAAACCACACTTCGCAAAAAACACCGCCGTTACCCGCCAGGATCTTTGTGCCTTGCGGCTGCAGCGCTTGACTGATACCGGGTGCGAGCTCAGAGGGTGGCGCTCCAGCCGGTTCACTCTTGTACTGTGCAAGTGCCGCGCTGGCAAGCGAAAGGAATAGGGCTAGTTTGTGCATGATAGAGTCAATTGACCATTGTAGATCGGGAAAGGGGGAGAAGGAATCAACTGGAGCGGGAGACGGGATTCGAACCCGCGACATCGACCTTGGCAAGGTCGCACTCTACCAGCTGAGTTACTCCCGCTCGCTTTGGAATCTCTCATTCTCCTCCACTTGCGCCGCAGGTGTCAAACCTCCTGGCTGACAGATGTTCAGTAATACCGAAATGTTTCAAATCAAGCAAGTTATAATGTTGTATTCCATTCGTGCATCTGTGCTAGACTGTCTCTTCTGTTCGGGGGACACAGCCGGGCAGAACACATATTTCCTCCCTCCAACGAAGCGTGAATTTTTAAGTCGCCCACGTCTTGTGGGAAAGTTGTGTAAAAACTGTGTGTATGGCGTCAGTTTAGTAGATGAACCCCTGGGATCAGATCAAACAACAGCTTGAAGCTACTCTCAGCCCGGAGGGTTACCAAAACTGGGTGAGC
>Ga0335079_10004872_pt1 | contig 15426 bp, 12 predicted proteins | sample Lox_Sample_33_FD_206719 | JGI IMG/M metagenome (GOLD analysis project Ga0335079, IMG submission 206719) | Soil microbial communities from Loxahatchee National Wildlife Refuge, Florida, United States - Lox_Sample_3.3 | ecosystem: Environmental > Terrestrial > Soil > Wetlands | place: USA...
CAGCCGCCCCGTCGGGTGCGCAATAATCTGCGTGTACGGATTCTCGATCGCCCCCAGCATCCGCTCCGTCATCTCCTCCCGCCCCAGGTTGAAATACGAATGGATCGAACACACCACCACATCCAGTTGCTCCAGAATCTCGTCCGGATAATCCAGCGCCCCGTCCTTTAAAATGTCCACTTCCGATCCCACCAGCACCCGGATCCCCAGCCCTTTGGCGTCCGCCGCCCGCAGCGCCTTCGCGTGCGCCTCCATCCGCTTTTCGTTCAACCCGTTCGCCACCGTTACCGCTTTCGAATGGTCGGTAATCGCAATGTATTCGTGCCCCAATTTCCGCGCCGCCTCCGCCATCTCCTCAATCGAGTTCTTCCCGTCGCTCGCCGTCGTGTGCATCTGCAAGTCGCCCTTCATATCCTTCAACTCCAGCAGCTTCGGCAACTTGTGCTTTTCCGACGCCTCGATCTCTCCTGTGTTTTCCCGCAGTTCCGGCGGAATAAACTCCAGCTTCAACTTCCTGTAAATCTCTTCCTCCGTCCGCCCCGCCACTCGCCTGCCAGCTTTCGCCCCCTTCTCGTCGTCCTTTTCTGCGTTCTTTCGTGTAGCGCTGGCTTTTATGCCAGCGCCTTTTTCTTCTTCTTTCAACATTGCCAATTCATATTCATTCAACGTGTACCCCATCTCGTTCGCGCGCCCGCGCAGGACCACGTTGTGTTCCTTCGAACCCGTGAAATACAGCAACGCCGCCCCGAAGTTCTCCTTCTCCAGCAGCCGCACATCCACCTGTAATCCGTTTTCGAGTGTGAAACTCACCTTGTTCTCGCCGTGCGCCAGCGTCTGATCAATCCCTTCGAATTTCAGAATGTGTTCCGCCGCGGCGTCCACATCCTTCTGCTTCGTGTGCCCCTCCGCCATCGTCACCAGCAGGTCCAAGTCCCCCACCGTTTCTTTTCCTCGCCGCAACGACCCCGCCGGCGTCACGCTCTCCACCGCCTTCCCGAACGCCTTGATGTGCTCACCGATCGCTGCCGCCGCCGATTCCGCCACATCAATATGGAATCTTCCCGTCGATTTCTTGAATGCCTCCACCGCCTTCAAGATATTCTGCTCGCTCTTCTCGCCGAAGCCCGCCAGGTCCCGCAGCTTTCCTTCCTGTGCCAGCTTCGCCACCGCTTCCACCGTGCTCGCTTTGAACGTCTTGAACAGAAGCGCCACTTTCTTCGGTCCCAGCGATTGCAGCTTCAGCAAATCCAGAATCGTCTCCGGATATTTCTTCAGCAGCTTTTTCCGCAATGCATAATCGCCTGTCTTCACGATCTCCGTCAGGTGCTCCACCATCCCTTGCCCTATCCCGGGCAGTTCCAGCAACTGGTCTGGAGTCTCCACCATTTTCGCCACCGGCTGCGTCAGGCTCTCGATCAACTCTGCTGCCTTCTCATAGCTCCGGTAGCGCCCGATGATCGCCCCATCAATCTCCAACAACTGTGCGGTCTCCCGCAGGATCCGCGCGATCTGCTTATTGTCCATAGCCCGTGATTATACTTTGGAGTGCGGGAGCCTAGCTTCCGCTTTCTTCAGCCTCAGCGTCATCTCGCAACTGTTCACTGGCAGCCTTGCTGCCACGGCGACCACGCAACCAAAATACTTGTCATCCTATGTAGTGGCGGGTCTTTAGACCCGCGCTCTTTCTAGGTGACATCTCCCATCGACCATCTTGCGCCTGCACCAATCCCGTCATTCCGAATGGAGTCCGCGCGATGAGGAACCCTTCGCCATCGCACGTTTTTCGTGGGCTGAATCTCTTTTTCTTTTACCCCGCCCTCCCCCAGAAACAAAACCGGCGAAGAGTCTTCACTCTCCGCCGGTCCATGATTTCAACTCGTTCTAAACGTTCAGGCCGGTTTGGTCACATTCGCCGCTTGGGGGCCTTTCGGTCCTTGCACGATCTCGAACTCGACCGCGTCTCCTTCCTGCAACGTTCGGTAGCCATCCCCGAGTATCGCCGAGTAATGTACGAACACATCGGGCCCGTCTTCCCTCCCGATGAATCCATACCCCTTCGAATTATTGAACCATTTCACAGTTCCTTGCACTTCGTGTCTCCTTGGTGACAAGTGCTTCTTACTCTTGGGGGCGGAATGCAAACCAAGCGCCGCCATGAGCACGAATTGCGCGGAGTCTATTCAAAACTCTTTTTTGAGTCAATACTTTGCTGCTATAAGAAAATCCTATTGTGCGGTTTTATGCAGAAAATCGTTTCAACCCCTCCCCGCCATCCCTACTTCAGAAAAGTAAGGTAGTATAAGATCCCCGCGATCGACTTCCCATCCCTCAACTTCCCCCCCTTCATCATCTGTTTCAGTTCCTTCACCGTATACGCATGGGAAACTATTTTCTCATCCTCCTCCGGCGTCGCCTCCCCCTCTGTTAACCCCTCTGCCAACAAGATGTGCATCCGTTCTTCCAGGAACCCCGGCGTCGGCCATACGTCCAGAAACTCACTAAATCGTTTTGCCGAATACCCCGTCTCCTCCTTCAACTCCCGCGCCGCCGCCTCCATCACGGTTTCCCCTTCGTCGATCCGCCCCGCCACCAGTTCCCACAGATACTGCCGCGTCGCGTGCCGGTACTGCTCGATCATCAAAATTCGCCCGCCCTTCAGTACCGGTAGCACCACCACCGACCCGGGATGCGTAATCACCACCCGCGTCGCCTTCACCCCGTTCGGCTCTTCCACCTCGTCCGCCCGCACCCCAAACACCTTCCCCTCATAAATCATCTCGCTCTTCAATACTTTCCCCTTCTTCCTGGCCATGACTCTCCTGTGCTTCGGGATTTCGCTGCTGCCTTGGAACCTTACACTTTATACATTTCACCTTATACGGTTTTTCTTCCAGGCCTTCTGCGGGTGCCCCACTTGCTTGCCCTGAGCCTCGAAGGATGGTTTGTTAGGGTGGGTCTTGGGTTCGTGGGTGCCCCACGTTCGCTTCTTGAACGTGAGTTTTGGGTTCGTCTTTACTGTTCCACTCTTCTACCGTTCTACCATTCCACTCTGTTCGTCTCGCCACTCGCCTGCCCTGAGCTTGGAAGGGCTTGCCCTGAGCCTCGAAGGGCCTCTCGCCACTTTCTTCCTCTGAAGCTATACTCAACGTGTTCTTCTCATGCCCATCAACACCATCATCGTCGACGACGAAAAGCCCGCCCGCGACGAACTCGCCTTCCTCCTTAAAACCTTCCCGGAAATCAATCTCCTCGCTCAAGGCAAAAATGGCCTCGACGCCGTTAACCTCATCAAGGAACACAATCCCGATCTCGTCTTCCTTGACGTCCAGATGCCCGGCCTCGACGGCTTCGGCGTCCTCCAGAAACTTGTCGAGCGCAAACTCAAAGTCCCTCACGTCGTCTTCGCCACCGCCTTCGATCACTACGCCGTTCAGGCCTTCGACGTCAACGCCGTCGACTACGTCCTAAAACCCTTCGACAAGGCCCGCATCTCCAAAGCCATTCAGCGCGTCAAACGCGAAATCGAAGCCCAGGCCAATCCCACCGAACGCCTTGAACAGCTCGTCTCTCAACTCGCCGCTCCCAAGCCTACTTCCTCCCAACCCTCCAAAGTTCTCATCCGCTCCCAGCAGCGCATGCTCCTCGTCGATTCCGCCGACCTCATCTTCGCTTCCATCGAAGGTGGCCTCATCTCCGTCACCGCCAAAGATGTCGAAGGCACCTCCAACTACCGCACCCTCGACGAGCTTCTCGCCGCTCTCGACTCCGAATCCTTCTGGCGCCCCCATCGCTCCTATCTCGTCAACATCCACCACATCAAGGAAGTCGTTCCCTGGTTCAAATCCAGCTTCATGATCAAAATGAACGACAAGAAATGCTCCGAAATCCCGGTGAGCCGCCAGCAAACCAAACGCCTCCGCGAACTCTTCAACCTGTAGCCCGAACTTTTCACTTCATGAATTCGTAGTCCGAACTTTTCACTTTATACTTTTTACCTTATACGGTTTCTCTTTCCGCCGGGTGCCCCGCGTTCGCCTTTTGAACGTGGGTCTTGGGTTTGCCTTTACTGTTTCACTCTTCCACTTTTCAACTGTTCTACTTTGCTTTCCCCTTCACTCTCCTTGACTCCCTCTGTGCCCTCCGTGTCTCCGTGGCCAATCCCCTCTTGTCCCGTGCTACCATCACCAAAATGGACTTCTCCTTCTCCGACCACCATCTCCTCATCCGCGATACCGTCCGCGACTTCATGCACACCGAAGTCCGCCCTCACGTCAAAGACTGGGAGCGCACTGACCATTTCCCCCTCGACTCCATCCAGAAACTCGGCGCTCTCGGTTGTTGCGGCATGCTGCTCCCCGAAGAGTGGGGCGGCCCAGGCCTCGACACCCTCTCCTACGTCCTCATGCTCGAAGAAGTCGCCAAAGTTCACGCCGCCATGGCCACCGCCATCTCGGTCACCAACTCCGCCGTGCAAACCCCGCTCCTCGTCTACGCCACCGACGAACAGAGATCCTGCTACCTTCGCCGCCTCGCGACCGGCGAAATCCTCGGCGCCTTCTGCCTCACCGAACCCGCCGCCGGATCCGACGCCGCTGGCATCCAATCCCTCGCTGTCCGCGATGGCGATCACTACAAACTCTCCGGCACCAAAACCTGGGTCACCAATGGCTCCGCTGCCGGCCTCTTCATCGTCTTTGCCAAAACCGATCCCGCTGCGGCCGGGAAGGGAATCACCGCCTTCCTCCTCGAGCCCAACACACCCGGCCTCAAAATCGGCCGCCACGAAGACAAAATGGGCCAGCGCAGTTCCCCCTCCGTCGAAATCATTTTCGACAATTGCGTCGTCCCCGTCTCCGCCCGCCTCGGGGAAGAAGGCCAGGGCCTCAAGATCGCTCTCTCCGCTCTCGACAACGGCCGTATCGGCATCGCCTCTCTCGCCGTCGGCCTTGCCCAGGGCGCCCTCGATGAGTCCGTCAAATACGCCCGCGCCCGCCGCGCTTTCGGCAAATCCATCGGCGAATTCCAGGCCATCCAGTGGATGCTCGCCGACATGTACACTGAAATCGAAGCCGCCCGCGTCCTGGTCCACCACGCCGCCTTCTTAAAGGATTCTCTGGGTGGCCTACCCTTTGCGCACTCTGCAAAGGGTGGGTCCTCTCTTCAATCCTTGTCTCCTTCTCGCCTCGGTTCCTCTTCCTCCCGCGCCAAACTCTACGCCACCGAAATGGCCAATCGCGTCGTCTACAAAGCCGTCCAGATCCATGGCTCCCTCGGCTACTCCCGCGAATCCGATGTCGAGCGCATGTACCGCGACGCCCGCGTCCTCACCATCTACGAAGGCACCTCCGAAATCCAACGCACCATCATCGCCCGCGACCTCCTCTCCCGCGCCTAGTCCTCGTCACGTCATTCCGAACGGAGTCTGCGAAGTGAGGAACTCCCTTCGATCCTTGCCTGTTGCCCCAGCATTGATCTTGTAGCGGACGCTTCTTGCCCTGAGCTTCGAAGGGTACGCGTCCATCTTGGGTTCAAGTGGCATAGGCTTTAGCCTGTGCGGCCTGTCCCGGGAACGCCAGTCTCCCGACTGGCCCCGATGCTAGGCCACAACGACAATGTGCTTGCGGACTTGCCCTGAGATTCGAAAGGTGCCCCGCCCTTCGTTTGTAAGGGTGCGCTCTTCCGCCCCAACCCCACCAAATCTCCTCCTCCCCCGATTTGCTCTCCCGCCCCACTTAACGCAAAATGAAAAAGCACTCGCACCACCAGCGGTAACTTTTCACCTTATACTTTTAACTTTATACGTCTTTGCTTTTTGTCTCTTTACGGAAAACGGATCACTGAACACCCTATGCCCACTCCCACAAAACGCGTCCTCTCCGGCATGCGCCCCACCGGCCGACTCCATATCGGCCACTACTTCGGCGCGCTACAAAACTGGGTCCGCCTCCAATCCAATCCCGATTACGATTGCTTCTATTTCGTCGCCGACTGGCACGCGCTCACCTCCGACTACGCCGACACTTCCGCCATCGCCGAGAACTCGCTGCAAATCACCATCGATTTCCTCGCCTCCGGCCTCGACCCGCAAAAATCCGTCATCTTCCTGCAATCCGCCGTCCCCGAACACGCCGAACTCCACCTCCTCCTCTCCATGGTCACGCCCCTCGGCTGGCTCGAACGCATTCCCACCTACAAAGAGCAGCTCGACAACATCAAAAATAAAGATCTCCACACCTACGGCTTTCTCGGCTACCCCACTCTCCAGACCGCCGACATCGTTATGTATTCCGACCCCGGCAAAGCTCTCTTCGTTCCCGTCGGCGAAGACCAGGTCTCCCACGTAGAGTTCTCCCGCGAACTCGTGCGCCGCTTCAATCTCTATTACGGCTTCAACGTTAGTCCCGAACTCTTCTCCCCTCAGAATCGCAAGCTCGTCCGCTCCGCTCTCTTCAAGCTCCTCGACGTGCCCGCGACCGATCCCATTATCCCCGAGTCGCAATCACTGACACCGGAGCAGCAGACCATCGCCACTGGTTTCGTCCGCCAGCGCATCCTCGAAGTCGGCATCGCCAACTTCTTCGAGAAACTCCCCGACGCGCTAAAGAAATTCTTCTCCTTCACCAGCGTTCTCGAAGAGCCCGACGCCCTCCTCACGCAAACCCCCCGCATCCCCGGCCTCGATGGACGCAAAATGTCCAAGTCCTACGGCAACGCCATCTCCCTCTCCGAATCCTACGCCGACATCCGCGCCAAAACCAAAGTCATGGTCACCGACCCGGCCCGCAAACGCCGCACCGACCCTGGCAATCCCGACGTCTGCCCCGTCTTCGACTGGCACAAACTCTTCTCCACTCCCGAACGTGATCCCGGCCGCCTCGACTGGGTCCGCCAGGGCTGCACCACCGCTGGCATCGGTTGCATCGAGTGCAAATCCGCCATGGCCGACAACCTCATCCAGTGGATAACGCCCGTCCGTGAACGCCGCCTCGACTACGAACAGCGTCCCAAGCGCGTCCTCGATATCCTCGATGCTGGTTCCTCGAAGGCCCGCGAGTCTGCAAAGCAGACGATGGCCCGCGTCCGCGACTCCATCCTCCACTGGCCCTCCAAACGCTCCTCCCTGTGATTCCTGTAGCTCACTCCTTCCAGGGGTGAGGCCTTTTCACCTCTCACCTCTGCCCGTGTAGCGGCGGGTCTTCAGACCCGCGCCTTCCCCGTTGGTTTCCCGCCCGACTGAACTTGAGGGTGCCCCACCCTAGGTTTCTTAGGGTGGGCTCTTACGATCTAGCGCCACAAATCCCGCTCTTCTCTTCCGCCTTTGCTCTTCCACTTTTCCACTGTTTCACCCTTCCACTTCTTTCCTCTTCCCTCTGTTAACTGTAAACTCGGAACTGCACATGGCCTCTCCCTACCGAATCAACATCCCTCTCTACGAGGGCCCCCTCGACCTCCTGCTCGACCTCATCAAGAAGCAGGAAATGTCCATCCACGACATCCAGATCGCCAAAATCACCTCCCAATACCTCGACTACCTCCACCAACTCGAAGTCCAGAACGTCGACGTCTCCGCCGAATTCATCTACATGGCCGCCACGCTCATCTACATCAAATCCAAAATGTTGCTCCCGCCCGACCCGCTCGCCTCTGCCGAAGAGCAGGCCGCCGACCCGCGCGAAGAGCTCGTCCAGCGCCTCCTCGAGCACGAAAAATTCAAGAATGCCGCCCAGCTTCTCTATCAGAAGCAGCAGATCGAAGAAAACGTCTGGTCCAAGCCCGACAAATCTCTCTACAACGATGAAGGCACCGAAGGCGAACTCGTCGTCTCGCTCGTCGATCTCGTCCGCGTCTTCCAGCAGGTCCTCGAACGCAAAAAAGAAGTCTCCCGCATCGAGCTCCAGCACGAAACTTTCACCGTCGCCCAGATGATCGCCCAGCTCCGCGGCCAGATCCTCTCGAGCGACACCAATTCCGTCAGCCTCGTTCAATTCTTCGAAGCTTGCCCCTCCCGCCACGCCATGATCGTCGCGTTTCTCGCTGTCCTCGAAATGGTCAAACTCCAGGCCGTCGCCCTGGCCCAGGAAAAACAGTTCGGCGAAATCATCGTTAAGAAAGCCAAAGCCTTCGACGTGGCCTTCGACGACTCCGGCACCCTCCGCATCGACGCCGAATACCAGTAGCCTGTAGCTCAGGCCTTCGAGGCCTGAGGCCTTTCTCTTGCTCCTGCCGGGTGCCCCACCCTGGGTTTGTTAGGGTGGGTCTTGGGTTCATCTTTGTTTGGGTTTTGTTCTCACCGTCCCTCGTTCCTACTCTTCCACTGTTCCACTCTCTTCCTCCGACCCTTTCACCCTTGTACCTCCCCTCTTTGCACTCCGAACCCATAACGGTAAACTGTTACCTACAATGACCGACCTCGAACTCAAAGCCGCTCTCGAAGCCATCATCTACGCCGCCGACGAGCCCGCCACCCTCGATCAGCTCGCCGCCGCTCTCGGTGAAGACAAGCTCCCCGTTAAAGCCGCTCTCGAACAACTCATCGCCAGCTATGCCTCCGACGATCGCGGCATCGAAGTCCGCGCCGTCGCCGGCGGCTACAAGATGTACACCAAGCCCCAGCATCACGACGTCGTCCGCCGTTTCATCAAATCTCTTCGCCCGCCGCTGCGTCTCTCCATGCCCGCTCTCGAAACCCTCGCGGTCATCGCCTACAAGCAGCCCGTCACCGCTCCTGAAATTTCCGAAATCCGCGGCGTCAACACTTCCGGCGTCATCTCCACGCTCCTCGACAAGAAACTCATCACCACCGCCGGTCGCAAGGAAGTTATCGGCCGCCCCATCCTCTACAAATCTTCCAAAGAATTTCTCATGCGCTTCGGTCTCAGCGATCTCGACGAGCTTCCCAGCCTCAAGGAATTCGAAGCCCTCGCCCGCGAAGCCCTGGGCACCGACGACGTCACCCCCTCCGACATCTCCGAATCCGAAGTCTCCGAGCTTCACCCGGAAACCGACGTCGCCAACGCTGCCGTCTCTGCCTCATCGGATTCGGACCCTGTAGCTCAGGGCTTCAGCCCTGAGGCTTTTTCTTCGTCCAACCCCACCGCTCCCGCCATCCACGAAACCCTCGGCAAAGTCGAGCAGGAACTCTCCGCCGCCGAAGCCCAGCGCGAGCACGAAGCCCTCGCCACCGACGAAGGTATGCCCTCCGGTCAACTCGACGAGGATCCCCCCGCCCCCAACGCTAAATCCACCTCTGCCTCCGACTAGCCTTTTACCTTTCACTTTGCACTTTTCACCTTATACGGTGGTTTCTGCGTCTTTACTCTTCCACTTTTCTCCTATTCCACTGTTCCACCTCTTTATCCTTGTGCCTTTCTTCTCGCTCGCCGGGTGCCCCACCCTAAGTTTGTTAGGGTGGGTCTTGGGTTTTCTTTCCCCATTCCCTGATTTCTGTTTTCCATTTTCAAATTTCCGTCTTCTTTCCCTTTCTCTGTTATCCTTATGCATCCCTTCATGCTCGAACGCCTTCAAAAAATCATCTCCCGAGCCGGCATCTCTTCCCGCCGTCACGCCGAACAGCTCATCCTCTCCGGCCAGGTCCGCGTCAACGGCAAAGTCGTCACCGAACTTGGCACCAAGGCCGATCCCGCCAAGGACAAAATCGAAGCCGCTGGCCGCTCCATCGATTCCGATGAGCGCCACGTCTACCTCCTCCTCCACAAGCCCCCCGAAGTCGTCTCCACACTCGCCGATCCTGAAGGACGCAAAACCCTTCGCAATTTTCTTCGCGGCTTCCCTCAGCGCGTTTATCCCGTCGGTAATCTCGAATACGCCTCCGCCGGACTCGTCTTCATGACCAACGATGGCGACCTCGCCGCCCAGCTCCTCAAAAACTGGAATCATCTCGAGCAGGCCTATCATCTCAAAATCAAGGGCATGCTTACGCTCGCCGACATCGAGCGCCTCAACAAGCAAACCGGCGTCAAAATGAAAGTCGTTCGCCAGCCCGACGCCATGCGCGGCAACTCCGCCAACTATTGGTACGAAGTCCGCATGTTCGGCCCCAAACTCGAACCCCTCCGGCGCACTCTTTTCCGCGAACATCACCCCGTCGAAAAAGTTCATCGCATCGGCCTCGGCCCTCTCTCCGTCGAACACATCCCCCGCGGCCGCTACCGCCTCCTCGAACCCAAGGAAGTCGAGTCCCTCACCAAATCCCCAAAGCCCCAAAAACGCAAGCCCCGCTGACAAACTCCGCACCTGTAGCTCACCCCTTCCAGGGCGTGAGGCCTTTGCTCTTCCCCGCTTGGTCGCAAAATCTTCTTTCAACCTTTCACTCTGCACTTTTCACCTTATACCGTGTTTTCTGCGTCTTTACTGTTCCATTTTTCCACTTTTCCACTGTTCCACTCTCTACTATTCTTCTTCTTTCATGCCCGACCGCCTCCAGAAAATCCTCGCCGCCGCCGGCATCGCCTCCCGCCGCAAAGCCGAGGAAATCATCCTTGCCGGCCGCATCACCCTCAACGGCAAAATCGTCACCGAACTCGGCACCAAAGCCGACCTCTCCACCGACACCATCGCCGTTGACGGCAAGCCGCTCCAGCGCCCGCAAAAATTCGTCTATTTTTTATTGAACAAGCCCAAAGGCTACGTCACCACCACCAGCGATCCCGAAGGCCGCCCCACTGTTATGCAACTCCTCGGCCATCTCCCCGAACGCGTCTACCCCGTCGGCCGCCTCGACTACGCTAGCGAAGGTCTCCTCCTCCTCACCAACGACGGCGCCCTCGCCCAAAAACTCACCAAGGCCGGCTCCCACGTTCCCAAAACTTATCACGTCAAAATCAGCGGCAAGCCCAACGAACCCGCCATCCAGAAACTCCGCAACGGCGTCACCATTACTCTTGACGACCAGCGCCGCGTCAAACTCTCTCCCACAAAAATCCGCCTCCTCCAGGACGTCGAGAATCCCTGGTACGAGGTCACCCTCATCGAAGGCCGCAATCGCCAGATCCGCCGCATGTTCCTCGCTGTCGGCTTCCTCGTGGAAAAAATCAAGCGGGTCCAGCTCGGCCCCCTCACCCTCGACGTCCCTCTCGGCAAATTCCGCACTCTCACCGAAAGGGAAGTCCACCGCCTCAAAAATCTCGCTGCCCCTCCCAGCTTCTAATTTGCCTCGCGCAAGAAAACATGTCGTCATCCTGAGGAGCGTTGTTTGCGACGAAGAATCTCAACCGACACATCAGCCTCGGCCCTTCAACTCTTCACTTTATACCTTGCACCTTATACCTCTTCATCTTCAGGACACTTGTACCTTTACTCCCTTACACCCTTTCGCCTTTTACTCTTCCACCCCACCCTCTCGCTTTTCCCTTATTCCCGGCATAAACTATTCTCATGACCCACACACTCGAAGAACTCATCCCGCCGTACATTCAGGGCCTCCCGGCCTATGTTCCGGGCAAGCCGGTCGAAGAAGTCGAACAAGATCTCAAGATTCACGCCGTCAAACTCGCTTCCAACGAAAATCCTCTCGGCCCCTCTCCCAAAGCCATGGAAGCCGCTCGCCGCGCTCTCGGCGACGCCAACTGGTATCCCGACGGCGGCAGCAAGCGACTCCGCGAAGTCCTCGCCGCCCGCAACAATGTCCGCTTCGAGGAAGTTTTCGTCGGCCTCGGTTCCAGCGAGATCATCGACCTCGCTTCCCGCGTTCTCCTTCGCCCCGGCCTCCACGGCATCACCAGCGAAGGTTCCTTCGCCCTTTTCGCCATCGCTATTCGCGCTTCTGGCGGCAATCTCACGCAAACCCCCATGCGCAACTACACCTTCGATCTCGACGCCATCGCCGCCGCCGTCACTCCGGAAACCCGAGTCATCTATATCGCCAATCCCAACAATCCCACCGGCACCGCGTTCGGCCACGACGAATTCGCCACCTTTCTGCACAAAGTTCCCGGCGACGTCCTCGTTGTTCTGGACGAGGCCTACCACGAATACGCCGAGCGCCACGATCTCCCCCGCTCTCTCGAACTTTTCCGCCAGTACAACAACATCCTCACCCTACGCACCTTTTCGAAAGTCTACGGCCTCGCCGGACTCCGCATCGGCTACTCCATCGGCCATCCCACCCTCACCGCCGAAATGAACAAGCTCCGCACTCCTTTCAATGTCACCAGTGTTGGCCAGGCCGCCGCCCTCGCTGCTCTCGACGACACCGAGCACGTCCGCCGCTCCGTCGATATGAACCGCGCCGAACGCCGCCGCCTCTTCCTCGAACTCACCAAGCTCCATCTCTCGCCCGTTCCCAGCGAAACCAATTTCCTCTTCGTTCCCATCGGCCCTCACGCCAAAGCTCTCTGCAACGAACTCCTCCAGGAAGGCGTCATCGTTCGTCCCATGGGCTGGATGGGTTTCCCGGAAGCCATCCGCATCAGCGTCGGCAGCCCCGCTGAAAACACCAAGCTCCTCTCCGCCCTCTCCTACGCCCTTCCGCGTCTAAAGCAAAATTCTGTCCTCACCCCCCACTGACCCCGACAACAGTCCGTCATTCCGAGCGAAGCGAGGAATCTCTCTTCGATCTCCGAGTCTTGCTTGCCCTGAGTCGCGACGGCTTTCTCCCCGGGAACGCCGATCTCCAGATCGGCGCCGGTGTTACTTCGCGGCTCGCTGTACTGGAGGGCGGACTCTTACGATCGGACCGCTACGGTCCTCTTTCTTCCACTGTTTCACTGTTTTACCTTTCCACTGTTCTACTTGCCTTTTCTCATTTACTCTTTTTCCCGCCCCATTCATCTAACTCCTATGCTCCTCCATCTCCCGCCCGACTCTCCCGCCTCCCCCGACCCCATTCGCGATCTCCTCCGCTCTTCCAAAACCATCGCCGTCGTCGGCCTCTCCTCCGACCCGCGCCGCCCTTCCCACGAGGTCGCCTCGTACCTCCAGCGCGCCGGCTATAAAATCGTCCCCGTCAATCCCAACGAATCCGAAGTCCTCGGCGAAAAATCCTACGCCCGCCTCGAAGACATCCCGTTCCCCATCGACATTGTCGACGTCTTCCGCCGCCCGGAAGATGTCCCTCCCGTAGCCGACTCCGCCATCGCCATCCACGCCAAAGCCCTCTGGCTGCAGCAGGGAATTACCAACGCCGAAGCCGCCGCCAAAGCCCACGCCGCCGGCCTCCTCGTCGTCCAAGACGCCTGTCTCTTCGTCGAAGACAAATCACGCCGCCCCCTCTAACTTCCGAGCGAGCCTTAAACCGTAAGTGTCCCGTTGGGACCGTGGTGACGGATTATGTTTAGTTGACGAAGATAGCTCAAGTGGGCGCTTACGAAGTGTCCACTTGGAGGATACGCAGACACTTCCGAGCGGGCGGTGGTTAAGAGAGTGCCGCAACGACGACGGCATTCACCGGAAGAAAAGCGGCTGGTTGTTGAAGAGACATTCGAACCTTAAACCTTATACTTTCAACTTGTCACTTTATATGGTTTTCGTTTTTCTCTACCACCACGGCTCGGACCCACCGCCAAAACAAAAAAGGGCGCCACGACGGCGCCCCTCTTCACTCCTTTACTGTTCCACTCTTCTACTTTTTCACTGTTTCACTTTCTTCTTTTTCAAAATCCAAACACCTGCAAATTCCTCTTCCCCGGCAGCACCACCGCCAAAAATCTTCCATCCGGCGACAACGCATACTCTCGAATCGTCAATCCATGCAACAACGGCCGCGGCTCCGGCTCCAGCAACGGCGGCTGCTGTCCTCGTGGATGCGCTGCCAGCCCCGGCACGTCGAACATCACCAGGTCCGCCGACTTCTTCTCAATCGTCCGCTTCAGATAAATCTTCGTCTCGTCCGCCGACCACTTCAGCACGCCCAACCCCACCCTCATCCGCGCCACTCTGTTCGGCTCTTCCAGGCTGCGGATCTCCAGCACCTCGTTATCCAGAAAATACCCCACCAGTCTTCCCGTCGGCGATATCGATAGCCCGCCCGCTCCCACAAACGAATCCAACGTCGCCAGCTCCTTGTCGTCCTGCGCCAGCAATTCCAGCTTCTGCATTCGTGGCGGTCCGTCCATGTTCCGGTCGCGCTCCACCGCAATCGCCGAATTGCTTCCTGGGACCCGCTCTGCGTCAATAAACGTCCGCCCCTCAAACGCTTTCGTCGGTGGTCCCCCCGACAGATACAGATACTGCATCGAAAATAATTGCCGTGGCGCGATTTCTTCCACCAGATACACCAGCGATCCGCTTTCCCGCAGCCACATCGGGCTCTCCGCGTTCGTCACCAGCGCGTCCGGCCCCTTCGGATGCAGTTCTTTTCCGTTGTCGTCCAGCAGCAGTAACGCCCGTGCATCCTCGCGGCTGTCGTCCTCCGGGTCCACCGTCGATGTGTACAGCTGTATCGCCACAACATGTCCGTTCGGCGACCACGTGAACGACTCCACCTGGTACGTAAACGGCTTATCCCCGTGCGTGAATTTCTGTCCCTCCAGCAGCCGCTTCCGCTTCCCGTTCGTTTCCAGTAACCAGATGTCGTCCCGCTGCAGATCGTATTTCTTCGACGCCTTGAAAATCCGCCTCACCGAAAAAATAATCCGCCCATCCGGCGCGTACGCGAACGCGGTCACGTCTTCGTCCACGTTCAGCGCCGCTTTGTCCATGTTCTGCGCCCGCACCGGCGCCGCAAAGGGCAGGGAACCGACCGCGAGCAGCACCACCAACGCGCCGACAATTTTCATCCAGGTTCTCTTAACCTTTCATCTTATACTCTTCACAGTAAACGGTTTTTGCTTTTACTGTTTGACTGTTCAACTCTTGAACTGTTTCACTTCTTGCCCGTTCTATTTTCCATCTTCCAGTTTCTATTTTCGAATTTCTGCTTCCTGTCTCGCCCCTCGCTTGCCCTGAGCTTCGAAGGGCCACTCATCACTCGGTACCGCTTCTCTCACGGCTTCGGATGCGCCCCCGCGTACTCCCCGCAGCACACCTTCCCCGTCGGCACAAACTCCATCACCTCTACCCGTGTCCCGTCCGGATCGTACGCATCGATCGAATTCTTCCCATCCCTTCCAACCTCCGGCCCGTCAAACTCCTTCAATCCGTGCGCCCGCAAATATTTCGCCGCCGCGTCCGCGCTCGCCACTCCCAGCGAAAAATGATTCTGCACTCCCAATTCCTTATGATCTGCGTTCGCTGGAATATTCAGCATGTACTCAATCCAATTATCTCCATCCGGCACCTGGATTTCATACCAGTCTGGCCCGTCATCCTGGAACCCGCCCTTCCAGTACAGCCGGAATCCCAGTACATCCTCGTAAAACCGGTTCTCCGCCTTCCAGTCCTTCACCACGAATCCCGCATGCAGCAATCTCCTGCTGATCGCTTCGTCATATCCCATAAGATAATCAGCCCTCCAGTTCTCCTGCACGA
>Ga0335079_10004874_pt1 | contig 15424 bp, 10 predicted proteins | sample Lox_Sample_33_FD_206719 | JGI IMG/M metagenome (GOLD analysis project Ga0335079, IMG submission 206719) | Soil microbial communities from Loxahatchee National Wildlife Refuge, Florida, United States - Lox_Sample_3.3 | ecosystem: Environmental > Terrestrial > Soil > Wetlands | place: USA...
CGCAGGAGGAAGAGATTGCAAATATCGCGCATGGCCTGGCAGGGCTCAGCGCATCAGCCGACCGCGAACTGCGCTCCATCAGTACCCAGGTGGACGGTTTTCTCGAAGAGCTGAAGAGCGTCTCCATGCTCCCCTTTTCGTCTCTCCTTGAAATTTTGCCGAAAATCATTCGCGACCTTTCCCATGATCAGGGGAAGGAGGCCCGTTTTGTCCACGTCGGGGGCGAGCTCGAAATCGACAAGCGCATCCTGGACGAACTCAGGGAACCGCTCATCCATCTCATCAGAAACTGCATCGATCACGGGATTGAAAAACCCGAAACACGGACCGCGCTGGAAAAACAGCGCCTGGGCACGATCAGCATCGAGGTGACGCACCGGGATGGAAGGACTGTCGAGATCACGGCTTCGGACGACGGGCAGGGGGTTGACCATGACGCGATCAAAAGTTCCGCTATCAAGGTAGGTGTGATTACCCGTGAGCAGGCGGACGCGCTGGACGACCGGCAGACGCTCGAGCTCATGTTTCGCTCGGGCGTAACGACCAGCCCGATCATTACCGATATCTCAGGGAGAGGGCTGGGGCTCGCCATCGTCGGGGAACGCGTGGAGAAACTGGGGGGGGTCGTGTGTTGTGAATCCACCCGGGGGAAAGGCGCCGCCTTCTGCATGCTGCTTCCGCTGACGCTGGCGACCTTTCGCGGCGTATTGGTCCGCTGTGCCGACAAACCGTACGTCATCCCCACCGTCGGTCTCGAACGAACCGTCCGCGTGCGAAAAGACGAGATCAAGACCGTGGAGAACAGGGAAACCCTTGCACTCGATGGGAGAACGGTCCCCTTTGTCCCGCTGCGGTCCGTCCTGGAGCTCCCCTTGGGCGGGAAACAGAATGAAGCGCATGAATACACCCATGCCGCGGTGCTCGGCGCCAGGGACAACCGGATCGCCTTCGGAGTGGACGAGGTGCTGGGCGAGCAGGAGGTACTTGCGAAGGGCTTGGGCCGGCACCTGCGACGAGTGCGGAACGTATCGGGCGCGACCGTCCTGGGAACGGGAAAGGTCGTGCCGATCCTGAATGTTTCCGATCTTCTGAAGTCCGCCGTCAGGATATCTTCAACTGCCCTGACGATCACCCCTCCGGAGGAAGTCCCAGAGGAGCGGATATCCCTTCTGGTGGTGGAGGATTCCATCACCTCACGGACGCTGCTCAAGAACATCCTTGAGGCCTCGGGATATGATGTGCAGATTGCCATGGACGGCATGGAAGCCTGGACGGCGCTCAAGACCGGGACCTTCAATATTGTCATCTCAGACGTGGACATGCCGAGAATGAACGGCTTCGACCTGACCGCGAAGATCCGCGCCGACAGAAAGCTAGCCGAAACGCCCGTGATTCTGGTAACCGCCCTGGAAACGCGAGAGGACAGGGAACGGGGCATCGACGTCGGGGCGAACGCGTATATTGTAAAGAGCAGCTTTGACAAGAGTAATCTCTTAGAGGCCATCAAGAGACTGATATGAAGGAGCCTCAATGATCACCGTCCTTGTTGTGGAGGATTCCCCGACAACCCGAGAGTTTCTCGTGCACATTCTTACGGATGCGGGCATCCGGGTGATAGGCGCCGTCTCCGACGGGGAAGAGGCTGTGCGGTTCGTGCAAAGGACCCGGCCGGACGTCGTCACCATGGACATCCACATGCCGGTCATGGACGGCATCGAAGCTACGGCCAGGATAATGGAGACCAACCCCGTTCCCATCGTCATTGTGAGCAGCAACTGGGACCCCCGTGAAGTCGAGATGACATTCCGCGCCATGGAGGCTGGAGCCCTGGCCATAGTGCGCCGGCCACAGGGGATCGGCCATCCGGACCACGCGGCAACAGCAGGAGAACTGGTCCTGAAAGTGCTGCTCATGTCGGAAGTGAAGGTCGTGCGGCGGTGGCCCCGGCAACAGCCGACGATCCCCGCTATTGCGAATACGCCCCACAGCGTCCCCGCAATCGTTCCGGAGAGTGTGAAGGTGGTGGCAATCGGCGCATCAACAGGGGGGCCGGCGGTTCTTCAGACTATCCTGAAAGGGATAACGCTCGATTTTCCTGCGCCGTTCCTCATCGTTCAGCATATGGCATCGGGCTTTCTTCCCGGCATGGTGGAGTGGCTCCAAGACACTTCCCGGATTCCCATAAAAATCGCCGCGCATGGGGAGACCGTTCTTCCTGGGCATGCGTATGTCGCGCCGGACGGCTTTCACATGGGCGTCGCGAACAGTGGCAAAATCATTCTGGCCAATGAAGCCTATGAACATGGCGCACGCCCCTCGGTATCCTATCTGTTTCGCTCCGCGGCAGCATCATACGGACGGGATGCGGTAGGCATCCTGCTAACCGGCATGGGGAAAGACGGAGCCGAGGGAATGAAGCTTCTGAAAGAGCGGGGCGCGGTCACGATTGCGCAAAACAAGGAGACTTCCGTGATATACGGCATGCCCGCGACGGCTGTAGAGTTGGATGCGGCGCTGTACATCCTTTCGCCGGGACAGATCGTGGCCACTCTCACGAGAATAGCGATCAGGGAGTGATATGAAGGAGAGGAGTCGAACCATGGAAAGTAAGAGCCCGGCGGAGATCCTGATCGTAGAGGACAGTCCGACGCAGGCCGAGGAGCTGCACTATATCCTCGAAAAGAACGGCTATTGCGTTACAGCGGCGCACAACGGCAGGGAAGCGCTTGACATGCTGGCTACAAAGAAACCCATACTCGTCATCAGTGATATCGTGATGCCCCAGATGGACGGTTTTGAGCTTTGCAGGCGGATCAAAGGCGATGATGGTCTGAATGATATTCCCGTTATTCTCCTCACGGCATTGAGCGACCCGGAGGATGTCCTCAGAGGACTGGAATGTGGCGCGGACAATTTCATCATCAAACCCTACGATGAAAAGTATCTTATTGCCCGGGTACATCACATGCTGATCAACAGCGAGTTGCGCAGGGAATCAAAGGTACAGATGGGAGTTGAGATATTATTCAAGGAACAGAAATATTTCATAACATCGGAGCGGCAGCAGATCCTGGATCTCCTCCTTTCGACTTACGAAACCGCCGTCATGAAGAACAGCGAACTCAAGGCGGTTCAGGAAAAACTTGAAGCTTTGAACGAACAGCTTGAAAAGAAAGTGGAGGAAAGAACCGCGGCGCTCCGTGCCGAGATTGAGGAACGCAAGAAAGCAGAGGAGAGGATTCGCCGTCAGAACATGGTCCTTGAAGGAATCAACCGGATATTCCGCGAGGCCCTGACTTGCGATTCGGAGGATCAGCTGGGACGGGCCTGCCTGTCAGTGGCGGAAGAAGTGACACAGAGCCGTTTCGGAATGATCCATGAAATGGGCGAGGACGGTCTGCTTCATAATATCGCCATCAGCAACCCCGGATGGGAACTCTGCGCGATGCAGGAAAAGAGCGTACTTCACAGGCCGCTGGTCGATTTAAAAGTGCACGGGCTTTACGGCCGCGTGATTATCGACGGCAAGGGCTTCTTCACCAACGACCCCGCATCACACCCCGACAGCATCGGCACCCCGGAAGGCCATCCGGAATTGATATCCTTTCTTGGCGTACCTCTGATCCGTGACGGAAAGATCACCGGCATGGTGGGGCTAGGCAATCGCGAGGGGGGGTATCGCGCAGAGGACCTTGAGGCAGTGGAAGCCCTGACCGTCGCGATCATACAGGCATTCATCCGCAAGCGGGATGAAGAAGAGCTACGCCGCCTTAACGACGAACTCGACCAGCGCGTGGAAGAGCGCACCGCCCAACTGGCCGCGGTCAACAGGGAACTGGAGGCGTTCTCCTACTCCGTTTCCCATGACCTGCGGGCGCCGCTGAGGAGCATCGACGGCTTCAGTAAGGTGCTTCTAGATGACTACGAGTCTAAACTGGATGAGCAGGGACGGGATTGCCTGCAGCGGGTGCGCACGGCGAGCCAGCGCATGGCCCGGCTGATCGACGACATCCTGAATCTGTCGCGCATCGGCCGCAGCGAGATAAACCTCGTTGATGTCGATCTCTCTGCCCTGGCAGGGACCATAGCTGCCGAGATGCGGGAAAGGGAGCCGGGGCGGCAGGTGGAGTTTGCCATTGCCGAGGGGCTTATGGTGAGAGGCGACTCAGGACTGCTGCACGCCGCGTTGGAGAACCTGCTGGGAAATGCCTGGAAGTTCACTCTCCATAAGGAACGGGCACGGATCGGAATCGGCCGGACCGAGGTCGAAGGCCGGCCCGCCTTCTTCGTGCGCGATAATGGCGCCGGCTTCGACATGACCTATGCCGACAAGCTGTTCACCCCCTTCCAGAGACTGCACAGTGAAGAGGAATTTTCCGGCACGGGCATCGGCCTGGTTCTGGTGCAACGCATCATCAGCCGGCACGGCGGGCGGATCTGGGGTGAGGGTAAAAAGAATGAAGGGGCAACCTTTTACTTCACACTCCCAATGCAAATTGCGCCTGTTGCGGATGCCGCTCCCCTCCTGACGGACACCAGTGAAACGATTAAACGACATCTTACTAATACATAACCTGACTACTAGACATGAGCCCAGGAATAAATATCATCTGTATCTGGTTTTGGAGGATGCCAATTGAAAATCATGTCGAGTAGTCAACCTAATTCTTGGTAAATATTTGGACGTTGCTCCAGGCAAGCGGATTCGGAGGGGGTGATCGGGATTAAAACAGATCAGGGGCATATTGAGAAAGCTGGATGGGATGTATGGAGGCGAGCGGGGGGAACTTTACCTGGCGCTGCGCAAATCGCTGGTAAACGCCACTGGGGCCGCACCCGACGGCATGGAAGAGGGTTGTGGAGCGATTGATCCTTCAAAACCGCATATCACCCTGTTCCGGCCTTGAAACAGCAGCTAATTATTTTCATCAACCGTCAGAGACAAGGTCATTTCCAATTGCGCATGTTTGGCAAAGAAGGCGGGGAGCAGCTTTATCCGCCGTCCAGCCAGGATTTCTATCTCCTGCTGATCCCGCATTTTCTTCAGGGTGCGGGTCGCGGTTTCGCGGGTAATCTGGATGCGATCGGCAATGCTCTGGTGCGATAAGGTCGAGTTTATGATCACGCCACTGCTGTCCCGCACGCCCAATGTACGGCCATAGCGGGCCAGTGTTGCCCTGATCTTTGATTCCGCATCTTTCAGACCGATAATGTTATGAAATACCCAGCTTTCGCGCAGGCGCTTGCAGAGCACCGAGACTAATCCCTGTAACGCCATATTGTTCTGCAGGAAGAATTCGTCAAACAGGGTTTTTGTTAACAGCAGCATCTTGCACGGCTCCATGGCGATGATCGTTGCGGAATCGGTCTTGCCGTCAAGAAGCCCCATCTCGCCGAAATAGTCGCCACGCTGCCTGAAGGCCATTACCCGTTCCTGGCCGTCCTGGGAGATTTCCACCACCTTGACCCGGCCCTTGAGGATGATGTACATCAGCTGCTTCTGATCATCGTCAAGAAAAATGGTCTCCCCCTTGTGGCACTTGTAGACGCTGGTTTTTTCCAGCAGGGAGGAGAGTTCCTGGTCGGTGAAGTTGGCAAATATCGGGATAGTCCTTACGATTTTTTTCGTCAGTTCCGGATCAAAAGTTGTGCGAACTGTCATATACCCTCCTGATAAAGATGAGCAGATCTTTCGCCACTCTTCAAGATATTCGGAGCGGTTGTTCCGTTGTCGTTTACCGTGGTATGCCTGCTGCATATTTTATCAGAATAATTTTCTCTCCGCATCAAAGAAATTATCGACGAGCTGAAGATGAATAGAGGCAAAGGGGGTTAATGGGAGCAAGGCCCGGCAAGCTTCAGAACCAGGTCGGCTATCACCGGCCGGTGATCGGAAACATTTCCGCTCCCGGTAAGGCACCGCCACGATTGCAGCTGCGCACTCATCATGATGTGGTCGATCCGCATCCACGAGAGCTGCAGCCAGGGAAGCCGGTGTTGAAGCAGGAAGTGACCGTATGTGTAGCCATATCCTTTCCCCCCTTCGCTAAAGGCGTCATGAAGGCCCGCGTCCCGAAGGGTCACGCAGACCTGGGAAGTGTCGGGAGAATTAAGGTCGCCGGCAACGATAACCGGCCCCTGTTCCTGCCGGACGAAGTCCCGTATCGCGCGAGCCTGGGCGAGACGGGCCTCGGCGTTGTTCCCAAGCTGCTGAATGGCTTCCGGCAGGTACCATGGGCGCTTCCTTGCCGTCCTGAAGGCATTGAGACCCTCTCTGGGAGACTGGAAATGGACATTGTAGATGGTTATCGCCGCTGCGCCGATATGCAGCAGGCAGCGCAGACAAGGCTGTTTCTCGCCGGGAAGAGATATCCAGCGCACCTCCGCGCCGGACAGAGGGAGTCTGCTGGCGATAACGTACTGTCCGAAAGAACGGACATCCCATTTCCCGAAGTAATCACCAAGGGGACTGTTGAGAGACCCCCCGGCATCCTGAAGGAGGACGACGTCAGGCCCGTACCGGGCGATATCGCCTGTGAGCGCTGCAACGTCATGGTGGCCGTACTTGGCGTTGCACGTCATAATCCGCACCGACAGAGTGCCTGTCGGTTCCGGCGGGGCATGCAAGGACCAGCAGAAGCCCATTACCGGTCCAAGCACCCAGAGCGCGCAGAGCCCAGGCATCCAGATCCAATGGCGCGCAACCATGAGCGAGAAAAGCATAAGAAGAACTGCCGGGACCACCCAAACTGCCTGGGGTAGATAGAGGTTCAATGCGCCGAACCACCAACGGTCCGCTCCGAAGTGGTTCAGAGCCGATACTGCGGCGAGAATCGCTCCATAGGAAAAGGTGAGGAGAAGCAAGATCCTTCGTTTAAAGACGGTCGTCATTCCGGGTATCCCTTATCTCAAATATCCTCGCCGTTCTGCACGCGAACCTTGACAGTGCGGAAACAGATCTCATCACCCTCCAACTCCCGATAGAGACGGGCAAGAAACCTGACGGTCACTATCCTGTGTATCAATGCCTGGGTCAGCCGGTAGAGCCACTTGCGGGGGAGTGAAGGGGTGCTGCTCCCCAGCAGGCGAGGAAAGTAGTCGGAGAGTTGCAGGGTAACCTTTACACCCCCGCTTATCGTTTCGGTCATGAAAGAGAACTTGCCGTTATTGCAGAACTCTTTCTGGAGAAAAAGGCCGCTGCAGATCCGCAGGGACGCGAAGCGGACAACCCCCTGCGTGGAAAATTCAGGCGCGGCAAAGTTGAGAAGACTCATCTTCGTGGAAAGGATCCGGAATTCCAGACCATCGGCCGTTTCAACAGGCCGGACCAGGGAGAGGGTGAAACGACGCAGATAGGCAAGGTATCTCTCCAGAAGAAAGCGGGGGGTGAGCGTTGCGGCGTGACGCGCCGGCAGGATAGTCCACTGAATGGAAAAAACTGAAGCATCGTTTTTCAACACCTGTTGGCAGGCGATTTCTACCTTTTTCTCTGCGGCGTTCATTGGGGCAAATTCCGGTTCATGGTCACGATGCCAGCGAAAAATGTCTGCTCTGTCATGCTATCTCGCCAAGAGTTCAAGAACAATCTGGGAAAGATACTACAACACTCCGGAAAGATCATGTTATTTTTCATTATCGAAGCGAGTTTTTTCTCTGTATCACTGTCGGTTTCGGGGTATCGTTTTTTGCATTGCATCTCAATTCACAGCCATCCGGCAGGGATGCCGGTCTGTTTCCATTGGCCGGGCTGCAGGTTATTGAGTCGCCACGGCCCGATGGCCTGCCGGATCAGCCGTAAAGTCGGCAGGCCGACGGCAGCGGTCATCCGCCGAATCTGACGGTTTCGGCCTTCGGTCAGGGTTATCGCCAGCCAGCTGGTTGGAATAAGCCGTCGTTCGCGAATCGGCGGGGTGCGCGGCCAGATCGGCGGTGGTTCGATCTGCGCGACAATGGCCGGCAAGGTCATGCCATCCTTCAGCAGAACACCGGATGTCAAATGTTGAATAGCTCCAGGAGTAGGGAGCCCTTCCACCTGCACCCAATATGTTTTAGCCATCCTGCCGCGCGGATCGGCGATCCGCTGTTGTATATGTCCTGTGTCGGTGAGGACGAGCAGACCTTCGCTGTCATAATCAAGGCGACCGGCGGCGTAAACTCCGGGGATAGAGATATAGTCAGCCAGGGTAGGGCGTCCGCCCGGATCGGTGAACTGGCAGAGGACGTTAAAGGGTTTATTGAAAAGAATAATTTGCACGTGAGTTCCTCTGAAATCTCCCCTCGGGCGGAACATTCAGCCTATACGTTCAATCCTGTCAGGGTGCAGTCGAGACAAACTTCTCTGCCATAAAGCTGTTTACCCGTGCATCGCCGCGCTTCACGCAACGGGTTTGAATCTGGATATTATCTTACCTGACAAATTCGGCAAAGCATTAATTAATGCAATTCAACTTGTTACAGGCGCATGGATAGCAGGAAACAGGATATGAGATGCGATATAACATTATAATTACATAATTACTACTTTCGTCAATTGCATAATTCCCCCTGAGTTGTTATAATCGGCCCTTCTTTGATGCCGTAATATGGCGAAAACCATGTAGGGGCAGGAAATATATATACATGCGACAGATAACACGGGCTTCATACCCGGCAGTGACTCGGGCTACTTTTTTCAAACGGTTGGCGGCCGCCATCCTTCTGACGAATCTGTTTGTCCTTGTTTTGACCGGGTTGTCTTTGCGCCAGAGCCGGCTTCTGCGTGATGAGCGGGCCGGAATTGCCACCCAGAACCTGGCACAGCTGCTTGATCAATACATAGGCGGCTCCATAGGCAAGATCGATGTGACCCTGCTGGCCACGGTGGACGAAATCGAAAAACAGATCGCCGGGGGCGGGATCAGCAAAACAGAACTGAACGCTTTTCTCGCCCGGCATTCGGCACGCCTGCCTGAACTCGACGGCCTGCGGATGGCCGACGCCCAGGGTGCAATTGAGTACGGAAATGGTGTGGCAGCCGGCGCCCCGACAAGCGTTGCCGACCGTGATTACTTCAGGCGCCTGCGAGACGATCCGCAGGCGGGGTTGTTCATATCCCGGCCGGTGGTGAGCCGTGTTATCGGGGAATGGGTGGTTATACTCGCCCGCCGTGTTAACCGGCCGAACGGATCCTTTGCCGGTGTTGTCTACGGGGTTATACCGCTGCAACATTTTCTCGGGCTCTTTGCCTCCGTCGATATAGGCGCGCACGGCACCATTACGCTGCGTGACGGGGAACTGGGAATAGTCGCCCGCTATCCCGAACCCACAGGGGTAGGGAGCACCGTTGGTCAGAGGGTGGTTTCCCGCGAATTTCGTGACCTGATCAAGAGGGGGGAAAAGAGCGGAACATACAAGGCGCGCCAGCCCGTCGATCATATCGAGAGGACTTTCAGCTATCGCAGGATTTCCAGTTACCCCCTTTATATCAACGTCGCTCTTGCCGCTGACGACTATCTTGCCGAGTGGCGGGGGGAAGTGGTCAAGATGTCGGCGGTTGCGGCTCTCTTTTTCCTGATCACCTGCTTTACGTCATGGCTGACCTGGAATGACTGGAAACGGAGGAAGGCCGTGGTTCAGTCATTGGTGCAGCAGGAAGCGAAATTCCGCACTATCGCCGATTACACCTATGACTGGGAGTTCTGGCTCAGTCCCGATGGCGCCTTTATCCATTCTTCCCCGTCATGCAAAAGGATTTCAGGATACGATGCGGACTCCTTCTACGCCGACCCCGACCTGATGGCCCGGATCGTCCATCCGGGCGACCGGGAGCGATTTTCCGGGCATCGACACCTGGCAGAAGCCGCCGTGGAAAATGACAGCCTGGTCCTGCGCATTCGCCGCAGCGATGGCACCGTCCGCTGGCTGGAGCACGTATGTCAGCCTATTGTAGACGAATCAGGCGCATTTTTCGGGACCCGCGGCAGCAACCGCGACATTACCAGGCGTATACAGGCTGAAGAATCACTCCGGGAGTCGAGGGACTACCTGGACAAGATAATCAACTCCATCTCCGATCCCATATTTGTCAAGGACAGGTATCACAGATATCTGCTGGTCAACGATGCGGAGTGTGCATTTATCGGCTACAGCCGCGAACAGCTCATCGGCAGGGACGCATATGATTTCTTTCCCAAAGAGGAGGTCGAAGTATTCTGGGAAAAGGATGAATGCGTCTTTGAAACGGAGCTGGAAAATATTAACGAGGAAGAGATTACGACCGCACTGGGGGAGAAACGCGTCATCGTCACGAAGAAGAGTCTGTACAAGGACATGGGGGGGAACAAGTACCTGGTGGGGATAATACGGGACATCACCGAACAGAAGCAGGCGGAGCAGGAAATGCTCAAGGCCCAGAAGCTCGAATCCCTGGGTGTGATGGCGGGAGGAATCGCCCATGATTTCAACAATATCCTGACAGGCATAATAGGCAACCTGTCGATAGCCAAGCTTCAACTCGACCCTTCCCATATAATCGTCAAGCGTCTCGAGCTCTGTGAAAAGGCCGCAAGCCAGGCTACGGAACTTACACGGCAACTCGTGACATTCGCGCGGGGTGGTGAGCCGTTAAAAAAAGTAATTGAAATGGCTCCCCTGATCAGGGATACTATATCCTTTGCACTGCGCGGCTCAAATATAAGGAGCGCAATCCATTTGAAGGATGACCTCTGGTGCCTGGAGGCGGACGGCTCACAGCTCAGCCAGGTGCTGAACAACCTGCTCCTGAATGCCGTGCAGGCCATGCCCGCGGGCGGCGAAATTACCGTCCGGGCCGACAATGTTACGCTGGGACCGGTCAACCCCCATCATCTTCAGCCGGGCAACTTCTTAAAAATTGCCGTGGAGGACAATGGCTGCGGCATAACCCGGGAAGCCCTGGCCAGGGTCTTCGACCCCTATTTTACAACGAAGCCCGACGGCACCGGTCTGGGACTCGCCTCGGTCTACGCAATCGTCAAGAAGCATGGGGGAGCGGTTGAGGTATCCTCCACGGTGGGGGTTGGGACCAGCTTTACGCTCCACCTTCCAGCCATCCCCGGCAGGCGGCCGGAAGATGGCTGGAAAGTGGAGCAGGCCGGGATGACGGGAAGCGGCAGGGTCCTGGTCATGGACGATGAGGATTTCATCCGTGAGGTTGCGGCCGATATTCTGAATTTTATCGGTTATGAGGTTGACAGCTGTGCCGACGGCCGGGAAGCGGTCGAATGCTTCAGGGGAGCACGGGACAAAGAAGTTCCTTACTCTGCCGTGATTCTCGACCTGACCGTTCCCGGCCGCATGGGGGGGAAGGAGGCTGCCGCCCGCATCCTGGAGATCGATCCCGGTGCGGCGTTAATCGTCTCCAGCGGCTATTCGGACGATCCGGTCATAGCCAACTTCCGTCAGTACGGTTTCAGCGGAGTGGTAGCCAAACCGTTTGATGCCGACGGGCTGGCCCGGGAAATGGAAAGGATAATTCAGAATAAACAGTGATCACCTTTTGTCCGAGAGTCATGGATTAAGGAGTTATCCGGCAGGCATAGAGACAATCTTGCCGAATTTGCGCACGGCATCTAACGTTTGCACATTATATTGACAAACCCTCCTGATCCCTGTAAAAACGATTTAACAATTCTTTTCAGATGGATGTGTGGAAGAGGGGTGCAAATCCCCCGCTGCCCCGCAGCCGTGACGGGAACGAAAACCCATTCGCCGCAAAGGCGAAACAGCCACTGGGATATCCTGGGAAGGTGGGTGAGTAGGGAGCCCGAAGCCGGAATACCGCTTCATCTGCAATCTCGAGGGAGGTGCTTCATGCGTCCTTATTTTTTGTTGGTTTCCCCTGTTCTCCCGGCATTAATCACCTGATATCTTCCCGTTGATCCGACCGCTCAAGGAGTCGCAAATAGATGCCCCCCCAACCCTCCCGCACTCAGGGGGTGGGAAGGTTCTTGAGCCTTTGCGACACCGTCAACCATTATTCTTTTGCCGAAGATCCGCATACCCCGCAAGTGGGGATGTCGTTTCACGGTGGGTCGAATACAATTTAAATCATATGGAGGTTACGTGAAAACCCAACTCGAATTTGCGCGCGAGGGAGTTACGACACCACAGATCGCTGACGTTGCAGACGCCGAAAAGGTCCCACCGGAATATGTCCGGCAGATGGTTGGCGAAGGGAAAATCGTCATAGCTCTGAATCGTGCAGGAAAGAAGAAAGCGGTCGGTATCGGCAAGGGGCTCACTACCAAGGTAAACGCATCCATCGGCACATCGTCGGATATTGTCGATTACAGTGCCGAGGTGAGAAAGGCCCGGGCCGCCGAGGCCGCCGGCGCCGACACACTCATGGAGCTTTCGGTGGGGGGCGATCTGGACCGGGTGCGCAGGGAAGTCATTGCCGCCGTCGATATCCCGGTAGGTAATGTCCCCCTCTACCAGGCCTTCTGCGAGGCGGCCCGCAGGTACGGCGACCCGAACAGACTGGACGAGGAGATGCTTTTCGATCTGATCGAACAGCAGTGCGCCGACGGCATAGCCTTTATGGCCCTGCACTGCGGCATCAATCTTTACACGGTGGAGCGTCTGAGGAAACAGGGTTACCGTTACGGCGGGCTGGTCAGCAAGGGAGGGGTAAGCATGGTGGCCTGGATGGTCGCCAATAACCGCGAGAACCCGTTGTACGCTAATTTCGACCGGGTAGTCGGCATCCTCAAAAGGTACGACACCGTCCTGTCGCTCGGCAATGGCTTGCGCGCCGGTGCGATTCACGACTCATCGGACCGGGCACAGATCCAGGAGCTTGTAATCAACTGCGAACTGGCCGAAACAGGGAGGGAAATGGGCTGCCAGATGCTCGTGGAAGGGCCGGGACATGTGCCGCTGGATGAGATTCAGGGGAACATCCAGCTGCAGAAACGGATGAGCGGTGAAGCGCCCTATTATATGCTCGGCCCTATATCTACGGACATAGCTCCCGGCTTCGACCACATCACCTCGGCCATCGGCGCCGCCCAGTCAAGCCGCTATGGAGCCGACCTGATCTGCTACATCACCCCTGCCGAACACCTGGCCCTCCCCAACGAAGAGGATGTGAGGGTGGGGGTAAAAGCGGCAAAGATTGCCGCATACATAGGGGACATGAATAAATACCCCGATCGGGGGAGACAACGGGACAAGGAGATGTCCAAGGCGCGCCGGGATCTGGAGTGGGAACGCCAGTTCAGCCTTGCCCTCTTTCCCGATGACGCCAGGGCTATCCGGGCAAGCAGAAGCCCCGAGAATGAAGCGACCTGCACCATGTGCGGCGATTTCTGCGCATCGCTGGGTGCGGGAAAGCTTTTCGCCAATGATTTGAAAGGGGATAAGATCTGACAATTATGCCATAAACCTCGCTACGATATTTGGTTTTTGCCGGGAATTGTGTACAATTTAACAGGAGCGGAAGAAACCTGCCAATAGCGGAGGGGAAAATGGAACCTAACGCGGGTACAGTGCTGGTAACCGGGGCTACCGGCTTTATCGGCGCGAGACTGGTTAAGGCACTTCTGGCTGACGGTTTCACTGTACGCTGCCTGGTGCGGCGGGCCGATGCCGTCCTGCCGCCCGGCGCGACAATGGCGGTGGGCGATCTTCTGCAACGGACCGGGCTCGATGCGGCATTCAGGGGGATCGATACCGCCTATTACCTTGTCCATTCCATGGGCGGAGGAAGGGCGGGTTTCGAGCGGCGCGACCGCCAGGCCGCCGAGTATTTCACTGCAGCCGCGGAAAATGGAGGGGTGCGCCGGGTTATCTATCTCGGCGGGCTGGGAGAGACCGGGCCGGAACTTTCCGAGCATCTGGCGAGCCGCCTGGAAGTGGCCCGGATACTGATGAAAGGGTGTTTTAAGACCACCTTCCTGCGCGCTGCGGTGATCATCGGCGCAGGCGGGGCTTCCTACGAGATGATCAAGGCCCTGGTGGAAAGGCTGCCGGTGATGATCACCCCCCGCTGGGTGTCGACCCGCTGCCAGCCGATCGCTGTTGCCGATGTGATCCGCTACCTGGTCGGCTGTCTCAGGGAGGAAAGGACCGCCGGAGAGACCCTGGATATAGGGGGGCCGGAAATCCTTTCCTACCAGAAAATGATGGAGCGCTTTGCAAAGATCGAGGGGAGATCCGTTCTGATCATACCGGTGCCGCTCTTGACCCCCAAGCTCTCCTCCTACTGGGTCGGGCTGATCACCCCGGTCAGGCCGGCCATCGCCATGCCGCTCATCGAGGGGGTCAAGAGTGAGGTGGTCTGCCTTGACCAGCGGATCAGGGAACTCATCCCGTTCACCCCCACCGGTTTCGATGAGGCGATCACGATCGCCCTGGATGAAGAAAAAAGATCTCAATAGCTAAAGGAGGCGCATATGAAGAAAAGGATCGGGGTTGTTCTTTCTGGTTGCGGCGTATATGACGGAAGCGAAATCCACGAGGCGGTCTTCACCCTGCTCGCCATCGACCGGTGCGGCGCGGAGGCGGTCTGTATGGCCCCGGACAAGGAGTTTCCCGAGGTCAACCACCTGACCGGAGCGGCAACCGGCGCCATGCGCAACGCCCTTGTCGAGTCGGCCCGGATTGCCCGCGGCAAGATCCGTTGCATCAGGGAAGTGAAGGCGGGCGATCTTGACGCAATAGTCTTCCCGGGTGGTTTTGGCGCTGCGAAAAACCTCTGCAACTTTGCCGAGAAAGGGGCAGGGGCCGAGATCCATCCTGAAGTTGCCCGGCTTCTTCAGGATATGGCCGCCGCCAAAAAGCCCATCTGCGCCATCTGCATCGCCCCGACCCTGGTGGCGACCGCCCTCGGCAAGGTGTATGGCCCGAAGGTGACCATCGGCAACGACGCGGGGACTGCCGCGGCGATCAAGGCAACCGGCAGCGAGCACCTGGAATGCCCGGTCAGGGAATTCATAGTGGACAAGGCCAACAAGATCGTCTCGACACCGGCCTATATGCTGGCCGAGCGGATCTCCGAGGCGGCGGAGGGGATCGACAAGGCGGTGCGGGCGACTATTGAGCTGATCTGAAAGCGGGCGCCTATTTATATGGCGTGATGACCCTCGGGGCCGCCTTCTTTAACCACCCGTACATGCCGCATGCCGTAGCGGATTCATCATTCTCTGAAATCTGCCGATATATATTTCAAAACAGCGAGTTGTTTTCTCCCCTGCCACCTGAAAGCTATCCGAATGGTAAACCGGGCTCGCTGGTCTTTTGAAATCTGTCAGATGAGGGGGCGGCCGTGAACATAGCGACAATTGACGAGGCAATGGAAAGATACGTGCATGAGCGGATGGAGAAGGGGAAAGAAAAGGCGAGGGAGCGATTCCTCGCCTATGTCTACCTGAAGCACGGGGGGGATGAGATTCTGGACTTCCTG
>Ga0335079_10004875_pt1 | contig 15423 bp, 14 predicted proteins | sample Lox_Sample_33_FD_206719 | JGI IMG/M metagenome (GOLD analysis project Ga0335079, IMG submission 206719) | Soil microbial communities from Loxahatchee National Wildlife Refuge, Florida, United States - Lox_Sample_3.3 | ecosystem: Environmental > Terrestrial > Soil > Wetlands | place: USA...
AGCTCGACCTGAACCTTCAGCGCCCATCGAGCCATTGGCTGCAATTGAGGAGATTGCCGCTTCTGTAGATGCCGGGCTTGCCGTGGCAGAGGCGCAAGCCCCGGCCACAGATTCAATCACAGATTCCGGGGCCGCGGCGCCCGCTTCCGCTGAAGCGGAAGCGGTTGAGGCGGAAATGCCCGCGCTTGAGGCTGCTTCTCAAGTTGAGGACGTTGCGGCCAGCTCTTCGTCTGAGATGCCGGCGGCCGCCGAAGCTGAATCCTTCGCCATGAGCGGCGGCGGAATCATGGAGGCCATCTGGCGCCAGACCGAGGATGTGGTCAGCGGCGCTGAGCCTTCCGCCTCCGCCCAGGCGAGCGCCGTGCAGGCCCCTCGTGCGCGCTGGATTGCGGAAGAGCTTCCCGTCTCTGAGGAAGAAGCCTCGTTCCTGGAAAGAGAAATGCAAAAGGCCTACGCCGCCATGTCAGAAGAGAGCGCGGTGGCCATGGCCTCGACTCAAGCAGCGGTACAGATTGAGGAGGCAGGGGTCGAGACTCTGAGCGCGGAAGCCTTGCTCGCACCCGCACAAGCGGCAGAAGCTGCGCCGGTCGAAGAAGAAGCTGCAGTCAGCTTGCCCAGCGCCGCCGAACTGGTTGCGGAAGGGGTCGGGGCGCAGCGCGAAGAAATCGCGCCGCCGGTTGAGGCTGCGGAGATTTCCTCCGCGGAAATTTCTTCTTCCGTTGAGTCGCAGTCCGAAGAGCTTTCGCAGCCGGTCGTGGCCGTGGAAACGGCTGAGCCTGCCGTCGTAGAAGACGTTCCGGTTTGTTCCGAGGAAGCCCAGCCGGTTGCCGTGGCGCAGGCGCCGGAGCCGGTTGCCGAACTGCAGCCAGTTTCCGCGGTGGCTGAGGCTCAAGCTGTGCCCGAGCGGGAAGTTGCCTCTGCTGCAGCTGAGAGCGCCGAAATGGCCGGGCCTGGCGAACCGGGGGAAGCGGTTGCCTCGCCGATGGTCGAGACATCCGCGGAGCCGCAACCTGAACCGGCTGTCGCGGGCACGGCAAGCGAGGCTGTGGCGGAACAAGCCCAGCCCGAGCCCGCCCTTGCCGCAGCGGCCTCCGCATCCGCCGGCGCTTCTGCTTTCGCAGTAAGCACCTCGGTGGTAGCGGCCGAAAACGCAAGATCGCCTGAAAGCGCCGCCGTGCCCGAGGTGGAAGCCGCCATGCAGCGCGAGGCCGAGCTGGCTGCCGCGTGGGCGCAATGGCGCCAGATTCGCGACACCGTGGCCAGCCCGCAGATGACCTCGCAACTCGCCGAGGTCGCCGCGGCCAGTTTGCAGGATCCTCAGCCCAGCGCCGAGGCCGTACATTCCGACGCAGTAGCCGATTCCGTGCCTGCCTCAACCGGCGGTCCTGACGCAATCGCCAGCATCGTAGATAGCGTCCTTGCCGAATTGAAACCTCGCCTGGTAGAGGAAATCGCCAAGAAGCTGGGGCAGAAGAAGTAAAGCTCTAACCACATACCCCGTCTGCTTAGTTGCTCCACAAGTTCAACTGGACCGCGCCTTGGTGTACGCATGGCGGATCAATCCGGGCTGGTGGCAGGGGTCAGCCATGCGATCCTGGGCTGGTGAAGGCGCGCCGTGACCGGCCGTGTTAATCTTCGACCGTGAAATTTGCACCGGTGTTGGCTCTCTTCGCAATTCCCAGCGACGTGATCTGGTCGTACTTTTCCTTTGGAGTGGTTTCTGCCATCGGGTTGGCCGTGATTTTTCTTCGCGGTGATTGGCAAGAGTCGCGGGGACTCGACAAGCTGATTCTGTTCGGGCCGCTTTTCTACGCGGCGCCACTCGCCGCTTTTGGCACGGAGCATTTCACGCAGACGCAGGCAATCGCCTCGATCGTGCCCGCCTGGATTCCGTGGCATCTGTTTTGGGCGTACTTCGTGGGCACGTGTTTTATCGCAGCCGGGCTGAGCCTGGTGACGAAGATCCAGGCGCGCCTTGCGGCAGGTCTGCTCGCCCTGACGTTTTTTCTTTTCGTCGTGCTGATGGACGCGCCGGGCTGGGCGCAAGAACCGCGAAGCCGCTTTGCGGCGGCCCTGACCCTGCGGGAACTGTCGTTCAGCGGCGGCGCTCTGGCGCTGGCCGCCAGCCTCAGCGCGCAGTGGAGCGAGCGCGGCGCGCGGCTCTTCGCCACGATTGCGCGCTACTTCATTGTCATCGGGGTGCTGTTCTACAGTGTGGAGCAATTCCTGCACGCCAATTATGTCCCCGGCGTTCCGCTGAACCGGCTGACGCCCACGTGGATCTACGGCCACGCCATCTGGACCTACGTGGCGGCCGTGGGTTACGCCGTCACGGGCGCCCTTTTGCTGATTGGTAAGAAAACCCGCGCCGCAGCCACATGGCTGGGCCTGACGGTACTTTTCGTGGAGTTAGTCGTGTACGTGCCCATTGGAATTGTGGACCGCGCCAGCCTTGGCCTTGGCCTGAATTACATGGCGGATACGCTGATGTATTGCGGCGCGGTTCTTCTGCTGGCAGGGGCCATGCCGCGGGAGGCCTAAGAGTCTCTGGTAAGAAAGCGGATTCCGATACCATGACCGTCAGGAATCAGCATGTTCGCATTCCTCGCAGACGGGAATCGCTACCGCGCGAGTAGGCCCGGCGCCTGGTACAAGTGAACCAGCCCTTCTTCGACCTTACTCGCCAGTTTCTCCATATCCTTCAATGTCATCCCCTTGGTCGAGATCGGCTCCCCTACCCGCATCTCCAGCGGGCGGCACTTGATGTGGTAGGTATTCATAGGCAGCAGGTCGAAGGTTCCCACCAGCGCCACCGGCACGACGTCCACTTGCGCTTTGATGGCGAGGAAAAAAGCGCCGGGCAGGAAGGGCTTGATTTCGCCGTCCGGGGTGCGGCCGCCTTCGGGAAAGATCACCAGCGGCATACCTGCCTTAAGACTCTTCAGCGCCGAGCGGATGCTGCCGATGGATTTCGCCGGGTTCTGCTGGTCAATGCAAACCTGCCGTGAGCGCCTCAGGTGCCAGCCGACAATCGGATAGTACAGCAGTTCGCTCTTGAACACGATGCGGAACTGGAAGGGCAGATAGACATAAAGCAGCGGGATATCAAGCGCGGAGGCATGGTTCACGGCGTAAACGTACGGTCTCGAAGCATCAATCTTCTCGAGGCCGGTCACTTTCACCGGTGAAGAAATCGTGCCCATGATGAGCCGCGACCAGAAGCTGGCCAGCGAGTGCAGAACGCGGCCATCCCGGTCAAACAAGCCAAAGGGAATGGAGACCACGCCCATAACGAGCGTGTAGAGCCAGATCAGAGGATCGAGCAAGAAATATGAGCGCAGGCGGCTGGGCCAGCCATACTCCTTCTTGGGCAACCGGTCCTCGTCCGCCGAAGGGTCGCGCGAGGCCGATGGTTCTTCCACTTCCATACCGGGAGATGTCTTGGCTTCTGCCACTCTATGCTATGCCCTCAATTCAGATGCGGACGCCGAGGGCGCGAAAGGCCTCTCCTACAATGTAAATTGAGCCGGTCACCACCACCAACCCATCGGGCGCCGCCAGCGCGCGGGCGCGTGAAAGCGCCGAGGCCACATCCGGTGTGGCTTCGATTTCGGCTGATGAACGGGCGGCCGCTTCGCCAATCTCGTCTGTGGTTGCTGATCTCGGGTTATCCGCGCGGGTCACGATGACAGACTGCGGCAGCGGAAAGAGAATTTCGGCAATCTCCGCAATCGCCTTGTCGCGCATGGCCCCGAACACCATGAACATGCGGCGGTCTTCATATACGGCGGAAAGAGTCGAACGCAGCGCCCAGGCGCCATCCGGGTTGTGGGCCACGTCGAGCACCAACTCAGGAGCGCCGTCGCCAGCGGGGATGATCTGAAACCTTCCCGGCCACCTCGTCTCGCGAATCCCGCGCTCGAGGGAGGCGGCCGTGACCCCGAACCCCTGCTTACTCAGCTCTTCCGCCGCGGCGATCGCCAGGGCGACGTTGCGCAGCTGATGGCGGCCGATCAGCGGGGTCTCGACTAGAATCTCCGACCCTTGAATCTGCAGGGGATAGCGGGCTATGAGCTGTGTCCGTGCCTTCCGGCCCTCAGCGGTTAAGAACTGCTCGTTCGGGATGAAGTAATTTCCGCTGGCCGGCGAAAGCGGCGGCACATAGGCCACGGCGCTGACCGCGGTCGCTCCCAGCTCCAGGATCGTGTTCCCAATCACATCATTGGCCTCGGGATGCTGCGGCAATGTCACCACAATTCCTCGCGGCCGAATGATGCCGGCCTTCTCGCGGGCAATTTCGGTCACCGTGTTGCCGAGAAATTTCTGATGGTCGAGCGAAATGTCAGTAATCACGGCCACCCGCGGCTCAACCACGTTGGTGGCATCCAACCGGCCGCCCATGCCCACTTCCAGCACAGCAATCTCCACCTTTTGCCGCCAGAAATATTCGAAGGCCATGGCGGTGAGCGTCTCGAAAAAGCTGGGGTGCCAGGGAAGCTCGCCTTCGCTGACCAGGCGCTCAGCAGTGCGGTCCACCACGTCGTGCAGCAAGGCAAAGTCGTCGTCCGGAATCGGTTCACCGTTGATGCAGATGCGTTCGTTGATTCGCACCAGGTGAGGCGAAGTGTAGCGCCCGGTCCGCAGCCCGGAGGCGCGAAGAATCGATGCCAGGGTGGCCGCGGTCGAGCCTTTGCCATTGGTGCCTGCAATCAGCACGGCGGGAAAGCGACGCTCAGGATGATCGAGAGCCGCCAGCAGAACCCGCATGTGGGCCAGGTCGAACTTATTCGAGGGCGTGTGCGCCAGCTCGTGGCCCAGCGCGAACATGCGCGTGATTGCAGTTTCGTAGGACATACGGCTGGCCGCCGCCGGCGCTCCCGGTTGCAGCCCATCTGAAAACAAGTAGATTATCAATTGTCGCTCAAGCGATTCGAGGGGAGCTCGCCGAACTGCATCCGGAGCCGGTTCAAGGCCCTAAAGATGGTGCTGAATTGGATCAGCCGTAACATAGCCCCAGGGGAAGACGCGCCGTAGCGGCCCGCGGCTGCAAGCCGGCCTGTCGAAAAATCAGCTTCCAGTGAGCAGTTCCCAGTTCCCAGCCGCTAAGCCGCTGCAACCATAAAATCCAGGGCGCGGGCGATGTACGGCTTAATGTCTTTGCGATGCACCACCGCATCCAGCATGCCGTGCTCGAGAAGAAACTCGCTGCGCTGGAAGCCCTGGGGCAGCTTCTGCCGGATGGTCTGCTCGATCACACGCGGGCCGGCAAAACCGATCAGCGCTCCGGGCTCGGCGATGTTCACATCGCCCAGCATGGCGAAAGACGCGGTCACGCCGCCGGTCGTCGGGTCGGTGAGAACGGAAATATAAGGGACGTGAGCTTCATCCAGGCGGGCCAGCGCGGCAGAGATCTTCGCCAGCTGCATCAGGCTGACAACGCCCTCCATCATGCGCGCGCCGCCGGAGGCGGAAATGATCACGATCGGCACCCGCGCCTCAGCCGCCTTCTCAATGGCCCGCGTAATGGCCTCGCCCACCACTGCTCCCATGCTGCCGCCGATGAACGAGTATTCCATCGCGCTCACAATCACCGGCCGCGCGTTGAGCTTGCCCTGGGCGTTGATGACGGCATCTTTCAGGCCGGTATCGGCCTGCGCCTGCTTCAGGCGCGAGCCGTAAGCCTTCAGGTCCATAAACTTCAGCGGATCGGTGGAGGACAGGCCAGAATCGAAAACCTCGTAGCTTCCATCATCGAGCAGCTGCGCCAGGCGGGTGCGGGCGTCAATGCGAAAGTGCTTGTCACACTTGGGGCAAACGTTCAGGTTTTCGGCGAGGTCTTTCTTCCAGATCACCTGGCGGCAATCTTCGCACTTCACCCACAGGCCCTCGGTGCGGACCTTCTTTTCCCCCGAGGTATCCAGCTCGCCGGATTGGCGTTTGAACCAAGCCATGGGGAATTTGTGATCGGGTAATTTTCTAAATTGGTAATTGAAAATCTCAGCCGGGTGGGGCTTTCAAATTTTCCAATTACCAAATTTCGCAATTACCCAATCAGTATTCGATTCCTCTCTGCGCCATCACGCCTTTCTCATAGGCATGCTTGACCTGGCGCATTTCGGTCACGGTATCGGCCAGTTCAACAATTGTCGGATGCGCATTGCGCCCCGTCAAGATGACGTGCACCATTTCCGGTTTGTTCTTCAGGCTCTCCGCCACCTTTTCGGGATTGAGCATGCCATAGCTGATGGCGTAATTGATTTCGTCGAGAATCACCAGGTCCCACTGGCCCGACTGAATGGCCTGCACACCTTCCGCCCAGGCTGCTTCCACCATGCGCACGTCTTCGGGGTCCGGCTTTTCGGTTCCTACTTTCACAAAGCCCCGTCCCATCTGCTTCATAACGAACCTGTCGCCGAAGGCCTGCACCGCATCCAGCTCGCCATAGTGCCACGAGCCTTTCAGAAACTGCAGCATGAGCACGCGCATGCCCTGGCCGACGGCGCGCAGGGCCGTGCCCATGGCCGCGGTGGTTTTGCCTTTGCCCGGGCCGGTATTGACGATAATCAGGCCGCGCCGCACGTCCGCCATAGGCGATAGGCTGACGATTGTACCTGTTCGATCAGCCTCCCGTTAGATTCGGGTTCCCGGCATAGGGTATTTCAGGGAACTATCAGAATTTGCAGTCCGTACCATGCGCCAGGCATCCAATCCCGCCGGAGGCATGGCATGACCCGCGCCGCAATCTCCGCCTTGATCGTGGTTTGTCTTTTTACCCTCAGAGCGCCTTCGGTGCCCGCCTGGCAGACAGCTCTCTCCTCGCGCGAAGAGGAAATGATGCGCCAGGTAATCGAGCTGGAAGCCCAGGCTCGCGACGCCGCCCTGCATAACGATGCCGCCTTTACTGAGCGCACGCTGGCCGAGGATTACGTTGCCATTGGCCCGCTGGGTACCGTTATCACCAAAGGCGAAAGCGTCGCTGCCCGCCGCCAAGCCAAGCTGCATTATGATTCCATTGACATCAGCGAGATGGTGGTGCGGATTTACGGCGAAACCGCCATCGTCACCGCCAAAGCGGTGGTCAAGGGCCACGACCTCGGGCAAGACTTCAGCGGTCCTTACCGCTTCACCAGGGTCTGGGTCAGGCGCAACGGAGAATGGCAGGCAGCCAGCTACCAGGCTACCGTGACCCAGTAAGGCGGAGGTTGCCGCCGTCTCCTGCAACCTCGCTAAGTGGTCTCCACCCGGTGCAGTTCGGGCTTCGAGCCATCCGCGGGATAGCCCTCGTCATCCATCAGCCGCGCGGTGATCTTGAGGGCCTCAACTTCCCGCCGCACGCGCTGCAACTCCTGCTCTTTGATCCGAATCAGCTCCCATGGATCTCTCATCAGAAAAGTCCTTGCATCAGAAAATTCCTTGGCTGGTGATGGAGTGTAGGGGCGGGCAACTGCTGTTAAGCGTACACCGCAACCTCAGACTACAAAACATCACGGAGGTACAGGCCCGCTCCCCCATCTATCAATGTCCATGGTGATAGGGATGGCCTTTCAGGATTGTATACGCCCGATACAGCTGTTCGAGCAAGACCACCCGCGCAATTTCATGGGCCAGCGTCATTTTGCCTAGAGAAAGCAGCATCCGCGCTGAGCGCCGGGCCTGCTCGCTGAAGCCATCTGCCGGCCCTATCGCGAAGAGCAAAGGCGCGGAGCTTCGCTGCTGGCAATCCCCCATGTAACTCGCCAGTCCCTCGGACGATAGCTGCCTTCCTCGTGAATCCAGCAGGACCATTGTGAGCCCGGAATGAGATGGGCCGCCGCGCTCGGCCAGATTCATGAGAGCCGCCTCATCTTTGAGCGCCAGGCCTTCCACTTCGGCATAGTGCGACAGGCGTTTCAGGTATTCCTTAGTCAATTCCTGAATCGCGGGCTGTTTGGTTTTACCGATCCAGGCGATTTTAAGTTTCACAGGAGAGATTTAACCACGGACGGTCGATCTCAAGTGGCGATCTTGAACTGGAATCAATAGGTATAGAACCCGCGCCCGCTCTTCTTGCCCAGCCAGCCCGCATCCACCATCTTGACCAGGAGCGGGCAGGGCCGGTACTTAGGATCTCCCAGGCCATCGTGCAAGACGCGCATGATGTCGAGGCAAACATCCAGGCCGATAAAGTCGGCCAGGGTCAGCGGCCCCATGGGGTGCGCCATACCCAGCCTGAAAACTTCATCCACCGCCTGCGCCGTGGCAACCCCTTCCATCACCGCATACATGGCTTCGTTCAGCAGCGGCATGAGCACCCGATTGGAGACGAAACCGGGCGCGTCGTTCACCTCCACCGGCGTTTTCTCCAGCTTCACGGCCAGCTCGCGCACCGTTCCAAAGGTCTCCTGCGCCGTCGCCAGCCCGCGAATTACTTCCACCAGCTTCATCACCGGCACGGGATTGAAGAAGTGCATGCCGATGACCTTTTCCGGGCGCTTGGTCAGCCCCGCCAGCCTGGTAATCGAGATGGAGGAAGTGTTCGAGGCCAGAATGACCTCCGGGCGGCAGATGCGGTCGAGATCGCGAAAGATTTCCGCCTTGATCTCCAACTTCTCCGTAGCAGCTTCCACCACAAAGTCGCAGGCGGCAAGCTTGCCGCGCTCGAGCGCCGGCTCCAGCCGCTTCAGCGCTTCGGCTTTGTCCGCGGCTGTAATCTTGTTCTTCGCCACCTCCCGTTCCAGGTTGGCGGCGATCCTCGCCAGTGCCCGCTCGAGAAATTCCTGCTTCACCTCGCAGAGAATTACGGAAAACCCGTGGCGGGCGAAGACATGCGCGATGCCGTTGCCCATGGTGCCCGCGCCCACAACACCCACGCGCTGGATCGTCATGCGGTTACTCCTCGGCGGGAAAACTCAAGAGTCTAACACTCCGGGGGGCACTTTACCGGGCAGGAGCAAGTTGGCGGGTTGGCGTCTCTACTGCCGTTCCAGGCTCTCATCAATCGTGAACTTGCCGTCTTTATCCACGTTGAGCACCCGGTGCACGCTCTTGTAGCCCGAGAGAGTAATGTCAATCACGTAGGTTCCGGGATTCAGGTAGAACTGCACCGGCGAGACGCGGTCGAGCATTTTGTGATTGACCATGATCTGCGCGCCTTTGGGATCGGTTTTCACCGTGACCGTGCCCGTGCCCGCCGCATCGCTCCCGCCAAAGAGTTTCTTGAACCGGCCGGCATAGTGGATCTCATCGGTCCGGCCAAGTTGCCGCAGCACCGGAGCAAACTGAAACGCCTGCCCGGACTGCAGACTGGCGGTCACGCTTTCATCCAGGTAGCCGGTCTTGCGCACCACAAAAGTGTGCGGCCCGGGCTTTTGCACCTGCAGCTGCAGAGGTGTAGTGTGGCCGGCGTCTTTCCCATCCACCAATACCTGCGCCCCCGGCGGCACGCTGCTGATGAAGGCCGAGGCCCCCGCCTGCGCCAGCTGCACTACCAGGAACGATTTGCTTCCCGCTCCCACTTCCATGGTGCGGGTCTCTGAGACGTAGCCCGCCTTGCTGATCACCACGGTGTGCTTGCCGGGAGCGAGGTCGGCGATGTGGTTGGGCGTGACCCAGGCCGCATTGCTTTGCCCATCCACCTCGATCTGCGCTCCTTCCGGCGTGGAATTCACATTGAGCTCGCCGGGCATGACCGCGGGCGCCGTTGCGTGTGGCCTCGCTTCCCGGTGCTTGCGCTTCGGCAGCACCGAAATGACCTCAGGCCTTTCCGGCCGGCTCGCCTGTATAGTCTCAACCGCTTGAGGAGCAGGCGTGGAGGCCTGCTTGTTCGGAACGGGCGCCGGTGGCGAAGTCGGCTGAACCGCCTGGGGCGGGTTGACCAGCGCAGTCGGAGTGGAACCCTCGTCCTGTGAACTCTCGGAGTGAATGCGGTACGTGATGCGCGCAACCACCAGAAGAATGATCAGGGCCGCCGCGCCAATGGAATACAGAAACAGCTTCGGCGGGACCTTCCGCAGCTCGCGGACGGCGCGCTTGGCTGCCTCGGCTGGGGTTTCCTTCACCCTCTCCCGCGGCCACGCCATCTCGGACTCGGGCACAAACGCAGGCTCCGGTTCAGGCAGCCTCGAGGGCGCCGGGGCGGCGTAAGCTTCCTTCAGCGGTGGCAGCTCGTCAATCTCTGAGAAGCTGGTCGCGCGCCCTGGCCGCATCGCGACTTCGGGGGCGTCCAGCGTGGCACTTTCCTCCTCGGCTATAAGTGCTGAGGCGCTGGCCGTGGGAAGGAACTCTTCTGAAGCGGGCCGCGAAATGGCCACTCCATCGGGACCGGCCGCGGCCGCGGCTGCTTTTGCCAAGGGACGCGCAGCCGGGTCGCCACTGGAGGCCGGCTTTTGCCCTGCCGGCACATTCAACCCGCGCACCGGCTCCGGCGGCTTGCGCGCCGAGACTGGCCCCGGCGCGGCTTCCTTGCATTGCTCCAGTTCGGCAATCAGCTCTTTGGCTGAGCCCTGGCGCTGCTCAGGAAGCTTGCACAGCGCCTTCATGATCACCCCACTCAGCCCGGGCACTATCCGGGTGAGAATCATGTCCGGGGGCACCGGCATACTGTTCAGAATCTTCTGCCGCACCTGCTCCACATCCTCGCCGCTGAAGGCTTGGCGGCCAGTCACCATCTCGTAAAGGATCGCTCCCAGGCTGAATACGTTGGAGCGGGCATCCATCGCTTCGCCCCGCAGTTGCTCCGGCGGCATGTAGTGCAGCGCTGCCGGCGGTCCTCCGGAAGAAGGCATGAGCAGGGCGCCCATCTGCGAGATCCCCAGGCCAAGGATTTTGACCGTGCCGTCCCAGGAGACCATGATCTTGGCGGGCTCCAGGCTGTAATGAACCACATTGCTGGCGTGGGCATGCTCCAGGCCCTGGCAGGCTTGGCGGGCTATATCCTGCACGTCCCAAATAGAAAAGTTTTCTTGCCGCCCCAGCATGGTCGAAATGCTGTTGCCCTGCACGTATTCCAAGGCGGCGCAGAAGTATTCGCCGATATCGCCGGCCCCATAAAGTAAAGCCAGGTTGGGGCTGTTCAGGACCTTGGTGCTTTCCGCCTCTTCCAGAACCCGCTGTACCCAGGTGGTGGCGTGCTCGCCCAGCGCCCGCAGGCTGACCGTCTTGAGCGCGATCAGCTGGCCGCTCTCGCCGTCCGAGGCCTTGTAAACACAGGCCATGGGACCGCGGGCAATTTCTCCCAGAATTTCGAAACGGCCAATTTTTTCCGCCATCGCCGACGCGAGCCTCGGACCCTCCCTTTGCAGGCGGAGCCGTGTGGCGTTCCACGGAAACAAGCCTGATGGGAACGGTCAGGTGGGTCAGCGCTAGGATAGCCCGGCAGTCATCAGGAGCGGGAATTACCAAGGTACCCCGCCGCGCGGCGGCACAAGTGCGATGCGCGCCGCGCTCTCTGAGGTTTCCGATTTTGACCTGACCCAGGCCGGCCACCGAGCCTGTCCTCCCACATGATTTCCTTCGTGTAACTTCCTCCCTTCGTGGTTTCAGGCGTTTTGGTGGTTCTCCCGCTACAATAGTCGCGTGCCTGCCACAAACCCCAAAACCCGTGTCCGCAGGTTCGAAGCCGTCGGCGTGCTGCTGATCGCGGGGTTCATTCTGCTCCTCACCCTGGCCCGCCACTGGCACAACATCCCCTGGGGTGCGCGCTGAAGGTGGCTTCCGCCGGCCCGCCCGATCCTCTTCTGCTCGTCATCCTCGGCCCCACCGGCAGCGGCAAGACTTCGCTCTCGCTCGCCCTGGCCCTGCGCTTCGCCGGCGAGATCGTCAACTGCGACTCCATCGCCATGTACCGCGAATTTGAAATCGGCAGCGCCAAACCCACGCCCAGCGAGCGCGCTCGCGCCCCTCACCACCTCCTCGATTTCGCTCCCCCCGAGGCACACATCACGGCCGGCGAGTATGCCCGCCAGGCCCGCGCCGTGCTCGAAGAGGTCAGGTCCCGCGGCCACCTGCCGATCGTCGTCGGGGGCACCGGCCTGTATCTTCGCGCCCTGCTCGAAGGCCTTTTCCCCGGCCCGCAGCGCTCCGAAAAACTGCGCGAAAGATTGCGCCAGAAATCCCGCCGAGGCCCGGCGCACCTGAGCCGCATCCTTCGCCGGCTTGATCCCCCCGCGGCGGCCAGAATCCACGCCAACGACACGCCCAAGCTCATCCGCGCCATTGAAGTCTGCCTCGCCTCCCGCCAGCCCATGAGCCAAGCCTGGAGGCAGGGCCGCGAACCGCTGCGGGGCTTTCGCATTCTGCGCCTGGGATTGGACCCTGACCGCGAGGCTCTCTACGCCCGCCTCAATCACCGCGCCCAGCGCATGTTTCAGGCCGGCCTGGTCGAAGAAACCCGCAGTCTGCTGGAAAAATACGGCCAGTCCGCCGCGCCGCTCTCCTCTCTCGGCTACAAGCAGGCGCTGCAGTTCCTTCGCGGAGAAATGGACCTCGCCGCCGCCATCTCCGCCACCCAGCAGGCCCACCGCAACTACGCCAAGCGCCAAATGACCTGGTTTCGCCGCGAGCCGCACGTTCTTTGGCTCAGCGGCTTCGGAGACGACCTCACGATTCAAGAGCAGGCCTTCCGGCAAGTTGAGCTGGCGCAGGCCCTTCATCCCTGAATCAAAACATCGCGGAACCGTTCACCACCGGGCCGCGTATCATGTGCAGGGAGACCGGATCCCCCTCATGGATCTGCGTGTGCCCTGTGTCTTCAGGAGTTTGTCTCGATTAACGACTAAGGAGGTTCCGCCATGCTTCTTCCCCAGCCTTTGAAGGTTCGCACCCGCCTGCTCCTCGCTCTCGCCTTCATCGGCTGGCTGGCCTTCCTTGCTTGCAGCATCAACGTAAAGAAAAATGGCAATGGGGAAGACAAAAAAGTGGATATCAACACCCCCGTCGGCTCCATTCACGTGGATAAAGAGGCCAGCGTCGAAGACACCGGCCTGCCTGTCTATCCCGGCGCGCACCCGAAAAAGAAAGAGGAGAACGGCGAAGAGAAGAACGCCAACGTAAATCTTTCGGCCTTTGGCTTCGGACTGAAGGTCGTCGCTGTGGACTATGAAAGCGACGATCCTCCCGCTAAACTGGTTGCCTACTATAAAGACAAGCTCGCGAAATTTGGCAGCGTGCTCGAATGCCACACCACCAACCACGTGGATTACAGCCGTCACGGCGACCAACACTCGAGGCAGTTGACCTGCGATCAGAATCAGGGCAACAACATCGAATTGAAAGTCGGCACCGAGGATAACCAGCACATCGTAGCCGTGCAGCCCGAAGGCACCGGTTCGAGCTTCGCTTTGGTGTACGTCCGCACTCACGGCCGCGACACCATCTGACGGCTTGCGCTCGCCCTTTCCTGTGTCCTCGGGTCCTTCGTGGTTGACCCATCCGCCTTGCGCCGATTCCCGTGCCTGCGATACCTTGAAATTTCGTGGAACATGCCTGCTATCGCTGCGGCACGATGCTGGAAGAAGGCGTCGCCTTCTGCCCCCAATGCAACGCCCCGCAGATTCGCGTCGCCGTGCAGGAAATGGCGCCCCCGCCGCCAACCCTCGCCGGCCACCCGGTGCCGCCCGAGTCGTCCTCTTCATCCAGCGCCGCTTCTTCCACCTCGATTGACTGGCCGCAGGCCTTCTCCGCCGCCTCCTGGGCCGGACTGATCGCCGCCCTCGCCCTCATGGTCCCTCTCGGCGGGTTCATTCTCGCCACCCTCGCCGCCGGCACGCTGAGCGTGCTGCTCTACCGCCGCCGCCGCCCGAATACCAATTTCACCGCCGGCATGGGCGCCCGCCTGGGCGCCGTCAGCGGCCTCATCGGCTTCGCTGTTTCGGCGGTGTTGCTGGCGGTCAGCGTGGTGCTGTTTCACACCGGAAGCGAGCTGCGCGGACTGGTCCTCGATGCCATCCAGCAGCAGGCCGCGCGCAATCCTGCTCCCGAAGCGCAACAGGTGCTGCAGTTCTTCAAGTCGCCCGAAGGCTTTGCCGTCATCATGATCGCCGGGCTGGCGATGATGTTCCTTGCCGTGCTGATCTTCTCCAGCCTCGGCGGCGCCCTGGGCGCCTCGCTGCTTCGCCGCAAAGACCGGCGGCAGTAGCCGAGCCCTCTCAGTTCGGAATTCGTAACGGGCGCGCGAAGACGATTGACACTGCCATTGCCTTCGACTAACCTCCCGGTCCACTTCTCCCGTTGTGCTCAGTTTCGGCCCAACAACCCAAACTCCATAGCAGTTTCGCGGAGGTTCTATGTCTCGGATACGCCCGCTTGTAGTCGCCGGTCTCTTCGTACTAGCCGCGCCATTTTCTGTTTCGTTGGCAGGGGACCAAAGCTCCTCTGCGGTTCGCGTTCAAGTTAGTTCGGCCATCTCCTCGAAAACATCCCCGGCCGTCGCTGCGAAAGCAACTAAAAGCGAGCCCCAAAAATCAGCGGTGAATTCCGAATCGGCCTCCATGGATCAGATTGGCGGCCGCATTCGCCCGTTCCATAAACTGCTGATGGAGTGCATTGCCAAAGGCAACTCGGACTGCTGGCGGACAATCAAGCTCAGCGATATGGCGGAGGACCTGCGCTGATCCACGGACTCAAGGAGGTTAACTCGCCCGCCCTTGCGCCGGGGGCACGAAAGTGGTATAAAGGAACACGTCGAGAGCAGTGTGGCTAGCCGGGCAATTGTGCATCTCTCGTCGCGGACCCGGCATCTAATTCAAGATAAGGCAATACTCAGAAAGTAAAGCCTGAATGAGCCTCGGCCACGGGGCTGGTATTCGGGGCGAGAGCGCCTCGAAGGGTTTAGCGTTTCAGCGCAAAGACCTCCAACGATCTTTTCTCAAGCTGTCCACTTCCGCCTTGGCTTGTGCCGAGAGCACAGGCTGGGAGTGCGGAAGTCTGCTTTGCTGCGTGCTGGGAAGGCCGCAGTCAGCGGCTTGGCATTTAGCATTTGGCCCATTTTGGGTCGCTGAAACGGCTCAAATGCCAGCTGCCGAGTCTGTGGAAATCCTGTGGGAGCAATGAGTTGACAGGACGCGGCAGGTGCGGCTAGCTTGGTAAGGTTTGTCCCTAAAAGTTTCGAGGACTAGCCAGGCGGGCGAAAGCCCGTTCGGCTGGGACTGAAAGCGCGCCGCTCAGGCGGAAAGCGGATTGGTCTTTGACAACTAGGTTGAACGTGCCAGTCGTGAGAAATGGAATCTCGGCGAGGGTCTTTGGCCTTCGAGGGAGATTCCAAAGGAAAGGTTCGGGCTCAAGTCCGAACGTACTCACAACATAATGCTCTCGTGCCTTCGGGCATGAGGGCGAATTTGTTCATTCCGAACAAATTTCAGGTTTCAAACGAGAGTTTGATCCTGGCTCAGAATCAACGCTGGCGGCGTGCCTAACACATGCAAGTCGAACGAGAAAGGGGAGCAATCC
>Ga0335079_10004876_pt1 | contig 15423 bp, 16 predicted proteins | sample Lox_Sample_33_FD_206719 | JGI IMG/M metagenome (GOLD analysis project Ga0335079, IMG submission 206719) | Soil microbial communities from Loxahatchee National Wildlife Refuge, Florida, United States - Lox_Sample_3.3 | ecosystem: Environmental > Terrestrial > Soil > Wetlands | place: USA...
GACGTGTTGCAAACGTAGATTTCGTCTTTGTTGTCCGGCGCCACCGTAACCCACGCAAAATCGTCGCCGCGTCCCCACACGCGCCGCTCGTCGTTCACGCGCTCCCAGCTTTCGCCCGCGTCGTCCGACCGATAGACGCCGCCAAGCAGCGGCGCGTCGACCATCGCATAAATCCGGTTGCCGTCGCTCGGCGCCACGCCGATGCCGATTCGCCCGAGCCCTTGCTCGTTCGTCGGCAATCCCTTCATCAACGGCTTCCACGTATCGCCGCCGTCCGTCGATTTGAAGAGCCCGCCCTCGTGACCTTCGATCGAGCCCTCCCACGGCACCTGCCGCGCCGACCACATGTCGGCATAAATGATCTGCGAATCCTTCGGATCGAACGCCAGATCCATCGCGCCCGTGTTTTCGTCCTTGTACAAGACCTTCTTCCACGTCTCGCCGCCATCGGTCGAGCGAAACACGCCGCGCTCTTCGTTCGCCCCGTACGGGTGCCCCAGAACCGCGGCGAAAACGCGGTTCGAATCGTGCGGGTCGACCAGCAACCTCGGGATCTGCTGCCCGTCGCGCAGCCCCAGATGCGTCCACGTCTTTCCCGCGTCCGTCGATTTGTAAATCCCGTCGCCTACCGAGAGGTCGGGCCGCTGCAATCCCTCGCCGCTGCCCACGTAAACAATGTCCGGATTCGACGGCGCCACGGCGATCGAGCCCACCGACTGCGTCGGCTCCTTGTCGAAGATCGGCTTCCACGTCAGCCCGTAGTCCGTGCTCCTCCACACGCCGGCGTTCACCTGCGCCATGTAAAAGAGATTCTGTTTCCCCGGCACGCCCGTTGCCGCCACGGTTCGCCCCGCGCGGAACGGCCCAATGCACCGCCAGCGCATCCCTTGATACAGTTGCGGGTCGAACTGCTGCGCTACCACGACCGAAGCCATCACGAGAAGAATTCCGATGCCGCAAAGAATCCCTGCAAACCGCGCGCTCGTATTACGCCGTTGAAATTGCATCTATGCCCCTCCGAAAACCGCACACGTTATACCAAATTGCGCGCCCGATGCGGTTGGAAACTCTCTGTCGCCTGCCTCCCACATTTCGGCCACAAACTTTTGCGCGGCTGCTATCATCGGCACGCATGTTCAAGCGGAAAAACATCGACGAGACGCGCGAAATCACGGACAAGGGTTTTCGCGACAGCATTTTCTTCGAGCCCTACAAGCGGGTTGCGCAGCGCAGCGAGTACGTGTGGTGGCGGTTGCGCGGTTCGCCCGGCCCGAAGGTGCCGCACATCGTGAAGCAGCGCACTCTTGCGGAATTTGGGCAGCGTTTTGGTTTGCAGGTGATGGTGGAAACGGGAACGAACCTGGGCCACATGATCAACGCGCAGAAGGACCGCTTCCGCGAAATATATTCGATCGAGCTCGACACCTGGCTCGCGGCACGCGCGACGCGCAAGTTCGCCGCGTGGCCCGGCATTCACCTTTACCAGGGCGACAGCGGCAAAGTCCTCCCGGCGATCATCCCGAATATCGCCGAGCCGGCGCTTTTCTGGCTCGACGCCCACTGGGGCGCCATCGACGCGCCCATCCGCCAGGAACTCGAATGCATCTATCATCACCCCGTGCACGAGCACGTCCTGTTGATCGACGACGCGCGCTATTTCGACGGCAGCAACCGCGATTATCCTTCCGTCGACGATCTGCGCGCGCACGCCGCGCGCGAATATCCCGGCAGCGTCGTCGAAGTGAAGGACGACATCATTCGCATCTACAAGCCGAAATAGCGAATCGCCTCCCTCCTTTCTGTTTTCCGTTTTCTAACTGCTCTTTGCCTTTCCCCTTTTCTCTTTTCTGTTTTCTATTTTCCGCTAAGTGCTGTCAGCAGCGCCGCGCCGTTCGGGCTTCCCAGCCCCGTGCAGGCGTCCCAGCCAGGGCCCGCCGAGTAATTTCCATTGTTTCCCGACGCGACGTCGTGAAACGTCGCCTCCTCTTTCGCTGAGTAGAGCAGCGGATTCACGAATCCCACATTTGCCGCGAGCGATTGATTGATGCGCGCCAGCAATCCCGCCCACAGCGGAGCGACTGCGCTCGTGCCGCCAATCACGGTCGCCTGGCCGTCGACGAAAACGTTGTAGCCTGACTCCGGGTCCGCGTTGCCCGCCACGTCCGGCACACCGCGCCCGGCGAAACCATTCGGAGCCTTCGGAACCTTCGCGGTCTGCTGGTGGGTCGGCAGCGCGAATACCTGGCTAACGCCGCCGCCCGTCGCTCCCTCACCCGCCGACAGTTCGTTCCACGCCTGCTCGCTGCCGATGCTCGTTCCTGAAATCGCGAGCTTTGTCCCGCCGCATCCGATCACGTAAGGGCTCGCCGCGGGAAAATCCACGGTCGGCGCGCCGCTCGAATCTCCATCCGACGCGCCATCGTCGCCGGACGCGCACAGCACTGTCACGCCCATCGTCGCGGCATCCTGGCACGCGGAGTTGAGCGAGTCTCGCGATTGCGCCGTCCAGGAATTCTCGGGTCCACCCCAACTGATCGAAATGATCGACGGCTTCCGCGTTGCGTCGTGCGCAGCCGTCGTGACCGCGTCGATGAATCCCTGGTCCGTATTCGGCGCGAAGTAGACCGCAATCTGCGCGCCGGGCGCAATCGAGCCCGCCACTTCGATATCGAGTTCGACCTCGCCATCGGGTCCGCTCGGATCGCCGGTAGGCGAGTTCGCCGCGCCGTCAACGGACACTGCCGTGACCGCGGGCGCAGAAATTCCGAGGCCACTGAAAAACGATTTCAGGTCCGGCGCGCTGTAGCCGCCGCCCAGCTCGATAATCGCGATGCACTGGCCCGCGCCGTTTGCACCTGAAGGGAATCCGTAGGCCTGCGCTACCTGGAGCGGCGAGTAAGAAGCGGACGCCGCCTGCGCGTGAACGCCCGGCTTTTTCTTGCGCAGCCGGAAGTGCGCTTTGGCTTGCGGGCGATTGTCGAGACCGAGCACGCTTTCGACGACGCCGTCGAGGTCGGCCGGAATCGTGAGGTTGCCGGTGCGGCAGCGGAACCTGCCCTGCGGATGTTCGTAGCAGCGCAGATTCGCTCCGAACGCTTCGTTGAACGCCTCCACGGTTCCGCTCACCTTCACGCAGCGCGCGCCGGAATCCTCGCTGACCACCTTCAGGCCATGTGCCGCGGCAAAGGCGCGAATCTTTTCGATGTCGTCCGCGCGCGCTCCGTGCGTTCGCGCGAACTCTTCGCGGCTCAGGTACTTTCTCTTGCGCGGTGGCCGCGCGCCCATCTGTTCGATAGACGGGAACGCGTTCGCCTTCGAGCCGCGCCGCAGGTACACCGTCACTTCAATCTGTTCATTCGGATCGGCGGGCCCCGCATCCTGCCCGCCTGGGAACGGCCGCCGCGCGCTGCCCTTCAGCTCCACCCGAGCCTGTCTCTTTGCCATGGTCTCCTCCACAAACACTCAAAGTGATCGGCCGGGTTTCAGAAGTATATTCCCACCGGGCGAAGGAAGTTGCGCGGAACGAAAGCGGCACGCGAAGGGTCCGAAGTTGTATCGATTAGAACGGGCCGCGACCCTTTGTTTTCTTGGAGTTACGGGTGATTCTGTTTCCACTCGTGTATCGAACAGAATTCGCCGCTCGACGACGGAGGATACCGAGGCCGCAGATCGAAAAAGTGTACCGATTGACAATTCGTTTGTCCTTTGTTTTGTGTGTGTTACGGCGCTTTTCGTTTGCAAGGTGTACCGATTGAAACTGCAGTGGCGAGGTGGCAAGTGGCTAGAGAGGACGCGTGACCGCGGTGCGTTTCGCGTTTTTTGGCGATTAGAGCGGGGTGCCGTTGTTTGTTTTCTATGACTTACGGGGTGTTCTAATATTCGAATTTGGCGATTAGCCGCCTTCGCACTTCGTGCTTCGGCGGCCAGGGAAAAGCAGGGACGAGGGGCGGGGGCGAGGGGCGGGAAAGGAGCGGAGGAGTCCCGGAGCGCCGGGGCTCCGGCCCTTGCCAAGCTACGTCCCATCGCCGTGATGTCAATTTTATCGAACATAAAAACGGGCCACGGTAGCACGAGTCGCGAAAAATAGGTAGGTTCAAAATTCGAGTAGTAGTCCTAGAACCAGGGTAAGGGCAAAGGGAGCGGGGCCCAAAGGCCTTGACGCTCCATACCACGTAGTGGTATATACCTCAGTGTGATATTCATTGAGTCGAGGGCGTTCACGCGGCGGCTTCAGAAGCTTGCGAGAGACGCCGAGGACTCGGTCCTGACTGCGATTCAAAGCGCCCTCGTGGAAAACCCGGTCCGCGGAGATATTGTGAAGGGTCTCGGAGGGATTCGGAAGGCTCGCGTAGCGAATCCAGAACGCGGAAAGGGAAAGCGCGGCGGCTTTCGGTACATGTACTTGTATCTCGAGCGCAAAGGCCACATTCACTTGCTGTTCTTGTTCGACAAAGACGAACAGGAGGATCTTAATCCAGCACAGCGCTCGTTCCTCCGACAACTGGCCGAGCAGATCAAGGAATAGGGGGAGAGACGATGGGCAAGAAAGTCAAAATGAAGGTCTTCGACGAGCTCCGTGAGTCCCTTGAGGATGCGCTGGCGTTCGAACAGGGTGGAGGTACGGATTTGCGAGTCAGCGAGCTTCCGGCTCCTCCGCGGGCGCTGCGGCCACGAGATATTCGCGCCATTCGCCGCTCGCTGAACGCGAGCCAAGTGCTCTTCGCGCGATTCTTGAACGTAAGCCCGAACACGATTCGGAGTTGGGAGCAAGGGACGCGGCGCCCTCAGGGAGCGGACCTGAAGTTGCTCGCAATCGCACGGAAGAATCCGAAAGCTCTGTTGAGAACGTAGTAGGCCGCCGCTCCAACGCACCCTAGCTTCGAGCATCTCCTCCTTTGTTTCCTTTGCCCTTGGTGCGCTCACCTTCCGATTACGATTTCGCGGGGTGGCAATTCCCGATAGACTCTCCCGAGCACGCAAGGCTCACGCTCATGCTGAAACGGCTCTTCTCACACTATATGGCCGACGAAGTGCGGCCGATGCTCCGGCTGGCGATTCCGATCGTCATGGCGGAGCTCGGCTGGATGACGATGAGCATCGTGGACACGATGATGGTGGGGCGGCAGGCGGAGAGCGCCGTCGCGATCGGGGCGGTGAGCCTGGGCAGCATCCTTTATTACGTGGTGGCGATCTTCGGCACGGGCTTGATGCTGGGGCTGGACACGCTGGTTTCGCAGTCGTACGGCGCCGGCGACATCGCGGACGCGCACCGTTCGCTGGTGAACGGCGTCTATATCAGCCTCGGCATGGCGCCGATCCTGATGGGAATCGTGTGGCTGTGGGAGCCGATCGTCCGGTCGTTCAACATCGCGCCATCAGTGATGAGCCAGGCCGCGCCATACCTGCGCGCGCTGAATTGGAGTACGCTGCCGCTACTGCTCTATTTCGTCTTCCGGCGCTACCTGCAGGGAGTGAACCTGGCAAAACCGGTGATGTTTTCGCTGGTTTCGGCGAACGTCGTGAACTTCGTGGGGAATTGGGTGTTGATCTACGGCCACTGGGGATTCAAGGCGATGGGGACGGTGGGCTCGGGATGGTCAACGTGCGTGGCGCGCACGTACATGGCGGCGGTGCTGATGGTCTATGCCGTGTACCACGACGTTCGCTACAAGACGGGATTGCGCAACGCGTCGCGCCGTCCGCATTTTGCGCGCGTGTGGAAGCTGCTGAGCCTGGGCTTTCCCGCCGCGACCCAGTTGGGCATCGAAGTCGGCGTATTCGCGGCGGCCGCGACTTTGATCGGCAGGCTGGGAGCGATTCCGCTGGCCAGCCATCAAATCGCGATGAACACGGTGAGCTTCACGTACATGGTCCCGCTGGGAATCGGCGGCGCCGCGGCGGTACGCGTGGGGCACGCGCTGGGGCGGCGGGATGCGGAGGGCGCGAGCCGCGCGGGTTGGACCGCCATGGCGCTCGGCGCGGGTTTCATGACCTGCATGGCGCTGGTGCTGTGGCTGGTGCCGAGCTACGTCGCGCGAATCTATACGCCGGACCCGGAGGTGATTCGCGCCGCGAGCCAGTTGCTGTTTGTCAGCGCGTTCTTCCAGCTCTTCGACGGCCTGCAGACGGTGGCAACCGGCGCGCTGCGAGGAGCGGGCGAGACGCGCACTCCGATGGTCTGCCACCTCGTGTACTACTGGGTTCTCGGGCTTCCGCTCGGCGCGTACCTGTGCTTTCACGTCGGGCTTGGGGCGGCGGGACTCTGGAGCGGCCTTTGCCTCGCGCTGATTCTGATCGGAATCACGCTGCTCTATTTCTGGCGACGGATGGAACGCTCCTTCCATGTGGCCGCTTCGTCCGACGCGGGTTTGACGGCGGCAGGCAGGGCCGTCGAGTAAACTGCAACGGGAGGCTATGCAGCGAACTTCTGCGGCACCGCCTCCCGGTCTGTGGAGAAACTCCATCAGGGATGCAGCGGTATTCCCTCAGTCTCCGCAGCGTTCATGGAGGGAGCGGTTGCGGGTTGAGCTTGATACTGCCTGGGATGCGCAGGGATTTCACCTTACCCAACGATTTGTTCCTCTTGAGCTTCTTGCTTGCTGCTTTCCGCTTGGTCATGGTTGATCCTCCTGAGTATGTACTAAACCGAACCGGATCTGTGTTGTTCGCAGCTAATGGACAGGCGCCGGGCAACCGGTCACAGCACAGTTCTCCAGATAGCCGGTTAACGTGACTCCGATTTTGTCCGAGGAATAAAAGACGCCGGAGAGGTTCACGATTGGAGTATCACCGGGACCAACGTAGCGCGTGATCGAAGCGTTGATGAGGGCGGAAGGCGTGCTGAGAGTGCCACCAGAGACCGAACCCGCGAAAGAGGGAAAGGGTTTGTTCTCGAAGGCGGTCGTAATGTATCCGTTGGGCACGAGATCTGAATCGGTCAAGCCGCCTGTCGGATCCTCATTGAAAGAAGAGTTCACGTTCTGAATCACCAGGCGGTAGCCCGTGGGTACGTCCGCGAAATTGATCGAGAATAGCTCGTAGCCGCCGCCCAATGTGTTGAATGTCTGGTGGCTCTGGTACGGAAGGCGGGTCGAGGTTTCCGCGTCCAGCGTAACGGCTGGATTCGCGGTTGTGTTCACGACCTGCACAAGGGCCGCGACGGTGGCATGAACCGCCTTCGGCGCGGCGACACTCAGGAGCATTGCCGTCAGCGCGCACAAAGGCATGCCGCGACGAACAGGACGATTGGCAGCGAAGTTAGAAACCAACGAGCGCGACAGCTCTGGATCCGCGAAATGGTAACCATGTTTTCCTCCCTACTGGGTCCTCAAGCCGGTAAACTTTCCGGTTCGCAAGCCTCATGATTTTCTCTCTGCGACTCGATGCTGCTCACCGTGGTCCGAGGACTTCGAAGCACGCTCGGCCGCCTCGAGAAGGGCCTCAAAATCGTCGGGTGCCACGCTGGCGCGCCATTGCGCACCCTGACCTTCCGCCCGACCTTGTTCACGGGTGTTGCGGGATGCCACTAAGCAGCCTCCGGAATTGGCGTCTGCGGGTTTCGGATCTGTCGAAGAATCACGGACACTCCCCGGCACTCGGGCGCGGCAGTTCGACAACTGAGTGCTCAATTGTGTAGGCAAGTACGCGAAGAGGGTGGCAGGCGTCAATCGACGGTCAAAAATCCGTGTATTCTTTTTGAATAACCAGCTAACTGGCTGTCTTTGCAGAAGGTTACATCAATGGATTACCTAGATAGGGGTCAAGAGCGATGCGCCCTGTCTTATGCCAGAATCCCCGCACTGGTACGTCGATGCCCAGCCCTGCGAGACACGCTCGAATCATTCGCTTTGGTCTCTACGAGGTGAGCCTCGGGGCACGCGAACTGAGGCGGGAGGGCTCGAAGGTCAAGCTCCAGGACCGCCCGTTCGAGGTGCTCACAATCCTGCTTGAGCGCCCGGGCGACGTTGTAGCGCGGGAGGAGTTCCGCCAGCGGCTGTGGCCGGCGGACACATTTGTCGACTTCGACCCGAGCCTGAACACGTCGATCAACAAGCTGCGCCAGGCGCTGTCCGACGACGCCGAGAACCCCCGGTTCATCGCGACCGTGGGACGCCGGGGATACCGATTCATTGCGCCGACGACGGTCATCGAGGACGAGGGGACCTTGCCGACCGGGGCCGCTTCTTCGTCTCCGGCAAACCTCGAAAAGACCGAGGCAGGCGCGCGGTTCTCGCGACTCTGGACGGGCGTGGTTGTAGCGGTTTCTGCAAGTCTGATCATCGCCACAGTCGTGGTCGGCCGGTTGCTTCCCGAGCCCGCGCCGAAGGTCTTGAATGTGGTCCAGATCTCGCACGACGGGCATCTCGATCCCTGGGGCCGGCTGACGACCGATGGGGCGCGGTTCTTCTTTCTCGATCGCGCCGGCGGCCACTGGAACCTGATGCAGATTGCCGCATCCGGCGGGGAGGTGCAGCCTTTTGCCGAGCCGTCCCAGAACACTCGAATTGTCGACATCTCGCCAGACCGTTCCGAGTTTCTCTCGTTCGCATTTTCCGCCCGGACGCCGGACCTGCCCTTGTCGATCACGCCGGTAGTCGGAGGACCGTCACGGCGCGTTGGCAACATCATCGCGGACGACGCCACATTCGCCCCGGACGGAAGGAGAATTACCTTCACAAGGCCGGACGGAATCTATTCGTGCGAACGCGACGGAAGCCAGGTATAGAAGCTGGTCACCCTGCCTGGCCGCTCGGAAGACCTGCGGTGGTCCAAGGATGGACGGCGATTGCGATTCACGCTCTTCGACGGAGGCGGAAACGAATCTTCCATCTGGGAAGTATCCAGCGACGGGAAGAATCTGCATCGGGTCCTTCGCGACCTGTCCTTTCCGGGGACAGAATGCTGCGGCCGTTGGTCAGCCGACGGCCGCTACTTCTTCTTTGGTTCCGTTCGCGACGGAATCACCAGTATCTGGGCGATTCGTGAGAGCAGCCATTCCTGGTTTTCCGCAGGTCCCAAACCGATCCAGTTGACGTTCGGGCCTCCCAGCTACGGATACGCGGTTCCAAACGGCGATCGCGCAGTGTTTGTGTGGGGTGGCACCGAGAAGCGCGAGTTGGTCCGTTACGACCGGCGATCGCGCCGAGTTGAGCCGGTGCTTCCCGATGCGCCGCTGGTCAGTGATTCCCTTTCGCCCGACGGGCTCTGGTTGGCCTTTCCAATCGGCGGAACGCTCTGGCGAAGCCGGACCGATGGGAGCAGGCGCGAGGCGTTGGTCTCTGGTTTGGAGCCGATCGACCAGGTCCTGTGGAGTCCGGATGGCCGGCAAATTCTGTTCCATAGGACCCGAGGAGCCGAGTTCGGGACGTTTTTCCTCGTGCCTGCGGAGGGCGGGACGCCCACTGAAGTGTCGCTTAGAACCGGCCTGAATGAGCTCTCCTGGTCGCCGGAGGGACAATCCATCGCTTTCGCGAAACATCCTGATGAAGGAGCGTTGGCGGCAACAGGAGGAGCTATTTACTCGCTCGATTTGCGGACTTCGCAGATCAAGAAGATCGCGGGGTCCGAGGGGCTGGTTCATCCGAGATGGTCGCCCGACGGAAGGTTCCTGGCGGCAGTAACGAGTCTCGAAATCAGTCCCGGACGACCGACTCGGCTGAAAATGTTTGATTCGCGGACGCAAAGCTGGAAGGAGATTGCGCAGGGGACGCTGCTGAATCCGGGCGAATGGTCGCGGGACTCAAAATACTTCTATTACCAGGATATCCTCGGAGATGCGGAACCTGTGTTCCGATTTGCGGTTGGAGCGCAGAGATCGGAGTTGCTCTTCGATTTTGCAAACCTGTTGCACGCTGGATACCACCGTTGCGCTTTCGTGCGTTTCGATCCGAATGGAGACGTTATCGCATATCTGACCAGGGGCGAATCTGACTTGTACCGGCTCGATCTGGACCTGCCCTGAAGAAGGTTCCGCCACCGAGGGGGCTACGCTGCGCTACAATCGCAGCGATTTACGACGCGACAAGGACCCGCGGTGAGCCTTACGACCGGCGGTTCCTGCGCGCCCAACTGCGCATTCGATGTCTGACAAGTTCATGGCTCGCGCGATCGAGCTCGCGATCGACAACGTGAAATCGGGGCGCGGCGGCCCGTTTGGCGCCGTGATTGTCAAGGACAGGCAAATCATCGCGGAGGGGACGAACCGCGTGACGTTGACCGGCGATCCCACCGCCCATGCCGAAATGGTTGCGATCCGCGAAGCGTGCAAGAAGCTCGGGAGCTTCGAGCTGAAGGATTGCGAGATCTACACGAGCTGCGAACCGTGTCCGATGTGTCTCGGCGCGATCTACTGGGCGCGGTTGGCGCGCGTCTATTTCGGAGCCGTGGCTGCCGACGCTTCGGCCGCGGGATTCGATGATTCCCTGATCTACGCGGAGATCGCACGTCCGCACGGCGAGCGCAAGATTCCGATGGCTTCCCGGATGCGCGAGGAGGCTCTCGAGGCGTTTCGCGCGTGGGCTGCAAAACCGGACAAACTTCCCTACTGAGGCCGACTCATGCCGATCGTGCTCGGTGAAAACAGCTACGGCGATTCATCCGTCCGGTTGCTGCGTGTGGTGAGGCAACAGGGCCGCGACGACGTGAAGGAAGTCACTTTTGGAATCCGCTTCGAAGGCGACTTCGAGGACGCGCACGCGAAAGGCGACAACCGCAAAATCCTACCGGCCGATACGATGAAGAACACGGTCTACGTGCTCGCGCGGCAGTATCCGGTGGAGGCCGTCGAGGAGTTCTGCCTTCACCTGATCGACCATTTCCTCACGTACAACCCGCAGGTGTCGCGTGTGCGAATCGAGGCGGCCGAAACTGTGTGGGCGCGCGTATCACACGGAGGAAAACCGCACGCTTCGGCGTTCACGCGAGCGGGGACAGAAAAACGAACCGCGCGGCTGGACGGCACGCGAGAAGAGACACAGATTCGCGCCGGGATCGACGGCCTGATGGCGCTGAAGACGACGAGGTCCGCGTTCGAGAAATTCCTGCGCGACCCTTATACGACCCTGAAGGACGACCACGACCGTATCCTTTCCACTACGATTCGGGCGACGTGGCTGTATGAAGGCTCGGAGATTGAATTCGGGCCAGTCTGGCACGGCGTTCGGCAAACGCTGCTCGAAACGTTCATCGAGCACGAAAGCCACTCGCTCCAGCACACGTTGCATGCCATGGGCCAGGCCGTTCTGAACAACTTCGACAACATCCGGGAGATTCACCTCACGCTGCCGGACAGGCGGTACACCCCGGTCGATCTGTCGCCTTTCGGAATGGACAATCCCGCGGAGGTGTTCTCACCACCCGTGGAGGAACCCACAGATTTGACCGAAGCGAGGCTTTACAGGGAGACTCGCTGAGGTAAACAATGAAAGCACCCGATCGCGGATTGCTTGGGGCGTTTGGAGAGGCGTGAATGCCCTCGAAAATCCTTCTGGTTGACGACGAGTCGGCTTCGCGAACGGCGCTCGAAACGCTGCTGCGACGCCACGAATTCGAAGTGCGCATCGCGTCGGACGGCGCCACCGCGCTGGCCGAGTGCGCCTCGTTCCGGCCGGACCTGATCCTGCTCGATGTGCTGATGCCCGGAATCAGCGGGCTCGAGGTCTGCCGGCGAATCAAGGCGACTCCGGAAACGCGCCTGACGCCGGTGGTGCTGATCACCGGCCTTTCCGACACCGAGGATCGCATCAAGGGAATCAACGCGGGCGCCGACGATTTTCTGAGCAAGCCGATCGACTTTAACGAACTGCTAGCGCGCACGCGCTCACTGATCCGGCTGAAGCAGTACACGGACGAACTCGAAAATGCGGAATCCGTTCTGATCAGCCTGGCGCTGAGCATCGAGGCGCGCGACCCTTACACGCGCGGGCACTGCGACCGGCTCTCGAGCATGTCCGCGCAGCTCGGCGAAAGACTGGGAATCTCCGAAGCAGAGATCAAGGCCCTGCGGCGCGCCGGAATCGTCCACGACGTCGGGAAGGTGGCGGTCCCGGATTCGATCCTGCTGAAGCCGGGTCCGCTATCGCAGGAAGAAACGCAAGTGATGCGGCAGCATCCGGTGGTGGGCGAACATATTTGCGAGCCGCTCAAGACATTCCGGCTCGTTCTGCCGATTATCCGGCACCACCACGAGCGGAGCGACGGCTCGGGGTATCCGGATCACCTGCGCGGCAGCGATATTCCGCTGACGGCGCGCATCATGCAGCTTGCGGATGTCTACGACGCGCTGACGACGGATCGTCCTTACCGCAAAGCCGATGACTCGAATACGGCGCTCGGAATCATGACCGAAGAAGCAAGACGCGGCTGGCTGGACCGGGATTTGTTCGACGCCTTCCGTGAAATGATTCGCGACGCCACCATCGCGAAGAAGACGGTTCAGGCTTCGGTAACGCGTTCTTCGCCCGCGTAGATCACGAAGCGCCGCCCGCGCAGGAAGCCAACCAACGTGAGGCGCAGCTCTCGCGCCAATTTGACCGCCAGACTCGAGGGAGCAGAAACAGAGGCGACGACCGGAAGGCCGGCGACAATGGCCTTCTGCACGATTTCGAAGCCGCCTCTTCCACTGACGAGAAGGAGTGAGTCAGAGAGCGGGAGACGGTCCTCGCGCAGCGCCCAGCCGATGACTTTGTCGACCGCGTTGTGGCGCCCAATATCCTCGCGCACGACGAGCAGCTTTCCTCTTGCATCGACGAGCGCGGCCGCGTGAAGCCCTCCAGTGCGTCCAAAGACAGCCTGCGACGCGCGGAGCAGGTCGGGCAGGAGGAGAAGTATTTCGGGCTCGATGCGGAAACGAGGGTTCGGCGGCTGGAGGGTTCGCGCTCGGACCGAATCGATCGAAGCTTTGCCGCAGATGCCGCAGCTTGACGCCACGAAGAAATGGCGGCGCATTTTTTCGGAATCGACGGCGCATTCCGGCGCGATTTCGACCCGCATGACGTTGCCGCGGCTCGGCTCTTCGGTGTCCTGATTGCTCTCGAGCGACAGAATCTGGTCGCGCCGCTGCACAAATCCTTCGGTGAACAGGAATCCAGAAGCCAACTCGAAATCGTCTCCCGGCGTTCGCATGGTGACGCTGAGCGGCTGGTCCCCGACGCGAACTTCGAGCGGCTCCTCGGCAGCGAGGTAGTCTTCCTTGCGCAGGATTTTTCCGCTGTCCCATTCGGAAACCTGCGTCATTTCGACGCTGTGCGGTCTTCGCGGCAAGGCCGATCTCCAAAGGCCGAAGCAAGACGGTTGCGAGGCTTCAAGAATACATCCGGGCCGCGGCCTAAGGAGGCCAAAAACGGGGCTGGCCCGCCCCGAGGGATTCGGGGCGAGCCAGGGGGCGTACAGGAGTGAGGGACTACGAGGATTTCTAGTGCTTGAAGCTTGCCAAGACCTCGCCGGTCAACGGATCGAGAAAGAGCCGGTCAGACCTTTTGTTCGTAAAGTCGAACATATTGGTGAGCGGTCCCGCGATCTGATCGAACGAGCCGGGTCCGATTCGGTCCAAATCCCAATTGTCTTCGATGAACCGGACGATGGAGCTGAAATCGGTGAGCGTGCCATCGACGAAGTTGTCCTTCGCGTAAGGAGAAATGACCAGACATGGAATGCGAGGCCCGTACCCGCAGCGTGCCTGCATGCCGCCCAGGGAGTTCGCACCCGTGCCGCACGCACCGACGCCGGTCAGACCGTCGGCCTTCGATACGGACTGGTTGACGATCGGTCCCATAACATGGTCGTACCATCCGTCCGAATCATCCCACGTGATGAACACAGCCGTGCTGTCCCACACGGGAGAAGCCTGCAGGGCATTAAGGACCGTGACGACGAACTGTTGCTCGTCGAGGGGTGAAGAATTGTTCGGATGTCCGTCCTGCGCACGGTTTGCCTTCAAGTAAGTCACGGCCGGCAGCTGGCCATTCGCCAGCGCCTTCCAGAAGTAGCTCAGATCGTACAGATGGTTGGCCGGACCAGCGTGGCCGATTTCGCTGAGGCTGGCCGGAGGGGTGTGGTGAATGTTCGCGGTCGAGGCGTAATACTCGAAGGGATTGTGGTGAGCGCTGTAGGCCGTCTCGGGCGTGCCGTCGAGGCGATTCGTGGTGGTGCTGCACTGGGCCTTGCCGGCGACGATTGCGGACGGCGTGAATCCGCCCTGGAACCATCCCCAGCTAACGTTGCGCTGATTGAGGAGATCGCCGATGTTCTTCCCAGTCAGGGACGTCTGGTCGGGCGATCCGCAGTCGTCGTAATAGGGGTCGGCGTCTCCGATGACGCTGCCGTCAACAACGTCGTTTTCAAGGTCTCCTGAGCCATCGTCGATCGAGTGGCCGAGGTCCGCGTCGCCAGTGAACCCAGAGGTGACGTTCAGGGCGCCCGGAGTGGAGGGTCCGAAGGTGGTACCGAAGAAATTGTCGTCGAGCGAAAAATGCTGCGCGTAATTCCACAAGGCGGTGACGGTGGCACCGTCGTAGTACCCCATGACAATGCCAGGGCCGAGGGGCGCAAGGTTCGGATAGGTCTTTGCGGAGCAGGGAGTGGCCGTGAACTCTGGGAACTTGTCCATGAGCCCGCTATCGAAGGCCTGCTGTTCCGGGGTGTAGTCGTGATTCTGGTCGCAGGTGTAATTCTCACTGCGGTCGAGCCGGATCGGCGGATAGGGCTGGTTGGGATTCGCGGCCAACAGGCCGGCGGTGAGCCCGTTTACAGCAGGGGTGTCTTTCCTCGCATGGAACTGCGGCTCGCCTGCAATGGCGTCTGAGTTCGGATACGTCCCGAAGTAGTGATCGAATGACACGTTCTCCTGGAAGATCACGACAACATGCTTGATCGGGGTCGTGGTGGGAAAGCTTTCCGCGTTCCTGGCATTATTATTGGGAGGTTGCGCCATCAGACTGTTGGGAGTTACGACGGCCAGATTGACGGCGAGCAGAACGGCCGCCATCCACCGAAGATTCTTCCGGATCATGAAGTCTCCTTAGAGAGAAGTGTCTGGTCCAATCTCGATTCGTCCTCACGCAAGATGGCAGCGAACCGTCGAAGCCACTGTCTTAGAGGCCCTCGGGATCAGACGCCCGCCTGATGTGGATACGCGGCGCGTGTTATTGCCTGATGACAAAGCTGTTAAAAAACTCCGCTAAGGATGGCTGCCCTTTTTCGGCGAGGTATTCGCGGGGGATTCGACGCGAATCGTTCCCATCATTCCGCCGTCTTCATGCTCCAGAATGTGACAGTGATAGACGAACGTGCCCACGGAGCTCGGGTCGCGAAAATCAACACGCACTTTGACTTCCGGGTACTTCGTGGTTACGCCATCCCAGAATGGCACGTTGATCGTGTCTCGCAAGTACGGCTCGTTCACCGGGATGCCGTACCACTCGAGCA
>Ga0335079_10004877_pt1 | contig 15422 bp, 22 predicted proteins | sample Lox_Sample_33_FD_206719 | JGI IMG/M metagenome (GOLD analysis project Ga0335079, IMG submission 206719) | Soil microbial communities from Loxahatchee National Wildlife Refuge, Florida, United States - Lox_Sample_3.3 | ecosystem: Environmental > Terrestrial > Soil > Wetlands | place: USA...
TCCTAGGCTTGCGTGATGGTGACACGGGCGGCGAGTGGCCCGGTGGCGGTGATCGTGGTGGCTGCGGCGAGCGGCCCGTACGGGGTGATGGTGACGATGCCCCGGGGCGCGGGGGGCAGGATGACCGTCTGGTAGCCGGTCCCCGAGATGGCCCCGGTGCCGTTGCCGTGGTGCTCACCGGTCCCGGTGACACTCGTCGCGCCGGCGATGGTGCAGGAGCCGTAGGCGTGCTTGACGCCGTCCTGGACGCTGCCACCGGACCCGGTGACGGTGACGGGCAGGACCGGCGAGTTGTGGCCCATGGGGGCCATCGACGCCGTGCCGGAGACGCCCGCAGAGGCGAAGACGCCGGGGCCGCCGATGGGCAACTGGACGGCGGTGCCGGTGACGTCCGAGGTGCCCGCGGCGCCCTTGCGGCCCGTCCCGGTGGCGGTGCCGCTGCCGCTGATGAGGGCGGATCCGGTGGCGTTCTTGCGGCCCGTGGGGGTGAGCGCGCCTGTCCCGGTGATGGTGGACGGGCCAGTGAACGAGCCGGTGGCGGACGGCGTGAGGCTGCCGGTGCCGGAGAGCCCGGACGCCCCGGTGGCGTTCTTCAGCCCGGACGGGGTGAGCGTCCCGGTCCCGGTGATGCCACTGGCGGCCTTCGCGCCCTTGGCCCCGGCGGGGGTGAGGGTGCCAGTTCCGGTCTGGGTGGCCGCCGCGTGGGTGCCCTTGAGGCCCGCTGCGGTGGTGGTTCCCGTCCCGGAGATGGACGAGGAGCCGGTGACGTGCTTGGAGCCTGCGGAAGTAAGGGTACCTGTGCCCGTGATGGAGGACGGGCCGGTGTTCGGCACGGCGGCGGTGACCTGGAGCGTCCCGGTACCGGTGATGCTGGATGCGCCGGTGGCATTCTTCAGGCCGGCGGCGGTGAGGGTGCCCGTCCCGGTGATGTCGCTGGCATTGGTGACGTGCTTCGCCCCGGCTGGGGTTAGCGTGCCCGTGCCGGTGACCGAGGACGGCCCGGTGGCGTGCTTGACGCCCGCCGCGGTGAGCGTCCCGGTCGCCGTGATGTCTGAGGTGTTACTGGCGTGCTTGGCCCCGGCAGCGGTCAGGGTGCCGGTGCCGGTGATGTCGCTGGCGGCCGTGCCGTGCTTGACGCCAGCAGGGGTGAGTGTCCCCGTGCCGGTGACGTCAGAGGTGCTGCTGGAGCCCTTTTTGCCCGACGGCGTGCAGGCACCGGAACCCGAGATGGAGCTTGACCCGGTGGCGTGCTTGACGCCAGAGGGCGTGATGGTGCCCGTGCCGTGGATAGCCGACGTGCCGGTCAGCGCGACCGCGACGAGCAAGCCGTGGGTGATGAGCGGGCGGGACGGGAATGAGCGGCCGGTGCGTGCCATCGGGCCGCTCCCTAGCGGCTAGCAGGGAACAGGATCAGCCTTCGGACCACACGACATAACTGGTCAGGTTCACCACCGTGGAGCCTGGGTTGGTGTAGGCGAGACCGATCCGCGCCGTCGTCGCCGCCGCCGCGGCGCCGGGCTCGCGCATCAGCGGGTACTGGATGTCGATCTGGCCGCCGAACGGCTGCACCGCCCACGAGCACAGCGTGCCCGTGGTGGTGCCCACCGCCGAGGTCCCGTTCCCGGTCACCGTGGTCGTGGCCGAGGGCGCACGCTGGTCGGGCCACGCCAGCGGCGAGATCGTCCCGCTGTTGCCCGCCGACTGGGTGACCAGGGACACCTGGAAGGACTGGGCGGCACTGGAGCCGTCGAGGCCGAAGCCGAACTCCACGACCGTGACCGGGTTGGTGACCGGGTCCAGGCACCACACGCCGTACTGGGTGGCGGAAGCCGTCCCGGCGGCGATCTTGGTGAGGTTGGCGCTGTAGAGGTACTGGCCGGCCATGCGGAACCTCCGTGGTTACCAGTTGGCGGCGCGGGAGACGGCCGGCCGGGTCACGATGAGCGGGTGCCTGGGAGGGGGGCTGGGCGGTGCGCCTCCCGGCTGGATGAGCACAGTCGCGTCGCACCATGGCGAGGAACCGCCGCTGTAACTGAATGTGCAGGAGATGGCGGTGACCGTGTCGGTGGTCCCGGGCCCGTACGCAGCACCGCCACCGTGGAAGTTGCCGGTTTCCTTCAGCAGCGTCCAGCCGCTGGTGACCGAGACGATGTTGTCGCCGTTGTTGTTGGTGACGGCGGCGAACGGGAGGCAGTCCAGGACGGACGGGGTGACTGCAGGTGAAGGCAGCGATGTCGGCGAAGTCGTGCCGTTGCCCGTCAGGTAGCCATTGACAGGGGAAGATGCAGATGCGCCGCTGATCTCGTACAGTTCGCCGGATGTGTAGTCGCCAGTAACGGTGAATGTGTAGGTGGTGCCGTCCCCGCTCTGGACCGCATGCCACCAGCAGGCCAGCCCGACGCCGCTGCCGTTATTGATGTTGAAAACCTGCGTCCACCCGGAAGGCGGCGAAACCGAGAAGCTGCTGTTGTAACCAACGAATGCCAGCAGGACGTTGCCAGCCGTCGGGCTGGAAACCAGGGTGAATGCTGCGTTCCCGGAACCGGCGGGTGAGCCAGCCGACTGAACGTATGACGGTGCTGGCATGCGCGCTTCCTGTCAGCAGCGGGCCACGGGGAAAGGGCGCGTCACGTCAGGCTCAGCGTGTCGGAGCTCAGCGTGAACGTCCCCTGCGCTCCGTAGGTTTCCACGGTGATCCCCTGCACGATCCCGGCACCGACGTGGGTGGAGTTGATCGCCGACCCGGACGCGGTGAGCGCCAGGTTGAACGTGTCACCCGAGGGTGAGATGACGTAGTAGATCTGCCCCACCGTGAAGTCGGAGGAGATCGTCGCACCCGCCGAGTCGAACAGCACCACGGTCGCGTTCGCCCCGTACGTGGAGCCCGGTGCGGTGAACACCGCCGGGCTGGCCGAGGTGGACGTGTACCCGTACTGGGTCGCCCCGCCGTTCGGGCCCATCCCGGCGAACGTGCTGGCCCCGGTGCCCGCCCACAGGCCCACGAACGCCACCGTGCCGCTGGAAGGGACGTTGAACGTCCCGCCGACGCTCGCGGTGGTCTTCGAGGACGAGGACGCCGAGTTCCACGTCACTGATTCCCGGGCGTAGGCCGGGGAGCCGCCGGTCAGCTCGTTCGTGCCGGTCGAGGAGTACCCGGAGTGCAGCGAGGCGTAGGCGATGACGCTGGTGACAGTGCCGCCGTTCAGCGCGTCCAGCATCTGATCATTGGCCGAGGTCGAGAATGGCAACTCTAAGTCCCCTATCGTGCGCGATGAGTAATTGAGGGCAACGCTCGACAAGCGCCCAGCAAACGCCGCCTACGTGGCCCGCCGCCGGGAGGGTGTAGCGGCCTGATCAGGTGATCGGCTGTGGATTGCCCTGGATGAGCAGCGGGCCCGTGACCCAGGTGAAAGCCTGGTTCGTCCCCGGGTTCATCCAGAGCGCGTGCCAGTACTCCCCGTCCAGGTCCTCCGTCGCGGCGGGGTACATCTCCACCAGCACCTGGGACAGGGACGAGGTGGAGGTGACCACCAGAACCCCGTCGGTGTCCGGGGAGATGGTCAGGTCGATCAGCGGCGTGCCCATGTCCGCGGCGCTGGTGCGGACCACGTACTCCCAGGTGTAGCCGCTGATCGGGTACGGCTGGGTGGGCCCGTAGGACGGCGGGGGCAAGGTGAACGTGAAGTTCCACTGCTGCAGCGACCCGGCGGGCATGGTGAGGGCCCAGGGCAGGACCGAACTGGAGTTGGGCACACGCCGCCTCAGATCTCCGAGAGAGTGGCACCGGACAGCGTGAACGTCCCGGACGTGCCGTAGGACTCCACCGTGATTCCCTGCACGATCCCCGCGCCCACCGTCACCGAGTTGACCGCGGACCCCCCGGAGGTGGCCGACAGCTGGAACGTCGCCCCCGACGCGTTCAGCACGTAATAGACCGTGCCCACGGTGAAGTCCGGGGAGATGGTGGCCCCGGCGGAATCGAACAGGACGACAGTCTGCCCGTTGGTATAGGACGAGAACGGCGCGGTGAACACGACCGGCGCGGCGGCGGTCGAGGTGAAGCCGTACTGGGAGCCGCCGCCGTTGGGGCCCATGCCGCCGAAACTGCCACCGGACGACGCGGACCACAGGCCGACGAACGCGACCGTGCCCCCGGCGTAGATGCTGTACGTCCCGGCGATGCTCGCCGTGGTCTTCGTCCCGCTGGCCGCATTGTTCCAGGTGATGGCCTCGCGGGCGTACGACCCGCCGGCGAGTTCGGCGGCGCCAGTGCCGGAGTAGGACGAGTGCAGCGAGGCGTAGGCGGCGAGGGAGGAGAACGTGCCGCCGGTGACCGCGTTCAGGGACTGGTTCAGGGCGGTCGTGGAGAACGGCACGGCGCCTCCTTCCTCAGCGCGAGCGCGCCGGTGCCCGCTGTGAGTGCTTCACCCAGGTCCGCTGCGTCACCTGCCGCTGCCGCAGCCTGCGCGCGTCCGCGGCGGTGAAATGGGCGGGGATCTCATCCAGCGCCTCATCCATCGCCGCGTCCATCGCGCCGCCCATCGTGGTCCCCGACCACCACCCGTCGGAGGGTGGTGAGGTCAGGTCTGTCTGCCCTGATGCGGGGGTCAGGTGGTAGGTGCCGCCGGGCTGGGCGACCAGGGTCAGGCCCGTGCCCAGGTCGGTGTACTGCAGGTAGCCGCGGGTGAAGTTGCCGTTGTAGGTGGAATGCACCGGGCCCGGCGGGGTGACGGTCACCGCGCCGGCGGGCGCGGCCCAGGTCAGCGACGCGACCGTCCCGTGCACGTTCGCGGTGGTGCTGACCGTCCCGGCCGGCGCGGCGAAGGTGAGCGCCGAGACTGAGCCGGAGACGGTGGAACTGGCCACGACCGTCCCGGCCGGGGCGGCGAGGGCCAGCGAGGACACCGACCCGGAGACCGTCGAGCCGCCGGTCAGGTCGAACGCGACGAGCAGGACACTCCACTCGGCGCTGGACCCGGTCAGGGACCACGACCCGGCCTCGGTGCCGCCCGTGGAGTTCCCGTAGGCGAGGGCCAGGTCGGCGTAGGTCTGCGTGTTCAGGCTGTTCGCGTCCGCCGTGAGCGCGGCCGGCTTGGTGTACGTCACCGGGCCGCCGTCGTCCCCGTACACGCTGACCAGGTACTCGTTGCTGGCCGAGGACGAGTAGGTGGGTGACCCGGTCGTACCCGTCCCTGACCCGGCGAGGGTGCCGAGGGTGCCGTCCACCGAGCCGGACAGCCCGGACACTTCCTGGATCAGCAGGGCCATGTTCCCGGTGCCCGAGGACAGGGTGGCCGTGATCTTGGGCTTGCTTCCCGCATCGCCGCTGGGCGTGTTCAGCAGCCACAGGGACACGTCCACCAGGGGCGTGGTGAACTTGCGGCCCACCAGGCTGAACGTGTGCCCGTTGTTGTCCGAGACGCTGCCAACCTCGGTGGAGGTGCCGGTCTGGGTGGCCACCGAGCAGGCGGCGAGCAGGGTCGTGCCCGAGGTCAGGTTGGTCGCGTAGGAGGTGGACACCGACCCGACCGCGCTGACGCTCGCCGCCGTGGACGCCGACTGGACACGGGACCAGGCCACGGTCTAGCCCGATGTCGCGGTCAGCAGGCCAGCGGCATTGATCGACAGCGTGAACGTGCCCGCGGTCACCGGGATCGCGCCGCCGAAGTCCCAGAAGCAGATCAGCTGGTAGCTGAACGCCGAGCTTTCGTAGAAGATCGCCTGGTTGGCCGTAAATGTCGCGCTCGTCCACTGCGGGTTCGACGCCGACGTCCAGGTGGCCACCGTGTTGTTGGATCCGCCAGCGGTGAACGTGGGGCTTGAGACCGTCGCCCCGCCAGCGGAGTAGCCGGTGCCGGTGATCTCGGCGGCCACGTTGGAGGTCCAGTCGGTAAACAGTTTGGCCGTGCTGACCCCGGAGGTGGCCTCGGTGATGGGCCCGGCCGCGTTGGACAGGGCCACCTTGTAGGTGCCGCCGGTCATGGCGATGTCACCCACGCCCATGCCGATCGCGAACTGCGGGAAGACATGGGCGGTCAGGGCCACACGGGAACTCCCTCAGTGCGTGGGATGCTGGGGGGATGGGCGAGAAGCACTGGTGTGACCCGTGCCAGGACTGGTTCCCGGTCAGCCACTACGCCGAGGACGGCATGTATCACCGGGCAGGCCCGGAGTACGGCCCAGAGGGCTACAACCTCGCCTGCGCCGCCGCCCTGCGCCGTATCGCTGAGCGGATCGGGGACGATCCCACCGCGCTGGCCGCCGACCTGCGCTCACTCATCGGGGATGACCTGCTCGCCGCAATGCGCAAGCCCTAGTCGTCGTCGTGGCCGTGGGACTGGCGTGCATCGGGGCGGTCACGGAACGGCCGGGCCTCCCAGGACTGCCCTTTCTTCACCGGGGGCAGCACCACACCCTGGTCGCAGAACGCCGCACCGTGAGCGAAGCGGACCCGCAGGCCACGGCGTTCGCAGGCGTTCAGGGACTCAGCGAGGGCAGCGAGGAGATAGGCGGTGGACTTGTCCCGGGTGCGCTTGCGGGCGGCTTTCTTGCGGCGCTTGCGCTGGCCCTGCTTCTTGCTCACGCAACCCGCGAGAGAGGACCGCAGATGCCACAGGACGCGCTGACCACGTTGCTGACGGACATGTGCGAGCAGGCGAACGTGCCCAGCCGCCCCATGGGCTTGCGCCCTGGCCCGGCTGGGCGCAGGTTCTCCGGGTCCTCGTAGTACGCGCATGCCGCCGCATCAGGGTCAGCGGTGGCGATCCCGTGGCGGCAGGTACCCTCGGGGTCATCTATCGGCACCAAGACGGATACGGCATGGATGGCCTCGTCGCGCTCCCGTTGCGCCTTCCGGATGATCATCAGGTAGCCCAGGATGAGCAGCGCCATGATCACGAAGAATCCGCCGTCAGTAAGCCAGTCCCGGAGTGTCACGATTCGCCCTCTCTGACCATGCGCGCGTGCTGCGCTGGCCAGTACCCCAGCGCCCGGTGGTGCTCCAGGTTGCAATAGCCCTTGGCCTGCTCATCGTCCATGTGGCCGTGCTCCTTGACCTGGGCCACGCACCGCATGAAGTCGCCCGGCGTACCCCACTTGATGTCAATGGGGAACTCAAACCGCGTCGGCCCGGGGTGCGCCTGATGGGCCCAGTACTCGCGCAGCGTCTCGGCGTTGCCCGACTTGGTGGCCGTTAGGTCAGCCAACTCCTGCGCCGTCAGGGTGATCTTGTCGGCCATCTCGCCACCCCACATCGCCGCAGGCCCGAACGTGTGAACCTTCCGGGTGGTAAAGTAGCGTCATGCGCCCCGTTGAAACGTTGCCCCCGCGAATCCACTCAAAGATCCAGGTACCGGAGGACCCGGATGCCTGCTGGACATGGGGCGCCTGCGTAAGTCCAGCCGGGTACGGCCGGGTGAGATGGGAGGGTGTCACCCGAGAAGCGCATCGCGTGGTGTACGCGCTCCTGCGCGAGCCCATTCCAGCCGCGATGGTGCTCGACCACCTCTGCCATGACCCCAACGTCTGCACGCGCAAAGGACGTGAGTGCCCGCATCGGCGGTGCGTAAATCCCATGCACCTCAAGGCCGTCACCGTGGCGGCGAACAACCTGCGCAGCCTCGCCCCCCCGGCGCTCAACGCTCAAAGCGACCGCTGCGACAACGGTCACCTATATGTGACTGGCAGTTTCCGGATGGAAAACGGGTCCCGGCGCTGCCTGATCTGCCGCCGCGAGAAGGATCAGCGCCGACGCCCGCGCGGCGTGCCACGAAAGGACCGGGCGGCCGTCAGGGAGTTCCGGGCGGCAGGCGAGACTCCGGAGCGCCGGGCTCGGGATGCTGAGATCGTTCGGCTCCGTGACTCCGGCATGACCTTTCATGCCATCGCAGCCGAACTTGGCATAAGCCACAGCTTCGCATCTGCACGCTACAACCGCACGACGGGATCTGACCCTACGAGCGCCAAACTGTCAGGCCGGGACGCACGCCAGACTCGCGTCCGCGAACTAGCCGCAACGGGTATGGCTCCAGGCGAGATAGCGGCCACCCTGCAAGTGTCTAGAGTCACCGTCTTCCGCGATCTGGAGACGAGCCGGGTGGACTACCGGGCCGACTGGCCGCCAGCAAGGATCAGGGAGTTCCGGACCACCCTCGGCCTGAGTCAAAGGGAGCTTGCAGAGCGCTTGGAGGTGACATGGTCGGCCGTCTCATTGTGGGAACGCGGACGGTCGAACATCTCCTGGTTTATCGCTGCGCGTTTGCAAGCCCTTGCCTCTGAGCGGGCACTCTAAGCGCTCGCGCCAGCCAGGGCGGCCAGCACCTGTGGAAGATCGCGCTGCATTTCCGGCCTCATGGACGGGTTTTCTTCAAACTCCGTCGCAGGGTCCATCCACAAGATCGCCTCGAATGCGTCGCCGTCCGGGTTGCGGACCTGATCGCGGCCGTTGGCGATGTCGAGCGCATCCTCCGACGGCACTTCCAAAATGAAGCCGCGATAGATGCCGTCGGCAGAGGTCCACGAGCCGGCCAGTCTGCCCGTGGGGGCGGTCAGCCCGGTTTCCTCGCAGAACTCCCGCATGGCCGCCATCGGGAGGGTTTCCCCCACCTCTGCATGCCCACCGGGCGGTTCGAGCTTGCCTGCTGCCCAGTCCTGGTCATCACCCAGGGCACGCTGGAGCATGAGGACACGGCCGGTGTCGGCGGCACGGACCATCAGGCCAGCGACATATGGCTCCGCGGCGGACTTGTTGGCCGGGTCGCTGCCCGCATGGAACTGCTGCAGGTAGGTCCGGTCTGCGGGTGAACTGCCAGCCTCGTCCAGGAACGCCACGTAGGCCCGGATCGGCCAGCCGAGCTTCTTGCAGGCCATGACCCGGTGGTGGCCGTCCACGCACCGGGCGTGGTTGTGGCCGGGCTTCACGGTGAGGATGGCCGGGTCCACCTTCTGGCCGGCCTTGAGCTCGCGGGCGAACTCGTCCACCCGGGCAGGCTCCTTGTGGGCGGCCCACTTGTCCTCGCTGCTGAAGTCCACGAGCTTCAGCGGGACCTCTACCGGGCCGACCCAGCGGGCGGACTTGACCCAGGTCAGGGCGTCCGGGGGGAAGTTCTTGCGCATGAGCTTGTAGACCACGGACGCCTTGACGGGCTTCGCGTCCTTCAGGAACTTCGCCGCCGCGTCCGCTGCCTTGCCGACCGGGTTGGGTGGCCGCCCGTTCGGTGCTCCCGGGCTCCACGTCCCCGCCTGCCCGCTCCCGTGACCCCCGCCTGGCCAGTAGGAATCCATGTACGGGGCCGGGAAGTCCTTCCGTGGCACCGAGCCCTGCCCGGCAGCCTCACCCCACGCTCCGTCGTCACCCGATTCCAGGGACAGCACGTGAGGCTGCACACTGGAGAAGTCCCGGCGCGGCGGCTCCCCCCCCGCTGTCGCGCCGGGCACCCCACCGGGGATGTCTTCCTGGGCCTCTTCCGGGCTGCCGTTGGCGCGGTGCGGGAACGGGCCGGTCGCCGCACCACCACCAGCGGGGTTGTGCGCCTCCAGCTGCGGGGCGTCGCCGTCGAACTCCTGCCCATTGGTGTCCACCTGGCGGCGCTTGGTGGCAGTGACCGGGGGACGGCTGCCATCCGCCGGCGGAGCCCACGGGGAAAGCCAGCACCGGCAGCGCGGATGGGCCCCGGGGTGCTTGTCGCCGGAGGGGAAGACCGCATCGAGGGGGACAGGCCCGGCGGCCTGGTTGGCGAGGCAGCGGGCGCAGACCTTGCCGTCCCGCATCGTCTGCCACGTCTTGTACGCGATCCCCGCGGCCTTCATCGCCGCGAGGGTGGCCGCGTTCCAGGCGCGGATGACCTCGGTGACCGCGATCGTTTCCGGGCGTGTGGCGGTCTGGAGAATGTCGTGCAGCCGGGCGGAGACGCTTTCCGGGTCACCGGCCGCGAGGGCGTCCTTGATGGCCTGGAGCAGGTCAGCGGACCCGGTGCCGGCGATCAGGGCGGCCCAGTTCTCGCCGTGAGTGGCCAGGAACGCGTCAAGTGCCATCTTCATGGCCTTCTTGTCCACGGTGACGCCGGCCTCGCCTGCCGCTGCGCCCGCACCGGCCTTCCACGCGGCCTTCCACAGCCACGTCAGGACCCGCATGAGCCGCTGCCGTATCTCCGCCACGATCATCCCGGCCAGCACGGCGGCGGTGACCGCGAGCGTCCCTGCGGCCCACTGGGCGATCAGGGCGGCAGCGGCGGCAATGGCAGCGGTGAACGCTGCCTGGATCTGCGCGGCGTACTGCTGGGCGAGGGCCTGCTGCTTGGCCTGGTTAGGCTGCTGGCCTTTTGGGCCCGGACCACCCACCTTCCCCACCACCGGGGCGGTGATGGCGAACACCTGATCCGCCGTGAGGCCCTTGCGCAGGTCCTCGTCTATGGCGGCCATGATCGCACCGGGCAGGTGGACGGGCTGCCACGTGGTGATGTGGCGGCCCTTCTTCAGGTGCCGGGTCAGGGCTTCCAGTTCCGCCAGGGCGGCCTTCCCCACGCCATGCACCCCTGCGCCACGTGCGAAGCCGCACGCCACGCAAGTGCGCGGGTCACCCGCCCGGTCCGGGGTGAATGGGTGCTGAACGTCCTGCGCGTCCCCGGCGGTCCCGTCGATGCCAAAGCTCTGGCGCACGGGCTCGCCGCGATCCTGGAATGCCTCCATGCCGTCGCTGGCGGCCTTGTGCTGCCCTACCGTGGCCGTGCCCGGGGCACCCGTGGACTGGGCGTGGAACGGCGCCAGGGCCCCGCCACGGGACGCCTGCCGCTCCGTCACACTGCCCGGCCGGCCCGAGGCGTTCGCGCCCGCCTTCCCGCCACCAGAGGCGGCGGCGTGCGCGCCCGTCGCTGACGAGGCGGACGGCTTCTTGCCCGCTGGCGCGGCCGGTCCGGGCGGTGGTGCCATCGGGGAGCCGGGCAGCGAGGCGATGGCGGGCAGGCCCGAGTCGTCCGGGTTCAGCGGGATCGGGCCGGTGGGGGTGAAGATGATGGGGTTGCGGGTCTCGGGCAGGTCCCATGGGGTCAGGCCCAGTTTGTCCCGGAACTCGTCGATGCTGGTGACACCGGACTGGATCTGCTTGATGCCCATGTCCGTGGCCGCGGACAGGTCCTGGGTCTCCTCCATGCCGGAGAACAGGAACCGCATGTCGTCCTGGCCGCAGACGACCTGGATCAGGGTGTCCATGATCTCGGTGATGAACTTCAGCGTCGGCTTGGTGTCCACCCGCTCGTGCATGGACCGGGACGCCTGGGCCATCTCGCGGGCGGCGAACGGCGAGGCCACGGTCGAAACCTGTGGAATCACCCCTAGTTCGGTCGGGCGGACTCCACAGGTCATGGCTACTTCGTTGGCGATCCACTCATCGGCCTGGTCAACGATCTGCATTTCCTTCTGCGGCACGACCTTGGAGCCGGGCGGCAGGACCGTGACCTTGAAGAAGTTCCCCAGGTCCCCCGAGACCGCGTTCAGGGCAAGCTGCAGTTCGCGGATCTGGTTCGGGGTCATGTTGACGTCCCCTGGGCTGATGTAGCACCGGGGGACCGAGGACTCGTTGAAGTAGTCGAGCTGGTACGCCTGCTTCTGCAGCCCGGTCATCACCGGGATCAGGCACATCTCCACCAGGGAGAACCCGTACGGCGAGTCGGGGCGCTGCAGGAACGGCAGGTACATGAGCTGGTCGCCGCGAAGCTCAGCCTTCAGGTCATCCGGCGTGAGGCCGTGCTCGGCCAGGTCCCGGCCGTCCAGCATGGTCGTGTAGTCCGACCGGGGCACGCCGTACAAGTACTGCTCGTACGCCGGGGCGGGCGGGGCCGGCGTCTCGCCGTGCAACCCCATGAGCGGGCGGATCGCGCTGCCGTCCAGCAGCCACAGGGCGTCCAGGTCCGACCCGAGCAGCCCCTTGCCCATGCCCCGGCCCTTGACCGGGCACATGTAGAGGCTCAGCGCGTCGTAGACGAAGACCTGGTCGAGCATGGCGTCCAGCCATGCCGAGAACGTGAAGTAGTTGGGATCTGGCCGGCGGAACCACGCCTTGGCCTTGGCCTGCCGCTCCCCGAAGTCCCGCATCGCCTTCCGGTCGCCGCGGTACCGCTTCGCCGCGTCCTTCGTCAGGACGATGTCCCAGTCCAGGGCACGGATCTCGCTCTTGCGGACCTGCAGGCACCTGCGCAGGATCGAGTACAGGTCCGCGAGGCTCTTGAGCGTCTGGAACGACGCCAGTTTGTACCCGTCGTCCCCGGGCTGCCCGACCGGGAGGTTGTAGCCGACCCGGTACTGCCAGCGGCGCGGCTGGGCCCGCTCAGCACCCGGGGGTGGCTGGTCTACGGGGACGGGCAGGATAGGCGAGAACGGGGCGAACGCGCCAGCGGTGAACTCGTCCGACGGGCGGGGCAGGAACGGCCCGTAGCCTGGGTCGTACGGGTTGCCGGGCAGGGCCGAGTATTGCGGCAGCTGGCCGATCCACGGGCCGTCCAGGGCTCCCTGGGGCGCGGGGGTGGGCTGTGCGGCACCGGGCCGGGCCTTGCTGAGCCTCGCCGCCTTGGAAGCGGCCAGGATCGCCTGCGGGCTCGCCACGATTCAGCCTCCCCGGTGCCATGCTTGGGTGGTGGCTGAAACTGAGGCTGAAACCGAGACCGTGACCGTGCCGCGTCACGAGTTCGACCAGTTGCTCGCCGTGGCGACGCTGTATGTCAATGCGTTCACCGACGACGAGCGGATGTCGCTGACCGAGAAGCTACGGCTCCAGGAGGTTGACGCGATCCTGGACCAGTACGGCAAGCGCTACTAGCGCCGCCGCGCCTTCCTCTTCGCCTTCCACTCCGAGCACAGCGAGCAGGTGTCCCGGTACATGCCGCAGCGGATGCGGTGGGCGTTGATGATGAGCTTGTCAAACAGGCGGCGCAAGGCTCACCCCCTCGGTCCTGGCCTACTTGCGCTCACGCAGTTCCCGCAGATAGCCGAACAGTTTCCCAGTCTCGGCCTCGCTGGCGATCCCGGTGGCCCGCAATGCCTCGGCTACCAGTTGGTCCGACTCGGTCGCCTCGGCCACCTGGAGCCAGTCCAGGGCCATCCCGCGCGCCTCGTCGGGTGACAGGGCACCTTCGGATGAGCCCCGGCGCAGGAGCACGAGGGCCTGTTTGCGCTTGGTGGACCCGGCTGGCAGGAGGGTGACGGTGCGCGGGGTGCCGAACATGGTACGGCCCGCGTCCGACAGCAGGTCTGTCGTGAATGCGGAGACGTGCCCGGCGGGCAAGCCGAGGGCGGCGAGCTTCATCATCATCTCGGCGTAAGCGGCACACGTCACGAGGTCGAGTGCGGTCTGCCGGACGTCGGCCACCGGGGCGTAGTAGTGCTTGTCCCCCCAGTTGATCTCGCAGACCGGCCTGCCGTCCGGGTCGCGGGTCGAGGTGACCCAGATCGTCTCATCGCCGGGCATCAGCCCATCATCCCTCAGCGGGAGTGGTGACGTCGTTCCCGTAGCCAGCGGCGGGCGGTGTAGAACATCTCGGGGACTGCCATGACGGCTGCCAGCCAGAGGATCTTGGCCAGGGTGCTCACTGCTGGGGCTCAGCAGGGGCCTTGGGTGGCTCCCAGCCAGCCGGGACCTGCACGCGGTGGCATCCAGGGCACTCCCAGGGCCTGGGGACGCCCAGGTGAGCCGTGTACCCGCAGCAGGTCAGGTCGGTCTGCCCTGCGGGCATGGTCACTGCTGATCCGCCCGGCCGTTGGCGATGACAAAAGCGGCAGTAATGAAGGCGGAGTCTACGAGGCTGCCCCCTGCCTCACGCAGCCCGCGGAAGACTTCCAAGACCATCACGTTGCCCGTGTGCCCGGCCCGGAACGGGTCGGCTGGCGGGGCCTGCTGCTCTGGCTGGTCGTCAGGCATCCGGCCCCCACTCGAAGCGCATCCCGTCTGGCAGGAGCGCGCTCAGATCCTCCGCGATCTCCTCCATGCGGGCCGGGAGCGCGGCGAGGTAGCGGGCCTCACGCCGTTCTGTCTCGGTGTAGGCGGTCATATACGAGGCCATCTCGGCCTGGTCTTCAGGCGGCAGCGAGGAGATGAGGCGCTTCAGGTGGTCAGCCATGGCCTGCGTACCTCGCCAGTTCCGCGTCCACGGCCTCACGCCGCAGTCTCGCCTCGGTGCCCCGCCGCAGGGCGTGGGCCGTCCTCTTGGCTTCCCTGCCCGATCCCCAGCCTAGCGCGGAACCGATCTGGGCCCAGGAGATGTGCTTTCCCAGGGCGGTGGCGACCATGCCGAGGATGAGGACATCCTTCTCGGCGGGGGTCTCTGGCATCTGGCCCTGGGCGCCGGTCATGGCGGCGAGGGCGCGTATCTGGGCGTCCTGAGTGGTCACCTGGGTAAGGCCCCGCCTTCACAGTGAGCGGCCCGGGGAATGGTGAACCTTGGCATTGCTTAACAGTCGCATTCGCTGCTCAGGCACACCTTCGGCGCCTCGTCGGGCTCGTCGCAGTCGCACAGGCCGCCCTCGCAGGCCGGCTGGCAGACGGTGATGGGCGCGCCGGCGTCCTGTGGCTCAGGTGCCATCGCCGTCCTCCCCGGTCGTGGCGGTGTCAGGGAAGACGACTCTTGAGGTGTCGTACTCGCCGTCTCTCCAGAAGGTGCCTTCCACGATCTTCCCGTCACCGTCGAGGCGGAACGAGGATAGCCGCGGGCAGCCGTACTCCTGGGCGGCGTGGATTCCCCCGCACAGCCCGCAGCCGCCGCCGCTGGCGATGGTCTGGATGGCTTCGGCCTGCTGCTCTGCGGTGAGCTTCTGCACGGCGGCGGGAGGGAACTGGGGCCGCCCGGCGAACGCGGCGTGACGTCCCCGCGCTGCCGCGAGGACGGAGGAGGCCATGTTCTCGAGCGGGGGGCGCCCGTAGCCGCCCTGGGCTCCGGGGAAGCTCACGTCGCACACCCGCAGGTGCCGTCATCCGCTGGCGTGGGGCACGGGCCGCCCATGTGGTACTGGAATCGCCGGGGCTGCGGCCTGGGACCGCCCGGGTTATCCACGGGCACCGGGAGGATGGGTGACAGCGGGCCGAACGGGGAGTCCAGCGCGGCCAGTTCGTCCGCCAGCGCAGTCAGGTGCTTGGCGATGATCCGGCAGGTGCGGACGTACTGCGTGACGTCAGCCCGGAACGGCTGCGTGATAGGGGGCAGTTCAGCCATTGCCGGCCTCCGCGGCTGGCCGTACCTCGATCTTCACCACATGCCCGGACGCTGCGACGTGAGCCTCAGCCTTGTGGATCAGCAGGGCCGAGGAGATGGGCCCCCTGGCTTCCCCGGAGCCGCCTTTGCACTCGTGGTAGGTGCATGTGGCTGCGGAGACGGCGGCGGGGTCCTCGCGGATGAAGGGCGGGAAGCTCACGACTGCTCCCGGCGCGGCTTGTGCTGACA
>Ga0335079_10004878_pt1 | contig 15420 bp, 14 predicted proteins | sample Lox_Sample_33_FD_206719 | JGI IMG/M metagenome (GOLD analysis project Ga0335079, IMG submission 206719) | Soil microbial communities from Loxahatchee National Wildlife Refuge, Florida, United States - Lox_Sample_3.3 | ecosystem: Environmental > Terrestrial > Soil > Wetlands | place: USA...
GACGGCCGCCAGCGGCACGGCCATCAACGTGGCTATCCCGCAACGAACAAATGTGGCGCGAACAGAATTACATAGCATCGGAATGCGTACTTTCTGCGGCGTTCGCCGTGGCGAACTGGCGCAATAGATCAAGATCGTCCAGGGTCCGTTCCACCTGCTCCGCGCGTACGATCTCACCACGCGGTGCGGGCGGCGCGAGGCGGTTCGGATGCTGCAATAGCAGGCTGGCCATCAGCAGCAGTCCGGCCGTCGCGGTCAATGGCAACGCCCGGCGCAGCGGTATGGGGTGGAACGACATGGTGAGGCGCGCCCACCACGAGAGGCGCTCTCCCGCCTCGATCCGGCGATAGAGGCGCCGGTTGAAATCAGACGAGACCGGGGGCCCTTCCCAAGCGTCCAGAGCCCGCCACACGGCGGTCTGCTCCGCCACCATCGAGCGGCACGCAGAACATCCGGACAGGTGGCGTTCCAGCGCCATGCTGGTCTCCGGATCCAGCTCGCCGGCGGCATAGCCCACCAGCATTTCCGGGTTGTGGTTTTCAGTCGGACAAGTCATGTCGTCCCCATATGCGCCAGACGGGCGCGCAGCGTTTCATAGGCCCGGAACAGCAGCGATTTCACCGCCGATTCCGAGCAACCCAGAACCTTCGCGATCTGGGTGTATTCCATCTCTTCATACTTGTGCATCAAAACGGCCGCGCGTTGCTTATCCGGCAACGCGGCGACCGCCCGGCGGACCTCATCCAGTTTCACCTGGTGCACCAGCCGCTGCTCCACCGAGGGCCGTTGATCGGCAACCTCGCGGGCCGGGAGGTCGGCCGACACATCATCCAGGCGCTCCTGCCCCCGCTCGTGCTTTTCGTCCCGCAGCCAGTTCAGCGCCAGATGCGTCGCGATGCGGAACAACCAGGTTTTAAACTTGGCTGTGGGCTCGTAGCTGGACCGCGACCGGTATACGCGCAGAAAGACTTCCTGCGCCAGCTCCTCGGCCACGGCCTGCTCCTGCACCAACCGGTAGACGAAATAAATCACCGAGGCACGGTGCTTCTCGAGCAGTACACCGAAGCTGGTGCCATCCCCTTCCTTGACGCGGAGCATGAGCTCCGCATCGTAGTCCAGGGTGGCTGCTGCGGCTACCCCCATATCATTCATAACCCCCTACTCCATAGAAGGTTGCGCGCCGCGTGCGCGAAAACTACTCCCCCTTGAGAGTGCGCTCCATCAGCCTCCGGACGGCCTCCCGCGGCGGCAAACCAAAGTTCAGCATTTCAAACATTTGCGCGGAAATGGGCATGTCCACCCCATGACGGCGGGCCAGATCGGCCGTGGCATTGGTGGTCTTGATGCCCTCGGCTACCATCTTCATGGAGTTGACGATCTCTTCCAGTTTACGCCCGCGTGCCAACTCCAGCCCGACCGTCCGGTTGCGGCTCAACTCCCCCGTGCAGGTGAGGACCAGATCCCCCAAACCGGCCAACCCGGCAAGCGTTTGCGGCCGTCCGCCGAGAGCCGTGGCCAACCGCGTCATCTCTGCCAAACCACGCGTGATCAACGCGGCCTGCGTATTGCTTCCCAAGCCCAGGCCGTGACACACCCCCGCGCCGATCGCCACCACATTCTTCACCGCGCCGCCGATCTCCACACCCGCCGGATCCGGACTGGTGTACAGACGGAAGGTCGGTCCCGAAAAGCTCGATTGCACGCTGGCTGCCAAAGTCTGATCCGCGGATGCCACCACCAGCGCCGTGGGGTCGCCCCGCGCCACTTCGCGTGCGAATGTAGGCCCCGAGATAACCGCCACACGGGGCTCGAACAGGGCCGACACGCACTCGCGGATCACCTCAGAGGCACGCAGCAACGTGCCGTTTTCCAGACCCTTGGTGGCGCTGACGAACATCATGGACGGATCCAGGCACGGCAGCATGCCTGTGTAGATCGCGCGCACCAGGTGCGAGGGCATCACGCTGAGTACGATCGCGGCGCCCGGAAGCACGGCCGCGAATTCCGTTTCCACCTGCACGTTGGCGGGAATATTGAATCCGGGCAGATAAACATCGTTGATGCGCATCGCGCGCATCCGTGCCGCCAGGTCTTCTTCGTAGACCCACAGCCGGATGCGCGGAAAACGCGGCGCCAGCACGATGGCGAGTGCGGTGCCCCAACTCCCCGCCCCGATGATTGCAAGTTCGCCCGCCAGCGCGCTCACCGGCGGCTCCCGAAGGAAAAAACGGACTCGGTTCCGGCGCGCAGGCGTGCAATATTTTCGCGGTGGCGATAGATGATCAGCGCGCCGCTCAGGATCGCTGAGACGACCACGATGTTGCCGGGATGCGCGATCAGCCACACTGCCAGCGGAAACGTCCCGGCGCCCACGATCGAACCGAGCGAGATGTGCCGTGTCCAGGCCACCATCCCAACGAAAACCACCAGGACCGCCGCCAGGGGAACGGGCGTCAGGCATAACCAGGCGCCGACGAACGAGGCCACGGCTTTGCCGCCGCGGAAGCGCAGGAAGACCGGATACGAATGGCCGATCATGACGGCCAGCGCGGCGGCGCTCATCCATTGGGCGTTCCCGCCCGCCAGGCGGCCCTCCAGCCACACAGCCAGGTAGCCTTTGCCGATGTCGAGCAGCAGGGTTGTCACGCCGGCGGCGCGGCCACTGGTGCGCAAAACGTTGGTGGCCCCGATATTGCCGCTGCCGGAGGCGCGCACGTCACGCCCCGTGGTCACCTTCACCAGCAGATATCCGAAAGGAATGCCGCCCAGCAGGTAGGCGATGGCTAGTCCGAGGACGGCGGTCATCAATCGCCCGTTGGAATGATTCCCGCGTTTTCGACCATCAGGATCACGGTGCGCTGCTGCGCGCGTGTCCGGTGGATGGCGCCCTTCGGAACAACAAATCCCTGCCGCGGCGCGAGTGTCACGGTACGGCCTTCCAGGTCGATCAAAAGGCTCCCTTCCACAACGTAAAAGAATTCATCGTCGCGGTCGTGCTTGTGCCAATGATATTCCCCCTCGATGACGGCCATGCGGACCACGGAATCGTTCACCTGGCACAGCGTCTGGTTGTACCACTTGTACTCGCAGGCATCGGCCAGGGCCTTCTCGTCGATCACTTCAAGCGGCTGGTGGAGAATGTTGAGGCGGGTCTCATAGGGAAATGCCGTGGCCATTAGTTTTCTCCTTGCCCCAGGATACCGCAGCCCGCCAGCGGGAACTCCGCCAGCTTGCTGTAGACCGATCCGGCCGGACCCAGTCGGCTCTGGTAGAGGAAGAAACGATCGGCGGTGAAACTGCCGAACTCGAGGGACGGCAGAGCCACGACGGTTTCGCGCAATCTCTGCAAGGGCACGGGCTCCTTGATGCGCGCCAGCGTCAGGTGCGGGCTGAAGGGACGGCCTTCGGGCTGCAGACCCAACGGTTCGAGGGCGCGATCGGTTTCCGCCGCCAACGCCGCCAGATCCGGACCCGCTTCCACGCCCGCCCAGACGACCCGCGGCGAGTGCGGATTTGGAAAATAGCCCAGCTTGCGGATATGCATCGGGATCGGCGCATGCGACGGTATGCCGGCCAGGGCGGCACGCAATTCCGCCAGACGCTCCTCGGGCCATTCGCCGATGAAGCGGGTGGTGATGTGCAGGTTCGCGGGCGGAATCCACTTGATGCGGGCGGCCGGCCGGAGCTGATCGAGCAGCTCTTCGAGCGCGCGCACCACTTCAGCAGGTAGGTCGAAACCGGTGAACAATCGCATGCCGCGCTTCCATTTTGCATCGCGAGCGGGCTGAGGCGCAAATGTTCCGAACATTCGCCAAAGCCATGCTGTCCCCACGCGGCGATATAATAAATTCAGCAGTCGAGGGTCTGATTATGAAGACCATGGCTGAACAACTCTCCGCGCAGGTGCGCGAGGGGGAACTCTACGAAACACTGGATGGCAACCGCATACGCTGCTATGCCTGCGGCCACTGTTGTCCCATCCCGGCCGGTTTCGCGGGCGTCTGCAAGGTGCGCTATAACCAGGCCGGCAAGCTCTACGTGCCTTACGGTTACGTGAGCGCCCTGCACAACGACCCCATCGAGAAGAAGCCCTTCTTCCATGCCATGCCCGGAACGCAGGCGCTCAGCTTTGGCATGCTCGGATGCGACCTGCATTGCGGATATTGCCAGAACTGGGTCACCTCCCAGACTCTGCGCGACTACCGTTCCACGCTCGATTTCACCCGTATCACGCCGCGCGAAATCGTGGCAGCCGCCAAGGCGGCCGGCGCCCGCAGCGTCGTCAGCACTTACAACGAGCCGCTCATCACCAGCGAATGGGCGGTGGCGGTTTTTCGCGAAGCGCGCGCGGCCGGCCTGGCCACAGGCTTCGTGTCGAACGGCAATGCCACGCCCCAGGTGCTCGAATATCTGCGGCCCTGGGTGGACCTCTACAAAGTGGACCTGAAAAGCTTCGACGACCGCCGCTATCACGAGTTAGGCGGCCGCCTGGGACCGATCCTGGACTCCATCCGCCGCATTCATCAGATGGGCTTCTGGCTGGAGATCGTGACGCTGGTCGTCCCCGGCTTCAACGATTCGCCCGCGGAATTAACGGCCATTGCGGAATTCCTGGCGGGCATCTCGCCGGACATTCCCTGGCACGTGACGGCATTTCACGAAGACTACAAAATGTTCGGGCAAGGCGATACGGGCGCAGCCACATTGCAGCGCGCCGCGGAGACCGGCCGGGCGGCGGGTCTGCGCTACGTGTACGCCGGCAACCTGCCTGGACAACTCGGAAGGCTGGAAGACACGCATTGCCCGGCGTGTGGCGCGACCGTAATCGAGCGCCGCGGATTCCGTGTCTTGCGCAACCGGCTGACGGAAGACGGCCATTGTCCCAAGTGCGCCGAACCAATCCCGGGATTCTGGCGCTGTGCGCACACTCCGGCGAGCCGCGTTCCCGTTCCCAAGGACGCCGCCGGCGTACTTCTTTTCCCCCGGTGCGGGTGACCTATGCAGCAAGCAGTGCACGTTTCGCCGTACGGCGGGTCGTGGTATCCGGACAGCCGCACGGATCTCGAGCGTCTGCTCGATGACCTGTTCGCATCTTCGGCGCAAAGAACCGGCGAATTCCTGCTCCCGAGTCCTTTGGGATTTGTAGTGCCGCATGCGGGATTGCAGTATTCCGGCGGCGTGGCGGCCGCCGCCTACCGCTATCTCCGCCGGCAACAGCCCCGGCGCGTCGTGATCCTGGGCTTCGCCCACAGCGGCGGGCCGCCGGGTGTTTCGATTCCGAATATCGATGAGTACCAGACGCCCCTGGGCGAGGTTCGCGTGGACCGCGCGGCCATAGAGCAGATTGCCGGTCACAAGCCCTTTCGCCTGGTGGCCGAAGACCGCATCTGCGATCATTCCGTCGAGATACAGTTGCCCTTGCTGCAGCATTCCGTGCGGCATGCGCCGTCGCAGCCGCTGGTAGTGCCGCTCTTCGTCGGTCATCTCGACGATCACGAGCGGGATGCGGCGGCGGAGATTCTGGCCGGCCTGTGTGTGCCCGATACCGCCTTTCTGGTCAGCTCCGATCTCACGCACTACGGGCGCGCCTTCGGCTACCAGCCGTTCCCCGCGGATTCGCGGATTACGATGCGCCTGGCCGAACTCGACCGGGACGCCATGGACGCCGCGGCCAGCCTCGACCCGCGGTACTTCCAGGAATCCCTCGAGCAGAAACGCGCCACGGTGTGCGGGCGGGCGCCCATCGCGCTCTGGCTGCGGACGCTGGCGTTCGTTCAGGGCGATGAGATTTTCCAGGAGACTCTGGATTACCAGACCTCCGGCGATATTACCGGCGACTACAATCACACCGTGAGCTATGGCGCACTGGGTTATTTCCCCGTCCGGTCGTTCTGGGTGGATGCCGCCGAACGCGCTCTGCTGCTCGACAGCGCCCGCAAGACGCTGCAGCGCCTCCGCGACACTGGCGAGCACCTGCCCGTTCCGCCGCGCGAGATGACGCCTGCCCTGTCGCGCAAGGCAGGCGTGTTTGTCAGCCTGCACCAGGGAGAGCGGCTGCTCGGCTGCGTGGGAAGCCGGCTGAGCTGCGAGAGCCTGGCCGAAATCGTGCCGGAGACAACTCTGCGCGCCGCGCTCGACGACCCGCGCTTTCCCACCGTGCTCGGTGTGGAAGGCGAAATCAATATCGAGATCTCCATTCTGTCTCCGATGAAGCCTATCCGCAACGCCCGCGCATTTTGTATCGGCCTGCACGGCATCACCCTTGACTGCGGCGGGCGGCAGGCTCTGCTGCTGCCGCAGGTGGCAGCGGGCCGCCAATGGAGCAGCGAGCAGTTTCTGAGTGCGCTCTCGGTGAAGGCCGGCTTGGGCACCAAGGGATATCAGAGCCCCGGCGCCCACCTGCGTGTGTTTCAGGCGCAAGTCTTCCCGGCACTCCCCGGCCCACCGAATTGACCCGCCGGCCACGGTTGTGAGAGACTCCCAAACGTGCCGACTGTTTTCCAGAATGCGCGCGTCTTTGACGGCGAGTCCGCGGCGCTGCGCGACCTCGACGTGCTGGTAGCCGATGGCCTGATTCGCCGCGTGGCGCCTCGCCAGCAAGTGAACGAACCCGCAGACGTGGTCGAGTGCGCGGGCCGCGTGCTCATGCCCGGCCTGATCGACGCGCACGTGCATGTCTACGCCGCCGGCCTGAACCTCACCCGCCTCGCGCAGGCGCCCTTCTCGTACCTGGCACATTTTGCGGCGCGCTTCATGCGCGCCAGCCTGGATCGCGGCTTCACCACGCTGCGCGATGTGGGCGGCGCCGATGTGGGCCTGGCCTCCGCCCTGAAGGAAGGCCTGCTCGACGGTGTGCCCAGGCTGTTCTACGGAGGCCGCGCCATCAGCCAAACGGGCGGGCATGGCGACTTCCGGCCCGGCGATCATGCTCTCCAGCACGCCTGCCAATGCGGCTGCGCCTGCCATTTCGATTCGCTCACCACGATTGCCGACGGCGTAGACGCCGTACGGCGCGCCGTCCGGGAAGAGCTGCGGCGGGGCGCCTCGCACATCAAGCTGATGGCGTCCGGCGGCGTAGCGTCTCCCACAGATCCGCTAGAGCGCTGCCAGTATTCCGACGACGAAATCCGCGCCGCCGTCGATGAAGCGGTCCGCGCCGGGGCCTACGTGTGCACGCACTGCCATCCGGCGGAAGCGGTGCGGCGATCGGTGGCGCTGGGCGTGCGATCGATCGAGCACGCCACTTTGATCGACCGCGAGACGGCGGAATTCATGGCCGGGCGCGGCGCGTTCGCCGTGCCCACTATGGCCACCATCGCGGCCCTGTCCGAAGAGGGGGAAAAGCTCGGATTCCCCGCGGTCAGCATGGAAAAGCTGCGGCGGATCGGGGATCGCGCGCTGGGTGGGCTGGAAATCATGAAGCGCGCCGGCGTCAAGATGGGCCTGGGAACCGATCTGCTCGGTGCGCAACACGTACGGCAAACCAGCGAGTTTACGCTGCGCGCGCAGGTGCTGCCGGCTATCGATATTCTGCGTTCCGCCTGCGCGGTGAACGCCGAGTTATTGGGCGAGACCGGCCGGTTGGGCGCCATCCGCGAAGGCGCGATGGCCGATCTGCTGCTGGTGGACGGCAATCCGCTCGAAGACATCTCCCTGCTCGCGCAGAACGGGGAGCGTCTCGTGGTCATTATGCGGGACGGCCTCTTTCACAAGCGAGCTAACCTTGCCCGAGCTTCCACCGTCCAATAGAGAGTCTTTCCGGGGAGGTCTGCATGTCCGGTTTTCTGGACGACATCCGCATTGCTCTGCGCACACTCGTCAAACGCCCGGGCTTCGTCCTGGTGATCGTGGTCACACTGGCGCTGGGCATCGGCGCCAACACCGCGATATTCGGCGTGGTGAGCGCCTGTCTGCTGCGCCCTCTGCCGTTTCCCGACGCAGGCCGGCTGGTTTCATTGCAGGACCGCCAACCGCCCGACGACCTGACGCCCGCCTCCCTTCCGGAACTGGGGGACTGGCGGTCGGGCAACCAGGTTTTCGAGTTTGTCGCCGGGCGGTTCACACGAAACCTGAACCTGATCGGCCGGCATGATCCTGCACGCGTGCGCGCCGCGCTGGTGAGCCGGGATTTCTTCCCTATGCTGGGCGTCCAGCCGGTCCTGGGCCGGACCTTCACCGCCGCCGAACACCAGCCGGGTGCGCCGGCTGTCGCCGTGATCGGCAACGAACTTTGGCAACGCGAGTTCGGCGGCGATCCGAACGCCATCGGCCAGTCGATCACCTTGGATCGCACTCCTTATACGGTGGTCGGAGTGGTTGGAGAGCAGCAGCTTCGGTTGGGCTCGCCTCGCACCACGGAGGCCTGGATCCCACTCGAACGCGACCCGCCTTGGACCCAGCGCGGCACGCACTTCCTGACCGTGATGGCTAAGCTGAAGCCAGGCCTTACGCTGGAGCGCGCGCGGCAGAACCTGAAGGTGCTCGCCCGCCAGTTGGATGCGCAATATAAGACCGGCCACGGCATCGTGGCCGAGCCTCTGCAGGCCGAATTATTCGGCGAAACGCGGACGAGCCTGCTGATCCTGCTGAGCGCGGCCGCCTTCCTGCTGGTGATCGCCTGCGCCAACGTGGCCAACCTCCTGCTGGCGCGCGCCACGGCCCGCGGCAAGGAATTCGCGGTGCGCGCCGCGGTGGGCGCGGGGCGTTGGAGGCTGATCCGGCAGACGCTGGCGGAGAGCCTGCTGCTGACCGGCGCGGGCGCCGGCCTGGGACTTCTGCTCGCGCTGTGGGGCACGGCTTTGATTCAGAAAAACTGGCCGGCCGAGGCCACGCGTCCGGCCAACTTCGGTGCCGACTGGCGAGTGTTCGCGTTTCTCCTGGGCGTAGCAGCCGCTTCGGCCATTCTGTGCGGCCTCGCGCCCGCGCTCGGAATCTCGGCCTCGTCGCTGCAGGGGTTCCTGAAGGAAGGCTGGAGCCAGACGAGCGACGCGGGTTCGCGCAGCGCTCTACGCGCCGGATTGGCGGTGGCCGAGGTCGCGGTAGCCTCCGTCCTGCTGATCGGCGCGGGCCTGCTGATCGAAAGCCTGTGGCGCGTCATGCATGTGGATCCCGGATTCCACGCGGAGAATGTACTCACCATGAGTATCTCGCTGCCTTCGGCAACATACAAAGAAGACCGGCAGTTGATCGGGTTCTACGACAACCTGATCGGCAGGCTGCGCAACCTGCCGCAAACGTTGGCGGCGGGCGCCATCGTCAACCTGCCGCTCGGCGGGGGCGGCATGAATGGCGACTTCGCGATTGAAGGAATGACGTTTCGCCAGGACCAGGCGCCCATCGCCGAGAAGTACATCATCACGCCGGATTACTTTCGCGCCATGGGGATTCGCTTGCTGCGGGGGCGGTTCTTCACGGAGCGGGACGGCCGCAGCGGCCCGGACGTGATCATCGTCAGCGAATCCGTGGCCAGGAGGTTCTGGCCTGACGAACGTGCCATCGGCAAACGGGTGGATATGCAACTGGGTGATCGCAAGGGCTGGCAGCAGGTGGTGGGCGTAGTGCCGGATGTGAAACGCGAAGGCCTGGATTTAGCCGCGGGCTACGAGTTGTATGTTCCCTTTGCCCAGGTGCCCGTGAACGCGATGACGCTGGCCATCCGGTCCACGGCCGATCCCGGCATTCTGGCGGCAGCGGCGCGCGCGCAGGTGCTGGCGATCGATCGCGAGCAGCCCGTGTACGGCGTCCAGACCATGCAGCAGGTGGTTGCGGACTCGCTCTCCGGCCGGCGCATGTCGACCGGGATGCTGGCGGCCTTCGCTGGTTTGGCGCTGCTGTTGTCGTGTATCGGGATCTACGGCGTGGTGTCGTACTGGGTGTCGCAGCGGACGCGCGAAATGGGGATTCGCGCCGCGCTGGGCGCGGACCCTGGCGACCTGGTGCGGCTGGTGCTGGGGCGCGGACTGGCTGTCACTGGCGTGGGCATCGCCGTAGGGTTGCTGGCTTCTCTGGCGCTTTCGCGATTCCTCACCAGCCTGCTTTTTGAAGTGAAGCCGCACGATCTGCGGACGATGACGATAGTTCCGCTGGTGCTCGGCGCGGTGGCCCTGGCGGCTTGTCTGCTGCCGGCCCGGCGCGCGGCGCGCGTGGACCCCATGGTCGCGCTGCGGTCGGAGTAGAAAGCCCGCGGGTCAGCGGCGCTTCAACGCCTCCAGTTCTTCGAGTGTGCGCGGCCAGTCCGAGCCGAGCAGGCGCGAGAGTCCCCGGTCGGCCAGCACCTTGCCGCCCGTTTGGCAGCGCGCACAGTAATTGGTCTCGTTGTCCGCATAGCGGATGCGCTGCACCTTCTCGCCGCAGCGCGGACACGGCAGCCCGTACCGGCCGTGCACGGCCATGCCGTCGCGGAACGCGGTCACCTTCTCCGGAAACTTCTCGCGCACCCCGGCGCGCAGGCGGTCCAGCCATTCCGCCAGCGTATCGCGCGTGGCGGCGTGCAGGCGCACGATCTCCCCGGACGTGAGCTTGCGCGTCTGCGCAATGGGAGAAAGGCGCGCGGCATGCAGGATCTCGTCGGAATAGGCGTTGCCGATGCCGCTGAACGTGCGCGGATCGGTGAGCGCGCGCTTCAACGTGTGATTCTCGAAAGTCAACGCTTCGCGAAATGCCTCGATACCGGCCTCGAAGACATCGATGCCGCCGGGGTCGAGGGAGCGCAAACCCTCTTCGCCGCGCACCACGTGCAGCGACGCCCTGCGCCTGGCGCCGGCCTCCGTCAGCGTCAGCGATCCGTGCGCGAAATCGAACGCGGCCAGAATCTGGCGGCCGCCCAACTTGGGGTCTGGCGGGCGCCAGTGCAGGCGCCCGGCGATCATCAGGTGCAGCACCAGCCAGACGTCGCCCTCCACACCGATCGCGATGCGCTTGCCGATGCGGCGCAGCCCGCATACCACGCGGCCCGCGGCGCTCTCGACCGGCGGATCCAGCGTCCGCAACAAGAACGGGCTGCTCACCCGGATACGCTCGAGCGTCCGGCCCATCACCCGCGGCTCCAGCGCGTCAATATAGGCCGCGATATCCGGCAGCTCGGGCACTTACTCCTTCCCCAGCCACCGCAGCCGCGCGACAAAGTGCCGCCCTTCGCTTCCGTAGAAAGCCAGGTAGGATGGCGACTCCAGTATGTTGTTCACGACGGTCGGATTATTGTGGCCCGTCACATTATTGATGCCGCCGCGAATGCCAAAGCGGTACTTGCCGAGCTTGACGCGCCATTCCAGGTGCAAATTCAAATTGAAATAATTCGGATACCGGAAGGAATCGGGCGTTCCAATCAGTTGACCATTATCGTGCTGGATCGAAAATGGGAATCCCGTGCGCTCCTCGAATAAGTATGCAACCGCCCAGTTCTTCCACCAGGTGGGAAGATATCCCCAACTGAGAATGCGATTCGGCGCATCCCAGGGCAGCGGACCCGCGTTATCCGGGCCCAGCAGCAGCGTCTGTTCGAGCGACGGGTCCAGCACCTCGTTCGAATGCGCGCGCGACCGGGTATAGCTGGCCATCCATTCATAGCGCCCCCCGATGGCCTGGTGCACGATCACTTGCGCGGCATCGTATTGATCGTGCCGCGAGCTGGTCAGCGTGAATTGCTGCTCGACATACGATGCGTTGTAGGCGGAGGCGATCTCGGGAGGAGCGGCAATCGGCGCGGCGAGCGTGTTCACATACGAGAATCCGTCGCCGCCGCGCTTCCGGTGCAGGCTCAGCCCGGCCTTGATGTGCCGGCGGAACTGATGGTCCAGGCCGAGGCTCCAGTTCTGATAAAGCGGCGCTTTGAGGTGCTCGTTCGGCAGCGTGTAGTAGGATAGCGCGTTGGGCAGCAGCAGCGTTCCGCCGGCGGAATACGTATCGGTGAGCGTGTATTGGTCGAGGGGCCGCGTGAAGAGCTGGATGATGGTGGGATCGTAGAGCACCGCGAAGCCGCCCGAGACGCGCGTGTTGCCGTCGTGGAAGGGAGAATACGAAAAAGAAGTGCGCGGCGACCACAGGAAGCGCCGCAGGATTTCGTCCCAATCCTCGCGCACACCCATTTCGAAAAACAGGTTGCGGCGCGCCTGCCAGTGATCCGTCAGATACGACGACGCCGTCAGGCTGGGCCGGCTGAGGGTTCCGCTTCCGTCGAACCTGACCGAGCGGAGCAGGTTCGAGTTCACGCCGTAGAGATCGTAGCCTGTGCGAAAGCTGCCTTGCGAATAATCCAGGCGGTCGGCGTCCACTCCCGCTTTCAGGCTGTGCGTGCCCGCGAGATGCCAGTCGGGCAGGTAGAGGTTGGTCAGAAACTGGCCGCGCCGTGAATGTTGCGTGGAATTGATGAAATTGTTGCCCTGGTTGCCGGTGGGAGTGATGATGTAGATGCCGGTGCCGAACGGCACCAGGCGCGCCAGCGTGAACGTCTCGGCGAAACCCAGCTCGAGCAGGGTTCCCCGCCCCAGATAAATCTGGTCCTTCAGCCCCAGAAACCAGGTGCGGCCGCGCTCGTCGAGCGTGGTGGAAGGAGGCGTCAGCACGCCCAGGCCGAATTCTGTAGCCCGCTGATAATTGAACAGGAAGTCGGTGTAGAGGATGTTCGCGGGCGTCAGATTCACCTGCGTGTGCAGCATGTTGCTGGCCTGGAGCGAGGTGGTCGTATTCTGATCTTTGGGTAAATCGGGGATGACGGTGATGTTGTATTCCGCATCCAGATTGTCGGAGAACCAGGAGCGCCCTTTGCGAATCGGGCCGGAAACATTGAGGCGCGGAGTCCAGTCGCCCAGGTGCAAGCCCTCCGTGGTGCTGATGCCGGGGATGAAATTCGTCGCCGAATAACGGAACTGGTCATCGCCCGTCTGGGTCTTGATCTGCAGCGTGCCCGCCGACCCCTGGCCGTACTCGGGCGAGTAACGGCCGCTCAGATAATCGAGCGAGCTTACCGCTTCCACGCTGACCGTAGTCTTCAACGTTCCGGTCAGCGGATCGCTGATGTTGAAGCCGTCCAGCAGGTAATTGGTCTGCTGTTCGCGCCCGCCATCGAAGTGCAGGCCGCCGGTCGAGTCCAGTATTTGCCCCGGTATCAGGGTCATGGCTTCGCGCAGACTGTGCGTGGAAGGATACGGGACGTCCATGATCTGGATGCCCGTGAGCACTCGCTCGGACTGGGTTTGCTCCACGTCCACCGCTTCCTCGGAGGCCTTCACATCCACGGATTGCAGAACCTCCTTGGCGTGGTTCAGGGTCAGGTAGACTTCGCCCATGCCCGCCCGTACATCCACGGCCAGGTTCTTCGCCGGAAGATATCCGGACAGGGTGGCGGCGAACAGGTAGCGGCCCTCCGAAGGCAAACTCAATTTGAAATCCCCGGTTGGGCCGGTGGTCGCGTGCCATTCCAGGCCTGCCGGATTGCTCGCCGTGACTTCGACTCCGGCGACGCCCGCTTCGTTCTCGTCGACGGTGCGGCCGGCTATCACGATTTCGGCGGCCTGCAAGGACAGACCGCAGACCAGCGCCAGCGCCAGCCAGAAACCTCTCACGAGCTATCCTCGTCCATCGTGTTTACTTTTTACGTTGACGAATGCACAGCGGTCTGCGATTCGCCGCCCAAACGCTCCTGGTACTCATTATCACGCCACCCGCGTGATCCGTGGCCGCCAATCTGGAGACCGGCGCCGGACGCCGGCGTCCGGCAATCGACGAAAATGGAAGTTATGGGTAGCTACCTGCAACATGGCCGAGCCTGACGCAGCCGTCGCGATCGTGCACGCGCTGGGCGCTGCCGATTCGGTGCTGCTGATGCGCCGCACAGAGCGGGAGAGCGACGCCTGGTCGGGGCATTGGTCGTTTCCCGGAGGACGCCGCGAAGCGCGAGATCGCGACCTGCTGCACACGGCTTTGCGCGAACTGGAGGAGGAATGCGGCATCCGTCTTGGGCGGGACCGGCTGGAAGCCACGCTGCCGGCGGCGGTGGCGCGGCGGCGGGTAGGCCGATTTTTGGTGGTTGCGCCGTTCCTGTTCCGCGTGGACCAGGAACTGCCGCTGACACTCGATGCGCGTGAGGCCGTGGAAGGCGTGTGGGTGCCGCTCGGCGTGTTGCGCGACCCCGCCCGCCACGCGCTGCGGCCCGTCCCGGGGGTGGCTCCGGAAATGCGATTTCCCGCCATCGACCTGAACGGTGTGCCCCTGTGGGGATTCACCTACCGCCTGATGACCGACTGGCTCAACCTGAATCCGCACGAACGTTCCACAGAAGAAGAGGGATTCCGCGCCGCGCGCGGCCTTTTGAACGACCTTGTCGCGCACGGCTGCGCGCTCGATTACTCCTGGGAGGACCGGAACGGAGTGAAGGTGGCGGCCGTGCATGATCCGATTCCCGTGGAATGGGTCCAGGCGCTGGTGTCGGAGCCGGCGGAGCACATTCCGCATGTCAACCTGGTGGAAGTGCGGCCGGAATACATTCGCATCGTGGGGCTCGCCTTCGAGGAGTACGTCATCTATGGGCCCGGGCAGACGCCCGCCCGCGGGTGAGTGTTCGCTGGGTCGCGCGCCCCATTAGCGAGATTCAGCCGTGCGAGAGTGCTACAATTCGCTGCGAATGACTATTCCAGCCGAGAAGCGGGACCTGCGTCTGATGCGCGCGATGTTCAGCACCATCGCGCCGCGCTACGACTTCATTACGCGCGTGTTCTCCTACGGGATGGACCGGCGCTGGAAGCGGCGCGGCGTGGAGATGGCGGCCTTGCCGGAGCGGGCGATGGTGCTGGATCTCGCCTCCGGGACCGGAGATTTTTCGCGGCTGGTGGCCGAGTGCTGCCCGCAGGCCCGATCTGTCGCGGTGGATCTTACCGAGCGCATGCTGCGGCTGGCGCGCGGCCGCGGAATCCGCGACGCGGTGTGCGCCGATGCCACCATCCTGCCTTTTCCCGAACACACTTTCGACTGCGTGTTTATCGGCTACGGCCTCCGCAATTTTCCGGACCTGAATGCGGCGCTGCGGGAGATCGAGCGCGTGACCCGCCCGGGCGGCCTGCTGGTGACGCTGGATTTCTTTCTGCCGGCGAATCCTGTGCTACGGCAGTTGTATGTCGGTTATCTATACGCGCAGGGCGGATTCTGGGGATTGCTGCTGCATGGCCGCCCGCGCATCTACACGTATATTCCGGATTCCTTGCGGTCTTTCCTCTCCATGCAGGATTTCGAGGACCGCCTGCGCAAATTCGGCTACGCGCCGATCAAGGCGTGCGGTTTCATCTTCGGCGGCATCGGGCTGCATTGGGCTGCCAAAAGGGACTACCCAGCGGAGGTGGCGGCGCCTTAGCGTGTCGCGCCGGGCGCGACTAACCGGCAAGCCTGCCCTGCCAGATGCGCATGCCGCCGGGTTTCACCTGCCGCGTCAGC
>Ga0335079_10004879_pt1 | contig 15420 bp, 9 predicted proteins | sample Lox_Sample_33_FD_206719 | JGI IMG/M metagenome (GOLD analysis project Ga0335079, IMG submission 206719) | Soil microbial communities from Loxahatchee National Wildlife Refuge, Florida, United States - Lox_Sample_3.3 | ecosystem: Environmental > Terrestrial > Soil > Wetlands | place: USA: Florida...
GGGAGAGCGTATCGGTGAGGTAGGTGCCGAAGATGCGATTACTGCCGCTGAGGGAGATCACGGTCTCATCGTTGAGTGGATTTTCCAGGTAGACGAGCGTGCGGTCCGGCGCAAAAGCCCCGTACCGGTAGTTCTGCACGAAATCGTTATCGGAGTTGCTGAAGTCAGCGCCGAGGATGGCCTGGTTCTTCCAGACCCTGAGCGGCTGCGAATCGGTGATCTGGACACCGAAGCCGGCGGTGCGCTGGCGCAGCTGCGACACCTGCGTCGTCGCCTGCGAGCAGTAGGCAATGCTCACGCGCTCATCCGCCGGTGCCCCGCATTCGATCGGCGGTCCCGGATACGAGTCGCTCAGATAGTTGTCGTTGTTGCTGCCGTTGCTGCTGTCGGTGATCAGGTGCCGGTAGTAGGCGTTGGCGGAGAGCAGCAGGTTCTCGGCGAGGAACTGGGTACCGGTCAGATTCACAAAGTGCAGCAGGTTGTGCGTGAAGTCGGGCGTGTAGCTCGCCTGGTGACGATAGTTGTACATGCTGAGCGGGACGGCGCCATTGCCGTACAGGCTCGCATCGGCGTAGGTGTAGCTCAGATCAAGGTCGGTGCGTTCGTTCTGCCAGCCCGCCTTGCCGAACGCCTGCCACAGGTGCGTCGGTGAGAGGTCGCGCCAGCCATCCTCATCGAAGTACTGGACCGTCCCGAAGTAATCGAAGGCCCCGCGCTCCCCGCCAGTTTCGCCCTGCAACGAGCGACGCCCGAAGGATCCCCCATAGGCCTCGAGCTGCGTGCCAGGATTGTCGTGACCGCTCTTGGTCTGGACCGACAGCGCGCCGCCCAGGGTGTTGAGTCCGAACACCGGGTTGGACCCGGAGATCAGCGACACGGTCGAGATCGCCGACTCCGGGATCAGGTCCCAGTTGACGGTGTCGCCGAAGGACTCGTTGACGCGTACGCCGTCGACGTAGACGGACAGCCCTTCGGGGGTCCCGAGCAGCGGGGAGGCCGTGAAGCCGTGGTAATAGATGTCCAGCTGAAAGGGATTGTCGGCGCTCTCGCTCACGTTGACGCCGCTGAAGCTGCGGTTCAGGTAGTCCGCGACCCCGAGCACCTGCGCCTGCTCGAGGTCCTCGCTGTTGGCCGTCTGGACATTCGCCGGCACCATGTTCAGCGGCAGCCCGAAGCCCGGCAGCGGCGCATTGCCGATCACGGTGACCTGCGGCAGCTCCTGCACCGTGGCGGCGTTGCCCGGCGGCGCCGGTGACTCTGCGCCCCACGCCACGGGCAGCACGCAGGCGAGCAACCATCCGCACCGATGCAGTCGCCCCGCCCCTCGCCCCCGCTTGTGCACTCGCTCTCCCCTTCCCCCTCTCCAATCGCGTGGCGCCCGGCCCGGTAGCGGGCGGTGCGCCACGGCGCCTTCAGGGCTGCCCGCAGGCAGCCTAGCGGATGCGATCTGGGAAAATTTCCCGATGGGCCTTGGGACCGAACCCCGGCAAGGCGGACTTCAGGCGCGTGGCTCGGCGAGCACCTGCACCCAGTAGAGCCCGTGCTGCGAGCCGCGGCCGGCCGCAAAGGCCAGGCCCATCTCGGCGAAACGAGGGTCCATGAGATTTTCGCAGTGATCCGGGGAGTGCAGCCACCCCTGGATCGCCTCGTCCACGGTCTGCGGCCCGTAGGCAATATTTTCGCCCACGAGCTTCTCGCGATAGCCCGTGGCCCGCACGCGGTCCGCGGGAGTCTGGCCGGCGAGATCGGCATGCTCGAAGTAGTGATGCTCGGCCATGTCGGCCGCGTGGCCGTAGGCCACGGTTCCGAGTGTCCCCGACAGCGCGAGCGGCGGGGCGGGCGAGAACGCGCGCGCACCGCAGCGCACACCGCGTGCCCGTGCCTCGTTCACCAGCGCGAGCGCCCGATCCGCCAGCGCCGCGGTGGGGGCGTTCGGAGTCCGCGGTGGCGCGGGCACCGGCGCGGGCGGCGCGGGAGGTCTCCCCTCGCGCGGCGGCGCACGGGGCCCGGAGCCCCTACCGAGCACCAGCCAGATCTGCGCGCCTCGCTGGAACACACCGATCTCCTGCGCGTTGCGGTTTGTAAGCGTCAGGCACTGGGAGCGCCGCAGCTGCTCAAGCAAAGGGCCACCGCTGTCGGTGATGTGCACCCCGGAGAGATTCTCCGGCGGGTACCCGTGGCTCGCCGAGGCCTGCGGCAGTGGAGCGCCGGCGGCCCAGGCCTCCGCCACCTGGTCGAGTGCGGCACTGTGCGCCAGTGCCGGCGCCATCGGGACCACTCCGCCGCAGCCGCCCGCACGCAGCACCTGCACCGTGGCGATCGGATCGGCCAGCGCTGCGCCCGCCGCCAGGGCCGCCACGAACAGCAGACCGATCCCGACCCTCAATCGATAAGGCATGCAAGCTCCGAAAGTGCGTGCCAGACACGCAAGGCCGTCACCCCGGACAAACGCAGCGCGACGGTCCCGGATGACCGGATATGGCGCCCGGACACGTGCGGCAGATTCGCACCCGCGACGGACACAAACCGTGAGGTGCCGAACGCTTTCCCTACCTCCAAATGCGTAGGCTGCCTATTACTTAATCGGGGCCCGGGCTCTCCCGCGCGGGGGCGGCCCGTGGCGGCAGGCGTCGCTAGAGTTCCGCGCATGTTAGGGCTGTGGTGGTGGCTTATGGAATTCATCGTCCTGGACGTGGCGGCGACGATCGCCCTGCTGGCCGGATACCTCACCGTCGTGATCCGCAAGGCCGTCATATAAAAGAGTGCCGTGAGCGGTAGCGCTGCCGTCGGCCCCTCCGCGCCGTCGGAGCCTGCCGCGTAGGATAGACTGCAGGCGCTGGAGGTTCTAAAAGCAACAAGGACGGGCAATGTCCAAGATGCGCGCGATGGTGGTCCCGGCAGCGGGCGCGAAGCTGCGGCTCGAGGAGCGCACGATCCCACAGCCCGCACGCCACGAGGTGCGCATCCGGGTTCAGGCCTGCGGGGTCTGTCACAGTGATGCCGCCACTATCGCGGGCCACATGCCCGGACTTCAGTATCCGCGCATTCCCGGCCACGAAGTGATCGGTACGCTCGAGGCACTGGGAGAGGACGTCGAGGGCTGGGAGGTCGGTACCCGCGTCGGCGTCGGCTGGTCACCGGGGGCCTGCGGCTACTGCGAAGCGTGCCGGCACGGTGACGCCTTTGCCTGCCTCAACATCCGCGGAGCGACCGGCGTCAGCCGCGATGGCGGCTATGCCACGCACATGCTGGCGCACGCGAGCGCGCTCGCGCGGGTACCGGGCGGTCTCGAGCCCGTCGCCGCGGCGCCGCTCTTGTGCGCCGGTATCACCACGTTCAATGCCCTGCGCCACAGCGGTGCGCGCGCCGGCGAGCTCGTTGCCGTACACGGCGTGGGGGGTCTGGGACATCTGGGAATCCAGTTCGCCGCGCGGCTGGGATTTCGCGTGGCGGCGGTCAGCCGCGGGGCCGACAAGGAGTCACTCGCGCGCTCGCTCGGCGCGCACGAATACATCGACAGCGCGCGGTGCGACCCGGCAGCGGCGCTGCGCGCACTGGGCGGCGCGCGCGCGATCCTTGCGACCGTCACGGATGCGTCCGCCGTGCAGGCTATCGCCGGTGGCCTGGGTGCAAACGGTACCCTGCTCGTCATCGGTGCCGTCGGCGCCTTCCCGGTCGACTCCATGGAGCTGCTGCGCAAGCGTGCGGCGGTGAAGGGCTGGTACTCCGGCACGAGCGTGGACTCGGAAGACACGCTGCAGTTCAGCCGCCAAAGCGGCGTCGCCTCGATGAACGAAATCTTCCCGCTCGAGCAGGCCCAGGACGCCTACGATCGCATGATGAGCGGCAAGGCGCGTTTTCGCGTGGTGCTGCGCGTCGATTAGCGCAGGCGCACGCCCTGCGGGGCCGCCGCCCTTGAGCTTCCTCGCATGCGGGGCTCACCTGCCCCGCAGCACGCGGTGTACCGTGCGATGCCGGTTGATCCGAAGCTCAGCGCTGGCTTACAGTGGCGCGCGCTAGGGGCAAGAGCTGCACGGGCGGACATCCCGCTCGCAATCAGCCCGGCGATCACACCTAACTAGGGATGGAGCGCGGCAGGCGCGAACATCATGAGCGTCCTTCCGAGCGCAACGCGCACCCTGCGGATGACGCTGCTGTTGGCGGCCACGCTCGCCCCCCTCGGCTGCGAGGTGGGGCCGGACTTCAAGCGCCCCGCCTCCAGCGTCGCACCCCACTGGATCGAGGAGCCCGCAGCGCCGCCGCCCGCGCAAGGCGCCACCGCCGCCTGGTGGCGGGTGTTCGCCGATCCGACGCTCGATGCGCTGATCGACACGGCCTATCACGACAACCTGTCGCTGCAGGTCGCCGGTGCCCGTGTGCTGCAGGCCCAGGCACAACTGCAGGTCGCGATCGGGCAGCTCTTTCCGCAGCAACAGGCGCTCAGCGGTGAGGTTCAGCACCAGCGCCTGAGCCGCGACACGCTGCTCTCCGCCACCTCCGACCCCAGCCTGCGCACGAGCCAGATCGGCATCGGTGCCACCTGGGAACTCGACTTCTGGGGCAAGTACCGGCGCGGCATCGAGTCCGATCGCGCCGCCATGCTGGCCTCGCTCGCGGCCTACGACAACGCGCTGGTGAGCCTCACGGCGGGGGTCGCCAGCGACTATCTCAACATCCGCACCCTGCAGCAGCGCATTCAGGTCGCGAAGGACAACGTCGAGACGCAGAAGGAAAGCCTGCGCATCGCGCGCGCGCAGTTCGAGAATGGCGAGACGAGCGAACTGGACGTGGAGCAGGCGCTCACGCAGCTCGCGCAGACACAGGCACAGATCCCCGGACTCGAGAATTCCCTGCGCTCGACCAAGGACTCCCTCGCGGTACTGCTGGGGCTGACGCCGGACCGCATCGACGCGCAGCTCGGCACCGGGAACACGATCCCCACCGCCCCGGCCCAGGTCGCCACCGGGATGCCCAAGGATCTGCTGCGACGCCGGCCCGACGTGCGCCAGGCCGAGCTGACCGCTGCGGCACAGTCAGCGGGCATCGGTGTCGCCAAGTCCAACCTCTACCCCTCCTTCTCGCTGTCGGGTAGCTTTGGGTACCTGAGCACGTCGGCGGGCAACAACAGCCTCTTCAGCTGGGACAACCGTGCCACCGCCGCGGGCGCCTCCTTCGTGCTGCCGATCTTCAACTACGGACGCATCGTGAACTCGATCCGCGTTCAGGATGCGGTGTTCGAGCAGGCCGTTCTGAGCTACCAGAACACCGTGCTCGAGGCACAGCAGGAAGTCGAGGATGCCCGCTCGGCCTTCCTCGCCGCCCAGGAGACCCTCGTAACACTCGGGGACGCGGCGCGCTCGGCGCGCCGCACCACGGAACTGGCCATCGTGCGCTACAAGGAAGGGGCCTCGGACTACACCACGGTCCTGAGCGCCGAGCAGCTGCAGCTGCAGATCGAGGATGCGCTCGCCAGCGCCCAGGGCGGCGTTCCCCTCGCCCTGGTGAGCGTGTATCGCGCCCTCGGAGGTGGCTGGCAGCTGCGTGAAGGACAGGACCTCCTGCCGGAGGCGACCCGCAAAGAAATGAAGGCCCGCACCTACTGGGGAGGACTGCCCGACAGCGGCGCCCGGCTGCCGCAGGTGGAGGAAGATCCCGAAGGAAGTCCTGGTGAAAGTAATGAACGTTAGGAGATCGGCGCACGCCGCCGCAACGACCCTGTGCGCCGCGGCGCTCGCGTGGCTCGCCGGCTGCGGCAACCGCAACGAGTACCACCCGCCGCCGCCGCCGCCGGTGACCGTGAGCAAGCCGCTGCGGGGACCTGTGACCGACTACCTCCTCGCAACCGGCAGCGTCGCACCCGCGCAGAGCGTGGACCTGGTCGCGCGCGTCGAGGGATACCTGCGCAGCGTCAACTTCACCGATGGCACCCTGGTGAAGGCCGGCCAGCTGCTGTTCGTCATCGAGCCTGAGCCCTACCAGGCGAAGCTGGCTTCCTATCAGGCACAGCTCGAGAACGCGCAGTCGGAGTACTCACGGCAGCTGCGCATGATCAAGGAGAATGCCACCTCGCAGGCCAACGTCGAGAAGTGGCAGTCGCAGCGCGACCAGGCCGCCGCCGCGGTGAGGCTGGCGAAGATCAATCTCGGCTACACCCGCATCACCGCGCCCTTTGACGGTCGCATCGGCCGCCACCTGGTCGACCCGGGGAACCTGGTCGGCACCGCGGGCACCGCCACCAAGCTCGCAACCATCGAGCAGGTGGTCCCCGTCTACATCTATTTCAGCGTCAACGAGCGCGACGTGCTGCGTATCCGTGCCAGCGCACTGGCGCGCGGGATGAACATCGGCGGCGCCGCCCCGAAGGTGCCGGTATACGCCGGACTGCAGACCGAGTCCGGCTACCCGCACGAGGGTACCCTTGATTTTGCGAGCACCGGGCTTGATACCGGCAGCGGCACGCTGCAGGCGCGTGCCGTGATCCCCAACGCCGAGCGGATCCTCCTGCCCGGCATGTTCGCGCGCCTGCGCATTCCGACCGCGGCCCCGAAGCCCGAGCTCCTGGTGCCCGACCGCATCGTCAGCACCGACCAGGCCGGCAGCTACGTGCTCACCGTCACGCCGGACCACAAGGTGCTGCAGCAGCGCGTGCAGGTGGGCACCGTGCAGGATGGCATGCGGGTCATCCTCTCCGGTCTTGATGCGCAGAGCGATGTCGTCGTCGACGGCCTGCAGAACGCGGTGCCGGGCAACCTCGTCACACCCACCACCCGGACGCTGACCGCCGCCGCGGCCCCCAGCGGCCGTCCGTAGCCCGACCCTCATGCTCGCGAAGTTCTTCATCGAGCGGCCGGTCCTCGCCAACGTCATCGCGATCCTGACGATGGTGCTCGGTGCGGTCGCGATCTTCGCGCTACCGGTGTCGCAGTACCCGCCCATCACGCCGCCCACGGTGCAAGTCACCACGCGCTACCCGGGAGCGAACGCCAAGACGCTGATCAACACCGTTGCGCTGCCCATCGAGCAGCAGGTGAACGGCGTCGAAGACATGCTCTACATGCAGTCGACGAGCACCAACGATGGCAACTACACCCTCACCGTGACGTTCAAGGTCGGCACGGACCTGGACTTCGCCCAGGTGCTGGTGCAGAACCGCGTCGCCGCTGCGATCGCCTCGCTTCCGGCGGCCGTGCAGACCAACGGCGTCGTCACGCGCAAGAAGTCCACCGCAATCCTCGAGATCGTGACCCTCACCAGCACCGACCCGCGCTACGACAGCCTGTTCCTGAACAACTACGCCTCCATCCGCATGCGCGACGTGCTCGCCCGGCTGCCCGGGGTGGGTGACGTCACGGTCTTCGGCATCGGCCAGTACAGCATGCGGGTGTGGCTGGATCCACAGAAGCTCCTCGCGCGCTCGCTCACCCCTAACGACGTCATCAACTCGATCCGCCAGCAGAACCAGGACGTCGCCGCCGGCCAGATCGGCACGCCGCCTGCGCCCGGCGGCCAGGACTTCCAGCTGACCGTGAACGTCCCGGGCGCACTCAATGACGTCGGTGACTTCGAGAACATCATCGTCAAGACCGATGTTGCCGCCGAGGGCAGCCGCGCCATCACGCGCCTGAAGGATGTCGCGCGCATCGAGCTCGGCGCGCAGACCTACAGCCAGTTCTTCACCATGGACGGCAAGCAGGCCGCCGGCATCGCGATCTACCAGCTGCCGGAGGCCAACGCCCTCGATGTCGCCACCGCGGTGCAGGCGAGGCTCGCCACGCTCGCGAAGGAGTTTCCCCCGGGGATCACCTACAGCGTCCCCTTCGACACCACGAAATTCGTCTCAGCCTCGATCCATGAGGTCTACCGGACGCTGATCGAGGCGGGCGTGCTGGTGCTCATTGTCATCCTGGTGTTCCTGCAGAACTGGCGCGCCACGCTCGTGCCGGCCACCACGGTCCCGGTCACGATCATCGGGGCGTTCGCCGCCATGGCGGCGATGGGGTTCTCGATCAACATCCTGACGCTGCTGTCGGTGGTGCTGGCAATCGGCATTGTGGTCGACGATGCCATCGTGGTGGTCGAGGGCGTGAGCCACAACATCGAGCGCGGCATGGCCCCGAAGGAAGCCTCGATCGAGGCGATGCGCGAGCTGTTCGCGCCCATCATCGGCATCACGCTCGTGCTGATGGCGGTGTTCGTGCCCGCGGCCTTCATGCCCGGGATCACCGGGCAGATGTACCGCCAGTTCGCCCTCGTCATTGCCGCCACCGCGCTCATCAGCGCCATCAACGCCGCCACGCTCAAACCGACGCAATGCGCGCTGTGGCTGCGGCCCATCCCGCCCGGGCAGACCAAGAACTGGTTCTACCGCGGCTTCGATGCGCTCTACAACCCGGTCGAGCGCGCCTACATCCGCCTCATCGCGCGCATGGTGGCGCACAGCGGCAGGACCTTCGCGGTGGCCGCCGTGCTGATCGTCGCCGCGATCACCGCGCTCACGCGCGTACCGACCGGTTTCATACCGCTCGAGGACCAGGGATACCTCCTGATCGCCGCGCAGCTACCCGATGCGGCCTCGCTCGAACGCACTCAGCGGGTGCTCGAGCAGATCAGCACCATCGCGCGCAAGGTCCCGGGGGTGGAGCACGCCATCACCATCGGCGGGATCTCCGCGCTCGATGGCAACGCCTCGCTTGCCAACGCCGGGGTCATCTATCTCACCCTGAGCGACTGGGACGTGCGTTACAAGCACAAGGGCCAGGACCTCAAGTCCCTCTACCAGCGCCTTGCGCGCGAGCTCTCGCAGGTGGAGGCCGCACGCGTGCAGGTCGTGCCACCGCCACCGATCCAGGGCATCGGCATGTCGGGGGGCTTCCAGATGCAGGTGGAGCTGACCGACGGCACCTTTGACTACCGCAAGCTGCAGACGATCACGGATCTGCTCGTGAGTGAGGGCAACACGCAAAGCGGCCTGGAACGCGTGATGACGACCTTCCGCGCGGACGTGCCGCAGATCAGTGCCGAGATCAACCGCTCCACGGCGCAGTCCCTCAACGTACCGATCGGCAGCATCTTCGACACGCTGCAGAGTTACCTCGGGTCGACCTATGCCAACCAGATCCAGAAGTTCGGGCGCGTGTTCCCGGTCTTCGTGCAGGCCGACAGCGACTTCCGCCTGACTCCCCAGGACCTGCGGCGTTACTACGTGCGCAGCACGAGCGGCAACATGGTCCCGATCGGCACGCTGGCCGACGTGGACTACACTCGGGGACCTGCGCTCATCAGCATGTACAACCTCTACCCCTCGAGCAGCATCAATGGCATGACCGCCCCGGGCTTCAGCTCCGGGCAGTCGCTGCAGACCATGGAGCAGCTGGTTTCGCGCACCCTGCCGCCGGGGACGAGCAGCGAGTGGACCGCCATGTCCTACCAGGAGAAGCTCGCCGGAAGCTCGGCGTACCTCATCTTCGCTCTGGCGCTGTTATTGGTGTACCTGGTGCTCGCCGGCCAGTACGGCAGCTGGGTAACGCCCGCGGCGGTGATCCTCGGCGTGCCGCTCGCCCTGCTGGGTACCGCCGGTGCGCTGCTGGCGATTGGCGTAGCGAACAATCTCTACACGCAGATCGGGCTCGTGCTGCTCATCGCGCTGTCGGCCAAGAATGCGATCCTGATCGTCGAGGTGGCGCGCGAGCTGCGCGAGGCCGGGCAGAGCATCCACGATGCCGCCGTGGAGGCTGCGCGCAAGCGCTTCCGGCCGATCATCATGACCTCGTTCTCCTTCATCCTCGGGGTGCTGCCCCTGGTACTCGCCAAGGGCGCGGGTGCCGCCGCGCGCGCCTCTATCGGCATTGCGGTGTTCAGCGGCATGCTGGCCTCGACCTGTCTCGCGGTGCTGTTCGTGCCGTCCTTCTTCGTGATCCTGCAGCGCTGGCAGGAGGGCCGCCGCACGAGCGCCACGGCCGCCGCCCCGGCGCCGGGCAGCTAGCCCTGCGCCCCCACGCTCATCGCAGCGGCCGGTGGCTGCCGGGGCAGCCCGCGCGGCGCCGGCCGGCCCGGCGCGCGAGCGCCGCCACGGTGCATCGCGCCCCGTGCGCCGCGCGCTGCTTCACCCCCGCCCCCTGCCCTCCGCGTCCGGCAGCCACCCGAGCGCTGCGAGCGGCCCGTTGCGCGCGCACATCCTGCCGGCTTTGCTGCACAATCCTGCCTGCACCTTAACCGGAACCATTGCGCGCCCGCATGCCAGCCTCCCCGCTTCCGCCTGCACCGTCCTCCGCCCAGCACGGGCGCCCGGTCAACGCACGCGCGCGCCTGTGCGCCTGGCTCACCGCAGGGGCGCTCGCACTGCTGCTCCTCGCCACCCCGGGTGGTGCGCGCGCCGCGCGCATCGCCGAGCGCGAGAAGACCGACGTCGTCACCCTCACCAACGGCGACCGCCTCACCGGGCGGATCATCTCGGTGCAGTACGGGATCCTGCAATTGAGCTCGCGCGGTGCCGGGGTGGTATCCATCGAGTGGCCGTCGGTCCGCTCGATTCGCAGCAAGTACATGTTCCGGGTCGAGCAGGCCGGCGGCCTGCACTTCGAGGGGCTGATCTACACCACGGACAACGAGCTGCACGTCAACACCACGGCCGGCGAATCGAGCATGCCGCTCGCCGCCGTCACGCAGATCATCCCCTACGAATCCAGCTTCTGGCAGCGCGTGTATGGCGATGTCTCCCTCGGCTACAACTACGCCAAGATCAGCGGCGTGGGGCAGACCAGCTTCCAGTTCAACGCCAACTACGCCGACGCCGCACTGGAAGCCACCCTGAATGCGAGCGTGCTCGCGACGCAGGATTCCTCGGGGACCAGCACCAACCAGGATGACATCTCCTCCACGGTGTTCTTCACGCGCCCCAGCAACAACTTCTGGGGTTACATCGGGGACCTGCAGCGCAACCGCAGCCTCGGGGTGAACGGGCGCGCCACCGCGGGTGCCGTCGTCGGCAACCGCGTGATCGAGACGGGCAGCACGCGGCTGCTGGCCTATCTGGGCATCGTCTACAACCAGGAGTGGGCGGCGGGCACCGACAGCGCGCACAGCAGCATCGAGGGGGCCCTGGGGGGGAGCTGGCGCGTGTTCCAGTTCAACTACCCGAAGGTGTCCCTGGACTCCTCGCTCATCCTGTATCCGAGCATCACCGAGTCACCGCGCTACCGCGTCTCCGGGGACATTGCGCTGACGACCAAGATCAGCAGCCGCCTGGCCATCAAGCTGAGCGCCTATCTCAACTACGACAGCCACCCCCCCGATGTCAACGCCACCAGCACCGACTATGGCGTGGTGAGCTCGCTCGCGTACCAGTTCGGCTCGGTCGTGCAGTAGCACGCCGCCTCAGGGCGCGCCCTTCTTCAGCTGCGACAGCAGCTCCGCCCCGCGCGGGTCGGCGGGGGCCATGGCGACGAAACTCTCCGCGTAGCGCTGCGCGCCGGGGAGGTCTCCGGATTCCGCGGTGAGGCTCGCGAGCCCGAGGAGCACTTCGCGATTGCCGGGGAAGCGCTCGTGCGTGCGCCGCAGCAGCTCGAGCCCCGCCGCGGACTTGCCGGTCGAGTAGAGCCCGACCGCATAGACGTAGGCGTAGTGCGCGTTTTCGGGGGCGAGCTTGCTGGCGCGCGCGAGCTGCTGCAGCGCCTCCTCGGTCTTATGCTGACGCACGCGCAGCAGCCCGAGCGAGAGTGCGACCGCGGCGTTGTTCGGGGCGACCTGTGCAGCCTGCAGGAGCCAGCGCTCCGCCTCATCATCATGCTGTCGGGAGCGGCTGAGATCGGCGAGGTTCACGTACGCCGGGACGAATCCCGCCCACAGCTTGATGGCCTGCTGGTACTCCCTTGCGGCGCCCTCGGCATCGTGCTGGCGCGCGTAGAGATCCCCGAGGGCCAGGTGTGCCTCGGGACGATCCGCATTGAGCTTCTGTGTCGCGACGTAATCCCCCAGCGCCACCTCGAAGTCATGCCGCGCCGCCGCCGGGGCATCCGCCGGCAGCGCGTCCACCAGTTCACTGGCTGCCGCGATGCGCACCGAGCGCACCGGATCGCGCAGCAGCGGCGCGAGCGCCTCCCAGCGCGTGGCGGCATCGGTTTCAAGGAACAGCTCCACGGCGGCGAGGCGCACCAGGTTGTCCGGTGAGCGCAGGCCGGCCTGCGCGGCCGCAAGCCCGTTCGAGTCCAGGTACGCTCCCAGCTCGCTCAGCGCGGTGGCGCGCGCGATGCCTGGGCTCGTCTCGTCGGCGGCCAGCCCCAGGAGCTCGCTTGCCGCCGTCTGCGTCTGGTGGCGCGCCGCATAAAGGGCCGCGGTGAAGTGCTGATACCCCGGGTCGCCACGACCGTACCAGCCGGCGGTGGCCTTCGCCGCCCACGCGGCCGGCTTATCCCTGTGACAGTCGCTGCAAGCGTTGGGCGTGCCGTACTTCACCGACTCATCCGGCCGCGGAATGCGGAAACTGTGGTCATGGCGCTGGTCGACCACCATGTAGGTGCGCACCGGCATGTGACAGGCCGCGCAGCGGCTCTCGGGCGAGTGCTCCTTGTGGTGATGATGGGTCGCAGCGGCGTACTTGGAGAGCGCGTGGCAGCGCCCGCAGACCTCCTGGTCCGTCACCCGCAGCTTCTGGCTGTGCGGGTCATGGCAGTCGCTGCAGGTCACGCCGGCGGCGAACATGCGGCTCTGCAGGAACGAGCCGTAGTTGTAGACTTCGTCCTGCATCTGACCGTCCGCGGTGTACATCCCCTCCTCCAGGAGCGTCACGCGGTGCGTATCGGCCAGCGGCTGCGCCGGACTCCAGTCTTCGGAGATCTTCGCCGAGCGAGCGTGGCAGCGTCCGCAGGTCTCCAGTTCCTGCGTGTTGGCGCGCGGCCGCGAGCGGCGCGAGTTGCCGGTCGCGGCGTCGAGGATCCAGCTGACGCCCTGGCGGTCATCGAAGTGCGCCAGCAGCCCGTCATCGTGCGCCGCTGCGGGGTCCTTCGCGCCTGCGTGTTGTTCAGCCCACCGGACGTGCGCGGAGCCGGCCCCGTGGCAGGACTCGCAGGCGACGTTGATGTCCTTCCAGCTGGTGCGAAAGCTATTGGTGGCCGCATCGTAGTTCTTGCGCAGGTCTGTCGAGTGACACTCGGCGCACATGTAATTCCAGTTTTGCTGCAGCCCGGTCCAGTGCAGCTCATCCCCCGCGGTGATGTTCTCGTGCGGGTACAGGTGCATCCAGCGCTGGCCGCCCTGCGCGCGCGGGCGCGAATCCCAGGCAATCGACAGCGCCTGCAGCCGCCCATCCGGGAACGGCACCAGGTACTGCTGCAGGGGGTAGACCCCGAAGGTGTAGCGGATCTGGAAGTCCTGCTGCTTGCCGTCGGCACCCTCGGTGCTGACGAAGTACTTCTCGTCCCTGCGATAGAAGCGCGAGGTCACCCTTCCCTGCACGAACTTAGCATCGTGAAAGTCACCGAGTACGGTGGCGCTCGTCGCCTCCTGCATGGCGAGCTGGTGGTGCGAGCCCATCCACGCCTGGTACTCAGGGGCGTGGCACCCCTGGCACGCCTGCGCGCCCACGTAGACGGCCGGCGGGCCGGGCGACGCATTCGAGGCAGCCGGTTCCGTCCGTGGCGCGGGCGGGCGGGGAGGATGCAACGCCCAGACGGTGATGAGAATCACCAGCAGTGCAGACGCGCCCAGGAGCAGGAACTTGCGGTTCATCGGAGATTGGCCTGGAGGCGTCCCTGCGGCAACAGCGCGACCTTATAACCCACGGACGCGGGAATCTTCAATGCCGGACCCGTCGGCGCGCCGGCTGCATGAACCGCGCAGTGGTGCGCAGGTAAGCGCACCGAACCGACTGCCGGGCGCACCGGGCGCGGCCACCTTGCCCATTCGCATCCGGCGCCGGCGTGCGGCTGGCGGCGGCCGGGGGCGGCGGCGGGGGCGGCGACCGCGCACTATGTCGATGAAAGCCAGCGGGCTGCCCGTGGGTTCTTTTCAAGTACTTACCCCAGTGGCAGTGGGCGACGAACGGTACGCTCGTGGTCGGGGCGGGCGCAGGGCGGTGGCGGCGGACAGGGCCGCCTCCCCCGCCGCCACCGGGTGTCCCGGAACCCAATACGGTCGTCCTCCTAGGGAAGCTCTGCGCAGGCAGTTGCGCCAAGAGCTGATGAGAGAGAAATCGGATCGATGATCATGCGAGAGGCGAAAAAGCGCAGGTCTGGGGCCGATTTAGCTTCCAATCTGCGAGTCTTTTGGCGTGGTTCCTGTTCACCACAGACACGTCCCCTGTGGGGTAATCAACCGTCGTCTGAGCAGGTACAGGTTCGCCAGCGCAAAGCAGCTGAAGAGCCGGGCGGTGTTCTTGGCCAGACCGCGGTAACGCACCTTGGTAAAGCCCCACAAGTGCTTTACCACGTGGAAGGCATGCTCCCCGCGCGCACGGGTCGCCGAGCGCAGGCGGTTCAGCCGCTTCTGTGTCGCCGTCAGCGGATAACCGGGCTGGGGACGGCGGTTGACGCGGTAGCGCACGCCACGCTCACGGGCGGCTTGCCGGTGCAGCACGCTCCAGTAGGCCTGGTCGCCGTAGAGTTCCCGCTCCTGGCCGTGCAGCAGCTTGGGAAGCTGGCTGAAGTCGGACACGTTGGCGGCCGTGGTGCTGAGGCTGTGCACGATCCCGCGCTTATCCGTCCCCACGTGCGCCTTCATCCCAAAGTGCCAGTCCTTGCCCTTCTTGGTCTGGTGCATCTCAGGATCGCGTGCCTGCTCCTCGTTCTTGGTCGAAGGCGGGGCCTCGATGATCGTGGCATCCACGATCGTGCCGGACTTGAGCAACAAGCGCTTCTGCTCCAGAAGCGTGCGGATCTGGGAAAAGATCGCCTGCGTGAGGTAATGCTTCTCCAAGAGGTGCCGAAAACGCAGGATCGTCGTCTCATCGGGGATCGCATCCTCACTGAGCTCGATCCCGGCAAAGCGCCGCATCGACTCCGAGTCGTACAGCGAGTCCTCCATCGCCGGGTCCGAGAGGTTGAACCATTGCTGCATGAAGTAGATGCGCAGCATCCGCTCCTGGGGCATCGGCTGGGTGCCGTTGCCGGCCTTGGGGTAATGCGGCTCGATCAGCCGGTGCAGGTGCTTCCAGGGGATAACGGCGTCCATCTCTGCAAGAAAGCGCTCCCGCCGCGTCACCTTGCCCTTCTTATCCCACGCCGCCGATGCAAAGGTGGTCTGCTTCATCGACTTCCTCGCACTCTGAAGGCTGCTGCCCGCTGCACGCAGTATCCTTCAGTTAACCTCACCTGTGCAGAGCTTCCCTAGAGGGCGCCGCGCGGCAACCGTTGATCAGTAGATAGCGAGGTCGCGCCGGCCGTTCGAGTCGCGTGCACCGCGGAACATGCCCTCGGTGCTGAAGTCCAT
>Ga0335079_10004881_pt1 | contig 15419 bp, 15 predicted proteins | sample Lox_Sample_33_FD_206719 | JGI IMG/M metagenome (GOLD analysis project Ga0335079, IMG submission 206719) | Soil microbial communities from Loxahatchee National Wildlife Refuge, Florida, United States - Lox_Sample_3.3 | ecosystem: Environmental > Terrestrial > Soil > Wetlands | place: USA...
GCATGGCAGCCGCCCGTAAGCATCTTATCGGCCTTGGATACATCGAATTGGAGCGCGCGGCGTTCCGAGGTTCCCCAGCCCAATTCCGTTGGACCCGGCGCCGGTCGATGGGAAAGGGTAGTCAAACTTGACCACCTATCCTCAACAACACCTCCCCCCCCCGTCTCTTTCTGCGTTGCCTGGCATTGCGACACATCCCCTCGCGGCATGGCTCTGCCTTCTCGAGGTCGCGCCCACGCCCCCTCCGATGCTGCTGAGATTCATTTACTCTCCTACAAAGGGCGAGGGCCGAGACAATCATTCCTCATCTTCGGAGGCGTGGGGCGCCTCAACAGCATACCTCCACCAGATGGAGGCCTGAGTTGGAAAGCTCGACCTGCGCTTGGTGCGATTGCCCGATCTCACGAAAGAGCCGCCGCGGTAGTCCGCGGCGCTTCTGCTCGCCGGCACACCGAGCCGCGTACTCGAGCGCGAAGCGGCTCTGGGCGGAACGCGCGCTTCAAACTGGCCTCATTTCGATCGACGACCTGAGGAGGGTTTTCGCCACGTACAGAAGCGCGACCAACGCGACTGCACGGCAGACAGGCCTATCAGCTCCGTCGATATCCGGCGATTCATCTCCGAAAAGCGTGCTCGCTTTCTGCGAGCCAGCGCATGCGCCTAGTCGAACCCCAACTCAAACGGAGGCAGTAGAAAAGTCGACATAGCGGTTTTGCGCCGGGGCTTGGCTCCCGTCACCTACGCTGGGGTTTCGGAAATCGACGTGACCTGCTCCCCTTCGGTCCCTCACGGATTCTGAGAGCCCTGGGTTTTCATACTGTCTCCACCGGCTCGATGGTAGCGGGCAATCGGCGGAGCTGTTCGGGGTTGCGCAGCCGATCGCCCGCGGACCGGCTGTGCACGGCATGAGGGGTGAGCCCGCCATGCGCTGAGTGCGGGCGCACCTCGTTGTAGTCACGGCGCCAGCGTTCGATCACGGCACGCGCCTCGGCAAGACTCGCAAAGACCTCCTCGTTGAGGCACTCGTCGCGGAAGCGGCCGTTGAAGCTTTCCACGAAGGCGTTCTGCACGGGCTTGCCCGGCGCGATGTAGTGCCAATCGATCACCATGCGGTTGCTCCAGTCGAGCACCGCGCGGGACGTGAGCTCGGTCCCGTTGTCGGACACGATCGTTGTCGGCCGACCGCGCTTGGCGATCAAGGTATCGAGCTCGCGCACCACGCGGACCCCGCCGATCGATGTGTCGACGACGAGCGTCAAGGCCTCGCGGGTGAAGTCGTCGACCACGGCCAATACCCTGATCCGGGGTCCTGACGACAGCACGTCGGCCACGAAGTCGAGCGACCAGCGCTGGTTTGGACCTTGCGGAACCGCCATCGGCGTTCGAGTGCCAGTGGCACGCTTGCGCCCGCGCCGCCGGCGCACCGTCAGCCCTTCCTCGCGATAGAGCCGCAGGAGCTTCTTGTGGTTCATGACGATCCCCTCTCGTTCGAGCAGGAGGCCAAGCCGCCGATAGCCGAATCTGCGGCGCTCGCCGGCCAATGTTCGCAACCGTTGCCGGATCTCCGCAGCGTCTGCCACCGGCGCGCGTCGCACGGTCTTCGGATCGACCTCGATCAGCCTGCAGGCACGACGCTGCGAGTAACCGCGCTCCGCAACCAGGCGAAGCGCGGCCTCCCGGCGCGCCGCAGGCGATCTCAGTTTTTTCCGAGGAGCCCTTTCAAGGCCGACACGTCGAGCATCGCCTCGGCCAGCAGCTTCTTCAGCCGACGGTTCTCGTCCTCGAGCGTCCTCAAGCGCTGAGCATCCGACGGACCCATCCCGCCGTACTTGGCCTTCCACCGATAAAACGTTTGCTCGCTGATCCCGTGACGCCGGCAAACCTCCGCCGTCGTCGCGCCCGCCTCCTGCTCACGCAGGACGCCAATAATCTGCTCCTCGCCAAACCTGCTTTTCCGCATCGTCCGTCTCCTCGGGACGGACTCTCATATCCGCTGCGGGACTTTCAGGGGAGCACGTCAATATCTCTCCCATGATCGCTGGTGCCGTCATCGTGCGCGTCGAGAAGCCGGCTTGGATCAGGGCCCTCGCCCCAGTGTGGTGAACGGTGCCCGAGGCACAGGTCGTACCCATGTCGCAGACCAGATGTCCGCTTCCGAGAAACACCAGCGATGCCCGAGCGGCCGACATGACGCGAAGCGGAGATAGACCGATTTGGAGGCTCATGTTCGATCTGCGCCCATGGCGGCCGCTCACGCAATGTTGGCCGCTTCTCGGGAGCGGGCATTAGGTTAGGGCATGCGTTGACCGGCGCGTGCCAATTGCGGACGTGACGAGCTGTCGGGTGGCGAACTGCCGCGCGACCTCGTCGCGATGGAATTCACGCGGTTTCCCGTTTAAGACAAGAGGCAGGATGGCGCCGCAACGGCCGCCATGGGGGATATCGCCATGTCAGACCAGAGTATCGACGTGAGGCTCAACGAACGCCTCATTGCCGCACGCATTGAGCGGCTGCCCTTCACGTCCTGGCAGCTCATCGTCGGCATCATTATCGCCAGCGCCTGGTTCTTCGATGCCGTCGATGCCCTCGCCATCGCCTATGTGCTGCCGGTGCTCAATGGGTTATGGAAGCTGGAGCCGTCCCAGACCGGCATGCTGATCGCGGCCGGTTATGCCGGGCAGACCATCGGCTCGATCATCGCGGGCTCCCTAGCCGAGCGCTGGGGCCGCGCGCCGGTGCTGCTCGTAACGCTGTTGCTGTTTAGCATCATGAGTCTCGTCTGCGCTTTCGCTTGGAGCTTCGACTCGATGCTCTGGTTCCGTCTCGTCCAAGGCATCGGTCTCGGTGGCGAAGTGCCTATCATGATCACCTACATCAACGAATTCTCTCGCGCGCGCGGGCGCGGCACGTTTGCCCTCGGCATCCAGGTGCTGTTCGCCTTCGGGCTGACGGCGAGCGCTTTTCTCGGCTCCTGGATCGTGCCGCGCTTCGGCTGGCAATGGATGTTTATCATCGGCGCGGCGCCGGCATTGCTTGCCCTGCCGCTGCGCTGGATGGTGCCGGAATCGGCCCGATGGCTCGCCAGCAAAGGACGCTTCGCCGAAGCGGATCGCGTGCTCGGCAAGATCGAGGCGATCGCGGCACGCAGCGGGAAGCCGCTCCCGCGGCTGCCCACCGATCTGCCGCCGGCGCGACCGGCGCCGTGCCGCTTCGGCGATCTGTTCAAGGGCATCTATCTCAAGCGCACGCTCAGCACCTGGTGCCTTTGGATCTGTTGCTTCGGCCTCAGTTACAGCATCGGCACCTGGTTGCCCTCGATCTATCGCAGCGTTTTCCACCTGCCGCTGCAGCAATCTCTGAATTACGGCTTCATACAAACCGCAGCGACACTGGTTGGCACCCTCATCACCGTCTTTACGATCGACTTGGTTGGACGCCGGCCGATGTTCATCATCGGACTCTTGGGCACGGCGCTGCCGCTGCTTTCCTTTGCCGTGATCGACGCCAGCAGCCCCGAAACCATCCTTGTCCGCGTCTGCATCACCTATTTCTTCCTCTCGGTGCTCGTATTGTCGCTCGGCCTCTACACTGCCGAAATCTATGCCAACAACATGCGCGCGCTGGGCAGCGGCGTTGCCGCGGCCTGGCAGCGGAGCGCCGCGACCGCGGGTCCGCTTATCGTCGGCGGCTTATTGCCGAATTTCGGGCTCAACACAGTCTTCGTGTTCTTCGGCTGCGTCATCAGCTTCGCCTTCGTCATTGCGCTCTTCTTCGTGATCGAGACGCGCGGGCGGGTGCTGGAGCAGCTCTCACCGCAGCTATGAGTGATCGACGTTAATGCAAATCGAGCGGGCGCCAAGCATGTTGCGTGACGGCCTCAACCTGGCAAAAAACGAGCTCAGTTCATGAAGGATCGGGATCGCGTTTGGGTCATGTGTGGACGGCTCTCCGGTGGCAAGGGTTTTCTTGGATGTCGTGCGAGGCCTGGTCGGGGCGGTCATGTGTTCGACCTTTTGGTGCGGCGCGCATGTCCGCTGGCCATAATGCCTTCCGCGAAGCTTGGTCCCGATCAAACTGACGCGCTCTAAGGCGCCCTGACCCAAATGGGTTTTCCCGCTTCCCGGTATCGACCGGCTGATCGCATTCCATCCTGTCCGCCCTTCCCAAGGTGGTCGGCGCTGTGCGCCTGGTCTTTATGCAGGAGCCACTCGTGGCTCGCGATATGGTTGGCCGCTGGTCATGATCGCCCAGATCATCCGCGTCGTCTTGTTAGCCAGAGCCACTGCCGCGACCTTCGTCGTTCGTCGCGCCATCAGCTGCACGAGTCATGGTCGTCGGGATCCGTGTCGCTCGGCGTAGCGAATAACCGCGAAAGCGCCGACCACCAGCATCTGCCGTAGATACCGGTTGCCCTGCTTGCTGATCCCGCCCAACCGCTCCTTACCGCCACTGGAGTTTTGCTTCGGCACGAGGCCAATCCACGCCGCCAGATTGCGGCCCGAGCGGAAGGCATGAGGATCCGGGATTGCGGTGACCAGCGCGCTAGCGAGCAATGGCCCGACTCCCGGGATGCCCATCAACCGGCGCCCCATCTCCGTGGCCCGGGCGCTCGCCATGATCCGACGATCAGTCTCGAGGATCTGGGCATTCACCAGCTGAAGCTGGGCAATCAGCGTGACCAAGCATCTGCGAGCCGCCTCTGGCAATCGTTGATCGGCCTCATTGCCGATAATCTCGATAAGCGTCTCTAGGCCATTACGTCCGATTGGCGCTACCAGTCCAAACTCAGCCATGTGACCGCGAGTGGCGTTGGTAATCTGAGTGCGCTGACGGATGAGCACTTGGCGCGTGCGGTGAAGCACCAGAACGCTCTGCTGCTCCGGCGTCTTCACCTCGACAAAGCGCATGCTCGGCCGGGTGACTGCTTCGCAGATCGCCTCGGCATCGGCCGCATCGTTCTTCTGCCGCTTTACGTATGGCTTCACATACGATGGCGGCATCAGTCGCACCTCATGGCCGAACGCTCGTAACTGTCGTGCCCAATGATGCGCCGCCGCGCAGGCTTCGATCCCGACCATGCACGGCGCCAACTTCTCGAAGAACGGTAGAACCCGCGCTCGAGTCAGGCGCCGCCGCACCACCACCGCGCCTTCAGCATCTACGCCGTGCACCTGAAACACCGACTTAGCGATATCCAGCCCAACCGTCGTGACCTCTCCCATCGCTCTCCTCCATCTCAAGCCGCCTCAACCTGCGGCAAGGGTGGAGAGCCGTCCACGACATCAGACCGAGACGACACTTGTGCCGAGGTCGATGTCCGCTTTAAGCCCTTCGGCTGCAAACGTATGGCCCGCCCCGTCTGCAAGGGTAATTTCTCGATGGCGAGCAGGGTCTGCATCAACGTATCCGGTCTCAGGGACGAGGCCCTGGCCATCGATATTGCGTGCCTGCATTCGCGCGGTTTGCCCGCTCAATTATCCGTTTGCGGGTTCCCGAAGGACAAGACGAGCCACAAAAATGGTCGAACTACAAAAAGGACAATCTGTCCAGTTCGGCGCCGGCGGGCTTCGTCCCAAACCGCTTGGGTTATTCAAAATCGTTCGCGTGATGCCAAGCGAACGGGGGTTCTGACAATTCAGAGTCAAATCCGTCAAGGAGGGCACGAGCGCATGGCGATGGAAAGTGATGCCGCCTGATACTGTATTTCCCCTGTTACCGATTGCATACACTCGCCCTAGTCCCCATATATCTGACGAGTTGTTTGGCCCTTAAGTTCCGCTCTACCGAGCTTGACCCGGTTCCATCCAAATTCGCACTTTGACCCGTGGCGCAGCTCCCGCATTCCCTAGTCGTCTCTCCGTCGAGCCTGCGCGCTCTTGGAGCTCTTGGGGAGCTCGCCGCGAGAGGGGAACCTGTGAGATGAGGGAAGCGTGAAGGATAAGACGCCCGAGCAGTGCGCTCGCCATATCCTGCGACTGATCGTCGGGCATCTTCATGCGCAACCGGGCCGCGTGCTTAGCGATGCAAGTTTGCTTCGCATCTTCTCGTCAGATGGATGGGACGAAGCTGGTTATGCGCCCGGTCGGCTCTATGCCACGGATTATGGGTGGCTCAGCCCCGCTTGCGATAGCGTTACCTTGACCAAGGCCGGCTACGCGGCCGCATTCGCGTGACCCCGGATCGCATGAACGCCATAACGCCTTTGGAAAAGGGATGCTGTCGACATGACTCACAAGTTCAAGGCTAGACAGTCGGTGACGCTTGCCGCGGTCGCCACGACCGGAACCGGGCGCAATGCAAGGTTCGAAATCGTGCGTCTGCTCCCGGAGGAGCGCGGGATCAATCATTATAGGATCAAATCCGTTATCGACGGGCATGAGCGCGTCGTCACGGAAGGCGAGCTTTCCTAGCCGCTTTATTGTCCGCGAGAGCAAGACCCGATCCTAGGATTTTTGTGCCGCTTCCTCTTCGAGGCGGCGGTGCTCCGATGCCGCGGACCAGCGCGCTGCCGGCGGCACTTCGCCGTGGTGCTGAAGCGCATGAAGGCACGCGTGATAGGTATTGACGGCCTCACTAACGTCGCTCGCGTCGGTCCTTCGATGTGCGGTCAAGACCGCTGCGAGGATGGCGGCGACCACTTCCCGTTCTGCCAATGCTCTGGTCCTTTCGTCGCGGCCGCAGCCTTAATGCCCGCCGCTACTCTCCAACCGTCTGAACTCCAAAATCAGAACCGCGGATGCACATTGGCACCGCGCAAGGCCGGACAGCTGACCACATTGGACTGTTTGCAGGAAAAAGCAAACCTTATTGGCACGAGCTGTAATCCCAAGCGGCCCAGCCGCTGCTCCGTGGTCGCTGGTTTGGTACGAACTATTTGGGGCCGTCTGAAGATAGCGCGATTATTTGCTGCCATTGCGACGCTTTCTCCTGTAGCATTCATTATCGGCACTATCTTCCGATGGTGTCGGCGCCAGCGACAAATTGTTCGACGCCGCTCGTTCCGGGAGGCGCGAGGATGAACGAAATCGAATATTTGCGCGAGCGAGCCGGATCCTGTCGCGCGGCGGCAGGAACGATGACATTGCCGAGTGCCATAAGGCAGCTTGAGGAAATCGCGGCGGCTTACGAGCGCCGCGCGGCCGTCCTTGAGGCGCGGGTAGCGTCCCGAAAATGAGCGCACCGACATTGGACAATTATCATTTCAGGATAATTGGTGACCACGGGACCGCCGTCCGGCAGAGGGACGTCTGTTGCGTTGACGATTTTCAGGCGGAAGCGATGGTCCGCATTCTCCTGCTTTCGCCAGGAACCCGGCTCGTCGAGGCGTGGTTCGACGGGCGTGTGCTCTATCGATCGGAGCGCTGAGGGGAGGCGACGTCGCCGGGCGCCAGTCGCGCGAGGTCGTCGCTCGCGATCAGTTGCTTCAGCAGTGCCTCGGCCATGTCGGCAAAGGGGCCGATGAGGTAGCGCAGCTTGATCGCGAGATCTTGCCACGTGTCCGCCGGCTTGGCGACCAAAGCCGTCTCAAGGTCGTGCTTGCGCTCGCGGATCGCGGCCTGGTCGGCGGCCACGTCCTGACGCTCGCGCCGCGCCTCGCTTTCCGCTCGGACATCCCCCGGTGATGGTCCAGTGCGATCGGATCATTGCTCATTGTCACCCGCCCATCGAGGAATACCGGCGCCGCCGGACGTTGCGCGATTCCAGTCAGCGCACTGTGACCGACTTGATCATGCTGCGTGGCTTCCCGGAAGCTTCCGCGATCTTTCGATCCTGCTGTTCGATGAGTGCGCGGACCGATCCCGCATGATCGAATGGATCGACGGCGGAGGTTGCAATCCTTCGGTTGGAGCTTAGCGAGCCGTCCTCATAAACAACGTCGCAGGTCATGAAGCTGCTCTCGATTGGTTTTTTCCTTCGTGCCATCGACCTATCCTTGTGCCTCTCAGCTCCGTCGCGGTTCGTCGCTGGGCGGCGGCTCGCGCTCGGCCCTGCGCCTGGCGGCATTCTCCTGACGCTTCAGGAGCTTTTCCTGCGTGCGCTGTTCCTGGGCGCGGCGGCGTTCGCTGCGGTGTTGATTCAAGTTCGGTTTGAATGCCATCGGTCGCTGCCCACGGCGCGTCGGTCCACATCCGATGTCACGCGGTCGCCACGTCATAGCCCGCTTGCATCAGCGTCACGATATCATCGGCAACTTGGTTGATGAAGAGATGTCTCTGAAAACGCCGGCAGCCGAGGCCGGGCATCGCGCATCCGCGAGAAATACCGCTGGCCAGTACATGACGGTCGGCATCTCGGATGTCAATGAAAATAAGGAATGAACCATGAAAGTTCGTCTTCCATAGTGACTCGCTCGTGCCCGTCGATCAGCGATTTCAGCCGGTAGGGATAGAGTCCGCGACCGCCGATTTCTGTCGGCCGGTTGCGGTTACGCATCGCGTCCCCATATTGAGTGGGTGCGCGGCTCCGCGCGGTGCGTCCGATCAGCGCGCGGCGAGGAGCTGCCGCGAGCCATGGCCCTATTCCGGACTGCATCTGGGATCGTTGGCGACGAGGCTTCCCCGGGCCGGGCTTGCGGTTAGTCGGCGGAGGTTGGCAGTAAGCCTCCGCCGGCCACGGGAAAGATCGGCGCCTTCATCGAAAATCCTGGACCGTGAGGACGGTGTCTCAACGACAAGGCGGTGGAGCAGCTCGCCACGTAACAGCACATCAAGCGGAAAGCTCTCGATGACGCCCGCGACTGAGGTCCCCATTGCTGTCCGGCGTCAGCATTCGTGAGACAGATTGGGCGGGTTGAGTAAGGGAGGATTTCTGGCTCATCGTAGCCTTTAGAGGGGCGAAGATGAGACAGAAATCCGGGCCGGCAAAAGCGCCGGCAGATCAGGTTGTGAGGGACATCCGTGACGCGGCGGCATTTTTCTGCCGAGGACAAGATCCGGATCGTGTTGGAGGGGCTTCGCGGCGAGGAGAGCATCGCCGAGCTGTGCCGGCGCGAAGGGATCGTGCAGAACCTCTATTACCGTTGGTCGAGGACTTCCTGGAGGCGGGCAAGAAACGCTTGGCCGGTGACACGGCGCGCGCCGCGACCTCGGACGAGGTTCAGGAGCTTCGTCGGGAGAGCAAGGCGCTGAAGGAGGCGGTAGCGGACCTGACGCTCGAGAACCGGGTGCTCAAAAAAAGCTTGATCGCGGATGGGGGCGACGACGCATGAGATACCCCGCAAGCGAGAAGCTGGAGCTCATCCGGCTGGTTGAGCAATCGCATCTGCCGGTACGCCGGACGTTGGCCAAGATCGGCATCCCACGGGCCACCTTCTATCGTTGGTACGATCTCTATCGGCGCGGCGGGCCGGAAGCCCTTGAAGACCGGCAACCGGGACCGGACCGGGCCTGGAACCGCATTCCGGCAGAGATCCAGCAGAAGCTCATCGAGCTGGCGCTTGAAGAACCCGATCTGTCGCCGCGACAGTTGGCGGTGCACTTCACCGACACGGAAAGGTACTTTTTATCGGAGGCATCGGCCTATCGGCTGCTCAAGGCCCATGACCTGATTGCCAGTCCGGCCTATATCGTCGTCACTGCCGCCGACGAGTTCAAGGACAAGACAACCGCGCCGAACCAGCTCTGGCAGACCGACTTCATCTATCTCAAGGTCATTGGCTGGGGATGGTTCTACCTGTCGACGGTGCTCGACGACTTCTCCCGCTTCATCATCGCCTGGAAGCTCTGCACGACGATGTGCTGCGAGGATGTCACCAAAACTCTGGAGCAGGCGTTGAAGGCTTCCGGCTGTGATAGCGCCCGGGTCGTGCATCGGCCGCGGCTGTTGAGCGACAACGGGCCGAGCTACGTCGCCGGCGATCTCGCAACCTGGCTCAGGGATCACGGCATGGGTCATGTCCGCGGAGCCCCGTTCCATCCACAGACCCAGGGCAAGATCGAGCGCTGGCATCAGACCCTCAAGAACCGCATCCTGCTCGAGAACTACTACCTCCCCGGCGACCTCGAGACCCAGATCGATGCCTTCATCGATCACTACAACAATCACCGTTACCACGAGGCGATCGGAAACCTCACCCCGGCCGATCTCTACTTCGGTCGCGGCAAAACCATCTTGCTGGAACGAGAAAGGATCAAACGACAGACCATCCAAACCCGCAGATTGATCCACCGCGGCAAGGCCGCTTAACTTCGTCAACCGATGCGCCAGATCCTCCCTACGATTCCGAGCCTCTCTGTCTCAAAAATTCTAACTACGGACAATCTCTTCCAGAGCAGAAGGACAAACGCTTGCAATGCCAATCGCAAGGGCATCAGTGCGATTTGCGCCTTTTCCGGCCGCTCAGGCAATGTTGGTGCCTTTCCGGAGGAAGCGGTCATTAGGTCAGCGCACGCGTTCAGCCGGCAAGCGCCACGTTGAGACATTGCGGCAGACCACCGGGCAGCCTGAAAAAAGGCCTTCGTCGACCGCCGCCGAAGAACCATCCCATTGCGCCGCGCACTCTCGCCAGCAAATTCCCGGCGAGTAGTCGCCGAAAAGCGAGACGAGTGGCACGAAACTTGCTGCGTTTCAGGCACCACAATCATCGGCGTTGACCCGAGAAGGAGGGCTCCATGGCGAAGGCTCGCATCGCGCATCTGGCCGGACCGAATGCCACGATCCAGAATACCCCGCCCCTTGTGACGTCGAACAAGGCGCGAGCCAAATACGGGCTTCCGCCACGACCCAACGAGGATGGCAGCCCGGCACAGTTTGACGTCCTGCGGGCGCAACGCCTCGCCGCGCCGGTCAAGGTCTATGTCGAGCAATTCAGCGCGCATCCGCTCGAATGCGATGCGGCACCGCTGTATGGCCCGCCGGACGGGTATCTGGACGCCGAGGGCCGGTTCCATCGCGAGCGCCAAGGCAAGGACGAAAAGCCAGTCTACGAGATCGAACTCAAGCCGGAGGATGGGCTTTACCCCCTCCCGTACATGGCGCGGCAAGCGGATGGCGCGGCTTGGGAGGAAGAGTGTGTCCAGCCCTTCGCACCCGATTCAGGCGCGCGCCAGGGCTTCTTTCCGGACGGCTCCCGCAGCTTCGAGGAGATCGACCGGCTCCAGATCGGCGGCGACGGGACCGGCAACCTGATCTCGTCGCAGGCAGACGTCGATTTCTATCGCATCATGCCGCCGGGCGGCTTTCGGCGCGGGCTTGCGGCCGACGCGCGAGACGACGTGGGTGAGGACAACATCCCGCCCGAACAGCGCGGTGTGAATTTCTTCCCCTACAAACCTTATCATCTCTCTGCATCACCGCAGCGGCCAAGCCTCGCGCTCGCCACCAACGGGGTTCAAGCGATTCTAGCAAGTGGCAAATATGACGGCGCGGTCTGGACCGAAGGCAGCCCCACCAACGAAGAAACCATCTACTGGCTCAACCTACTGATCGACACGACTTTGCCGATCGCCGGCAATTCGGCGCAGCGACCGCAGGGCCAGATCAGCGCCGACGGGCCAAAGAACATCGTCGACTCCGTGACGTACATCGCCTCACGCGTTTGGGCAGACGGCGAGGGGCGCAACCGCGCCGGCGCGGTGATGATCCAGGAGCAACGCATCTTCGCGGCACGCAACGTACAGAAGGGCGACGCGCGCCCCGGTGGCTATGTCGCCACTGGCGGGCATGGTGGCATTATTGGCGCCGCGGGTCATGACGGTGAACCGCTGCTGCATTTCATTCCCATGACCAAGCACACGTATCTGTCCGATGTGAACATCACTCGGTTGCCCGCTGACCAGACAGGCGTGCGCCGCAACGGGCAGCGGATCGAGTTCGTACGCGTACCAATCAAGAGCCGCGACGGCAAACTGTTGGAGACTTCGCTGCCATTCGTCGCCATCGTCAAGGACAGCAGCTACTGGGCGAATGATTACAGCAACTCGATCGAAGCGGAGACCGATCTCATCGCGTTGATCGAGCGCGCCCTTTCCGCCGAGCCGCTCTCCGGCTTCGTCATTGAGGGCCTGACGCCCTACGGCTCGATGGTTTCGGCGCCGCGCACTGCACTGATGCTGCGGGCGATTTTCAGCGGGATACCGGTCGTCCGCGTGGGCCGCGGAAATACCGAGGGCTTCGTCCCGAAGCATGACCCCAATTGGGTCGGCGGCTCAAATCTCACGGCGACCAAGGCGCGGATCCTGATGATGGCTGCGATAATGAAGCTCGGTTCGTTACCGCCAGCCGCCGACCCCGATCATCCGACAGCAGCCGAAACCCGAGCCACGCACGCGAAGATCCAGGAATATCAGCGCATCTTCGACACGCACTGACCGGCGTCAGCCGAGCACGAGCTCGCCCATCGCTCCTGAAGTGAGCTCGTCGGCGGCCATCTCGCGAGTAATCGCGCCTTTTTGGATGACGAGCACGCGCTCCGACAGGCCTGCGATGAAGTCGAGGCTTTGCTCGACGAGGATGATAGTGAGGTTTCGGGACCGGTGCAAATGCCGGAGGATTTCCAAGATCTCGTCGACAATAGACGGCTGAATCCCTTCCGTCGGCTCGTCGAGCAAGAGGAGCCGCGGCCGCCCGCAGAGGGCACGTGCGAGCGCCAGAAGCTGCTGCTCGCCGCCTGATAACGTCCCGCCGACGCGCTGAAGTAGTGGCTCCAGACGCGGGAAATAGCCGCAAACTTCGCGGAGCACCGCTTCTTCCGATTCATCCCGATGCGGGATGTAGCCCATTCGCAGATTTTCGTAGACGGTCAGCGCCGGGAAGATCGCGCGCCCCTGCGGTACGTAGCCGATGCCGGCCCGCGCGCGCCGATGCGCGGGCTCCGACCGAAGCTCACGCCCTTCGAACCGGATACTCCCCTGCTGCGCCGGCACCTGCCCGATGAGGGTTCGGAGTAAGGTTGTCTTGCCCATGCCGTTGTGACCGAAGATGCCTACCGACGCGCCGGCGGGAACGCTAAACGAAACGCCATTCAGGATCTGGATCCTGCCGTAGCACGCGACAAGATTTTCCACCTCCAGCATCAGGCGGCGCGTTTCCCGAGATAGACGTCGCGGACGCGCTGGTCCTTCAGGACATCCTCGGCGTGGCCTTCGACTAGGATTTCTCCGCGGTTGAAGACCGTGATGTTGCCGGCGATGCGCCGGATGAAAGGCATGTCGTGCTCGACCACGATGAGCGCCACCGTCTTATTGATCTCGGCGATGAGGGCTGCGGTGCGCTGGGTCTCGTCCTCGGTCATTCCAGCGGTCGGCTCGTCAAGCAGGATCAGCAGGGGTTCAGCGAGCAGGACGAGCGCTAGCTCGACCCATTGCCGCTGGCCATGTGAGAGAATGCCCACCATGCGGTCGGCGATCGGTTCGAGATCGAGATGCGCGAGCTCGCGGTCCGCAGCGCGGTTGGCGGCGCGGCCACGATGGCGGCGGCTGGCGGCGATCCACAAATTCTCACGGACCGTGAGACCGTCGAATACGCTTGGCACCTGGGTCTTGATGCCGATCCCGAGCCGCGCGATCTCGTGCGGCAGCATTCCATCAATCTTTTGCCCGCGAAACCGGACTGCGCCCGCGGTTGGCTTGAGCTCGCCGGTGAGACATTTGAAGAAAGTGCTTTTGCCGGCCCCGTTGGGACCGATGAGACAGCGCAGCTCGCCCTCCGAAACGGCAAAATCCACGTTGTTCATGGCGCGGACGCCACCGAAATGCATGCTGAGCCCGTGCGCGGAGAGGAGCACGCTCATGCGCTGCCGCCGGACGCGGTAACGCTGTGCGAAAGTGGCGCGCGCGGCGGAGAGCGTGCCAGGCGGATCCACACGCGCTCGGTCAGCATCGGCAGCAGCCCCCGCGGCACGAACAGCACGAACACGACGAGGACGGCACCGAATAGCAAGTTGGCGTCGAAAAGCTGCTGCATACCGACCTCGGCGGTGAGCCAGGATAGAGCTACCGCGCCGAGCACGGGCCCCAGCAGCGTACCGACTCCGCCCACCATAACCCAAATGATGACCTGCGCCGATTGGATCATGCTGAAGATCACTGGACTCGTATAATTGCCCCAGACGCAAAAAAGGCAGCCGGCGAGCCCCGCAAGAGCGCCGCCGATGGTGAAGGCAGCGAGCTTATGCAGACGCGCGTCGAAGCCGATGAATTCGACGCGCCGCTCGTTCTCGCGAATGGCGACGACGACGCGCCCGAATCGGGTCGAGAGTAGCCATTTGAGCCCAAAAAAGACCGCGAGGAGTAGTCCACCCGACAGGTAGTATGTGGCTACGGGATCGAGCTGAGCCTGCGGATCGAACGGGAGGTTGAGCCCCGGCACGTTCGGCAATCCGTTATATCCTCCGATGGGCGCCTTGCCGATATGGTACTCGGGTCCCGCCGTCGAGTTGACCACGTTGAACAGGATGAGCGCCAAGGTCAGGGTCATGACCCCGACATAGACCCCGCTGATCCGGCCGTAAAACATGAAATAGCCGAATGCCGCCGCCAGCGCCGCCGGCAGCAGGAGCGCGAGGGCGAAGGGTATTGTGCTCTCGCCGATATTGATCGCAGCGATTGCATAAGCGTAAGCGCCCAGACCGAAGAACGCGGATTGCCCAAGGCAGAGGATTCCGCCGTACCCCCATATGAAGCCGAGGCTCAGCGCCAGGATCGCCATGATCGCATAAAGAGTCACCTGCAGGAGGGTGAACAGGTCGAGAAGTTGTGGCAGACCGAACAGCAGCGCCCCTCCAACAACGACTGGAATGATTTGCGGAACGATGCGGTCCCTGAACCGAAAGGGTGAATTCGTCATAGGTTGCCCTGGAAATAGCGGCCGGTGATACCGTCCGGCAGCACGCGGATGAGTATCACCGCCGCAGCGAGGAGCGCGACGCTGCCAAGGACTGCGTTGGAGGCAAAGGTCGCAATCTGGCCAACGACACCGAAGAGAAGCGAGGCCGAGGTGACACCCGTAAGCGCCGACGCCCCGCCCCCCAAGACTGTGATGAAGGCCTGTCCGATATAGGATCCGCCCGAAGTCGGAACGATCCCCGACAAGGGCGCAATGATACCGCCCGCGAGCCCTGCGAGCCCGGCGCCAAGCGCGAAGGTGAGCGCGTAGACGCTGTCCGTGTTGGTGCCCAACGCCTCAGCCATCGCAGTGTTTTGCATGGTCGCACGCGCGAGCAGCCCGAGCCTCGTCAGGCGCAGCAACACCCAGACCGCACCCACCAGCAGCATGGAGAAGGCGATCACGAAGAGTTCATAGCCGCTCGTCTGGTAGGCACCGATCCTGATCCCTGGAACCCGCATCGGAACGCCTTCGGTATCGCCACCGAAGATCATGGTCATGAGGCCAACGAGAAAGAGGCTCAAGCCCCAGCACGCAAGCATGGTTTCCCACATACGCCCGTAGAGGAAACGGATGATGGTGCGCTCGATCACGAG
>Ga0335079_10004882_pt1 | contig 15419 bp, 17 predicted proteins | sample Lox_Sample_33_FD_206719 | JGI IMG/M metagenome (GOLD analysis project Ga0335079, IMG submission 206719) | Soil microbial communities from Loxahatchee National Wildlife Refuge, Florida, United States - Lox_Sample_3.3 | ecosystem: Environmental > Terrestrial > Soil > Wetlands | place: USA...
GATTGCGGTGATGATCAGAACCATCACGAAGGCGACCGCCAGGTTGGCGAAAGTCACCATGGCGGCGTAATCCGGCAAGCGCAGCTTGGCCAAAGCGATCAGCAACGTGCAGGCGCCGACGCCCAGCCCATATCCGGTGAGCCCCGTAAAGCTCGCCTGGAACAGGATCATGGCGATCAGCTCGCGGCTTTTCGCGCCCATCGCTTTGAGCGCGCCAAACTTATCCAGGTTCTCGAGGATGAAGGTGTAAAAAGTCTGTCCGGAGATCGACAGGCCGACGAGGAAGCTGATAGCCGTCATGAGCAGAATATTGGTTCCCACACCCGTCTGGTACTTGTAAAAGTTTGCCGTTCGATCGATGAATTCCTCTCGAGTAAGGGCCAGATAGCCGAGTGCTGCGACCTGGTGCTCGATGTCGCGGACATTCGCGCCGCTCTTAGGCTCGACTAGGACGAACGCCATAGTGAAACGCGTCGAGGGCAGGTCCTGCGTCGCGCGGCTGTAGGTTGTGTACAGCGTGGGGATACCGAACAATCCCCCGGAGGCTACCTTACCGACGCCGACGATTACCGCGCGGTGATCATTGATCTCAAACTGCGCCCCTACGTGCGGCGCTCCGAGCTTCGCATATTCTGCATCTTGCACCACGATGAAGGCATCATCCGCATAGATGTCGTTGATGCGGCCTTCGGCCAAAGCCGGACGTCCGAGGAGGCTCGTGTCGTCAAGACCGATGATCGACACGGCCTGGTAGTCGCCGCTGGCGAGCTTGACCAGTCCGGAGCCGATGTAGATCGGGACCGCATATTTCACCCCCTGCATACCCCGCACGGCGTCCAGCACGTAATCCGGCAGTGGCACATTGTTGCTGACCGTGTTCACCGCGCGGTCCATCACCCAGATGCGCGCTCCGGTATTGATGATCGTTGCCGAGGCGCGATTCATGAGGCCGGCGAAGAGCGAGGTCATCATGACCATCAGCAGCACCGCAAAGCTGATACCGACCAGCAGGGCGGCGAATTTGCCACGATCGTTGACTAACAGCTTGTACGCTATGCGGAATAACCCGAACATAGCCGCCAGTGTTGAAGACATTGCCGTCAGGGTGAATAGGTACCTCTACGGACGCGCCCCGATGTGCGCTCCAGGATGAACGCCGAGCGCAACCCCGCAGGACGCTGCGCCTTGTCAGCGCTTATGGATTCCGCAATGTTCTGTGGTGAAACGCGCCAGTGCCGCACACGGAGAGCACGCGGAAGGAGCAGCAAATCAGTCGCATGGCGCTCGCATCATGCAATCGAAAGCAACCGGTGACCAATGCTGGGATACGTTGAATAGGACTACTTCCAATTGGCCCAATCGTCAGCGTCCGCCCCTGAGGTAATCGAGTCGGGACACATAGTCCGCAAGTGCGAGCCGCTCTTTAATTGGCATGAAATCGAGGCTGACTGGATGTGTCGAAAGTCCGGCGGCAATGGCACGTAGTCGCGAGGCGAGATAACTGTAATGCTGTCCCCCGATTGCGGGAATTCGCTCCCGCTCATTCCCGCCGCCGTCGGGCCCATGGCAGGATATGCACGCCCTTTCGTAAGACCGTTTGCCTTGGGTCAGGGCCTGTGTCTCTCCATACTCGGGCTGCGGGTTCCGCGCGGCCTGAGTCAAGAAACTTGTCAAATCATTTAGTGCCTGTACCCGATTGACATCGGGTTGCCGGAGAGTCTCCTCCATCGCAGGCCCATGCGTCTGCGAGTCAGGCCGCCGGCCATCCGCAAACTGGCGGAGCTGGTCAGTTAAGTAGTTCTCGTGTTGGCCCGCCAGCGCCGGTATTTCACGTGGACCATCGCCCCATGCGTGACGTCCATGGCACGCTGAACAGCGCTTGAGAAACAATACCATCCCGTGCGTGGGATCCGCAGGCAGGGTTGTCGGGAGTTCTGCGGAGAGCGCAAGCCCCGACGTTACCAGTGCTGCAAATAGCCAAATGCGTGTCTGCGCAGCGCTCATAGTACGATGTCGGCAACATAGGTGCGCATTCGCGTCAACGTGCGCGCCGGACTGCAAGTCTCGGAGCGATACTCGACTGCCGCCATCGCCGAGCAAACCTGTCTTACTGCTGCACCGGCTCTTTTCAGATATTTCCACGACTCACGAAGCGACTTGCTGGAAGCAGTTGGTGAGGCCAAACAGCGCAACGCACACTCGAAATTCGGGCCGGATCCCGGACTGCATGCGTTCCAGACAGGCGCCATCCCATCGAAATTGTTGCTGCCTTCGCTAGGCCCCCGCAGAGCCTCCGGAAACCGGACCGCTCGCCTTTCTGCGTGCTCGACTGGCGACCAGCTGCATTCGCCGTATTCGTAAGCTTCCACTTCAGAAGTGGCAGTGGCCCTTCAGCCCAAGAACGTAGCGGGTCACTTCGACCGCCTGATCGTTCATCAGCATCGGATCCGGCATCTTTGTGTTCTCGGCGCCCGTCCCGTGTGGATGCATGACAAAGCGCTTCATCGATCCCGCAGACGCACTGGCGCGATTCGAGATTTCACAGAAGCTTGGAGCAGGCGGATTGAGGATCGGAGGCGGCTGCCCATTTGCCACCAGATGACATGCCGAGCACACCATTTGCGCGATTCGACTACCCGGATCCTGAGCGTCCTGCGCCTGGCTGCAAAGCCAAAGAGTGCTCGCAACCAGCGCCCCCAGTGTTTGCGGCACTGCATCCGTGTTCATAGACTGCGCTCATGCTGCATATGCGCCCTCTCAATGCCATGAGGCGCCGGGCAGAGTCCACCCTAACGCCGGGTCGCCTGCTCGCGCCTTTGCGCTTTCGTCTGACTAGACAGCAAAGTCTGGAGATCAGTCATCATTGACCGCAGCAAGTCATCGAGGGTCACAATCCCCACCAACACACCCGCTTCGTCGACCACGGGGAGGCGCCGCACACCATGAAAGCTCATGCGTTCGGCGACCACACTAGCGTCGTCGGAGATGTTCACGATGACCAACGGACTACGCATTAATTGTGACACAGTCGTCTGCGACGCATCTCTCTCATTTCCCAGGACGTCGATGACGATGTCCCGGTCTGTCACCACCCCGAGTGGGACACGGTCGCGTTCCGGGTCACTCACGACTACCACATCACCCACGTGTTTGTGGCGCATCAGCCGAGCCGCATCGATCGCGGTTGCGTGCGGTGTACAGCAGACGACGTCGCTCGTGCAGATCTCTGATACACGCATACGCTTCCTCCCGCCGAAACTTCTCCGTACGTATACAAGTGGAGCCCGGTACCGGCCATACGTGGAAGTGCCTAGGAAGCTTCGCAGCCGCCGTTTCGGCAGCCGCGCATGAACCGTTACTAATGGCCAATGGCCCTGACGAGCATGTCTTTGGCAAGTTGCACGCTCGCAAGATACAGCAGCACGGCTGTCGCCACGAAGAGGTAAAACAATGCAGGTAGGTGAACCAATCCTAGCGGCGCTGCAAGTGGCGTAAGTGGCAAGAGCAAGCCCGTCGCAACGACGAGCAAGGTGCTAACAAGCAGTGCCGGGCTGGGTGCGCTCTTGACCGGGCTGCCCATCGTCCGAATCACATAGATAACCAGAATTTGAGTCGCGAGCGACTCGACGAACCAGCCGGTGTGAAAGAACTCTGGGCCGCCTGAGAAGTAATGAAGCAGCACATAGAACGTTGCGAGGTCGAACACTGAGCTGATGGGACCGATGTACAGCATGAACCTGCGAATCAAAGCGATGTCCCAGAGTCCTGGCTTGCGAATGGCATTCGCATCAACGTGATCACTTGGAATGGTGATCTGTGAGATGTCGTAAAGGAAATTGTTTAGGAGAATCTGCGTCGGCAGCATCGGCAGAAAAGGCAGCAATGCTGCAGCAATAGCCATACTGAACATGTTGCCGAAGTTCGAACTGGTGCTCATGAGCAGATACTTCATGACATTGCCGGAGGCCTTGCGTCCCTCGAGGATGCCACTCGACAGCACTCTAAGTCCCGGCTTAAGGAGAATGATGTCGGCGGCTTCGCGCGCCACATCGACGGCGGAGGCGACGGAAATACCCACATCGGCCGCGTGCAAGGACGGTGCATCATTTATTCCATCACCCAAGTACCCGACCACATGCCCACGGTGTTTTAGGGCCATTAGAATTCGGTTCTTCTGCGCTGGTGAGGTGCGGGCGAATACGGCTGTCTGCTCAGCGACGACACCGAGTGCGGCGTCCGTCATGTTATCTATTTCTTTGCCTAGAACGATCTTGCCGCTATCAAACGCCACTTGCGCACAGACATGCGCACACACGAGGTCGCTATCCCCTGTGAGAATCTTGACCTCGACCCCACACGACCGTAAGGCAGCCAGTGTCTCCGTTGTCTCCGGCAGTGGCTTGTCTGTGAATGTCACAAAGCCCGCCAGTGTGAGGTCTCGCTCGTCCGTCCTGGAATAGCTTGCGCGGTCGTCGACAGCAACAAAGGCGACTGCCAACGTTCGCAGCCCCTCTTTGCTCAACGCCTCGAATGTGCGCCGGGAGCGTTCAAGAGTCTCGGGAGTTAGAGGAACTCTGCACCCGTCGCGTTCGGTGGCGACCACGAGCTCGAGAATTTGCTCGGGCGCGCCTTTTGTAATTAGGAGCCTTGTTCCACGTTGCTCCACCACAACGGAAAGTCGGCGCCGCTGAAAGTCGTAGGGAATCTCATCACACTTTATCCACCCCAGCTCTTCTTCGGCCTGCGGAGAAGCAAGCAGCGCCTCGTCAAGCGGGCTGCGAATACCCGTTTGATTCTTGCTATTGAGCTTCGCGAGAGTCAGAACCCGAGTGGAAGGTGCTCCTTCTGGATCTAGGCACCTGTCGAGACTCATGTGCCCGCTCGTCAAAGTTCCGGTCTTGTCCGTGCAAAGGATATCGATGCTCCCAAAGTTCTGGATCGCGGCTAGATGCTTGACGATGACCTGTTGCCGTACCATCGCCCGGGCGCCGTTGGCCAGGGTGATCGACACGATCATCGGTAGGAATTCAGGCGTCAGGCCGACTGCTAGGGCGACGGCGAACAGCAGCGACTGCAGGGGATCGCTGTGTCTGAGGAGGCCGACCAGAAGAAGGAACAATACTAGGAAGAGGACTGTGCGGGTAAGGAACAGGCTGAAGTCCTTCAGCCCGTGCTGGAAAGCCGTCGGCTCGGGTGGCGCACCAAGCCGTGCCGCGATCGACCCGAACGCTGTTGACGGGCCAGTCGCGACGATAATTGCTGTCGCACTTCCGCTGACCACGGAAGTGCCGAGAAACACCATGTTCTCTGCATCCGGGTGAGTCGAGCTCACTGTGCCGAGCGCGCTTTTTTCCACCGGCATCGACTCGCCCGTCAATGCGGCCTGCTGGACATAGAGGTCATGGGATTCAAGGAGCCGCGCGTCCGCGGGTATGAGATCACCCGCGGAAAGCTGAATCACGTCATCCGGAACTACCTCGGCACTGGGAACGTCCTGCCACTGTCCATCCCGCAGGACCGTGGCACGTGGCGCAACTTGTGCGCGGAGCTGCTCGATAGCGCTTCGACAACGATGTGTCTGCACGAACTCAAGAGTGTTACTCAAAAGGACGATGGCAATGATGATCGTTGCATCAGTCATGTCACCGAGGACGGCAGATGCAATGGCGGCAATCAGGAGAATTGCGACGAGTGGATTTAGAAATAGGCGCAGGACATCGAGCACCTTGGAGTTGCGGCTCCCTAGTGTCGGATCATTGCGCCCGAACTTGCTTAGCCGGGCGGCAGCGGCCTGCGATGTTAGACCACTAGCCACCCGCGTTTCGGCGATCCCTTGCAAAGGCATCCTGGGACACTGAACTCCTATCGCTCGGTACACCAGATGAAGGATGCATTACTTTGCGCGAAGGCATCCCTATGCATATCAGAGACCCCCAAAACGCGCCCCCGAGCTGCTCCCTACATCGCGGTACATAGTTTATGAGAAACCGCAATGCTCTCCCAACGAACCATCTTGCGCGGGGGAGGCTTCTGATGCGTGAAGATATGCAATCCGGTCGCCACGTGAGGAGACGCAGTACGAAATAGCGAAAATACCGCCCCTGCAAATGGCTACTTGACCTCTATGCCTCGCGAGCGGCTTCCATCGAGGCGTGACGTTTCACGTGCCACACATGACCGCGGCGTGCCCTTCCTGCAGTGGCACAGCACAAGGACTAGCGAAGCCAGGCTCGATTGCCGCAGTAAGCCCGACTCCCCAGGTGGCGGAGCGCCTTGCGCGTTCAGGTGGAATCCGCGACGCCGAAAAGGGCGGCCCGGCTTCGCCGGCGCTAGCTATCTGATAGCCAGCAGGCCAATTGCGCCGCCGGGGTGAGGCCTCTTCGCTTCCCTTTGCTTAGAATCGTCTGGACAGAGTACGCAGCGGCCACCGCTTACGGACGCAACGTACCTTCGATCACCTGTTCGTTGCGAACGGAGCCTACTGCATCGCTAAATTGCGCTGCCAAGACCTCGAGCAGATCGTCCAGCGATACAACCCCTGTCAGCTCTCCCCGTTGGCCGACGACTGGTAATCTTCGCACCCCCGCACGACGCATCTCATGCAGCGCCTTCTCTATGGAGTCGGAAGAGTTCACGGTCACGGCTGGCTGTGTCATTACGTCTCCAACGCGAAGCGTGCGCGGATCAACAGCGCGTGCAATGACTGCAATGACCATGTCGCGGTCCGTCAATACGCCGACAGGACGCTCGGTACCAGTTCCCAGCTCTGGTTCCACTACGACGATGTATCCGACATGTTGCTCGCGCATGAGCTGCGCAGCGCTAACTAACTCGTCGAACCGACGCAAAGTGACCGGTGGTTTCCGAAGGATGGCGTTTACGTGCATCGGGCAATCTCCTGTTCCCACTGCCCCCACGATACGCGGTGGCCGGGTCGCCGGCATCCGCACTTCTGCTGATGCTCCCTGTGCGCGTGTAAGCACTTCTCCGAATGGCCCGCCGATTTGGAGCCCCTTAGGTTGCAGCGACTGAGGGCGAATTGGGCTTGTCTCGTGGAGTCGATGGACTAGAGATCTATGTGATGCGTGAGAATCCGAACAACGTGCTGCAGATCGATGAGTTCAGTGCCATCTTCAATGGGTTTTCAATCGGATGTAACGATCGCACGCAACTGACGCCTGGTGTCAGTTGCGACTGCGCCATAGTCGCATTTGATCTCGATGAGCGCCGCATACGGCTGGCTGTCGAGGGGGGCCGCCGCACGGCACGGCTCAGTGGACTGTGCGGGCAGGCCCCGTCGGAGTATCCGGAGTATGTGGAATTTCTCGCGAGGCTCGGGATCGACTCCCTGAGCCGCAACCCGGATGCCATCGTGCGCACAACACAGCGTATTCTCACGATCGAGACGGAGCTCACCGCGGCAACACATCCTTTGATCAAGACAGCATGAAGCGCATCGCCGTGTTGACTAGTGGTGGGGATGCCCCCGGCATGAATGCCGCAGTACGCGCCGTGGTGCGCACCGCCGTCGCAAGTGGACTGGAGGTCTTCGGGGTGCGCAATGGGTTCGCCGGTTTGATCAGCGGGGACCTTTTCCGCCTGGGGCCGCGCGACGTGGGTGGGATAATCGACCGCGGCGGCACGATCCTCGGGACAACTCGGTGTGACGATCTGAAGACAGACGAAGGCCAGAGCGCTGCAATAGCGCGGCTTGGAGCGCTCGCCATCGACGCACTGGTGGTTATCGGCGGCAACGGTTCTCAGCGAGGCTCCTATGCACTTTCCCGACGGGGTCTGCCAGTTGTTGGGATCGGTTCAACCATAGACAACGATCTCTTCGGAGCCGAGCCTTCCATCGGCTCAACAACGGCGCTCGATACGGCGCTCGAAGCCATAGACAGGTTGCGCGTGACTGCTTCGTCGCACCGGCGCGCATTCATTGTGGAAGTTATGGGGCGCCACTGCGGCTACCTGGCATTGATGTCAGGTGTGGCGGGAGGCGCGGAGGCGATCGTGTTGCCAGAACAGCCCTTCTCCCCCGAAGCGTTAGCCGAAGAGATACGCAACAGCTACGTGCGGGGCAAGAGCCACGCGATAGTCGTGGTTGCAGAAGGGGCGCAGTACAACGGGGACCGCTGCCTGCGCTACTTCGATACTCACGCTGAGCGGCTCGGTTTCGAGGTGCGCCTCACCAGACTCGGCCATATCCAGCGCGGCGGGGCCCCCAGCGCTTTCGATCGGCTCATCGCGACCCGGCTGGGCGCAGCGGCCACTACTCAGCTACAGGCCGAAGTGCATGGCATACTCCTCGGGTACAGCGGTGGTGGCATCCGTGCGACGCCGCTTGCCGAAGTTGCCAGCGCAGTTAAGCCTTTCGAGGCATCCCTCTATCAGCTCGCGAACACTCTAGCCCATTGAGTCTAATGACACCGGTTGGTCAGCGAAGGTATGCCTCCGTAGCGTAGCGGCGCATCATCCGATGACTATTAAAGTAGGCCGCATTCTTACTGATTGCACCCTTCATTGACTCGCGTCCAGCCCGATCGATCTGAGGTGTGGAATAGCCGCAATAGCGTGCGGGCAAGTTTGCCGGCAAGCACGATCCGGAATGGATGGTTGCGCGCGATGCCTCGCAGTCGCTCTAGGTCTTCGAAAAGTAGCTCGGGCCGTTTGTAGGCGGTCATCCGGCGAGCGAGACCCAACATCGCACCGTCGGATCGAGTTCGATGGTTCGCGAAGAAATTCGTCGAGCACTGTCTGCGCTCGTCAGCTCGATTCGCTCGCCGCGCGCGACTTCCGATGCGCGGTGCGCTCTGGGTACTCCTCGAGCGGACTATGGTAGCCCGCAGGCTTCACGAGCACGAAGTCGCAGTCCAAACTGTCGATCAGCTTCGAAGTCAGCGTACCCACTTGAGTCAGTTCGGGGCGGTGTTCCAACGCCCCAAGAACCAGAAGGTCATATCCCTGCCGGGCGGCGAAAGCAGGCAGGCTCGTTTCGGGGATGCCCTGCACCACGTGTGCGCGTTCGGGAGCGATGCCTTGTGTTCCGCAAAGCTCCCGAAGTCTAAGCACAGACGGCTTCCCCGCTGCGCCATTAGATGAATCTCCATAGATGACATCCAGCTCGCCCCGAAAGGCTCGTGCGAGCAGGCGTGCCGCCTCTAATACCTGCTGTGGCAAACCTTCTGTCTCCTGTTCGGACAGATCAACTGCCGCCGCGAACCTCGGCGGGCGACTCCAACTTCTATGCCCGGTAAGCATGAGCGTCGCCGGACAAGTACGCATAAGCTGCCAGTCATTCGGGTCCAAAACTCCCGCTCCTGCCGGAAGCGCCTTCATGACAAGCGCCGGCTTACTACGCAACGCTTTGCGTACTACGGCTTGATAGAGTGGACTCTCGCATTGTGCCTCGACGGACATCCGCACGTCGCTTGCCTGCGCCTGGGACATCAAGTCAGCCAGGTGCGCGCGCGCGTGAGAAAGTATCGTCGTACGTGCCTTGTCAACGTCTTCGCGGTCATATGCCCGTGAGAGCTCGTACGCCTCCTCTGCCGCGCACTCAAAGAGCTCAATACCCAGGTTGCACTGCCGGGCGATCGCCAGTGCCTTGCCGACTAACGCTGTCGCATCCTGCTGGGCGTCAGCTACAACCAGAATCGAATTCGGCTCTTTCATTCCGCCTTCCGGCTACGAATCGATCTACTGCCTCGGTGCAAAAGCGCTACCGTTCCAGATCCCACCCCAGCCTACCCAGACCGTGCGGCGAAGACCTCCGTACTTGCAGTTGCCAGCATAGGTACGTTCCACGGTTGCTGAAGCGCAAGGACGCGAGAATGAGGCCAACGGTGCTCGCGCTTGGAAGTGTTCTTCGACACTTGTGCGTATCGCACAACCAGTGCCAACAGCTGCAGTGAGGACTCGGAGACTCCGCAGCGCGCGAAAAGGTTACTGCCCGGCGCCGCACCGCTCGCGGATGCGGTGCGAATCACTCTCGGTCCGAAGTCTAAGTCCATGCTGATTCATAGAACGGGGTAGGTCCATATCGTCTGCAATGATGGACTGACCATCGCGAAGGAGATGGAGCTCGAGGCTCCCAAGGAGAATCTCGTCGCGCAGATGCTGCGCCAGGGGGCCGCGAACACTGGAGACACTGACCCCACGATAACGGCAGTAACTTCCGCGGGCCCGCCGGGGATTCTTCATGGTCGCCTGCTCAACGTTTCACGCATGGCCACGTATAAGGTGAGATGGCCGCCGGAATCGCGCATGAGTTAAATCAGCCTCTTACGGCTATTGCAACTACTGGGAGGTCCGCGTAGCGGACTTTGGATACGGTCCGTCGCCGAGGCTGCGGGCCGGGTATTTGACCCGTTCTTCTTCACTAACGACAATGGAACCGGTTTGGGACTCCCGATCAGCAACACCATCGCGCGGGACCACGGCGTGTCCGTTGGATACCGCGCCAATGTGCCACATGGAGCTTGCTTCTCTTTACGTCTTCCTGCCCATGAACCCGACTAAGATGCAACATCAAGCGCCGACGGTCTTCGTGGTAGATGACGACGAGGGAGTGCGCAATTCCCTGCGCTTCCTGCTGAAATCAGTAGGGCTCACGACCCAAGCACTGTCCTCGGCGAGTGAGTTTCTTGAGATCTACAAACCGAACCAGCCAGGATGCCTGGTGCTCGATGTGCGTATGCCCGGAATGAGCGGTCTTGAGCTACAAGAGCAGCTTAATTTGCGGGGCGCAGTAATCCCGGTGATCTTCATCACCGGTCATGGAGATGTGCCAATGGCTGTCGCGGCGATGCAGCAGGGAGCATTCGATTTTCTGCAGAAGCCATTTCGCGACCAGGACCTTATCGATCGGATCCAGCGCGCGCTTGAGCGCGACGCGCATAACCGGGCTACCCTTGCGCAGCATGCACGCAATCGTGAGCGATTAGAGTCCTTGACGCGCCGGGAACAAGAGGTCATGGCCCTGATGACGCGTGGTAAGCCCAACAAGATCATGGCGGCCGAGCTCGGCGTCAGCCAACGTACAATTGAAATTCACCGTGCCCGCGTCATGGAAAAAAGCGGCGCCGCTTCACTGGCTCAGCTAGTCCGCATGGTCATGGATATTGAGGCGGAACGCGCGGAACAGTAAAAGCCGTCCGGTGCCCAGTAGACTAATTGCGCACTTGCGAATGCATGCGATCATCGGCCTTAAAGAACCGACGGCCGAACGAAATCAGCTCACCGTCCGTGGGATGATCAAGACCTTCAACGCCCGATACGCGACCCCACACAGCCGGATGCTGGTTCTGAAGGTGTAGCGCGAGTTCATTCTTGGCATTCGCGGGGCCAGTGATCAAAACAGCTCCGGCAGTCGCGATTGCCTGGGCCACTCGCTCTAAGAAGGCACGATCGACCAACGCATGCCCGCTTCCGATCGTGTTGGCTTTGTGGTGGATATGTACGTGCGGGTTTGAGCTGCGCAGGGTCAACTGGTCGGAATCGACTGCGTCGAAGTGATAGATCTTCGCCTCATGGTGATCAATCCACACCAAGGCGTGGTAGTGCTCGCTCATCCAGTCACCCTCGGGAGCCCGTTATTTTGACCTGAAATTGTGCGCTGCTGACTGACTCACGGCTATAGGTATTACTGCGGACCCATATCGTTACCTGAGCGGATAGGCATCCGTCGATCATCCATCGCAGCATGAAGTCCACAAATTACTGCGGAGATCCGACCCGTGCCCAAGAGGATCTTGATCATCGATGGACACCCAGATGCCAACGCGGAGCACTACTTGCATGCGCTCTCAATTGCCTACCGAGACGGCGCGCGAAAAGCAGGGCATCAGCTGCGCGGGATCGTCGTTAGCGACCTTGATTTTCCCTTGCTACGCACGAGTGAGGACTTCAATTCCGGCACACCGAATCGGACGATCCGCAAATGTCAGGAGGACCTTGCCTGGGCCAACCACGTGGTGATTCTCTTTCCTCTATGGCTCGGTTCAATGCCTGCATTGCTAAAGGGATTCTTCGAGCAGGTATTGCGTCCGGGCTTTGCCTTTCAGCCTGCGACGGGCCGTGGCCTTGCGAAAAAACTACTGCGCGGCAAGTCTGTGCGGATCGTCGTTACGATGGGAATGCCCGCACTATTTTATCGATGGTATTTTCGGGCGCACAGCCTCAAGAGTCTTGAACGCAACATCTTACGTTACTGCGGTTTGGGCCCGATTAGAGCCTCGGTAGTTGGCATGGTAGACAGCATGAGCCAGGCTGGCCGCGGCGATTGGCTTGCGCGCGTCCAGAAGTTGGGGCACCGGGCCGCATAGAAACACAAGCGCGCCCGAAAGGCATCGATGCCACGGCTCGCAGGCTATTCTCGCATGACGTACCGAACAGCGCGCTTTATGAATTGTATTTTGTGAAGTCATCAGGCTTTGAAGAACCACTTCGCTCAATTCGCTCGCGCGCCCCATCTGGGTAGAAGAACCAATCCACACAACCGAACTCCTCGCACTCGTCCGAAGGCTGGTTGGCTCGGCTGCTAATTATCGAACGATATGCAGGGCCCATCGATTGCCTCGCACCCTGCGGAGCGTCCCGATCCACCGATCCGATCTCGAACGGATTCAAGTTCGCAATGCGACTAAGCACTGGTCCGCTATTCATAAACATCCTTTGTTCGTTCCTCTTCACTAAGTGTCCAATGCCGGGGACTGGCACACCATCCGGAAAATCGCTTACAAGACGTGCCTTGAAAAAATCTTCCAACAAAATCTTCCAACCAAGACTACGCACTATCCACGATGTAACTTGCGGACTCGACAATTAGGGTGGCACGCGAGCGGTATTCTTGGGGCAGCGTTATGCACGCAAATGTTCGACGCATCCTGGTAGCGGTTGGAGACCTTCGGTCCGCGCCCAAGAATGAGTTGCGCAAGGCCGCGACACTAGCGAGAAAGGCCAAGGTCGGCATCGAACTCTTCCATGTGATCACTGAACCGGATCCGGGGCGTAGCTATCCTGAGACGGCCACCGCAAGGCAGGTTGCCGAGCGCCGCGGCCTAATTGCTGCCAAGGTTGAACGTAGGCTTGAACGCATGGCGCGCGATCGGAGCCTGAAGGGACTCGACGTCGACTGCGCAGCGAGTTGGGACTTCCCGCCGCATGAAGCCATCGTGCGGCGCGCTGAATTCACCAAAGCAAAACTGGTCATTGCAGCCATTAGACGCCACCGGTTCGGCGCGCGAATGCTACTAACGAACACCGATTGGGAACTGATTCGTCACTGTCCCGTGCCGCTTTTGCTTGTGAAGTCCCGCCGCCCCTATAGAAGACCTGTGGTGCTGGCTGCGATCGATCCGTTTCACAGCCACGCCAAGCCCGCGGACCTCGACCCACAACTTCTCGACACTGGCGGGTCGTTTGCGAAGTTACTGCGCGGCCGTCTGCACGTGTTTCACTCGTTCATGCCGCTCATGGCATTCGAAGCACTGGCGGGTGGTCCGCCAGTTCCGCTGATGCCCGAGGCAGAGTTGGCGCACGAGGACTTCGTTGCCGGTGAAGTGAAGAGACTAGCCGCGAAAGCGGGAGTTACTGGCAAATATTGTCACCTCTGCATAGGCAATGTGGCCGACGCACTGGACGCGGTCACGCGGCGTTTGCATGCCAATTTGGTTGTGATGGGTGCAGTATCGAGGTCTGCGCTCGCCCGCATGTTCATTGGCAACACGGCGGAGCGCGTATTGGATCGACTCAGCTGTGATGTGCTGGTCCTTAAACCTGCGGGCTTCAAGTCCAAGATCCTGGCAAAGCCGGCTGTGGCCAATCTCAGGACCGTACCGAACGTGCACCAAGTTCCACGTTTTGCAAGACCGGCACGCTCGCCAAGTCGTAGATCCCATGCATGGACTTCTGCCGTCGCTTAGAGGGACCGCTGCCAAGGCCGGCGAAAGCAGGCCTGTGCGGTCTCTGACCGCATGTGCGCATTACCTCAGCCGACACCTTGGGCTTACTCCATGACGCAAGAACTTGGCGTTACTCATGCCTCCGGGAGTAAGCCTCAGGCGGTTGGTATGTGTGCCGAGTGCGGCATCGCGCTCGTGACGGATAGTATGGGCCGCTCAGCGGGTAGCGCGACCTTCGGTGCATTGCTCATCTTTGCCGGCATCATCGCCCTATTCATTAGAGTGATCGTTGCATTGCTGCTGACAATCAGCGGTGTACTGTTGATGTCGATTGGTGGACGGCGCCTAGGGCTTATCTGCCCGCATTGCGGCGCGCGCGGTACTACGCTCCGCCAGCTGGCACGTCGAGCGCGACGGCACCTCGGCGAATGACCGTCGCGGCGGCCGCAAAGCTGAGCGCCCGGTAATTTGCTCTTGCCGCATGCTTGGGGCGACAGACGAAGCTTCGCAACTGCGGCTTCAAACCGCTGGTACTGCCCGCAGGGCATGCACGCGCTCTTGCTCAGCTTCAGGATGGCCGCTTGGCCTGGGCGCAAGGGCCGCCTAGAGCTCCACGCCGTAGCATCGCCCCGAGCACGCCGAACTCTGCGATTCATCGCACGCGACTGGCGCGTCCGTTGAGTAACCAATAAATCGCGCGGCAAAGCGGCGCCACGAATCCGGCCGGCTGCGCCCGGAACGGCAGAGCAGACCGCCTCCTGTAGGATGACACCGGCGGCGGTCTCTGCGAGGCCCCACGCCAAGTCAGGAGTTTTCTGTGGTCGCGACTTGAGCCGGCTTGTGTAGGCTCACGCAGGCTGTTGCATTACGAGCTGCAACGAATCGTGAGTCGAAGCTCGTGGACGCAAGGAGGCGCGAGCGATGAAGACTCTCACGCGAGTTACGATTTTGGTGGGCTTTTGGTTGGGCGCGCATCAGGCCGCGGTGGCCCAAATGCCGATCGGCCGGGACACACAGTCGGCCGTGGAAGCCGTGGTCGGCAACAAGGTTCTGCAAGCACGCTACCTCGGTGCTTCACCCTTCACGAACATAAGCGGCAACCTGGATTACGGCGCTCTGCTCACGGAGAACCGCGAGTTCATCGGCTCCGCTGCCCTACTGTTTGATACCGACCTGGTGCCGCTGTCGCGGCTGCGACTGCAGGTTGGCCCTCAACTATCTCTTGCGTGGTTGAACGAGGGGGAGAAAACCGATGTGTTTGCGCTCTCAGTCGGAGCGAGCGCACGGTACGAGATCGCACCACGTATTGGCCTGGCTGTGCTAGGCAGCGCCTTCTATTCTCCCGGCGTCCTCACTTTTGGAAACGCACATAACATGTACGACTTCACCGCGGGTGGTGAGGTGCGCCTGGCGGGACGTCTCTTCGCCGTCGCCGGGTATCGCTGGCTCAAGTTCACTCTGGTCAACGAGCCGGACGAGGACGTGTCGAATGAATTGTTCGCCGGGATCCGCTGG
>Ga0335079_10004885_pt1 | contig 15413 bp, 13 predicted proteins | sample Lox_Sample_33_FD_206719 | JGI IMG/M metagenome (GOLD analysis project Ga0335079, IMG submission 206719) | Soil microbial communities from Loxahatchee National Wildlife Refuge, Florida, United States - Lox_Sample_3.3 | ecosystem: Environmental > Terrestrial > Soil > Wetlands | place: USA...
GAGTGGCCCCGTACGATGACGCTGCAGGATACCTGGATACGAAAATAGCCTCTCGAACATGGGACCCTGGCGAATTCCCAGGCGCACGGCATGAAGTCTTCGTTGCCGCAGCGTTCGTGCGGGTCGGCTTCGTGATCGAGTTCGAGGACGAGGACGATCTCACGACGTCTCACGTTGAGTTCACTGCGACGCATCAGAAGTCGGGTAAGAAGTACTCGGTGGAGGCCAAGCATTGCGCAGGCGCCGGACGCATCGGCCGCCGGCTCTCGGATGCTCCCCGCAAGGCCGCAAATCACCCGCGCATCGTGTTCGTCGATCCGAACGAACCCGACGATGGCTCATCCGGGGAGCAGATGCCGGAGTTCCTGAGGCGGGCGCTCAGGCGCGGCGCTTCGAGCGGACCCGGTACGGTAGGAGCTTGCCACCAGCGTACGTTTTCATGACGAACCACCCGGCCCCCCACCACCTGGACAGCACGGCTTTCCGGAGTGCCGTCCTGATCGAGGGCTTCCACATCCTCGGGTTCAAGGGGGACGCGAAGTTCGAGAACCTACAGGCCGCGATCAACGCCCGCGACGCGCACGTCGAGATGGAGCGTCTGGGCAGGTCGATCCACTCCGAAATCCCGGCCACCTTCGACGGTGACGCCCCCGTCAAGGCGCAGCTGACGGACGCCGAGATGGCTGCTCACCGGCGCCATTGCGTCGTCCAGGAGGTCGGCAGGCAGGCGAAAGACCCGATCGAGCTCTACGACTTTTTCTTCTCGACCTACTCCAAGTCTCCCCGGGAGAACCTCCTGGAATTCCTGGCAGGCGCTCCCGACTACGACCGCCATCAGTCTCTCGCGCAGCCCGAGCTCGCCCGCGAATACGCGGAACGTTGCACGTGTGCGGCCACGGCCCTGCCTGGGAGCTCGGGAGCAGTGGGTTGGCAAGGGCCCCCTGCGGTCCCAAGTCAAGCCCTTGCAACCCGACCCTTCGGATGCGAGAACGCCGCCTCCGTGATCGATCTCTCGATGCTTAACCCCTCCCAGCGCGACGCGGTGACGACGACGGAGGGGCCACTGCTCGTCCTTGCCGGTGCCGGATCCGGCAAGACCCGCGTCATTGCTCACCGGATAGCTTGGCTCATCGCGAGGGGAGCCGGGGCGGAGTCGATCCTCGCGGTTACCTTCACCAACAAGGCCGCGGGCGAGATGCGGGAGCGCCTGGAAAAGCTGGTCGGCCCGGCCAGCGCGGGCGTGTTCGTTTCGACCTTCCACAGCTTCGGCTTGTGGCTGCTCAAGGAGGAGCACGCGGCGTTGGGACTCCCGCGCCGCTTCGGGGTCTGCGACGCAGGCGACCAGACTGCCATCGTGAAACGCTGCATGCGCGAAGTGAAGGTGGACGATCGCTCTTTTGACGCGCGGCGCGTGCAGTTCCTCATCTCGGGGGCGAAGAATGCCTTCAGGAAGAGCATTTCCGTGCGCCCCGAGGGTCAGGGCGACGACTACGACCTCGTGGCCGCCGAGATCTTCCCGCGGTACCAGGCGGCCCTGCGAGCGCAGCGCGCGGTCGACTTCGACGACCTCATCGCGATGCCGGCGGAGCTGCTGCGTGAGCGCGCGGTGCTGAAGCAGAAGTACCAGGGTCGGTTTCGCTATCTGCTCGTCGACGAGTACCAGGACACGAATCGGTGCCAGCTCGAGCTGTTGAAGCTGCTCGCCGGGGAGCAGCGCAACGTGTGCGCGGTGGGCGACGACGACCAGGCCATCTACGGTTGGCGCGGGGCCGAGGTGAAGAACATCTTGCGCTTCGACTTTCACTTTCCCGGGGCGAAGGAGGTGCGGCTCGAGCAGAACTATCGCTCCACCGGCTGCATCCTCGAGTGCGCCAACGGGGTCATCGGGAAGAACCCGCATCGGAAAACGAAGCGGCTCTGGACGGCGGCCGGTGCGGGCGACAAGGTGCGCGTGGCGGCGCTGGCCGGCGAGGAGGAGGAAGCGCAGCACGTGGCGGACCTGATCGTGCGCGGTCGCAACGAGGGAAGGCCCTGGTCGCATTTTGCCGTGCTCTACCGGCTCAACGCACAGTCGCGTCCCTTCGAGGAGGCGCTGCGCGAGGCGGCAGTGCCCTACCACGTGCGTGGCGGACCGGCCTTCTTCGAGCGCGCCGAGGTTCGCGACCTCCTCGCCTACCTCAAGGCGTGCGCGGAGCCGCAAGACGAGGTGTCGCTTGCCCGGATCGTGAATGTGCCGGCGCGGGGCATCGGCGACACCTCCCTGGAGCGCGTGCACGCATGGTCGCTGGAGCATGGGGTAGGCCTCTTCGAGGGGCTCCGAAGGGCGGAGGCGAACCCGGGTCTCCCGCGCGGCGCGGCGAACCGCATGCTCGCCTTCGTGGAACTGATGGAGCGTTACGCGCTCGCGTTCGAGCGCCAGCCCATCGGCGAGGTGGCGCGGCGGCTGGTCTCCGAGGTGGATCTGTGCTCGCACGCGCGCGCCACCGTGAAGTCGGCCGAGGCGGCGACGCGCAAGGTGGAGTCCATCGATAGCGTGCTGAGGTCCATCGAGCGCTGGTCCCAGCGCACCGCGAAGAAGCCCACGCTTCGCAACTACCTCGCGAAGCTCGCCCTTGACGCTCGAGAGGACGAGCAGGTGGACGGCGAGGGGGTCGCGCTCATGAGCCTGCATGCGGCCAAGGGTCTCGAGTTTCCGGTGGTGTTCCTGGTGGGCGCCGAGGAGGATCTCCTGCCCTGCGCTCAGGTCTGCGGTGAGGCGCGCGATCTGGAGGAGGAGCGTCGGCTCGCCTACGTTGGCATCACCCGTGCCCGCGAGCGGCTCGTCATCACCCGCGCTGCGGCTCGCGTGAAGCGCGGAAAGACCTTGCCGCGCACGCCAAGCCGCTTCCTCGCCGATCTGCCGGAGAGCGCCATCTCGCGATTCGACCCGGCGACAGATGTGTCGCCCCCCCACGAGGTTGCGGTTCGTTCTGCGGAGGTCCTGGCGACCCTGAAGGCGCGGTTTGCGCCGGCGAAGGAAGAGAGCGAGGCCGAGGAGCCACTGGGGCGAGGGTCTTTGCTTGACAAGGGGCGCGCCCTCCTCTAAAAGGCGCCTTTCCTAACCTTCGAAGTCCACGCAGGTTTTGCGGCAGGCCGTCCAATGAACAAGGGTACCCACAGCGCAACCAGGGGCGAGGCTCTGAAGGGTCGCAAGTGGTGGGTAGCAGACATCGCTCAGCTGACCGTGGGCCGGGCCGCCAGCGGCGTGGCGACCATCCTCAAGGGCAAGCACAAGCCCATCTACACGCCGTCGATGGACGTGGGCGACTTCGTGGTGGTGGTGAACGCCGAGAAGGTTCGCTTCACAGGAAAGAAGGAGTCGGAGAAGCTGTATTTCTCGCACTCGATGTGGCCGGGTGGCGCGAAGCAGACGCCCGCCCACAAGCTGCGCGCAGCTCATCCCGACGCCGTCTTCCTCAATGCCGTTCGTCGCATGCTTCCCCGCAACGCGTTGGGACGCGACATGATGCGCAAGCTCAAGGTCTACGCCGGCCCTGAGCACCCGCACGCCGCTCAGAAACCCGAGCGCCTCGATCTATCGGCGTAGCGAGGAATTCGATGCCCCAGCTTCCACTGTCCGTCGGACGCCGCAAGGAATCCATTGCCCGCGTGCGGCTGTGCCCGGGCACGGGTAACATCACCATCAACGGTCGTCCCATGGACACGTACTTCGGGCGCGAGACCTCCAAGATGATCCTGGTCGAGCCGCTCAAGGTCGTCGATCAGATGGGCAAGCTGGACGTCTTCGTGAACGCGAGGGGCGGCGGCCTATCCGGTCAGGCGGGAGCCATCCGCCATGGCATCACCCGCGCGCTCATGGAGATGAGCGCCGAGTTCCGCCCTGTCCTCAAGAAGGCGGGATTCGTCACGCGCGATGCGCGAGCCGTCGAGCGCAAGAAGTACGGTCGCCCCGGCGCCCGCAAGCGGTTCCAGTTCTCGAAGCGCTGACCTCCCGTGGGTGCGGCTCGCCTGGTGTGCGAGTTCGGAAGCTGAGCGCTTACCTTTGCCGAGCGTGTGCTCGTTCCGCGCGGTCGATCGCTCGCTGTCCCAGAGACCAGGCAATGGCTTTCCGCCGGGACCGAATGGTACCCTCGGCCCCGTATGGAGCTGAATGAGGTCCTGCAGATCGCGCTGAAAGCCAACGCGAGCGACATACACCTCAAGGCGGGTCTCCCGCCGATGTTCAGGGTGGACGGGGCGCTCACGCCGCTCAAGGACGCTCGCCGCTTGCCTCCGGAAGAGGTGGCGCGGATGACGTTCGGCATCATGAACGAGTTTCAGAAGGAGAAGTTCAAGCAGACCAACGAGGTGGACCTCGCCTACGGCGTGCCCGGTCTGGGCCGGTTCCGCGTCAACATCTTCCAGCAGCGCGGAACGGTGGGCGGCGTCTTCCGGGTCATCCCCTTCAAGATCCAGACTATCGAACAACTCATGTTGCCCAAGGTGATCGAGAAGCTCGCCGGAGACCAGCGCGGGCTCATCCTCGTCACCGGCACCACTGGATCGGGCAAGTCCACGACGCTCGCAGCGATGATCGATCACATCAATTCGCACGAGACTTGCCACATCATGACGATCGAGGACCCCATCGAGTTCCTCATTCGCGACAAGCGTTCGATCGTGAACCAGCGCGAGGTGGGCGTCGACACGATGAGCTTCGGCCAGGCGCTGAAGAGCGCCCTCCGGCAGGACCCGGACGTCATCCTGGTGGGAGAGATGCGCGACCTCGAGACGATCGAGACGGCGCTCACCGCGGCCGAGACCGGTCACCTCGTCATGTCGACGCTCCACACCCTGGACGCGACGGAGACCACCAATCGCATCATCTCCGCGTTTCCCCCCTACCAGCAGAAGCAGGTTCGCCTGCAGCTCGGCTCGGTGCTCCGGGGGGTGGTGAGCCAGCGGCTCGTGCCGCGGGCCGATGGTCGCGGCCGCGTCCCTGCCATCGAGGTGCTCCTCAGCACCGCGCGGGTTCGCGAACTCATCGAGGACAAGGATCGGACGAAGGAGATCCCGGAAGCCATCGCGCAAGGCAATGTGTCCTACGGGATGCAAACCTTCGACCAGAGCCTCATGTCGCTTCTTCGGTCCGGGCTCATCACCTACGAGGAGGCTCTTCGCCAGGCGACGAACCCAGACGACTTCGCGCTGCGCGTCTCCGGTATCTCCGGAACCAGCGACTCCAAGTGGGATGGCTTCGAGAAGCCGCCCGAGGCGGCGCCGCTCGCTCCGAGGACCGCCACCGCGGGCGCGTCCCCCGGTGTTCCAGGCACGTCTGCGGCCCGACCTCCACACGCCGTACCGCAAAAGGCCCCCTCGGCTGCGAGCGAGGACGACTTCCAGATCGAGCGGTTCTGAACGGCGGGGCGCCCTGCGTGGGCAAGCGGCCTGGCGCCGTGGCAGACCGCTGACGGTTCACCCTCCTTCTGGGGGAGCGGACCGACATGCGCCGGGCTCAATCCCCCGGAACCTCCCCGGGACGAACCCCGGGGGTTCCAGCCCTCGCCTTGCGGCCACGCCGTCTCTGGCCTCGCGACCAATTGCGACTGGCTCCGACGTGCCGGGGTGACACGTGGGGTTGGGGAACCCATCCCTCTCCCCGGTTCGTGCCACTCGCCCGATGCCGCCCGTCGCAAGAGCGGTTTCGCATTCGGGAATGCCAAGGCGCCGCTCCGGGCAGCGTGTCTTTTGAAGAGCTTCTCTCCGTACATTCTGTCCCGGGGCGCCTGAGATGCCCGGGGTCGCCGTGCTTCCCGACGCCGGGCTTCCCGGCGGCGATTCGGTGAGCCGTGCCCCTCGGTCGTGTCGGGCGGCCACGCCCAGCCCAGGTCGGCAGCGCGGGGATCGGCCTCGCGCTCTCGCCTCGCTCGGGTTGCGCCGGGCCACACCGCGGTCCGGAGGCTGCTCGTCGGGCCGGTTTTCCGCTATCTTGCGCCCACATGAGCGCACGCTTCAGAGCCTTGCTCTTCTTCGCCGTAGCCTCCTGCGCGACCTCGCATGTTTCCCTCACGGGCGAGCTGAAGTACGGGAAGTCGGCCGAGGAGGACTACCAGGCGGGGAATGAGGAACTCAAGAAGCACAACTTCGCCGAGGCCACGAAATTCTTCGAGCACGTGCGCACGAAGTACCCGTTTTCGAAGTACGCCGCGCTGGCAGACCTTCGGATCGCCGACGCGCGTTTCGACCAGGGTCACTACCTCGAGGCCGCCGAGTCCTACCAGCAGTTCGTGAAGCTTCATCCGAACCACGAGCAGGCCGACTACGCCGCGTACCGCGTCGGGCTCTCGCATTTCAAGGATGCACCGAGCGAGTTCATCCTGTTCCCGCCCACCTACGAAAAGGACCAAGCCCAGATACGCGACGCGGCCAGGACGCTCGACGAGTTCGTGAGGAAGTATCCAGAGTCGACGTATCGGCCCGACGCCGAGAAACTCTTCGCCCAGGCGCGCGCGCGCCTTGCCGAGCACGAGTGGTACGTGGCCCAGTTCTATGCCAAGCGCGAGCACTGGGCCGGAGCCGCGGGTCGGCTGGAGACACTTCTCAGGGAATACCCCGGGTCGCCCCGCGAAGCAGCGGCGCTCTATCAGCTGGCCGAGCTCTACCTCAAGCAGGACGAACGCTACCGGGCGCAGCAGAAGTTACAGGAACTGATCGTGAAGTACCCGCAGGACGCCCGGCGTGCCCAGGCGGAGAAGCTCCTCGCCTCGCTGAGGTGATGCCGTGAAGAGCGGGTCCCGCGCCGAGCACGGTTGCGTCGAGCCGCGCGTGCGCGGCAAGCGCAGCCGGGCCTGGCGTCTCATCCCGGCGGGCGCGACCTTTGCGACCGCGCTCGCCGCCTGGCTATGGTGGAGCCGGGTCGCCTCGTGCGCCGCGCTCATCCAGTCTCCGGAGGAGCAGATCCGCAAGGGGCTCGCCGGTCAGGACCACGCGCGCCTCGACGATGTGTGTGGGCCCCACGCCGGTGGCACGGCGGAGCTCCATTCCATGAGGTTCGACGACATCTCGCCGATGGTGGAGGGATCTCGCGCCACGGTGGCGGTCATGCTCACGGCCAACGGTCGCGTCAGGTGGCGCGAAGGGGAGGCGCGGTTCGCCTATTCGGGTCGCGAGCGGTTCCACATGAATCCGTGCTCCCTCGGCCACTGGTGCAGCGACGGTGGCCAGTTCGATCGCCTGCGGGGCGTGCTCCTGGCGCTCGTGAGGCGCCGCGATGCGCTGGAACGCGGAGATGTGGAGGCCCACGCAGGGCTCCTGTCGGACCACTATCGGGACCGGGGCGAAGACCGCCTGGCAGCGCGGCACCGCCTCGCACGCGAGCTCGCCCAACCGCTTCCCCGCCCGCGCCTCCTCAACTGGCAGATCAAGATCGAGCGCGAGACGGCCCTCGTCGGCGAGGACGCGGAGAGCTCCGTCCAGGGCGAAGCTCCCACGCGCGTGCGGCGCGTGTACCGTCTGGAGCGGCAAGGCGAGCGGTGGCTGTTCGCCGGGGGCGTTTGATCGATTTTTGCCACCAACTTCGGCTCCACTCCGCCGCTTTGGTACACTCGCGCCATGACCGATCTCGACGAGGACGTGAAACAGGCGTTCAACCTGGGGCGGGCCTATTACCACAAGAAGGAATATGCTCGCGCCGAGCGGTACCTCTCGCGAGTCGTCGAGCAGAACCAGTCTTTTCCGGACGTTTACAACATGCTCGGCGTCGCTTATCACGACCAAGGGCAGTACCAGAAGGCGCAGCGCGCGTTCGAGGCGGCCCTTCGCCTCAACGCCGGCTACACCGAAGCCGCCCTCAATCTGGCGGTCATCTACAACGATACCGGAAGGTATCAGGAGGCGCGCGAGGTCTACCGGCAAGCGCTCTCTCGCTCTGCCGCGGGGCCTGGCAAGATTGACCACTACGTGCAGGGCAAGCTCGCCAACATGTACGCGGATATTGGAGAGGTATGGGAATCCGCCGGCATGCACGCGGAGGCCGCGCGAGAGTACCAGCGGGCCCTCGAGCTGTGTCCCTCCTTCATCGATATCCGCGCGAAGCTTGCCGCGACGCACCGCGAGTCAGGGGATACCGACCAAGCCATCGCCGAGTACGAGGAGATCGCCCGACAGAACCCCGCCTACCTCTCGGCACGGCTGTCGCTCGGTCTGACGTTATACGCGGCCGGCCGGCGCGACGAGGCCAAGGAGCAGTGGAACGCGGTGCTGCGGCTCTCGCCAGGCAATCGCAACGCCGAGATGTACCTCAAGATGGCTGAACCGAGCGGCGAACCAGGGGAGGCCCAGTAGTCGGCACATGCCGGGGCGATCGCTCGCGCTGCGCTTCCTCTCTGGTCCCTTCCAGGGCGGCCTGATGCCGCTCGACCGGGCGGTACTCCTGGTCGGTCGCCAGCCGGGTCTGGATCTCGTCCTGGCGGACGAACTCGTCTCGCGGCGCCATGCGAGGTTCTTCTTCGAGGAAGGGACCTTCGTGCTCGAGGACCTGGGCTCGACCAATGGAACGTTCCTGAACGGCACGCGCGTCTCGCGCTCGCGCGTGGCCGCGGGCGATCGGATCCTGCTCGGTGCTTCCCTGGTCAAGGTGGTCCCCCACAACGCTGTACCCAAGGTGCCGGAAAAGCCGAGTGAACCAGGCCCGAGGTCGGCCCCAAGCCAAAGCGCGATGGAGGGGCGGCTCGAGGAAGTGCCGCTGAGGGAGCTGCTCCAGTTTCTCTCCTCGGCGCGCCGGACGGGGGCCCTCACTCTTCGCAATGCGGCGCACACAGCCGAAGTGCATTTCGAGGGCGGGCGGCTCACGAGCTGCGTCATCGATGGTGCCACGGCGGTGTCGACAAGAAAGAGCTTCCAGCGGCTGCTCTCCTTCGAATCCGGTCACTTCGAAGTGAATTCCACAACGGCCGCGCCGGGCGGCCCGGCGCCGCTCCCGGAACCGATGGAATTGCTCGTGGCGGAGGGCCTGCGCCAGGCACAGGAGCTGGCACGATTCCGCGAGAGGCTGCCTTCGTGCTTTGCCGCGGGCAGCGTCTCGCCCGAGGGAGGAAATCTGGACGAGGAGGACCGGGCGCTCGTGGCGCTGGCGCTCACGCTTCCATCCCTCGGCCAGGTGCTCGACGCCACGCCGCTCTCCGATCTGGATGCAGCGAAGCGGCTGGCGGCCCTGCTCACCCAGGGGTGCCTCGAGCCCGGCAGCGAGGCGGGGTGAGCCGTCGTCGGCGCTTTCCCGAGAGGTCCGCGCCCTCGGGGGTAGCAAGGAAACGGTGCCCTGGCCGCGTCAGAGTGCTCGGTCGTCGGCAATCCCGGCTGCGCAACCGCCGCTGTGACGGGCATCGGGCGAAAACCTGCGAGCGGGGTGGGACTGTCCGCTCCGGCGCGCCAGAGTGGGTCGCCCGTCGAAGCATCCGGGAGAGCATGATGCCGCCGACGCAGATCCAGGAGACGCCCGCCCTGACCGAGGTGGTGCAGCACACGCGGCGGATTCAGAAGGTGCTGGACACCTGCGTCGAGCTGCGACTCTGCGGGCGGCTCATCCTCTCGGCGATCATCGACGGAGAGTCCGGAGAAGCTCGCACGGTCCGGGAGAAGCAGTTGCGCTGCTCGCAGACAAGGGTGGTCGAGGCGTTGCATGGTCGGCTCATCGACCCTCATCGCTCGTGGGCGGGGTGCTGCCCTCGGCTCGACGAGACCGCCGGCGAGCGCCGCTCGACGCGCGTGCGCAAGGGTACGCAAGTGGCTCAAGACCAAGACGCAGGAGGCGCAGTTCTTGCGTCTCGAGGGCGCGTGAGCCGAAGAAGGCCGCGATCGCCGTCGCGGTGTCCATTCGCCGTCCACCACATGCCGCGCGACCCGGGCCGAGTGTCGCGACCCTGGCCCCCAACGACTTCGTGCGCCGTGACAGCGTGGCAAAGCGCCTGGCCAAGCGCATCCGGGATCCTGGCTGGGGGGTGCAAACTGAGAAGGGGCCCTGAACCCCCGATCCGGGGTGGCAGGTCCCACCCCTGGGCCGAAGGCGTTCGGCTGATGTTCGGACGACAGCGCCTCGAACTGCATTTCCCGGGCGAAAGCGTCGCGAGGCCGGGGACGGCGTACCCGCAAGGCGAGGGCTCCGGAGAACGCACGCGAGGGATCATCTTCATTGGACCTCACCGAAATTGCCACCGGGAAGCCTGCGCGTTTGCGCGTCGGGAGGAACGGTGGCGGCGAGCGTGTCAGAGGTCGGTGGTAAGCTCCATGGTGTCGTGGCTCTTTGAAAACTGACGACACGCTCGATGTTCGGAATGCCGCAGCGGCATTCCCGGCTGCGAAACCGCTGCTGCGACGGGCGGCATCGAGCGAGCAGCATGAACCTGCGAGCGGGGTGGGATTCCCCATCCCCACGCGCCCTGGCGCGTCAGAGTGGGTCGCCCGTCGAAGAGAGGTGACCTCGTGCGCGAGGCCGGAGACGTCGTAGCCGAAAGGCGAGGGCTCCAAAGAACGCACGCCAGGCCGGGCTTGTTGCCCTCCCTGCGCCTCTCAAGAACCCCCGGGATTTATCCCTGGGGAGGTTTAGTTCTGACCTCGCGGATTCATCCCCGGGGCAGGTATAGGATTCAAGGGGATCTGACTCATGTCCGGTGCCGACCAGGTTCGCCTCACGACGCTCAGCCACGGTGCGGGTTGAGCCTGCAAGATCCGTCCGGCGGATCTGGCGCAGGTGCTGCGTCGCCTTCCCCCAGTGCGGGACCCTCGCGTGCTCGTCGGCCACGAAACGCACGACGATGCAGCTGTCTATCAGCTGTCGCCGAGTGAGGCGATCGTCGAAACCGTCGACTACTTCACCCCCGTTGTCGACGATCCGTTCCTCTTTGGGCGCATCGCAGCGGCCAACGCCTTCTCCGACGTGTGGGCGATGGGAGCGAGGGCGCTGTTCGCCTTGAATCTGGTCAGCTTCCCCACGGGGAAGCTGCCGATGGAGATGTTAGGCGAGATCCTGCGCGGCGGTGCCGATGCCGCAGCGGAGGCGGGGGCGCCCATCCTGGGAGGCCACAGCATCGACGATCCCGAGCCCAAGTACGGCCTCGCAGTCACGGGCCTCGTACACCCGCAGCAGGTCTTGCGCAACGTGGGAGCCCGGGTCGGCGACCAGCTCCTGCTCACGAAGCCGCTGGGCTCGGGCATCGTGACCACTGCCATCAAGCGTGGAGTGGCTGAGGCAGAGCTCGTTGACCGGACAGTGCGGGTCATGGCCACCCTCAACAAGCAGGCGTCAGAAGTGCTCGTCGCCAGCGGGGCCGTGCACGCCCTCACCGACGTGACTGGCTTTGGCCTGCTCGGCCATGCCTGGGAGATGGCCGAGGGGTCGTCCATTTCCATGCGCCTGCGCTTGTCCGACATCCCCATCCTGGAAGGCGTCCTCGCGCTTGCCGCCCGGGGCATGGTGCCCGGCGGCTCCAGGGCGAACCTTGCTTGGGTTTCCCCGCACGCGCGGTTCGGCGACGCCGTCGCCGAGCCCGCTCGCCTGGCGCTCGCGGACGCGCAAACGAACGGGGGGCTCCTGGCAGCGGTTGCGGAAGAGCGGGCCGAGGACGTCCTCGCCGCGCTGAGGGGGGCGGGCGTGCAGGCGGTCGCCATCGGTGAGGTGCTCGCTTCTGGCGGGCCGGACCGGCTCGAGGTGAGCGCGGGGTAGAATCGCCCTCATGATGTGCCAGCTCGTTCTCGCGCTTGCGCTCGCTGCTCCGGTGGCAGCCCAGCAATCGGCCGTGGAGCCCGCTTTCGTGGCCGTCGTGGACCCGGGCCACGGTGGTGAAAAGGAGGGCGCTGTCGGCCCAGGCGGGGTGCGCGAGAAGGACGTCGCGCTCCAGATCGCGCGCCGGCTGGCGACGAGGCTGCGTCAGCAGGGCGGAACGGTGGTACTGACCCGCACCGGAGATGTTGGGGTGGCCCTCGCCGAGCGGGCCGCGCTCGCCAACGCAAAGCGGGCCGACTTCTTCCTGTCCATCCACCTCAACGCCATGCCGGGTGCGTCACGTGCTCGCGCCCACGGGATCGAGACCTACTTCCTCTCGGCCGACGCGAGCGACGCCTCGGCCACCGCCGTCGCGGCGCGCGAGAACGCGGACCGCCTTGTGGGGGAACCCGAACTCGATCCCGGCGATCCGGTCTCCGGTATCCTGCGAGACCTCGCCGACACCGATGCCCTGAGCGAGAGCTCCCGACTCGCTTATGCCATTCACGAGCGGCTGGTGACGCGGCTTGGTGCCGAGAACAGGGGGGTGAAGCAGGCTCCCTTCTACGTGCTGGCCGGCGCGCGCATGCCGGCAGTATTGCTCGAGGTCGGGTTCATCTCGCACCCCGGGGAGTCGAGGAGTCTGGTGACGCCCGCCTACCAGGAGCGCGTGGCGCAGGCGATCGCCGAAGGTGTGGCATGGTGGCGGGCAGCCACGAAGCAGGCCAGTCGCTGAGAATCGTTTGGCGCACCTTTGCCTTCGACCCAAGGTGCGCGTCCAAGACCGCGCCGGATCGGGTCGACCTCGGGCGCCGTGAACCGTCTCGTCGCGGTCTAAAGGAACCGCGCGGCCGAGCAGCGAAGCAAGACGTTCAGGGCCCTGGGGAGCTCAGACACCGCTGCGACACCAGGACTGCCAACGGCACCGGACGAATCGGAACCGGACCCTTCTTCCTCACCCCCCATCGCACCAGCGTGGGCAGGGCTTCTGTGGTTTCTCGGCGGGCAGGGGATGCCGGCGATGAACTCGGCGCGTGCGGGCGCTTCGTACCACGGAGACGCGTGGCCGGGGCACCGTGAGCTTCGTCGGCGCCTGCGGGCTGCGATGTGGCCTCATGTGACCACAATAGGCGCATGAGAACGGTGGGGATTCGTGAGCTCGGGGATCGCCGGAGCGGGCACGTGCGAGAGGTGGAGAAGGGCGAAACCGTGCTCATCACGGATCGAGGCCGGGTGGTCGCAGCGCTGCGACATCCCCGAGAAGCGGCGCGCCACGATTCCCGCAGGGGCACCAGCGGCCTATCGACACCGGGGTGCTGCGCCCCGCCGCCCGAGCTCGGTCCATCCGGCCGGGGAGCTGCCAGCGTCGTCCCTGCGAAGCACACGGAACGCATTGCTACCAAGGCCGCGCGCTTCGCGAGATCGCCGGTCTCGAACGCGAGTGCGATCTCGTCGCCATCGAGCAGAACCTGCGGCGCAGGGCTCGCGAGGAGTTTCTTGTCGAGCCCGCGAGCTCTTTGATGCGAACCGGCGATCCGGCTCCTCGATGAATAAGCTCGGGGTGGCGGCGAGCTTCGACGACCGCGTGCGCAAGTCGAGGCGTTCGCTGTTCCGCTCGTGCCCGAACCAGTGATCGCGCACGTTCAGTTCCCATCGGCGCAAGCCGCCGGGCCCGTTGCATTCGCGCGCGCCGAGTCGAGCTCCGGGTCGGCGAGCTCAAAGCTCGACCGACTCCGAACGGCACAGGCGGCAGGGCCCTGGAATCACTGATTGTCAAGCACGCTGCCCTACGTTGTTCACGCAGGGGACGGCCAAGCCGGAGAGGAGGATCACGGTCTTAGCCGAGCCCGAAGACCGCCCACAGCAGGGCGACGCTCGCTGGCGACTGCACTTGCCGCGCGACGGACGGGATGGGCTGCCACTGCCAGAATGTCAGGGCGAGCACGAGGCTCGCGGGGGGAGGTGCGTGCTTCGTTCCACCCCCCCGTCGGCACTCGATGGAGGCGCCACACGGCCGCGTCTTGCCGACGGCGGCCATCGACGAGCTCCTCACGCCGGCGTTGCAGCGCGCCGAATCACCCGCGATGGAGACTTCGGACGCCACCGCAGGCGTCGCTTGGCAAGGCTCAAGGACTGGCGCATCTCCGCGATCATCGCCGACGAGGTCGCTCGCTCGCAGACTCTGGCGGCAGAGGCATTCACAACTTGCGGATCGAAGAATTGCGGGGACAGCTCCTGGGGGCTGGCGACGCCGCGGGTCCGCGGTTATCATGCCGCCCCCTATGAGAACGAGCGGACGCGGCGAGCTTGAGCTTCGCACTGTTTCGCTGGAACCGTCTGTCTCCAAGTACGCGGAGGGATCCTGCCTCGCGAAGTTTGGGGATACCCACGTGCTCTGCACTGCCTCGGTCGAGGATCGCGTCCCACCACACGTCCTGGGAAGCGGCGCCGGCTGGGTCACGGCCGAGTACGGCATGTTGCCGCGCTCCACGCACGAGCGCATGGCGCGCGAGGCATCCCGGGGAAGACAGGGAGGGCGCACGCTCGAGATCCAGCGGCTCGTGGGGCGTGCCTTGCGCGCCGCCATCGATCTGCGGGAGATCGGGCCGCGCACGATCACCGTGGATTGCGATGTCATCCAGGCGGATGGCGGGACGCGCACGGCTGCCATCACCGGAGGATTCGTGGCCATGGCGCTTGCGGCGCGAGGCCTCAAGGCGCGAAGAACCATCTCGGCCTCGCCCGTGAAGCGGTTCGTCGCCGCGGTGTCGGTCGGCATCGTCGATGGGGTGGTGCGCCTCGATCTCGACTACGAGGAGGACGCGTCGGCCGAGGTGGACATGAACGTGGTCGCGACGGGGGATGGCGAGCTGGTGGAGGTGCAGGGCACCGCCGAGGGGAAGGCCTTTCGGCGGGAACAGCTCGATCACATGATCGATGCAGCCCTGACCGGGATCGCGCGTCTCAGAAAGGGGCAGGAGCAGGCCATCTCGCAGGCGCAGGAACGCGCCCCTCTCAGGCGGTAGAGATGTTGGAGCTGCTCTTTGGCACGTCGAACCCGGGGAAGCTGAGCGAGCTGTGCCGGATGATGGAGGGGCTGGCCGTCCGGATCCTCACGCCGGACGACCTGGGCCGGCCCCTTCCGGTGGTCGTCGAGGATGGGGAAACCTTTCTGGAGAACGCAGAGAAGAAGGCGTCCGCCCAGGCGCGCGCGTTGGGGGTGCACGTGCTGGCCGATGACTCCGGATTGTGCGTCGATGCGCTCGGAGGCGCGCCCGGTGTCCACTCGGCGCGCTGGGCGGCGCTCGATGATCTCGCTCGGGGGAGCCCCCCCCAGCGCTCGCGTGCGGAGCTCGATCAGGCCAACAACGCCAAGCTTCTCGCCGCCCTGGACGGAATCCCCGACGCGCAGCGCGGCGCTCACTACGCTGCGGTGTTGGCTCTTGCCCGGCCCGACGGCACGATCGCTGCCGTGGTGGAGGGAAGGTGCAGCGGCCGCATCGGGCAAAAGCCGCGGGGCACGCACGGATTCGGCTACGATCCGGTATTCATTCCCGCCGCGGCGGACGCGGCGAAGACCATGGCCGAGATCGAACCAGCTGCGAAGGATGCCATTTCGCACCGGGGGGCTGCGCTCCGAGCGCTCAGGCCAGTACTGGAGAAGCTCGCCTTTGACAAA
>Ga0335079_10004889_pt1 | contig 15409 bp, 12 predicted proteins | sample Lox_Sample_33_FD_206719 | JGI IMG/M metagenome (GOLD analysis project Ga0335079, IMG submission 206719) | Soil microbial communities from Loxahatchee National Wildlife Refuge, Florida, United States - Lox_Sample_3.3 | ecosystem: Environmental > Terrestrial > Soil > Wetlands | place: USA...
ATTCCTGAATTTCTTCGGCGCCTTTACAGAGCTCGAGCCACGTGGAAGCCGGCATTTTGCCACCGCCTGCGTCGATGAACTCGGCGTAATCCTGGAAAGCGGCTTCGATTTCATGCGCTTTCAGATGCAGGCTGCAGGTTTTGACGGTCGCGTCGAGCGCAGCTTTGGTGTCGGCGCGGCGCGTGTGGATCTGCCGCAGCAACGCCCAGGCATCGAGCGAGCTCGGCTTGGTCGCGACATAACTCGTCAGCAGTTGTGCTGCCTCGTCCAGTTGCCCCTGTTCCATCATCGTGCTGGCCTGTTCGAGTTCGGGATCGGCGGTCCAACCGATTTTCTCTTCAATCGCTTTGTTCGCCTTGTGCTCCAGGCCCGAATATTTAATGGCGACCGCTACCAAGGTACCAAACAGGAACCCGCCAACGTGGGCCCAGTGAGCGACGCCGTCCTGGGAAAAAAGAGCGCCAGAGAAGATTTCCATCGCAAGCCAGAACGGAAGGAGCCAGTATGCCGACACGCGGAAGCGGAAATAGCGGAACGGATTGCCAGTGCGGGCCAGCTTAACAATGCTGATCCACAGCACCCAGAGCATCTCGATCTTCATCTTGGGGAAGCGAACGAGAAAGGCTCCCATGAGCGCGGCGACTGCGCCCGAGGCTCCAACCGTGGGTGTCATGTCTCCGGGATTGGCCCAGGCGTGAATCTGAAGGGCGACCGCGCCGGCGATCAGGTAGAAGGCGGTATAGATTCCGCGCCCCCAGACATCTTCGAGGACGAATCCGGCGAGCCACAGGAACCACATGTTGCCGATGAGGTGCATCCATCCGCCGTGCAGGAAATTCGCTGTCAGATAGGTAATCGCACTCGGACGGCCCGGAATGAAGGCGTATTGCTCGTCGATCGATGAGGCTTTGAGCTGCTTGTATTCCGTGCCGAGACGGTCCATCTCGGCCTGCAACTCATCGGGATCCCCCATCGCTCTGATTCTGGCGTCGTATTCGTTGATGGTTTCGCGGTGCGGACTCTGAATTTCGTTCCACGTCTTGGGATCGTATTTCTTGAAGGCATCGACGAGCCTCTGCTGCTCCGGCTGCATCTTCAGCTCAGGGTGCTCGGCTGCCAGAATGACGGTGTCGACCTTGATTTCGGCCCGCTTGTCCGAGGTGTCTTTCACCGCGAAATTCGTGATGAGGAAGACGATCGTATTGAGCGCGATCAACGACAGCGTGATCACCGGCCAGCGCCTGGCCGACATATTTTCGTGCTTGATGGGAAGCAACAGCATGGTACTTCGCCTCTAAGCCCAGAGAAATCCAAGGCTTTGTCTGCGCCAGTTTAGTTTTGCGTATGGTGGATTCCCAGATGACTCGGGGTCGTGACCAATCGTTAGTAACCGGCTGCGGATCGCTGCGATGTCGACGAAACAGGACTGCGGAAGGAGATTGGCGAAGCTAGTCGGCGGCGGCCTCAAGGGCGGCAGTATTTTTCGCGGGCTTCTGTAGGAAACCCGCCCGTTCGGTCTCAAACGCTTCCAGGTTCGCGCCGAATTCCTGGTCATTCCATCCCATCACGGCGCCGATGCGCAGGGCGGCTTCGCGGCTGCAGGACTCGGACCAGCAAGGGCCTAACGCCACCGGAACGCGGCGGAGCAGCACATCGCCCAGAGTCACAGCGAGTTCTTTTCTGTAGGCTTCGACGACTTCAGCTACGATATGGGACGTGTGCGGGCAGATCGGAGCGCGAAGCTCGGCGCTGACCAGCGCCATGCGGGCGATGTCCATGGCGTGCTGGCCGTGCCACTCCATCATCCCGCGGGCGGTTTCTTCGCTGACCGATCCTGCCCGCGCGATCTCGATGACTTCCTGGTCGAGCATAGGGTCGAGCGCACTGCCCGGGCCGACCGCAACCATCTGGGGCTCCTCGACCGAGAGCCCAATCTTCCGTGCGCACTCCCGCGCCAGAGAGGCTGCGGTGGTCAACTTGCCGCCAATAATGGAAATCAGGCGCGTCGCGCCTTCGTCGGAGTGATCGTGCAGGAAGTGTCTCCGGGTGACGGCTGAGGGTTTGTCTCCGGGTGAATTCGGTAGGGGACGAATTCCGGCGAAGGCGTACTTGATGTCGTTCAGCGAGAGCTTTGCCTTCGGGAAAAGATTTGTTGCCGTGCGCAGGAGGTATTCCACTTCTTGTTGCGAAGGGGCGGTCTTTGCCGGATCTCCGGTGTCGGGAATTTCCGTCGTTCCGACGAGAATCTGGTCGTTCCACGGGAGCACAAAGACTGGACGTCCGTCCGATGCCTCAGTGTACAAGGCAGCCACGGGAGCGCCGGAAAATCGAGGCAGAACGATGTGCGACCCGCGCAGGCCACCGAGCATTGGTTTGCGAGTTCGAACTGTGGAGCGTTGGCAGAGGCGGTCGGCCCAGGGGCCTGTACTGTTAATGATCCATCCAGCGTCGACGCGGTAATCTTTGCCACTGGTGCGGTCGCGGAGCAGCACTCCGCGGGCGCGCCCTTGCGTGATGTCAACCGCAAGGACTTCACAATGATTGCGGACGACGGCGCCGGCCTCGGCGGCCTCGGTCATCCATTCCGCGACGAGGCGCTCGGGGAATTCGCACTGAGCGTCTTCATAGTTGAGCATCAGCCACTGATGGCCGGCATCGAGGGCGCGCTGCACGCGCACCATCTCCATCTCACTGAGGTCTTTGGATTTTTTCTTGGCGATCCGTTCGTAGAGCCAAAGTCCGGCTCGCACCTTCATCGCGCTGCGCTGGCTCTGCTCATTGAGCAGGAAGAGGAAGTGAACTGGATGTACCAGGTGCGAGCGCTCGTGCAGCAGTCGCTCGCGTTCGCGTAACGATTCGCGCACCAGTTCGAGTTCGCCATGTTCGAGGTAACGCAGTCCGCCGTGGATAACGCGTGTCGATCGGCTGGTCACGCCCGAGGCGAAGTCGTTCTGCTCCACCAGCAGCACGCGCTTGCCGGCCTTGGCGCATTCGCGCGCGATGGCGACGCCATTAATGCCACCGCCGATCACCACCACATGAAAGTGTTGGCCTTCCAGAGAGGCTCGGGGTTTGACTGCTAAGGCCATGTTTTGTAGCAAGGTACGCTATGTCTGCGGACGTTGCCGGGACTGCATGCCCGGGACGCGATCTTAATTCCCCGCACGCCCGCTTCTCATCATTGTGCGCCCGGCAGGGCAAGCAGATGAAGGTGACCGTTGGTCCATTCGGACATTGTCCGGTTTCCAGAGGTACGAGGAATCCGGGTGTTCCCGAAGTAACCCGGTTTTTCTGCCGAGGCGCCCGCCTCCTCTTCAATCATAGTCTGCGGACAAACTCTGTTCCGATTGAATGTTCTGTCCGCGCTCATTTACAGTGGTTGCCGAAAATGCCCACCACCGGAGAACGTTTCGAACGCGCCGTCGCGATCATGGAGCGCCTGCGCGCCCCCGGCGGCTGTCCGTGGGACCGCGAACAGACCTTCGATTCCATCAAGCCCTACACGCTGGAAGAGACCTACGAAGTCCTGGAGGCGATTGATAAGCGTGATTGGCCTGAGTTAGCCGGCGAACTTGGCGATCTGCTTCTGCAGGTGCTGTTCTATGCCGAGATGGCGAAAGAGCAGTCTTTCTTTTCCATCGACGACATAATCGATCGACTGTCGACCAAACTGGTGGACCGCCATCCGCACGTGTTTGGCGACGTGAAAGCGGACACCTCGGCAGAAGTGAAGCGCAATTGGGAAGCGCTCAAGGTAGAAGAAAGAAAAAAGAAGCAGGGTACTGTCGTCAAGGATGAGAAGCAGTCCGTCCTGGCGGGGGTCTCGTCGGCGATGCCTTCGCTGCTGGAAGCCCACAAGCTCAGTTCGCGCGCGGCACAGGTGGGATTCGATTGGCCCGACATCGAAGGCCTATTCGACAAGCTCCGCGAAGAAACCGACGAATTGCGCGAGCATCTTAAGGAATTTCCTGCACCCGGGCCGCAGCCTCAGGGGCGCGGCATTGCTGGGTCTGGCCGAACCGTAATCTCTGAGCAGTTGCATGCCCGGCTGGAAGAAGAAGTGGGCGACCTCATCTTCGTTCTCGTCAACATCGCGCGATATCTTTCGCTCGATCCGGAGTCCGCTCTGCGCAAGACCAACCGGAAGTTCAAGCGCCGCTTTCAATGGATGGAGGCGCGATTGCACGAATCCGGCCGCTCCGCTGACGAAGCTTCGATGGACGAGCTGGAGTCCCTCTGGCAACAAGCCAAACGCTCGGAGGGCAAAATTGCTTAACCCGCCACGGCGGCGTCACCCCGAAGCCCCGCGTTTTCTCCAGCGGGGCGAGGGATCCGGCGCGCATCGCCCCGAGCCCAAAGACGGCGTGCATACGCTACGCGCGAGATCCTTCGTCCGGAAAAGCGCCGGCCTTCGAGATGACGCCGCGGATTCGAGGGGCAGATGAGTGCTGACTCGATCGAACTCCGCCGCTGTCATGGCATTGAAGAGTTCCGCGCCTGCGTAGCGCTGCAGAAAGAAGTCTGGAACTTTACCGACGCCGAACTCGTGCCGCTTCGGATGTTTGTGGTCGCCGACAAAGTCGGAGGCCAAGTCATGGGCGCCTTTGACGGCAAAGCGATGGTTGGCTTCGCCCTTTCAGTTCCCGGGACTCGGACCGGGCACATTTACCTGCACTCGCACATGCTGGCTGTCCGGAAAGAGCACCGGAACAGCGGGCTTGGCCGCCGACTCAAACTGATGCAGCGCGAAGACGCGCTGGCTCGCGGCATCGAACTCATCGAGTGGACGTTCGACCCGCTTGAAATCAAAAACGCGTATTTGAATCTCGAGAAATTGGGAGCCATCTCACGCCGCTATAACATCAACCAATACGGGATCACGTCGTCGCCGCTTCAGGGAGGACTGCCGAGTGACCGGCTGATCGCCGAATGGTGGCTGAGGTCGAAGCGGGTCGTAAAACTGCTTGCTACGGGAAAGAATCCACCGTTCCACGGAGAGTTGGCGATCGAAGTTCCGGCGCAGATCTACGATTGGAAAGCTTCCGCCGAAACCCGCGGCAAGGCCCAGCAAGTCCAGGAGCGCAATCGCGAGCAATTCTTACGTTCCTTCGCATCGGGGCTGACGGTCTTGGGTTATGAGCGCGACCACGAAGGCAACGGGAAGTTTGTGCTTGGGCACTGGGATGAGAAGTGGTCGTATGCGTCGGAAGCCTAAGTTTCACTACGGAGACACAGAGGCACGGAGCAGGCCAATCCAATTGTTTCTTCTCCGCGGTTCCGTGACTCCGTGGTGAAGAAATTCAATCATGAAAATCGAAGCGATCACACTCCGCGAGATTCACCTGCCGCTCGTCCATTTTTTTGAGACGAGCTTTCACCGTCTTTACCACCGGCGCATTCTGCTGGTTACCGTTCACTGCGAAGGCGTCGACGGGTGGGGCGAAAGCGTCGTTGGCGAGGATCCCTTTTACAGCAGTGAATGGATCGACAGCGCGTGGCCGACGCTGAAGGAATACCTGATTCCTGCGCTTCTGGGGCAGCGGATCGAGTCGGCGCGCGAATGTCCGCAACTGTTTGCGAGAGTTCGTGACCATCGCATGGCGAAGGCTGCGCTCGAGAATGCGCTGTGGGAGGCAGAGGCCATCCAGAGACAGCTGCCGCTCTGGAAGCTTCTTGGAGGCACGCGTCGCGAAATTCCGTGCGGCGTCTCGATTGGCATTCAGGACTCGCCCCACCAATTGCTCGACAAGATCCAAACCGAGCTCGCAGCTGGATATCGTCGCATCAAAATCAAGGTCAAGCCTGGATGGGACATTAACGTTCTGGAACGAATCCGTTCGCGCTGGTCAGACATCACGCTGAGCTGCGACGCGAATTCCGCGTACACGCTGGATCAAGTGGAGCACTTGCGCAAGTTCGATCAGTTCAATCTGCTCATGATCGAGCAGCCGCTGTGGAATGACGACATCTACTATCATGCGCGCCTGCAAAAAGAGTTGCGCACCGCAATCTGCCTCGACGAGTCGATCGTGAGCGTACGCAGCGCAGCCTTTGCCGTTGAAACCGGCGCCTGCCGGATCATTAACGTGAAAGTGGGCCGGGTCGGAGGATTCACCGAAGCTTTGAAGGTTCACGACCTGTGCCATGCCCACAACATTCCGGTATGGTGCGGAGGCATGCTCGAAACCGGCATCGGGCGTGCGCACAACATCGCTCTCTCCACACTGGAGAATTTTAGTCTGCCAGGCGATGTCTCCGCTTCGAAGCGCTATTGGAAGGAAGACATCATCGAGCCGGAAGTGGAAGTTTCGCCGCAGGGAATGATCGCCATCAGCGACCAGCCCGGCACGGGTTATCGAGTAAAGCCGGAGCTGATTGAGAAACTGACGGTAAGAAAAGAAACGCTGCGGCCGCGCTGAGAGTATTCTCCCGAGAAATGATCTAGCGTGGAGTCTTCTGCGCCTCGCTCTTTTGAGCCTCGGTAGCCGTCTCGGGATGTCCACCATGGGCCAGCCGCTCCTGCTCGGCTTTGAGCCTCTCAACTCCCTGAGCGAACGTCAGCTTTTCCGGTAGCTTCTGGAAGTCGCTCAGCACCTCGTCAAACACCATCGTGAGCCCCTTGAAAAGCAAAATCTTGCCCGTGATGTTGAGACTCATTTCGGTGATACCCCAAGCGCCATCACCAAGCCCTAGATCACTTTGCGTGACCAAAAAATGTCCGCCCTTGTCGAGGCGGCCAATAATGCCCCAGCCGAAGCTGACATCACGAAACAGGGTGCCGTCGATTCTGGCGATCCGCCGGACTCGGGTATCAATCACGAGATATCCCTGCATACCCGGAAGTACCTGCTCTACGCGCGACGGAGGAGAATACGAGGGATTGGGCGAGAACTTCAACTTTACGAGCGGATCACCGTCGCTTGCCTCTGCGGCGCCTGTTCGGTCGTACTCATAGCGGAATGCGTCGGGCAGGGCCTTCAGGATTCGCATGGTAAGCTCTTCGTCTTCCTTCTCGCGCGCATGTTTTTTGCGCAGCTGATCGGGATTACTCATCAGCCAATCGAGATGACCGTATTCTGCCTGCTGTTGCTGGGTCGTGATGGGCTGGTCATTTACCGCGATGAGCATCGCCGCGAGCGCGTCCTCGGTCTCGATATAGAGTTTGGTCTGCGATCCCTTTGGCGTTTGCTTGTGCGAGCGAAACATGTGCAGAGCCTTTGTTTGATTGGCGGCGGCAACTTCGTTGGCGACGGCGGCGCGTACCAATTCGTCAGCTGAAATCTCGAGAGGTTTTGTCTCCTGCGCAGAGACCGACGCCGTGACTAGAAGGGCCAGCATCGACGCCGTCAGAACATACCTGTTGCGCATTGTCTGCCCACGTACCATCCGCCTCTTAGAGTAGCAAGTTGTCACCGAGGGTTGTAGCTTTGGGTCGACACGAGGCGTGTTCCTCAATGTACTACCGGGTTCTCCTGAGTTCGTTGGCTTGCCGCATGCTCTTGGACTTGGGTATAGTCGTTGGCAGCGAACAGCCGTCCGGTACCTGCCTTCCAGTGTCTCGGTATGCAGTATCCGCTTCCTAAAAAGGAGAAACATCCATGAGTGCTCCGTTGTCGGCAGACTTGGCGCAGATTGGGAAATCGGTGGTCATCAAGGGTGAGTTGTCTGGCAGCGAAGACCTTTATGTGGATGGTCAGGTCGAGGGCAGCATCGCCCTCAAGAACCATCTTTTGACAGTGGGGCCTAACGGGCAGGTGAAAGCGTCGGTTGAGGCCAAGGGTATCGTGGTGCAAGGCAAGCTTGAGGGCAACGTGCAGGCCAGTGACCGGGTCGAACTGCGCAAGTCGGCGGTTGTGACCGGGGATATCACCACACAGCGGATTTCCATTGAAGAAGGGGCGTACCTGAAGGGGAAGGTCGACATTTCGGGCAAGGCCGACAAGGCTGCAGGAAAGTAACTCCCGCCGGTTTCCGCCCGGAGTTAAAGTATTCGTTGAGCTGTCGCTTTAAGTCGAGCGTCTCAAGTTGCCGGTGGACAACTTGAAACAGGTCTGATGGCATCGGTCACACAGAACTTCATGAAGCTTTTTCGCGGCTCATCAAGCGGGGCGCAGGCAGAGACGCCGCAACCGGCGCACAAACTCACGCGCCGTTCGAGCAGCCTGGGTGAACTCGCACGCCTTTGGGACTCGGAAACGCCGTTGTGCGTGCTGGATCTAGGCTCGACCTCTCCGTCCAACATCCGTTTTTTCACCGAACGGTCGCACAAGATCTACAGCGAGGATCTCCTCGTGGCGTCCACTGAGCCGCATCTCGTCACCAAAGACGAGCAAGGAAGCGTGGTTCTCGATAGCCGCAGGTTTCTCGCCGACAACCTGCAATATCCGGCGGCGCATTTTGACGTCGTGCTTTGCTGGAACCTCCCGGATTATCTCGATGAAAGCCTGGTGCGTCCGGTCATGGGACGTCTGTGGTCGGTGCTGAAGCCTGGGGGGATGCTGTTGGCGTTTTTCCACACCAAAGATGCCGGACCGGATTCCCCCTGCTACCGGTTTCACATCGTCGAGAAGGACATTCTGGAAATGCAGCGCATCGTCCTGCGCCGGGAGGCGCGGCGAGGGCCAACCGGTGCGATCCACACTGCAATTGCCGACGGTTTCCGCCTGCAGCGTGTCTTTAACAACCGCCACATCGAAACCCTCTTCCGCGATTTTGCCTCGATCAAGTTCTTCCTCGCCCGCGACAACGTGAGGGAAGTGCTGGTCGTGCGATAGGCACTACAACAAGTCCCGATAGCGTTCCAAAGCCACGCGTACGAGTTGGCTGCGCGTACGAACCTCGGCCTTACCAAATAATTGCTGCAAGCAGTTCTTCACGGCGCTTTCAGAGATCTCCATTCGGGCTGCGATCTCTTTGTTCGCCAAGCCTTGTACGACTAGCTTCATGACGTCGATTTCGCGCGGATTCAGCGATGGCCTGTCGCGTTGCGCAGACAGGGACGAGCCGGGCTCGAGGCCCGTGGTTTGTTCCTCGGTAACGTCGGCGACGATGGCAGCCAATTTCGGACGTCCGCCTTCTTTGTACGTCGAAAACCATACCTCAGCCAGGAATGACTCGCCATTTCCGCGATGTCCACGGCACTGCATAGAAGTGCGGAACTGAGGCCCCTCTTCCCACCGCAATGCGTGGTGAAGCTCCGGCAGGAATGCGGCGACGGGTTGCCCGATCAGCTCGCCGGTTTTTGGAGTCATCAGTTCGCCGGCTGCACGGTTTGCCAACTCGATGAACCCTCGCTCATCGACGGTGACGATCGCCGCGGGACTCGTCTCGACCAACACCCGCATCCGCTCCTGCGCCTCGAGGCTGAAGCGACGGTTGCGGATGACTTGTGACGTTAGAAGGCCGCAACCACACAGTGCCAGAGTCTCAAATCCCAGGCGAATGTGGCTGTCCGATGGGTCGAGATTGCTGAATCGCTCCGCGAGCAATGCGCAAACGATACCTAAACAGATCGTCGCCCAACGAGGCAGGAATCCTGCAGCCAACATGATCGGAAAAAGGTACAGGAATCCCAGCGAGAAGTAAGGCTGAGTCCACCAATCCACGAGTGCAATCGCTACAACGATCAGGCCGCTGGCTGATAGAACGGCAGCGCGATTGCGCGGGTCCCAGATCGATTGTAGCTGCGGCATAAGCGTGGGGTGAACGGGAGTATCCCACGTGTTTGCCAATTCCTGAATCCAATCAGGCGATTTGCCCGCAAGATTACTTCGCTTGGTGTAGCGAAAGCATCTCTGCCACGCGGCCAATCGAACGATTGGCTGTCAGTAGCCATGAGCTGAGCCCAAATACCTTCCAGCATGGGCGTTTGAGTATCTTCCCCAAACTCAAAGCGATTGGCGATAAGTGAGTCATAGCCTTCCCGGGCCCTTTGCGCGATCGTGTGCCCGGAGGCGAACTGGGGTTTTTCGGAAAACCACTCACATGGAAAGCAAGGGATGATTCGTCGCATCGTAGATTTCGCGCTTAGCAACCGCCTGCTGGTTCTCGGGCTGGCTTTGGTGCTTTTTGTCTGGGGGATTGTTTCGTTCCATAACCTTCCCATCGAAGCCTATCCCGATGTTGCGGATAACTACGTCGAAGTCATCACACAGTGGCCCGGAATCTCGGCCGAGCAAGTCGAGCAGCAAGTCACGATTCCGTTGGAAACCGTGATGAATGGCATTCCGGGCGTCGTGCATCTGCGGTCGTTCTCGCTCTTCGGCCTTTCCGATCTGAAGCTAGTCTTTGAAGATGGAACCGACAATGCGTGGAACCGCGAACGCGTTCTGGAGCGACTCAGTCAGGTCACGCTGCCTACGGGTGTGGTGCCGCAGATGGGGACCGACTGGAGCCCGGTAGGGCAGATTTACTTCTTCACACTCCGCAGTACCAATCCGAAGTACGATCCGATGGAGCTGAAATCCATCGAAGACTGGATCGTCGAAAAGAATCTGAAGTCGGTTCCGGACATTGTCGACGTCGCTAGTTTTGGCGGGCCGACGCGCGAGTACCAGGTTCGCATCGATCCGAACAAGCTCATCTCGTACGGCCTAAGCCTGGCGCAGGTCGAGCAGCAGCTGACCAACAACAACGCCAATGCCGGTGGAAGCTTTATTCAGGAGGGCCTCCAGCAGATCAACATTCGCGAAGTCGGCCTGGTGGATCGGGTTCACGACATCGAGCGCACCGTTGTTTATACCAAGAACGGGACTCCACTTCGTGTGAAAGACATCGCGGTGGTGGAACAGGGGCCAAAGATTCGTCTCGGCCAGTTCGCTCGCGCCATTCATCGTGAGAATCGCAAGGTCGTGGACAATGACGACGTGGTTTCCGGTATCGTCTTGCTGCGCAAAGGGGCGGCGGCCGATCCCGCACTCAGAGCCTTGCACGACAAGATCCAGGAGATGAACGATCACATCCTGCCCAAAGGCGTGAAGATCGTGCCGTTCATCGACCGCAGCGATCTCGTGCACTTCACCAGCCACACCGTACTGCACAACTTGACCGAAGGCATGATTCTGGTGTCGATCATCCTTTTCCTTTTCCTCGGCAATATCCGGGGAGCCATCATCGTGGCGACAACCATTCCGTTCTCCCTTCTGTTCGCCTCGATCTGCCTCGATCTCAAGCATGTTCCCGCCAATCTGCTCTCTCTCGGTGCGCTGGATTTCGGGATGGTGGTCGACGGCGCAGTGGTGATGGTCGAGAACATCGTTCGTCATATGACTTTCGCGCATTCGACCAAGACCCCAATCGAAGGCATCACCGATGCTGCCCACGAAGTCCAGCGCCCGGTCTTCTACGCGATCGGCATTATTATTACCGCCTATTTACCGATCTTCACCTTGCAGCGTGTGGAAGGCCGCTTGTTCCAGCCCATGGCATGGACTGTTGCCTTCGCCCTGCTCGGGGCGTTGCTTTTCTCCATGTTGATCGCTCCCGTGCTGGCCAGTTATGCCTTTTCCAAGGGAGCGAAAGAATGGCATAACCCGGTGATGGCTTTTCTCACCGAGCGTTATCGCGTTGCGGTGCGCGCCGCCATCCGGCATCGTTATGTCACCGTCGGAATCGCGGGAGTGGCCATTTTATGCGGGAACTTTGTGGCCTTCAGCGGGGCCGTCGGATCGGAGTTCTTGCCTCACCTTGACGAAGGCGCGCTCTGGGTTCGGGGCACACTCGCGCCCAGCACAGGGCCGGATGAGGGGATCCGCGTCTCCAATCAGGCGAGAATCGCACTCTGCTCCTTTCCGGAAGTTCCTCAATGTACCAGCCAGGTTGGACGCCCCGATGACGGCACCGACACGACGGGATTTTTCAACACGGAATACTTCGTGGACCTGAAACCAAAAGAGGAGTGGCGTCCAATCTTCCACGAGAACAAAGACGATCTTATCGCCGCCATGCAGCGCGAACTCGACAAGATTCCCGGCGTCGTCTGGGGTTTCTCTCAGCCCATTGAAGACAACATGGAAGAGGCTGTCAGCGGAGTGAAAGGCGAACTGGCTACCAAAGTCTATGGTGATGATCTCCATACGCTGGAAGATAAGGCGGACGAGGTCGTCGGGGTCCTGCACAAGGTCAAAGGCATCGAAGACCTGGGCGTGTTGCGTGTACTCGGCCAGCCGAATCTTAACGTAAGCGTGGATCGCGATGCCGCTGCCCGGTATCAGATCAACGTCGCTGATGTGCAGGACGCGATTCAAACCGCCGTGGGTGGCAATGCCCTCACGCAGGTACTTCAAGGCGAAGCGCGCTATGACCTCGTCTTGCGGTACTTGCCACAGTATCGTGATAACGAGGATGCGATCGAGAAGATCCGTCTCCTCTCGCCATCCGGAGAACGAGTCTCACTGGCCCAGCTCTGCAAAATCACCGTGGCTGACGGAGGCTCCGAAATCTATCGCGAAGGCAACCAGCGCTACATCGCGATCAAGTACAGCGTCCGCGGCCGTGACCTCGGCAGCACCGTTGAAGAGGCAATCCAGAAGGTCGGTGAGCAGGTGAAACTGCCTCCCGGCTACCACCTCAAGTGGGAAGGAGAATACGCGAGCCAGAAACGCGCCAATGCCCGACTGCTCATCGTGCTGCCGGTCACGATCTTCATCATCTTCGTAATCCTGTACACCATGTTCAAGTCGTTCAAGTGGTCGGTGTTGATCATGGCGAACGTCGCGATCGCGCCCATCGGCGGAGTTCTTGCGCTGCTTCTGACGGGTACCAACTTCAGCGTCTCTTCGGGAGTAGGCTTTCTGGCCTTGTTTGGCGTTTCCGTGCAGACCGGGGTAATTATGCTCGAATACATCAACCAACTGCGCGCGCGGCGTTACACGGTGGAAGATGCTGCTGTGGAAGGTGCCGTCCTGCGTCTAAGGCCGATCATGATGACCATGCTGGTTGCAACTCTCGGGTTGCTGCCGGCTGCAACCTCGCACGCAATTGGATCTGACTCGCAGCGGCCATTCGCCATCGTTATCGTCGGAGGCTTGATGGCGGCGCTGGTGATGAGCATCTTCCTTCTGCCGACTTTGTATGTGTGGATTGCCGGCGAGCGCGATGTGCTCCCGGCTGCTGAATCAGGGTTCACCGAGGGAGAGCATGTGGACTAGACTTCCACACAATCACTCCCATGCGGAATAAGTAGTGCTTTGAAATCTCAACGACTCTTCCGCTGCCATTGCCCAGCAACTGCCGCATCTCCTCTGGGACGTAAGCTCCGCGCACGGAGGCAACTCCGTCCGTACGCGAGACGTAGCTGCGCATCAGCGGATATCCGGCGTAGACCAGCGCGAGATGGAGCGGGTGGCGGATCAAGTCGTTGATCAGCAGCGCGCAGCGACATACGCGCATCGCTTCGTCAGCAAAACGAACGACATCCGCAGGTGTTAGATGATGGGCGAACAGGTTGCAACTGATCAGATCGAAGCTATTGTCACGGAAGGGAAGGGCGAGTGCGTCCGCAACCAGGGCGCGATGTCCAGCACACAGGTGCGATTGCACGAGATCGAGATCGGTGATGTCGAGCGTGATGCCCTTGGACTCAAGTTGGCGCGCGGCTGAGTGCGGCACTTCTCCGAAACCCGCAGCGACTTCAAGCAGAGAAAAATGTTTCTGGCCGGTTGTGGCCGCGACACGTTCGATCAGGCTGCGGGTCGTGGCCACACCGCCAAACCAGCGGTTGATCCGGCAAAGATCCTGTAGCGAGGCCTCGATCTCAGCAGGTGGACAAGCAGCGGAATCGAGGATTTCAGGGGTGCTGACGCGGAGCATGATGAACGAGACAAGACTACCGCAAGTGTAGTCGGTCCGGCTGGCAGGTTTGTCAAAGCGGTGTCAGATGAGTCGTTCGAGGCAAGGGCATCGCGAGGCGCGACCGGTTATCCCTTCTCTGGCGGCCGCGGATCTTCGTCCAGGCCGAGCCACTTCAACGCTGACGGCAGGTCATAGAAGATGCTGACTTGTTGCGGTATCCGCCCCATTCCCAGGTGCGCTCCCAATAGCCGCCCAATTCCGAAGACCTCCGGGCGGGACGCGACGTAGGCGCGACGGGCTGATGCGGAAAAAATGCGCCGGCTCGCGACCTTCTTGACCTCTTCGAGGGTCGCGTCGATAGCGGTAACTCGCGTCGCATCGACGAGTTGATCGAAATCGGGATTAAAAGCGGGGTCAGCTCTAAGCTGATCTTGGTGATTGATGACGTCGGCGAAAGTAATCCGGTCCCATGCGGAACTGATGACCAAACGCTTTTCCTTGTCGATGACATAGCTGCACGGCATGGATTACTTACTATCTCGTCCGAATTTTACATGAGCGAGCGCGCCGCGATGCCCTCAACGCTGCACAATTTCTGAAACCGTAACAACGTTCCACCGTTATTTGCGAATACGTACAACAATCGTTTCCGCAATGCGGTCATGCACCGTTTGCTTGTTGGGATGCACAGCATACTGAAAGAATCCAGAGCCGGCTTCGAGCAGGGAAGCGCCATAACCAAGAGCGCGCTCGACCGAGTGCCAGAGCGTGATGCGCTCGTGTCCGAGCGAAACGATACGAATCCCAGTCAGCCACTTGCCAAGGGTCAGACCATTCGTCAGCCAGACACTCAGACCGCAATACGCCACCGGCAACATCGTGCTGTACCAGTTTTCGAACGGATCAAAGTTGAAGTGCGCGTCGATCTGATGCGTCTTGGCATAGATCGCCATCGGGATCACGATAATGACGAACAGGATGATGACGGCCAGCATGTCGATCGCCAGGGCAAACGCGCGACGCCCGAATGACGCGAGTTCCACGCCTTCAAGCGAGAACATGCGGGCGGTTTCATGCGGATGGTAGTGCCCGCCTTGCCAGCGGCTCACTGGTCGAGCGGCCTCCGAGATCTGGGTCAAGACAGATTCCTCCTGTCGATTGTGTGCGAACCAATGCGGAGGGTTACGACGCTTCCGCCAGCTCTTCTTCGAGCAGTTGCTTGTTATACAGGTCGCTGTAGTAGCCGTTCAAGGCGAGGAGTTCGTCGTGTGTGCCGAGTTCGACGATGCGTCCGCCATGCAGCACCGCGATGCGGTCGGCGTTGCGCACGGTCGAGACGCGGTGTGAGATGAAGATCGTCGTGCGTCCCTGCATGACATCGCGAAGATGATTGAGGATCTTGTCTTCAGTATGAGTGTCGACGCTGGAGAGCGCGTCGTCGAGAATCAGGATGCGCGGGTTGCGGATCAGCGCGCGGGCGATCGCGGTGCGCTGCTTTTGCCCGCCGGAAAGCGTGATGCCGCGTTCTCCGACCAGAGTCTCCCAGCGTTCGGGAAAGCCTTCGATGTCGGTGGCAATGTTGGCGGCTTCGGCGGCGGTACGAACCTCGGCGTCGGTT
>Ga0335079_10004891_pt1 | contig 15405 bp, 15 predicted proteins | sample Lox_Sample_33_FD_206719 | JGI IMG/M metagenome (GOLD analysis project Ga0335079, IMG submission 206719) | Soil microbial communities from Loxahatchee National Wildlife Refuge, Florida, United States - Lox_Sample_3.3 | ecosystem: Environmental > Terrestrial > Soil > Wetlands | place: USA...
ACCGAGGCGGATGTCAACTTCAAGATCGCCACGCTCGTCGTACAAAAGCTGACCAAACTCGGCTATCAAGTGGATTTACTCAACGAGTTCGATACGCGCCTGAACGGATATCGAGCGGTAATGCTCCTCTCCATCCACAACGACTCCTGTCAGTATATCAACCCGGAAGCGACTGGCTTCAAAGTCGCCGCGGCTCTGAACACGCGCGACGCCAACCGCGCCAGCCGTCTACTTTCATGCATGATAGACCGTTATCATGCTACGACCGGTCTGCCCTTCCACGCCAACAGCATCACGCCGGATATGACCAGTTATCATGCATTCAACGAAATTGACCCCAACACAGTAGCCGCGATAATTGAAACAGGCTTCCTCAATCTGGATCAGGAAATCCTGACCCAGCACACCGACCTGGTAGCGCAAGGGGTTGTTAATGGTATCCTTTGCTTTGTTAATAACGAAAATATCGAACCTACACCTACACCAACTTATGCGCCATGAACCCACAATTTAATGATGCTCGCTTATCGGTTGAAAAGGCACGCGAAGCTCTTCGCAATGGCAATCGAACGGAAGCACGACAATGGGCAGAACATGCCGCGGCGCTCGCTCCTCAAATGGAGGATCCCTGGCTGATCCTCGCGGCGGTCGCCAGCCCTCGCGCCAGTGTGGAATATATCCAAACCGCATTAAAGATTAATCCAAACAGCGAACGCGCACGCAAAGGCATGGAATGGGTGACGCAAAGATTACGCGACAATCCTCAGCCAGAATCAATTGCAGAAGAAGCCGCGCCCGCAAAAAGTCCGAAAAGAAGCGGAAGCAAATCCGCATCGAAACGAAATCGGCTGTTTCCTATCCTGCTTCTTGGACTCGGTTGCATTATATGCGCCGTGGCAGCGTGGTCAGCCAGTTCATCACCGGTATTGGCCTCCATTATGAATAATCCAGCACCTACAGAAGCTCATCCACAAGTGTGGGCGCAAGCTGAGATTCCCAAGCCGACTTATACCCCTTTATCGCCTGCAGAATCCCAAGCAACACCGACGCCGCAGTTATTACTACAACCAACGATTGAACCTACTGAGATGGCAATCATATTGCCCACCGACACGCTCATACTTCCACAGAATACAGACGCGCCTTCCGATACTCCAACGTCGCCACAGCAAAGTACAGAAGTGCCTACGGATACTTCAATGTCACCACAGCAGAATACGGAAACGGCAGCTCTGCCTACGCCGACTTATTCCGGATCGATTTCGATGTCCATTGTGCCGGATACGCCGATGGGTGATAATACAACCAATGTGCCTTTTGCGACTTCTGCATCAACTTCCGTAGCGTCATCTGAAACGGAAGTCGAGCCGCAGGTCGCCGCCAGCTCGAGCGAACGCTGGATCGATGTAAATCTCGCACAGCAAATGACATATGCGTATCAAGGAAATACCGTTGTTAAATCCTTCCTCGTTTCGACCGGAACATGGCAATATCCAACCGTGACCGGCCAATATCACATCTATGTAAAGCTGCTTTCCACCGATATGACCGGACCAGGTTATTATTTACCGAATGTTCCATATACCATGTACTTCTATCAAGGCTACGGTCTGCACGGAACATACTGGCATCACAACTTCGGCACGCCGATGAGTCATGGATGCGTCAACCTCAGCATCCCAGATGCAGAATGGCTCTATAATTGGGCTTCGGTCGGCACGCTGGTCAATGTACACTACTAAATTTGCTTGTTGGAGATCAGGATGGTCAAAGCGCTTTTCCCGGGCACGTTCGATCCAATTCATTATGGCCACATAGATATCGCAGAACGCGCGGCGCGTCTCTTCGACGAAGTCATCATGGCGGTCTACGACAGGCCGCTCAAATCACTGATGTTTTTACCCGAAGAACGCATGGGTCTGGTGAGGGAGGCATTCAAGCAAAATCCAAAAATCAAAGTGACCGGATACAGCGGACTGACTGTGGATTTTTGCCGCGCAGCCGGCGCACAGGTGATTGTACGCGGTTTGCGCGTCTTCTCGGATTTCGAATTTGAGTTCAGAATGGCATTGGCAAATCAGCGCCTCGCCACGGATATAGAAACAGTCGCCCTCATTACAGCGGAACAGCACACCTTTCTTTCATCCAGCACCGTGCGCGAGATCGCCTCGTTGGGTGGAGATGTGTCCAGCATGGTTCCGCCCTACGTCGAATCCGCATTGAAGCGCAAAATCATGAGTCTGGGAGAACAACATTCCCCTCCCAATGCCTTGCGAGATTGATATATAATAAGGCATCATCGCCAAGCGAGGCGGAGGAATCTATGGACATTCTGCAACTGATTGACCGTTTGGAAGAACTGTTCAACGACGCCAAGGCCGTCCCCTTTACTCATAACGTCGTCATCGATGAGGACCGCATGTTAGAAATCATTGACCAGATGCGGATCGTGATTCCGGATGAAGTAAAGAAGGCACAGCAAATTCTGGGTCAGCGTGACCGCTTTTTAGCTCAGGCTCAAGAAGAAGCGGACCGTACCATCGCGCTTGCCCGAGAAAAAGCCGAACAAATGGCAATGAAGGATAATATTGTGTTGGAGGCCCAGCGCCGCGCAGAACAAATCCTCAATCAGGCACGCGCCGATGCAGAAGCTACCCGTCGGGATGCAGATAACTATATCGTTGAAACCCTCCTGAATTTACAGGACCAGATCGAGAAGACTCTCAACCAAATACAAAACGGAATCCGCACAGTACAGGAGGAACAGATGCAAAAAGGGATTCCCACTTCACCGCCTACCACCCCTGAAAAAATGGGAAAATGATGCTTCATAAAAAAATCTCCGAAGCGGAGATTTTTTTATGAAGCAAAAAGCCAATCTAATTTCCAAATTCAAACGTCGGCATTCCGATCACATTCGATTTCATCCGAAACACGCCACCGGATTGAGGATATTTTCGCAGCGTAGCCGCATCCATGCCGACGCGGGCCGAGGTGATGAATAGCTCATCCATGTCGGCTCCGCCAAAAACGCAGGAAGTAACCTGCAAAGCAGGAACGCCAAATTGTTCAAGTAGTTCGCCTTTTGGCGACCACTGTGTGACGCGCGCACCGCCCCACATCGCGATCCAAAGATTGCCGTCCATGTCGGAGGTCATACCATCCGGAAAACCAAAGGTGTCGGCAAAATGGATGATGACGCGCGGGTTGGCGATTTGTCCGGTCTCGATATCATAATCAAAAGCTTTAACCTCTTTGGTTGGCGTATCAATGAAATACATGGTCTCGTAATCAGGCGACCAGGCAATGCCATTCGAGATGCGAACATCCTTCAGCAATCGTTTCACGCGTCCATCCACCGAAAGCGAATATAAAGAGCCGCTAGCTTCCTGTTCGTTGTGATCCATCGTTCCGGCCACGAAGCGCCCGCGCGGATCACATTTGCCGTCGTTGAAGCGATTATTAGACGGCTCGCCTTTCGGCGACGCCAGCGTGATCAATTTATTGGTATCCGGTTCAAAGTTCCAGAAACCGAAGCGCTGGGCAATGATCAGTCCGCCATCCTTGCGCGGGGCGAGACATCCCACGTAATCATCCAGCTGAATAAAAAGTTTCGATCCAGCGTAGACGCGTTTCTCAAGGACATCCACCCAATACAGCGTTTGAGTCTTTACATCCCAAGCCGGGCCTTCGCCAAGCGTGGCTTTGGCATTATAGAAAAGTTCAGGAAGCATCATGATTTCAAAGATTACCCCGCCGCAAGGTTTCCGTCAAGCATCAGTTGACCTTTAATTTACAGCATCAAATGGCAGGGGCACAGCAGGCCGTGTCTATGCTATTTACCAAGTCCCAACCGCCAGATTACAGCCATCTCCAGCTTGTTCCATCTTTACTGTCTTCTATCGTCACGCCAAGGGACTTCAATTGATCGCGGATTTGATCCGAAAGCGTCCACAGCTTTTGCTTTCTCACTTCGCTTCGCACCTCGACCAATAAATCAATAAATTTATCCACACCACCCGAGCCTTTTTTCTCCTGCAATCGCAGACCAAACACAGCGGTGAGTTCTCGAAATGTGGCCTGCGCAGGCTTGAGTTGATCGTCAGTTGCGCCATCATCGCGTGCGGTGTTGATGGCCTTGACCAACTCATGCAATGCGGCCAGGGCCAGCGGCGTATTGAAGTCATCGTCCATGGCATTATTAAAGGATTGCTGAGTCGCTTCGGCATGTGATGTGAGTTCGGAGGCGCTGCCAACCGGGATTCCTTTAACATTGGGCTGAGCCGGTCGCAGTCCGGATTTGAGGCGTTCGAGACTCTTCTCGGCCGCATCCAGGGTCTCATCGTTGAAGATCAATGGGGCACGATAGGATCCAGTCAGGACCAACATGCGCATCACATCCGCATCGCGCTGCGACAAAAATTCCTTGATGCTGATGATATTGCCCAGCGACTTGGACATCTTCTCTCCACCAAGCTGCAGCATGCCGTTATGAATCCAGAAGCGCGCAAACTGCTTGCCCGTGAACGATTCAGATTGAGCAATCTCGTTCTCATGATGCGGGAAGATCAAATCATTGCCTCCGCCGTGAATATCGATCTGTTCACCGAGTTCTTTAAGGTTCATGGCCGAGCATTCGATGTGCCACCCGGGACGTCCTTTGCCCCACGGCGAATCCCACGACGGTTCGCCGGGCTTGGCGGACTTCCACAACGCGAAGTCCATCGGATGTTCCTTGGCTTCCTCGACTTCGATGCGCGCACCGGCTTGCATATCGTCGAGTTTGCGTCCTGATAATTTTCCGTAATCAGGATCTTTGGTGACGCGGAAATAAACGTCGCCATTCGATGCCGTATAGGCGAATCCTTTTTCGATTAAGCCTTTGACCATGGATTGGATCTCGCTCATGGTTTGAGTCGCACGCGGATTAAGAGTCGCAGGCAGAATGTTCAGATCCTTGAGATTCTGTGAGTAATCATCAATATATCTCTGAGCAAGTTTAAAGGGATCTTCCTTGAGTTGATTAGCGCGGTTGATGATCTTATCGTCCACATCAGTAAAGTTCATAACGTGCTTGACTTTATAACCGCGATATTCGAGATAGCGCCGGATGATATCGAACACCAGTGCAGACATGGCATGCCCGACATGCGCGTCGTTATAGACTGTCACGCCGCACACATACATCCGGACGATATGCGGCTCGAGGGTCTGGAAATCCTCTTTCCTGCGGGTGAGGGTGTTATAGATATAAAGCATGGTTCCTTTTCCTCAATACCATTGCGAGGAGCCAGTGTCTTTCCAGCAATATCCCATTCAAACAATTACTCTTAGAAATTGCCGCCTGACACCAACGCGCCGCTCGCAACGACATCCGTCATCCCTGACTTAATTTTTTACGCTTGCCATTCTCTTCTTCCACGCGGCCGAAGACCATGCGTCCCGCCGCGGTCTGCAAAACTTTCGTGACGTGCACATCCATGTATTCGCCGATGTAATCCTTGCCGTTTTCAACCACCACCATCGTTCCATCTTCCATGTACCCCACACCCTGGCCCATTTCCTTGCCTTCCTGGAAGATGTTGATTTTCAGAAGTTCACCGGGCAGGACTACCGACTTGACCGCGTTTGCCAACTCATTGATGTTCAACACGGTCACGCCCTGTAATTCAGCGATACGATTCAGATTGTAGTCGTTGGTCAACACCGGGCTTTTGAGCTGTTTGCCGAGTACGATGAGTTTATCATCCACCTCGCGCACGCCTTCCACATCGATATCGCTGACACGCACCAGGATATTAGGAAGTTTCTGCAGTTCAGCCAGCACCTCCATGCCGCGTCGGCCGCGCTGACGGCGCAGTCCATCCGGCGAATCGGCGATGTACTGCAGTTCATTCAATACAAAACGCGGAATCAGCAACGTGCCGGGTAAAAATCCCACGCGCGCAATATCGGCCACACGCCCATCAATGATGACGCTGGTATCAAGTAAGATTGTGCGGTTAAGATTCGTCCAAGAGGAACCAGAGCCGCCTTCGCCGCTTCGTCCACTCAGCGATCCAAACAGACTCATGATGTCGCCCTGGCGCATGACGAACAACATCACGCCGAAATAGCCGAAAAGTAAAACTCCAATGAACGGCAGGATGCGCCCAAACGGCTCAGGCAGAAGCGATAACGGAAACGCCAGCAACGCCGCCGCAATTAATCCGACAATCAGTCCCACCAGGCTGGAAAAGAGAGTTTCCGCCGCCAATCGTCCTAGGATGGAACGCAATAGCCGCATGGGACGCGTCGTGAAATAAGGCGTCAAAATGATTCCCGCCAGCGCTCCTATCAGCACAGAGACCCAAATGGTGCGGACTGCTTCCAGCGGATTGGAATGCGGAATCGCGGACCCCAAGTATCCTCCAGCTATTGCCAGTATGATCATTCCAATGATACGAAAAATGAATTCAACGCTCATGATTGCTCCTTTCATCTCTATTACTAAGGTGCGAATGATAATAGGATAATAGCATGGCTGACCAGTCCCGTCAATTGGCGATTGGTACTTATAATATGGTTATAATCTGATGCTCATGCCATTGACCGCTTTGGCCGCGAAATTCCCTCTTTAGGCAGCGATCTCACCGACCCCCTGCAACCCTGCGCTGAATTTATTCTATAATATACCGGAAAATGAAATATATGTCTCAGATAAATAATAAAGAGAATAATTTTCGATGACCCTGACCGACACCCTCAACCGCCCTCTGCACGACCTGCGAATTTCCGTCACTGACCGTTGCAACTTCCGTTGTGTTTATTGTATGCCTAAGGAAGTCTTTGGACCAGGTTATCAGTTCCTGCCCCGCGCTCAAATCCTGACGTTCGAAGAGGTCGCCCGGCTGGTTCATATTTTTGTCGGTCACGGCGTTCGCAAGATTCGATTGACCGGAGGCGAGCCGTTAGTGCGCCGCGACCTTCACCTGCTCGTCGCTATGATCTCTGAAATTCCCGATCTCGACTTGACCCTGACAACCAACGGTTCGGTACTCGCCCGACAAGCGCATTTACTCAAAGCCGCTGGATTAAAACGAGTGACCGTGAGCCTCGACTCGCTCGACAACCAGATATTCAAAGCTATGAACGATGTGGACTTCCCTGTGGAAAAGGTGCTGGAAGGAATGGAGGCGGCCGCCAAGGTCGGCTTGGGACCCATCAAAGTGAATATGGTTGTCAAGCGCGGGGTGAATGAATCGAGCATATTGCCAATGGCACGTTTCTTCCGCGAAAAAGGTTACATTTTGCGCTTCATCGAATATATGGATGTGGGACACACCAACGGCTGGCGAATGAACGATGTGGTTTCGGCGAATGAAATCATCAAGATTATTAATGCCGAGATGCCGCTCGAACCGCTTGATCCAAACTATCGGGGCGAGGTTGCCGGTCGCTGGCAATATAAAGATGGCGGCGGTGAGATCGGTGTGATTGCATCTGTGACCCAGCCATTTTGCCGCGATTGCAACCGGGCCCGGCTCTCCGCCGAAGGAGATTTATATACCTGCCTTTTCGCGGTCAAAGGCTTCAACCTGCGCGATCTGCTTCGCAACAGCGCAAGCGACGATGAAATCTCTCAGGCCATTGGAAACGTCTGGAATAAACGCGATGACCGTTATTCGGAACTTCGATCTGAAAACACGATCCCTTTACCCAAGGTGGAGATGTCGCACATTGGCGGATGAGATGGTTACTTCATCGTAAATCTCTTCCCCACATTTTATTGAGGAGATTCCTTTGCTTGCACCTAACGGCATCCAATCTATTTTCTTTGATCTCGACGGAACGCTTCGTCACAACCTTCCCTCTGGCGGGGAGGTTTTTGCAGATTACGCATCGCAACTTGGATTACGCATTAGTCATGAGGACCGTCTGCGTGCCATGCGCTGGGAACATTATTATTGGGCAAACTCCATTGACTTGAAAGCCGATAAAGAAATTTATCTGGAAGAGAATCGGGCGTTCTGGCAAAACTATTGCCGCCGACAATTGGTTGCGCTCGGCGCATCGAAGGATCAGGTGGAAGAGTTCGCCCCACAAATCTCTCAACACATGGATGATTCATATCGCCCAAAAAGCGTCGTACCTGAAGATGTGCTTCAACTATTATCTATTCTTCAAAAGGCAGGTTATTTCATGGCTGTGATCTCCAACCGCGAGAAGCCTTTTCAAGAGGAGCTGGAATCGCTCGGCATTGCGCCATATTTTGCTTTCTCGCTGGCGGGCGGTGAAGTGAACGCCTGGAAGCCTGAACCCGATATCTTCCTGCATGCCTGCAAACGCATGGATATAAATCCATCGCAAGCAATTTATGTTGGCGATAATTATTTTGCGGATGTGGTCGGTGCGCGTCGCGCCGGACTTCAACCGGTGCTGTACGACCCGCGCGGCATCTTCCCTGACGCGGAATGCCCCGTGCTTTCTTCGTTCGAGCAGCTGCCTTCTGTATTAGAAAATTTATAAAACAAGGTTACGCCGGGTTCTACTGTTCGATGTCAGTTTGAGGTCGTGAAATCGTTTTGGTAAACAGGTAAACGATTCGAGTGCGAAGTGATGCGAAGAATCTCCGAATAAACGGCAATCGCAGAATCAACAACAACGCAATGACGATTCCATAATTCACGGGTGCGTTGATGTCTCCTGATAAATGAAAAACATCGCCTTTGACGGCCATGGCATAATGCAGGGCCGCAATGGGTGCAGTGAAATAAACAAGTTGATGCAGACGTCTCCAGTTCTTTGCGAGACGGACCTTCCAAATGTCAAAGGAAGTCATTGCCAGCGGAACCAGCAAAAGGAAAGCAGCCATGCCATACAGGATGTATGATTTTTGAATCACGGTTTGGATGAGTAAATTCCAGGCAATCCCATTATCCAGGTCCACAAAGATAATGACATGCAAAACCGCATACATAATGGCATACAAACCCAGAGCGCGACGACGTTTGAGCAGTTCACGCCAACCGGTGAGTGTGGTCAACGGTGTACACGCCAGAGATAAAACCAGCAACGCGATGGCATGCCGCCCCGTGTCTATTTCCATCGCCTGAATCGGATTGGCGGTTAGGTGATTCGTCAACAAGCCATAAATTATTATGACCAATTCCGACCATGCATAAATATGCATGACGATCTGTATCGGAGTATAGGGAAATCTTTTGATCCAATTGATGAAAGACATTTTAAAAAATTATATACCCTAATAGATGTCAATGCGGAATCCGTTTCTTCTCCAACGGGTTCCGCATCGTTTGTACAACCGTTTCTTGAAGCTTTTAATAATTGAGTTTCAAATCCATGCCTTGATACAGAGACGCGACTTGAGCACCATAGCCATTGAACATCAACGTTGGGCGCATGTTCAATTCGCCAATGCGCCGCTCCGATGATTGTAACCAGCGCGGGTGCGGCACATTGGGATTCACGTTGGCATAGAAGCCATATTCGTGTGCATCAATATCCTGCCAAAAGGTGTTCGGTTGTTCCGCCACCAGTTCGATCTTTACAATCGCTTTGATGCCTTTGAAACCGTATTTCCACGGCACCACCAAGCGAATCGGCGCACCATCCGGATTGGGGAGCGGCGAGCCATATAAACCAGTCACGAGCAATGTGAGATCATTCATGGCTTCGTCGAGACGCAAACCTTCGTGGTAGGGCCAGGGATAATCAGCCGTATCTGCCTCAGCCGGGAATTGAGTCGTGTCCTCCAGTGTTGTGAAGCGGACATACTTTGCATCCGAGGTCGGCTGGACCACCTTCAACAAACTCGCAAGCGGAAATCCCTGCCAGGGGATGACCATGCTCCATGCCTCCACGCAACGCAGGCGATAAATGCGATCTTCCTGAGGAAACATCTTGAGTAGATCTTCGATGGCATACGTCTTCGGATTGCTGACGAGACCGGAAACTTCCACTGACCATGGGTGAGATTTGAAATTCTTCGAAAGCGGATTTACTGCATCTTTGGCAGTACTGAATTCATAATAGTTATTGTAGTTGGTAATGTCGTCGTATGAATTAAGCGGATCTCCTAGTTCATCCTTCTTGCCCGCGTAAAGAGCTACACTGGCGGGATCAGCGGACGATGATGAGCCGCCTCCGGTGGGTGCGCAGGCGGCAAGCACCGCGCCGCCGGTCATGATTCCTGCGGCTTTTAGAAAACTGCGCCGATTAAAGTACAAAGACTTGGGCGTGATTTCAGATGGAAGAACGGGAACCGATTTGTAAATATCACTCATAACAACCTCTCATTCTAAGGATAGGATTCGGCCAACAAAGCCTTAATATTTGTTTCGATTTCGTCATAGGCACCTTCACCGATATGAACATAACGGATTTGGCCGCGCTTGTCAATCAGATAAAGCTCAGGCCAGTACATGTTGTGATAGGCATTCCACGTTGCACCGTTGTTGTCCTGCGCCACGGGATATTCGATGCCATCCTCGGCAACTGCGCTCTTTAAATTATTGAAGTCGGACTCAAAACTGAATTCAGGGAAATGATTGCCGATGATCACCAAGCCTTGATCCTTGTATTCCGCATACCACCCCTTCAAATATGGCATGACATGCTGGCAATTAATGCAGTCAAAGGTCCACATCTCCAGCCCGACCACTTTGCCGCGCAAGTCGGCGAGGCGCAACGGCGAATCAGTGTTCAGCCAAACCGAGTTAGTTAGCTCGGGAGCTATTCCAAGATCAGGGAGATCAGGAAGTGATGTGCTGCCGCTCCTGGCGGGTTGAATAGCTGCCGTACTGCAAGCAGTAAGCCCTAAAAGAACGAGCGCGGGTATCCAAAAACGTTTCATCTTACCGATAGGATGAAATGAAGTTATGGAATCTTCCTTAGAGCGCCATGAGAGTTTGAGGCTGTAATTAAAGCTGGAATTGTTCGCCGCGCGCGTGGACTTCGATCTGGTCGCCACGATAAAGCGTCACTGCGCCTGCGCCGAATACTGTCCACGCGCGCTCCGAAACATCATTGATCATGCCAGTCTGTTCGTCAATACCAAGCAAAGTTGCTTGCGGAATCGACGATCTCAATTTCGATGCCCAGCCTTTTCCAAAACGGTTGTAATGTGGCAGAACACAAATACTTTTCAAAAGGTTAAGCCCTTTTAAAAGCTTTCCTTGATCAGGATCATAATAATGTTCGCAAAGGATCATCGCTCCCGCGCTGCTCCCACCAATCACCGCGCCGCTGTGATAGGCTTCGAGTAGCGCGAGCCAAACCCGGCTGTCACGCAATGTCTCACAAAGGAAATGCGGAAACCCGCCCAATAAATAAATAAACCGCGCGGTCGCGATCCGTTTTGCAAAATCAGGATTGTTCGCACTTTGTTTATCGATGACCGGCACAACGTCAACATGTGAAGCACCCAATGACTCAAACCACCGCTGACCATTTCTCCCGGCTCTTAAATGATTGTGATCCGGAGCGGCAGCGGTGGGCAGAATCACAATGGGGGTTTGGAAGCCGCCAGCCAGTCCAATGGCGCGCGTATCCGCTTCTGACATCTGCCCATTGAATTCCGAACCGCCTTCTAGGAGAAGATAAGCCATTTCATTTCCGTAGTTTGCAATAAAGTAAGATTTTTTATTTTAGTCTAAAGTCATGATATGATGTTGGAAATTCTTCTTATCTTCAGAAAAATCTCAAAGAAAGGAGGCCCCCCTATGTTATTCGCTCCCAAAGAAAATGGCCAAGGCTTGGTCGAGTATGCGTTGATTCTTGTGCTGGTTGCCATTGTTGTAATTGCAGTTTTGATGGTTTTAGGCCCAGTCATCGGCAACGTTTTCAGCTCGATCAACAGCAGCCTCTCAGGCGTCTAGCACCATCCTCTCAGCGAGTTTGAAGACAGGAGTCCTGTTGATCAACAGGACTTCTCTTCTATAGCCTTTCATTAGAAGAATAAATTATCTTCCTGTCTTTATTTTAGAGAAATTCTCAAAGAAAGGAGAAAATGGCTATGTTGTTCACTCCTAAAGAAAAAGGCCAGGGCCTGGTCGAATATGCGCTGATTCTTGTTTTGGTCGCTATTGTCGTTATTGCCGTTATGATGATTCTTGGCCCCACAATTGGCAACGCGTTCAGTGCGATCAACACTAGCCTTACCAGTATCTAATCACCCGAATATACACCATCTCTCATCAAAGGCTCTGTCACTTGACAGGGCCTTTCACTTTTGTGTAGCTGTCCACATTTGTCGGCCATCCGTAATGATCTCGATCCAGCCATTCCGATCTGTTCGAAGCAAAGAGTAGCTGGTTAGCGCATCGAGCGTATCTTGATCCGGTAAGCCGCTTGGATCCCCAGCGGCAACGCTCAACACAACCAGTTGCGGATTCAGATTCTGAATCCATTCCGGCGGTGTTAACGGAGCATAACCGCTTTGCGACAGCAACAAAACCGTCACGGATCCCACCGTTTTTCCATTTTGTAAATTGGTCAACGTATCAAAATTTTCCCCGATGGGAAGCAAAGCGCGGAAACCATTCCACTCGATCAAAATCGTCGAGCCAAGCGGCGAAACGTCCAGCACTTTCAGCATTGCGCCGCTGCCGAGGTCGAGTGTTTGTCCCGCTTTTGTTAAAGTAACCGGAATCGATTGTTGTGCCAGCCAACCCGACAATTGACGCGATGAAAAGGATGCTTCCTGATTGCCGCTCCATAAAACATTCGCAGGCTGATAACGCAGGAGGACACGCGGCAAAGACGCAATTTCATTCTCGTTTGTGGATGCAATAATCAACCAATCCAGATTGCGATTCAATAGCGAGATTCTTTCCCCGAGCGCATCCGAGAGGGACGAGGCGGTTGGGCCGCCGTTAATGAGAATATGTCTTCCGCTGGGAGTCTGAATCAGGGCCGCGTCCGCCGAGCCGACATCGAGAAATGCGATGTGCAATTTGCCGTCGGAGGTATTGGCGACGACGCGCCACGATAAGACCGCACAAACCAATAACGCGACCAGGACGGTAATGGCGGATAAGCTCTTATATCTTTGATAGAGAGATACAAAAAATTCCTTGATACGGGAGCCGGCAAAAGTCAAAGCAAGAAGTACGGCAAAGTACAGAACAATGAAAGCAGGCGAAAAATTTCCCAGCGGAATCGTTCCATGAGGCACGCGCTCGAATAATTCCACAATGCGGATCGTGTAGGCGGTCAGAGGCCAGGCAAACCAAGCTGCGAGTTGTCCAAGCGGAAAAAGAATCAGACTGAGAAGAATGGCAGACCCGCCAAGGATCATAACTGCCGGTTGAGCCGGAGTGATGGACGGATTGGCGATCAACGCGATGAGCGGGATTTGTTTGAATTGATAAGCCATAATAGGTAGAGTGGTCAATTGCACGGCGAGGGTGAGAAGAAAATAATAGAGGACATATTTGATCACCTCTTGAGCATTCCATTGCGGGAAATAACGCGCGAGAAGATTCTCAGTAGTGCGCTGAAGCGGTTCCAAGTAAAGGATCAGACCGAGCGTCGCGAAGAATGAAATTTGAAAACCGGCATCCCATAACACCAGCGGATTCCACAACGCCATCAGCGCGGCGACAAAAGCCAGTGTATTGAGTCCTTGTGTGCGGCGTCCAATTTGTTCAGCGATCAGTGCGAGCGTCACCATCAATGCGGCACGCACTGCCGCGTCGTTTGCGCCGACCAGAAACGTATAAAAGGCAATGCCAAGAACAGCAAGTAGCGTGCCGCGCCGTACGCCAAAGACGCGGCTAAAGAGAGTCACAAAGACTCCGGCGAGGATGGAAATTTTAAAACCGGATACAGCAATCACATACGCTGTGCCGGTATCTCGAAACGCCTGTTGAATCGGGTCGGATAGTCCGCCATTGATGCCGAGCAGCATGCTTGCCAGCACGGAAGCTTCGGGGTCGGGAAAGAGACGATAAATATTGTCGAGGGCTTTATCTTTGAATGTATAAATTGCGCGGCTGATCGGATTCCCGTCATTGCCCGGCAAAAGAGTCGCCTCGCTGGTGGGCATGTAACTGAGGATGCCCTGGCGAGCCAGATAGTCTTGATAAGAAAAATCCTCATCTTGAGGCGGTGTTTGCAGTTGACCCCGTAAACGAAGTTCATCGCCATATTCATAAATCTGATCGATGGGGACATGCGCAAGCAGCAGCCCGCTTACATTGAAAAATTTTTGGCCGTTGTTTATTTGGGTAACATTGAGGCGGAGATTGGTGTAGGCATCGCGATAATCAGGCGGATCGATGAGCGTACCGGTCACAAGCATTTCATAATTGCGGTCGTTATACCAGGAAACATCGGCAAGCGTGATTTTGTGGATGGTCTGCTGGTAACGCATCGCGCCGAGAAAAAGAGCAATGAACAAAGCGGCAATCAGCCAAATATTCAGCGATGCCAAACGCGCGACTCTTCTACGAAGGATCATCGCCGTAATGATTGGGGCCAAAATAATAATCAGCCAAACGTCCAGCGACGCGCGCAAAAAGCGATTCAGCACAATGCCGCCGAGGAATGCCAGCGAGACCCAGAGCAGAGACAAGGTCATAATAAGATTGTACAATAAAAAGATATGCGTGACGAATAAATCAGGGACGGTATAATCAAACCAATGACGAACGATCAACCTATTCTGCTTACCGGCGCGACCGGTTACGTCGGCGGACGGCTCGCACCGCGGCTTCTGGACGCGGGCTATCGCGTCCGTTGTCTGGTGCGCGACGCGGACCGGCTTCGCGGGCATTCATGGTTCAAGCGAGTCGAAGTCGTCGAAGGCGATGCGCTGATTCCTGAAACACTGGATGCCGCGTTGAAAGAGGTCTCGGTCGCATACTATTTGATCCACGGCAGGCAGGGAAATAAAGCCAGTGCGGAACGCGATATGAGCGCGGCGCGTAATTTTGCCGAAGCCGCGGAACAGGCGGGCATCGATCGGATCATGTATCTCGGCGAGTTGGTTGATCCGACGGCGAACCTTTCCCCTTATCTTCGTTCACGCCACGAGACTGGTTCCATTTTGCGCTATGGACGCATACCCGTTACTGAATTTCGAGCGGGCATGATCGTCGGCTCGGGCAGTGTGCTGTTCGAGATGGTGCGCTATCTATCAGAACGCGAGCCGCTTCTCGTTTGTCCCGCCTGGTTCTTTTCGACCGCGCAACCCATTGCGATTCGCGATGTATTGTCTTATCTCATCGGCGCCCTCGAAACCGAAGAAAGCATCGGCAAGTTGATTGAGATCGGCGGGCCCACGCGTCTCACCTATGCCGAGATGCTTCTTCAATACTCCAAGGAACGCGGACTCAAGCGCGTGCTCATTCGCACACCGTTCAACCTGCCGCGCCTTTCGGCCTATTGGGTTCACATGGT